>Ga0316203_1000325_pt1 | contig 67773 bp, 69 predicted proteins | sample 6monrhotite_MG_FD_204940 | JGI IMG/M metagenome (GOLD analysis project Ga0316203, IMG submission 204940) | Microbial mat bacterial communities from mineral coupon in-situ incubated in ocean water Damariscotta River, Maine, United States -... | ecosystem: Environmental > Aquatic > Marine >... | reverse complement strand
GTGACAACGGCCGCCGCCGTTTCATCACAACTGGTTTCGATGCCGAGAACTTTCATGTATAAACCTTTTGTTTTCATGTTGAGGGGACTTTACCCTAGAGCAGGCCTTCGAAACCAGAACTTCTAACCGAGGATACAAATTTATGAGCGTGCAACCCCTTCGCATCGGCACCCGTGGCAGCCCATTGGCGCTGGCCCAAGCCTATGAAACCCGTGATAACCTGATCGCAGCCTTCCCTGAAATGGGCAAAGAAGGTGCAATTGAAATCGTCGTTATCAAAACCACGGGCGACAAAATCCAAGACCGGGCTTTGATGGAAATTGGTGGCAAAGGCTTGTTTACGAAAGAAATTGACGATGCCATGCTAGATGGTGACATCGACATCGCGGTGCATTCCATGAAAGATGTACCAACATATTTACCAGATGGCATTCATTTGCCGTGCATGTTGAAACGCCAAGATGTGCGTGATGCCTTTATTTCGGTGAAATACGATTCCTTGTGGGATCTGCCCCAAGGGGCCGTTGTCGGATCGGCATCTTTGCGCCGTCAGGCACAAATTCAAGCCCGTCGCCCCGATATAAAAGTGGTGACCTTTCGCGGCACGGTGCAAACCCGTTTGAAAAAGCTTGAAGCTGGGGACGTTCAAGGCACCATGTTGGCGGCGGCTGGCCTTAAACGTTTAGGGCTAGAGCAGCACATCACCGAAGCTTTAGATGCGCGTGATTTTATTCCCGCCGTGGGTCAAGGTGCCATTGGCATCACCTGCATGGAAAATTGCGAAACGGCCAATGCTTTGTTAGCAGCCTTGAATGACGAACAAACGGAAATTCGGGTGACCGCAGAACGCGCCTTTTTAGCGGTGCTAGACGGTTCCTGCCGAACACCCATCGCCGCACATGCCTGGTACACGGGTGACAATTCTTTGGAATTTGAAGGCTTGGTGGCGAAGCCCGATGGGTCCGAAGTGTATGACGTTATGCGCTCAGGCCCAGCAAGTCTAGAGGCGGCATACAGCATGGGTCATGATGCGGGCCTAGAACTAAAAGGCAAAATCGGCCCAGACTTCTTGGTCACCGCTGGGCATGACGTTTCGCCAACCACGCCTCCGACGGCGGCGAAATAAGCCATGCGGGTCCTCGTCACCAGAGCGCATGAGGATTGTAAACGCGTGATAACCTTATTGGTGGCTCAAGGTCATGAAGGGGTGCCTGCACCCCTGTTAGACATTGAATATTTAACGGGCGAAACCGTGAATACGCAAGGTGTCCAGGCCCTGCTGTTCACTTCAACCAATGGAGTCCGCGCATTTGCCAAAAGATCGCAGGCCCGGACTATATTGGCGCTGTGTGTCGGGGATCGAACGGCCGCTCAAGCGAAAGCTGAAAACTTTATCGCCGTACAAAGTGCCAAGGGTAACGTTGAGGAATTAGCGGCTTTGGTGAAGGCAACCGTAGAGACGAAGGATGGTATTTTGTTGCATCCAGCAGGCACCAGCGTCGCGGGTGATTTGGCAGCCGACCTGCAAGCGGCTGGCTATTCGTATCGGCGCGCAGTTTTGTACACAGCGCATAAAGCTAAGATTTTACCTGAGCCCATATCTCAAACACTGCAGACAGGTGACGTAGATGGCGTACTTATGTACTCGCCGCGCACCGCCCAGGCCTTTTCAAAGCTGGTTATAAACGCGCACCTCGGCCATACTCTTAGGCAGGTTTCGGCCTATTGTTTAAGCCCGGCGGTGGCCGATCAAATCGCTGATTTAGAATGGAAATCCATAAGCGTAGCCGCACAACCAAATCAAGACGCACTTTTGGCTTTGCTGTAACTGCACTCACGCCATACACTCAAGAAAGTCGAAATTTAAGAAAGTGACGGGTTTATGACCAACAAAAAAACCACAGAGCCACCGCACGCACCAAAACGTCCGACGAAGCCTTCTCCCAAAACGGCGGCGTCACCCGCTGAGAAAGTAACGTCGCCTAAACCGCATACGCCCAGCACGCCAAAGGCTGAGAGCAAAAAACCAGCGCCAAGCGCGGCAGAGAAACCGAAAGCTGTTGAAAAAAGCGGTGGCGGCTCCGGTGTTATGTGGGTTTTTCTGTTGTTGTTGGTTATGGGTGGCGCGGTAACGGTTGGCTGGCCGTTTTTAAGTCCTTACGCCGGCGATACGGTTCGCCCAGTGGTCGAAGATATGCGTGCGCGGTTAGGGATTACACCGCGTCCAACGCAAGTGCAGATGCCCGATGAAGGTCTGGTGACATCACCTCCAGTTGACCTTGCACGCCCAGATACTCAAGTTGACCCCGTTTCCGAGGCTCAACCAGAAGCCGCTGTAACCCCAGAACCTGTTGTTGAGTCTGCCCCACAAGCCATCAATGAGCCAATCGCAGAGCCCCCCTTGGCTGGAATGACTGAAGCCGTGCCCGCTGTTCAAGCTTTGGCGGCTCGCCTTGATGTTTTAGAAAGCCAGTTGGCGACGAGTTTGATGGCCGACGGTCAAGCAGCTTTGGCCCAGACGTCTGAATTGGCAAAACTATTGTCCGATTTGAAATCTGATATGGGGTCTTTAAATACGCGTTTGGATACCATGGATGCGACCCTCAAAGACTTAGGCTCTCGTCAATCTCTGCAAACAGGTGCATCTGTGTCGGCGCAGGCTTTGGTGTTGGCCGCGACCCAATTGCGGGTCCGTCTGTTGGGCGATTCTTCGTTTGCTGCCGAATTGACAGCCTTAGAACGAATAGCCGATGAAGACTCTGTTGTTTTGGCGGCGGTTGGGCATTTGCGGCCCCATGCAGAAGTCGGCGTGCCAAGCAAAGCCGATTTAACCGCGCGCTTTTCCAGTGTTGCTGCGGACATTATCCGCGCCAGTGCCGCCAGCGGCGAAGCAGGTTGGATGGCAACCCTTAAAGACACCGTCGGTGGACTGGTGACGGTGCGCCGTACCGATCCGACTCAAATCACCAACGCCGTGGAACGTTCCGTGGCGGTTGCCGAAGCAGCCTTGCAAGCCGGGGCACTTGATGAGGCTGTTCAAGCCTTAAGCGCCTTGCAGGCTGGACCCGGAGAAGCGGCGGCGGCGTGGCTAGGGGATGCAAGAGCGCGCGTAGATGTTGAAGCGGCTTTGGATGCCCTCTATAACCAAGCCCTTGCGGTCATGGCTCAAGTCGGTGGGGCGTAGGGGAAATTTGATGCTGCGTTTAATTCTTTTTCTATGCACCTTGATGGCCCTGGCCTGGGGCGTGGTGTGGTTGGTGGATCACCCTGGTTATGTCAGTCTCAATTGGGGGGGCTGGGAAGTGCAAACCAGTGCCGGCGTGTTGGCTTTGGTCACAGCCATCATCACCGTTGCGGGCGCCGTGCTGTATCGTTTTTGGTTGTTTATCACCCGCGCCCCGGCGCGCATCGGCGTGGTCCTGAAAGAGCGCCGTTCACAAAAAGGCTACAAAGCCCTAACTAAGGGTATGGTCGCGGTGGCGGCGGGGGATGCACACGAAGCCCAGGCCCAAGTCAAAAAAGCCGATGGACTTTTGGGTGAGCCGCCTTTGACGTTGTTGCTCAAAGCCCAAGCGGCCCAATTGAATGGCGATGAAACGGCTGCCGAAACGTTCTTTAAGGCCATGCTAGACGATCCAGAAATGGAATTTTTGGGCCTGCGTGGTCTGTTGAACCAGGCAACGAAACGCGGTGATCAAGCCGAAGCCTTGCAACTGGCCCGCCGCGCCCAAGCCTTAAAGCCCAAAAGCGAATGGATTGCCGGCACCGTCTTTGAATTAGAAGCCCAAAACGGTCATTGGACCCACGCCACTCAGGCCTTAACCAAGGTCGATAAGTTGAAAGCATTACCGCGTGGGGAAAGTCAGCACCGTCGCACAGTTGCCCTGTTGGGCCAAAGCGACGAAGCGGAAACGGCTGGTGATCTAAAGGCTGCCCTGAAATTCGCTGAAAAAGCCGTCAGCATGGAGTCAAAGTTTGTCCCTGCGGTACTGCGTCTGGCGCATTTGCTGATCGCGTCTAACAAAGGCTCGAAGGCGGGCAATGTGATCGAAAAAGCCTGGGTCACGTCTCCTCATGCAGACTTGGCTCAGCTTTATTTTGAAGCTTCAGACGCTATCGATGGTCTAAAAAAAGTAGCCACGGCGGAAAAATTATTGGTTTTGCACCCGGGTGCTCCGGATGGCCACATTGCGGTGGCGACGGCGGCGCTGGAGGCAAAATTATGGGGCCAAGCGCGCAGCCATTTACAAGCCGCCCTGACCGCTGGGCGCAACACGCGCACAGTCTACAGGCTGATGGCCCAGCTTGAAGACGAAGAGCATGGTGATAAGGATCAAATGCGCACTTGGTTGACCAAAGCCGCTATGGCTGCTGCTGATCCAGCTTGGGTTTGTGAAGCGTGCGGTCACGTTGAGGCAGACTGGCAACCGCATTGTCCAAAATGCAAAAGCTTCGACGCTTTTGCATGGGAAACGCCGCCGGGCTATGGGGCGGTGAATTTAGGTGGGGATAAAACATTGAAAATTGAAGCCCCAACCCCCGAAACGCGTTGACGTTCGGCCTTTCGAGGATTAAAAGGTCCCGTCTTAAAGAAAATCCAGTGCCGCCTTAGCTCAGCTGGTAGAGCACGTCATTCGTAATGACGGGGTCGGGTGTTCAAGTCACCCAGGCGGCACCATCACAACCCCTTGGGAAACCAAGGGGTTTTGTGTTTTATGGGTTTCGTCTTTTTCTTTATTTTGACCAACGGTGCCAAAATTGTGACTCAGACTATTCAAAGCCTCAATCGCTCTATTTTGATAGTCAGGGGCAAGGTGCGCGTAACGTTGCACGATCTCTAAAGATTTATGACCTGTAAGGTGCATAACTTCATAGATCGAGAGACCCTTTTGAACCAACCTAGATGCAAACGTGTGCCTTAGGTCGTGAAATCGGAAATCTTCAATCCCCGCATTCTTACGAGCTTTAAGGGAAATGAGACTCAACGCCTTAACTAAGGCACCTGAATCGCCTTAAGCAAAATACGAGATTTTGGAGCTTCGTGTCCTGTTATGGGAATATCCCCGGAAAATACATCCGATTCGTAACGTTGCGAAAGACCAGGGAAAAAGATTGAGAATGTCGCGTTCCCGGGTTTACAGCCCGGGCTTACAACCCGGGAAATAAGCCCGGGATTTATGGAATTTTGGTGAGGGAATACACGTATGCGCACTGAATCTCAATTCAGTGCTGATGACAACATGTCTGATCCAGAACATCGTGTCGAGGATGTCGCCCCTAAGTGGGCGTATTGCCATGGCCTCCGTAAGGTCTGCGAATAGCCAAGAACGGACATAAGTTTATATCAGATACATATACAAGTCTCATCAATACAAATTGATCAATTTTCAGAGATATGCCGGAATATCTTTCCCTTTTAGATCAATGTGACGTATGGTTTTCAAAGAAAACCTGGATGCTGAGTATTATACGCTGGAGGTCACTTTGAGAGATGTAGAACGCGAGGCGTTTACGGTGCGCACGGGTATTACTTCTGATGACTTGCGTGGTTTGGGGCGGGTTCAGCTGTTTGCAGGACTCAAAACAGATGATATCTGCAAGCTGTTGGCGACCAGTTCGGTCCGGCGCTATCCTGACCAGACTTCGTTGTTTCAGGAAGGTGATCCGGCAAAGCGATTTTTCGTCATTCTTGACGGCTGGGTGAAGCTCTATCGCTTGTGTGAAGACGGGCAAGAGGTGGTGATTTCGGTCATTTCTCCGTGTGAAAGTTTTGCCGAGGCTGCGATCTTTGATAGCAAAGTGTACCCCGTTAGTGCCGCAACCATCTCGGACACGCGTATCCTTTCCGTCAATGCCGAGGCTATGATGGGCGCTTTGCGCGATAACATGGATTTGACCTTCAACATTCTGGCTTCCATGTCGCGGCAAATGCGCAAAAATATTACCCTTTTGCATCAACTGTCGGCCATGTCGACGACCGAGCGTTTGGCGGATTTTCTGCTGGGGCTGTGTGGGACCAACGAGGGCGAGGCTAAGATCACACTGCCGATGGATAAATCCCTGATCGCGGCTCGTTTGGGCATGCAGCCAGAAACCTTTTCCCGCGCTTTGGCAAAACTGAAAAGCTCGGGCGTGAGCACGTTAGGCCAAGACGTCATCATCAAAGATGTGCGTGAATTGCGTCATATGATCCAGCACAACGGCTCAGGTTGTTGCTAACCTTCTTGTAATCTTAAATTTGGGACTTTTGCACTTGACCACGGTCAAGGCAAATTATTGCGATTAGTGGCGTAATTGTAGGAATTGTGGCACGATGGCAGGCCTCAAGCTGGTCACAATGGCGCGCGACATCCTTAGGCGGCCTCGATTTGGGAGAAAATTATATGTCAGAACAAGAAACTTCACACGGGGAGGAGAGCATCCCGCTCATGCAGCAGTTGTTGGACTCTCCGTTTCTGCTGCTCTCTCTCGGCGTCGTGATTCCGACGGTCGTTTATATCATTTGGGGGGTCATGGAAATCGTCTCCATCCCCGTAGCACCGTAGGGGAGACTTAACATCATGTCGATATTTCCTCCAAAGGAACGCATCTGGTGGAACGAGCCGATTGAAAAATCGGAAGTTCTGTGGATCACCTTGGGGCTGGTTTGGGCCTTGGTCATGTTTTTTATGATGCCGTATTGGCATATGACCGGAAAGCAAAACCTGTCCAACGAAGCCTATAAGATCCGACCGGAAGTGTTTGCCGAACGGACCCAAGCGTTCGCTGAAAAATATACCGTTCGCGAAGAAGGCGATACGGGTATTCCGGTGGTCCATCCTCCCGTTGGCAGTGATATTTATATGATGGGCAGCACCTGGGAATGGTGGCCCGTTTTAGAACTGGAAAAAGATCAGTCGTATCGCTTGCATTTGTCTTCAGCAGACTTGCAACATGGCTTTTCCCTTCTGCCGGAAAACATCAATCTACAGGTTCTTCCGGGCTACGACATGGTGCTGACCATCACGCCGACAAGCAGTGGTGAATTCAGTGTGGTTTGTAATGAGTTTTGCGGCATTGGTCATCACACCATGGTCGGCAAAATTCATGTGGTTGAAAAGTGAGGGATGGGGTCATGGCTGAATTTAGAACTTGCCCGGACACCGGGTTCCAAATCGATCTAGCTGCGGACAAACTGATCAAATGGAATGCCGTCACAGCGGTGGTGTTTTTATTGATCGGCGGCGTATTTGGTCTGGCGGTAGCGTTAACCCGCTGGCCGGCGGTGCATTTGCTGGCCGCCGATAATTTTTATCTCGCTCTCACCGCACACGGTTTCGACGTGTTGTTGGTGTGGATGATTTTCTTTGAAATGGCGTTGCTGTACTTTACGTCGTCGGTTCTTTTGAAGACTCGGTTGGCGCTGCCAAAACTCGCTTGGGTGCAATATATCTTGATGATCGTTGGCGCTTTGATGACCAACGTGGCGGTATTGCGTGGCGATTCCAGCGTCATGTTTACCTCTTATGTGCCAATGACGGCGGCTCCGGATTTTTATATTGGCATCATTTTGTTTGCGGTCGGCGCCTTGCTCGGCTGTGTGGTGTTTTTTGCCACGTTGTACATTGCCAAACGGGACAAGACTTATGAAGGTTCGATCCCGTTGGTGACGTTTGGTGCCATGACGGCGGCGATCATTGCGGTGTTTACCGTGCTGTCGGGGGCGGTGATTTTGATCCCAACCCTGTTCTATTCGATGGGCTATGTTGGGTCCATTGATGCCTTGATGTACCGCGTTGTGTGGTGGGGCATGGGGCACGCGTCTCAACAGGTCAACGTGGCGGCACAGATCGCGTGTTGGTACGCGATTGCGGCTATTCTGTTCAACGCCAGTCCCCTGTCGGAAAAGGTCAGCCGGACGGCGTTTTTGTTCTACATTCTGTTCTTGCAACTGGCGTCTGCCCACCATTTGTTGGTCGATCCGGGATTGAGCTCCGAATGGAAAATCTTCAACACGTCGTATGCTTTGTACTTAGCCGTGCTGGGTTCTATGATCCACGGCCTGACGGTGCCGGGGGCGGTTGAAGCCGCGTTGCGCAAAAAAGGTTACACCAAAGGCCTGTTTGAATGGCTACGCAAAGCGCCGTGGGGCAATCCTGTATTTTCCGGGTTTGCCTTGTCGTTGGTGTTGTTTGGCTTCTTAGGTGGCATCACGGGCGTGATGATGGGCACCGAACAGCTCAATATCATCTCCCATAATACCATGTACGTTCCGGGTCACTTCCACGGCACAGTGGTGGTCGGCTCAACGCTGGCCTTTATGGCGCTGAGCTATTGGCTGGTGCCGACTTTGTGGCAAAAGGAACTGATGTTCCCGCGTCTCGCCAAGTGGCAGCCGTACTTGTTTGGCTTGGGCATGGGTTTGGCTTCGGTGTTCATGATGGGGGCCGGGACGCTTGGTGTTCCGCGTCGCCATTGGGATATGTCGTTTGCCGATGCGGCGATGGTTCATGAATTTCCAGCAGCCGCTTTCATGATGATGAGTTTGGCTGGCATGGCGGGGATGATCGGGGGCCTCGGTGGCTTGATCTATATTCTCAACATGGTTGGCACCGTGTTTTTCGGTAAAGCCAAACAGCCAGCCAAGCCTGTACCCGAAACACCAAACATCGGTGGCGCCGCGACGACGTATGGCAATGCCGGAACCATGGCTGTACCCGGCACGTTTGTGTTAGCCTTGGTGTTTTTGACGGCGTTTGTTCTGTACTACTTCGTGAACTGGAAATACTTGTCGAGTGTGTGGGGCCTAAGCTAAGGCCGGACACGCTTTTAAACGAGCATGAAAGGGTGGGCAATAAACGCCCACCCTTTCTGTTTCAGTCTTTCAAGGACGTTGTCTTATTATGGTTTTTCCCCGCACCAAATATTTGTCTATCGTAACCGGGGCTTGGCTTGGGCTCTGCGTATCGGATGTGTCGGCAGAGACCCTTTCTAAGGCTGAGTTAAGCGCACAAAGCGAAACCGCAGCCATCGCCATCAGTCAGGCCGCGATCGGTAAGCCTGTGGGTGATTATGAATTTACCAACACCCATGCCAAACGCGTGCGGCTATCTGACTTTCTTGGCAAACCGTTGGTGATTTCGATGATCTATTCCAGTTGTTCCGATGTTTGCCCGGTAATCACCAAGACCCTGGAAAACGTAGATGCCGTGGCCCGCGATGCCTTGGGCGAAGAGGCCTTTAACATTGTCACCATCGGTTTTGACGTGGCCCATGACAATCCAGTGCGAATGCAAAGCTTTGCCCGACAAATTGGCGTTTCAACAAATGATCATTGGCATTTTTTAAGCGGGGACTTAACCACCGTAGCCGCATTAAGCGAAGATATTGGGTTCTTGTTTTATGACTCCGCCAAAGGGTTCGATCATCTGACGCAAACCACAGTTTTAGATGCCAGTGGTAAGGTTGCGGTGCAAATCTATGGCGAGACGTTTGCGACGCCGATGCTGGTCGATCCGCTTAAGAATCTTGTGTTTGGCACCGAAGTTCCGTTTGCCAGTGTGGATGATTTAATCAACAAGGTACGACTGTTTTGCACCATTTACGATCCGACCTCTGACCGCTACCGTTTCCAATACGCGATGTTTTTTCGCCTGTTTGTCGGGGCGACAGTGATCTTGTCGATGATGGCGTTCATCGGCCATTGGCTGTGGCAAAACCGTCAAAGACGGTTGGCAGAAGAGCGAAAAAAAAGTCCTCTAAATCCACAACCAAAGGCATGATCTCTTGAGCCAATTGCGCACCCCTTTGCAAAACGTATTTCTGCTAAGCGAAAAGACCTTAGATCGAGTCTTTGGCCCCGAATGGAATCCCCTGCGTCAATTGGGGACGGTGGCGTTTTTTATGTATTGGATCGCCGCCGGTACGGGTATATTTATTTATATTTTCTTTGAAACGTCGGTCGGTGGAGCTTACCAGTCGGTCGAATATATGACCCATGATCAATGGTATCTGGCGGGGGTGATGCGTAGCCTACACCGCTATTCATCCGATGGCATGGTGCTGTTCATGGTCGTGCATTTGTTCCGTGAATGGTCGTTTGATCGCTATCGGGGGGTGCGTTGGTACGCTTGGTTTACAGGCGTGGTGGTGATTTGGTTGCTCTATGCCTCGGGTTTGTCGGGATACTGGTTGGTGTGGGATCAGTTGGCGCAATATGTGGCGCTGGGATCCATGGAATGGTTTGATGCCCTGGGCATTTTTGGTGAACCGGTGGCCACTAACTTCTTGGCTGAGGGCTCTTTAACCGACCGCTTTTTCACCCTGTTGGTGTTTATCCATATCTTTGTGCCGTTGTTTTTGTTGTTCGCTATGTGGGTCCATGTGATGCGCGTCAGCCAGCCCAAAATCAATCCACCACGCGGGGCCGCCATCGGCCTGACGGCGATGTTGGTGGTGCTATCCCTGGTCAAGCCAGCCATCAGCCATGGGGCTGCTGACTTAGGCCTGATACCCCAAAACTTAAACCTCGACTGGTTTTTCATGGTGCTCTATCCGATCTTTGATGCCTGGGGTGGAGGGGCCTTATGGCTGCTCGCAATCGGTGGATCATTGGTGTTGGCCGTCTTGCCGTGGGTGCCGCCGTTGAAAAATTCAAAAGCACCCGTAGTGACATTGGAACACTGCAATGGCTGTGGCTGGTGCTATGCGGACTGTCCCTATGGAGCCATCACCATCGTGCCCCGCACCGATGGCTTGGCCTATAGCCACCAGGCCGAAGTCAATGAGGCAAACTGCACGCGGTGCGGCATTTGTGTCGGGTCGTGTTCCACCGCCAGCCCGTTTCAAAGTATGGACGACTTGGTCAGTGGCATCGATCTTCCAGATTTGAATATCAAGACTCTGCGCGGGTTGGTCGATACGGCTTTGGCGGTGGCTCCGGGCGGAATCGTTGTGGTTGGTTGTGAACATGGCCCCAGGGTTCAAGAGCAGGCCTTGCCGGATACGGCGGCGGTCCGCTTGCCGTGCGTGTCAATGCTGCCGCCGTCATTCATTGATTACATGATCAGCGAAGGGGCCGGGGGCGTGTTGATCGCGGGCTGTCCTGAATGCGGCTGCCGGTTTCGCTCTGGCGTGGCGTTGATGCAAGATCGCTTGGAAGGACAGCGTGATCCTTACCTCAGAAAACGGGTGCCGCGTGAACGGATACGCACCGTTTGGGCATCGCCCATCGAAGCCTCAGCTCTGCACGCCGCGACGTTAGCCTTCCATGAGGATCTAAAAACCTTGGACGACGACGTGGAGGATAGTGCTGATGTTTAGCCTCTTGCACATTTCACCCGAAAATATGGTGTGGCTTTACTTGGCTCCGCTGGTGGTTTTTGGTCCGATTTTTTTTGGTGTGCTGTGGAATTTTGGGCTCAAGAATATTTTTTACCCACCCCAAGACTTAGCTGAATACCAACGCTTGGAACGCGAACAAAGCGAACATATTTCGCAACGCCGCACCCGCAAATCAGGCACCTACACCCGTCCCCAACACATGGCGACCCAGTTTTCCGCACAGTGGTTGGGACAAGTGGTCGTTTTGGCTGGGGTCGCCGGCGTTTTGGGGGCATTTTCGGCGTGGCCCAGCTATCGTTATCGTGAGCCCGGTATGGCCCAGGTAAAGCTCAGTCTTAGCCACCCAGGAGAGCGGGTCGAGCCATGCCGCAAACGCACGGCCGAAGAATTAGCAAGCCTTGCTCCCAACATGCGTGCGAAAATGAAGTGTACGCGCGAACGCTGGCCGATTACGGTCAAGCTGTGGCTTGATGGTGAGGTGGTTTTTGCGGGCCAAGCCGCCGCCACCGGGCTACATCAAGATGGTTCGTCCAGTTTTTATGAAAAAATCAGCGTCCCGGCTGGATCTCATACCCTAACGGTGCGCTTAAACGATGCGGGACCACACGGTGGCGTTACCCAGGAACTCAGCCAAGCCGTGGTGTTGGCTCCGGCACAAAATCTAGTGATTGGCTTTCACGAAGACGGCCGTGGATTCTATCTGAAATAATTCAGATTTGGCGAGACTGTGAAAGCTATGATCCGAGATCCTGCGCCCTAAATGTCAGAGTTGGGTCAGGAACAGACCTTTTTGACCAGCCTGAGCAAGGTCCGCTTTGCCCCCTAAAGCGGACATCTACGACTGTGCCAAAACTGTGCCATTTCCAGTCTTTTTTAATCGGTTTTAATCATTATTATTCGAGAAAGTGTGCAACAATGCCCGAACAACGCATTGATTTTACTCGTTATTTATTTTAACCATACCAATTCGTAATGACGGGGTCGGGTGTTCAAGTCACCCAGGCGGCACCATTTCTTTGTCAAAATGGTCGTGATCAGGCTCCCGTCAGGGGGCTTTATTATGTTATGAGTGTTTGCAAAACCATTGTGTGTTCTGTCACAGCGCTTGACCCAACGAGGGTATATCCTATCCGTAAATATAAGATATAATTACAACGTAAGCTAAAAAGACAACATGAGACATGGCCTTGTTTAAGGTCATTACAGAGTTTCAAGTGTTCGGATCGTGATGCAACTGTGGTTAGTTCAATAGGCAGGCTATGGTTGACATGTTATATCAACTCTTTATGGATTATTATTAGCCCTATATGCGTTATCTTATACAGGGGCACCACAGGCTTTCACTCACTTACATGCGCTCGCGCTAGGATCAGTAATATTTTGACAAAATTTAAACCCGGAAATTTTGTTCACAACGAAAGCGGCAACATTGCACTTATGTTTGCTCTGATACTTCCGATTCTTTTCGGCATCGTCGGATTGGGTGTAGATGCAGGTCAGTGGTTTAAGGAACGTAGTGAGTTACAGACCATTGTCGATGCGGCCGTGATCGCAGCCGCTCTTGAAAACGCCAGCGGGGCAAGCAGCACTCAAATCACCTCTGGTGCCACTTTGGAAGCCACGCGCAATGGCTTTGATGCCACCACCGACACCTTGACCTATGTGGGTACGCCGACGACGGGGTCCTATGCGGGTGACTCCTCTTATGTCGAAGTGACGGCGACTCGTCAGCTTAATGGCCTTTTGAGCCAAGTATTTTTCGTTTCTAATTTTACAACAACGGCACGGGCGGTGGCATCATCGGGCGGAGGAACATCGGACGCCTGCATGCTTTCCCTAAATACAACGGCGCAAAAAGCCATCGAAATAAGCGGAAATGCGGCCATTTCGGCGAATGGGTGCATACTTGCATCAAACTCATCTCATTCGTCGTCGATTGAAATCACCGGCAGCGCTGCGGTGACGACGGATTCGCTCTCGACCGTTGGCGATTACGTCACCTCCGGGGCCGCCACGCTGACCACCACGACGTCTCCGCAAACGAATGCAAGTGCGATCACTGACCCCTACAGCAGCTTGGCCGTTCCCGCCTATTCAGGTTGTGACCAGTCAGAATATAAAGTGAACCCAAGCTCTAGCGCGACGATTACGCCGTCCTCGTCAACAACGCCTTATGTGTTCTGCCAGGGGTTGGATATCAAGGGCACCTTGAGTTTGGATCCCGGCATATATGTGGTTGACGGCGGCACCTTTAATTTAAATGCAAGCGCTGTTCTCTCGGGTACAAGTGTTACGTTCATACTGACAAGCTCTACGGGAAGCGGTTATGCCAAATACACCATGAACGGCGGTGCCACGGTTAGTCTGACGGCCCCTACGACGGGCACTTATGCAGGTATGTTGATGTATGGTGATCGAGCTGGCCCGAATCAGGTCAACACGTTGAATGGCAATGCTTCGGCCACGTTCAACGGCGCGCTCTATTTTCCATCAAGTGAACTTGACTTTGAAGGCAACAGTTCTGCGGGGAGTTCTTCGTGTACACAACTCATCGCCGATACCATCAAGGTTACCGGAGGTACTGGCATCACTACATCCGGGTGCGTGGCTGCTGGGGCGACCCTGGCGACCACTTCGGGTGCAACTCAGCTTTCAGAGTGATTGATTATGATGTGTAAAAAAAATATTAGCCGTCATATCCCAAGGTTTTTGAGGCTTAAAAGTCATGCGTTTTTCCATTCGCGTAGCGGTGTCGCTGCCGTTGAATTTGCTCTGATTGGGGCTTTTTTATCCATTATTTTGCTCAATATTGCCGATATTGGTATTTTCATGTTCCGAAAAATGGAAATCACAGGGGCCGTTCGTGCGGGGTCCCAGTACGCTCTGGTTGCTCAAGATAGCGCCACGTCTGCTTTGATTACTGGCGTGGTGCAGGATTCGACAAATCTTACGGGCGTTACCGTTGCGGTGGACGATACCCAATGCGGGTGTTCGGATGGCAGCGCCCTCTTTACCTGCACGAGTGGAACGTGTAGCGGTGCGACCACGGGACGCGTTCAGTATTACACCCAGATCAATGCTTCTTATACCCATACCTGGATTTTTTATCCGGGGACGATTGATATTACCGCCAGCAGCACCATTCGTACCCAATAAGGAAATTCAAAAATGACGCTTATATGGTTACGGAAAGGGATTTTAAAGGCACGCAGAGCTGTGCGTGATGAAGGGGCCGCCACAGCAGTGGAGTTTGCTTTGGTCGTGCCGTTTTTTTTAATTTTTATACTCGGCATATTCGACTTAGGACGGTTATTTTTTATAAAAAATGTTATGCAGACGGCGGTAGAGCAAAGCACGCGTTTTGCCATGGTCAACCCCTCCGCGACCAAAGCCGCGCTTGAGACTTATGCCGCAGGCAAGGCAGACCCCATGTTTGCAGGCATTACCTTCACGGCAGATGTTCCCGCCACCGACGTGGTGAGTAGCATCTACTACCGCACCATTACGGCGACATACACATTCAGTTATATGATGCCAATTGTACTCGGTGATGTCTCTCTTACGACGATGTCTCGCGTTCCTGTAAACACGCCCTAACTAAATTGTGAGGCTGTTGGTATAGAGTGCGAAGGCCTTTTCGTTTAGGCATCCGTGTTGTTTAAGAGCCACAGAAAAGAGACCGTTTCCCCGATGTCCACAAAATCAACGACTCTGGTTATTTTAGATTCCATGCCGTCTGCGGCTGATTTTTATGCTCAGTTTTGGAACCGTAAGCCCTTTGTCGTGCGTGGCGGGATCTCAAGGGAGGTCATTGGGGAGCTTATTGCCGCCGATGAGCTGGCCGGGCTGTCCCTAGAAGAAGGTCCGCAGTCGCGCCTGGTCAAGACGGCGGGGGTTGTCAAAGATTGGTCGTGCCGCTTTGGCCCGTTTTTAGAGCAAGACTTTTCGGAGGTTGGGGAACGCGATTGGACTTTGTTGATACAAAATGTCGAGCAGTTTCACCCCCAAACGGCGATGCTGTTGAGGCAATTTGGCTTCACACCGCGCTGGTTGATGGATGATATCATGGTCAGTTATTCCGAACCCGGCGGTTCGGTTGGGCCGCACATTGACAACTACCATGTTTTTTTGGTGCAAGGTCAAGGCAAGCGCCATTGGAAAGTTGGCCGCGAAGCCATCGTTAAGGAAAGCTATATCCAAGGTATTGATTTTCGCATTCTCGAAAACGCTTTTGACGGAGATGAGGTCGAACTTACCCTGGGCGATGTTCTCTACCTGCCGCCAAGATTTGGCCATGAAGGCACAACCGTTGAAAGTGCTCTGACCTTTTCAGTTGGGTTTTTAGGACCAAAGCTGTCGGAATTACTGAGTGGTTATGGTCAGTACTTAGCGGAATGCGAAGACTTAAACCCGCGCTATGTCGGGGCGGGACTGGATATGGACAGTGCGGGCTTTCAGATCAGTTCCGCTGCTGTTGAGGTCGTGCAAGACCGCCTGATCCAACAGCTTCAGGCGTCAAGCTTTTCCCAGTGGTTGGTGGAATTTTTCACTGAAAGTTCGCATGAAAATTTTGGCACCTATAGCGAACGCGATGATCCGTTAGACCGACAAGTCTTGGTCCAAGCCTTGCAGGACGGCGTTCGCTTGAGAAAGCCAGAATACGTGAAGTTTGCCATAACCAAGGCGGCTGGAAACGCCTTTTATTTGGGTTTTGATGCGCACAGTTTTCTTCTAGACGAAAACGTGTTTCCTTGGATCGCTAGGCTGATGCAAGAGGATTTACTGAGTGCAGACAGCGCTCCACAGCTATTGGATGAGGTCGAAGTCCTTGATCTGTTGTGCGATCTTTTCAATCATCAAGCGCTAGAGTTTCGCGAATGCTAGCCCTGCTTAAAACTTGTTAGCTTGAAATTACGCAGGCGCGCAGTAAGATGAAACAAAGAAAGAAATATAAGGTTTAGGCGGCTACATGACAGATGCAAATGCACAATTGATGGAAAAAATGGCGGCGCTCAAAGCGACCTACGCCTCTAAGCTCAAGGGCCGGGTGGACGAAATCAACGCCGCACTTCGTACTTTAACGGAAGCGCCCTCGTTTGACCAAGAACGCCAAGCCGCGCAAAACCTTCAAGCCCTAACGCATAAACTTTCCGGTACCGGGACCACTTATGGCTTTCCAGAAATCAGTGAAGCCTCCAAAGCAATTGAATTGTTTTGTGGTTCTTTTTTAAAAGATCAAGTGGCTTTATCTCAAGGTCAACGAGACCACTTTTCCGACCTCATTGGTCATTTGTCGGCGGCCGTTCCACCATCAGATACATAAATATTTTAAGGAGTTTTGTCATGTCTCAACCAGATCGCACACGGGTTTTGGTCATCGATGATGACGCTGACATTCTTGATATGGTTTCAGCCCTTTTAGGCGCCCTTGGTTGTGACGTTATTGGGACAGCTAAAAATGGGGCCGAGGGGTATGATTTGTTTAAGGCCCAGCGCCCCGACCTGACTCTTCTGGATATCCAAATGCCGGTGATGGATGGCTTGGAAACCTTGAAAAAAATACGCCGTACTGACAAGGAGGCATCTGTTGTTATGCTGACCTCTGTTGATGAAACGGTGGTTGCTGAACATTGCTGTCATGGCGGAGCCAAAGGTTGGATTCGCAAAGATATGAGTGTCGAAGAGTTGACCAAAAGCTTGCAGCAAGAAGTGAATATAGTTGGCAAGTAACATTCGACCGTATCTGTTTGTTATGATTTTTATGGGGACTTGGTTCGATGTGTCTCTGTCGGCTAAGGCCGATCCCGTCTGGGTCGAGTTCAAAGTTGGAACGCAGACGGTTAAGGCCCTTATGGATCAACCCTCAGGCCCAGGCCCTCACGCCGCTGTAATTTACAATCATGGAACAGCGGTCCGCAAAAATAATTACACGCGTGCAAAAAAGCGTGGTTATGATGTGGCAGACTACGTGAAGGCTTTGGCCGATGCTGGTTATGTTGCTCTAGCCCCGATACGGTCCCATCTTTCTTCTGTAGATTATAAAACGGCCATTGTGGGTGGTGTTGAAACGGTTAAGTCAGCCATCGACTATTTAAAGAGTCGCCCAAATATAGACCCGACACGGATCGGAGCCGTCGGATTTTCTGAAGGTGGGTTGGTCACCTTATGGTCAGCCATAGAAGGTGCAGATTTGAAAGCCATTGTGTTGATGTCTCCGGCGACCATCAAAGAGGCTGGTGATAAGAAATTGAAGGCTGCGGCGCGCAAATCCTTTGTTAAGCGTCTAAAAATGCCCATCCTTCTCACCGTTGGAACCCATGACAATCGGTCTATTTTGAAGGTGACGCAGGAAAAACTGATTCCAAACTTACAGGCCAATGAGTCTCCATTTACGTACAAAACAGACTACCCTGGTGATCACAAATGGTTTTGGAAGGTGCGTCCAAATCACTTCAAAGACCTGAAAGATTTTTTTATTAAATTTTTAAGTGGACCTAAGGCCTAATACTTTTATGTTATGGAATTTATATAATACAATTGGATTTAGGCTGGAATTTTCCAAAAAATAGATAAGCCGCTGAGCAAAGGCTCATAGCTGGAACCGTGATATATGTCGTTTGCAGACTCAAAACTTGAAATATTTTTCCGCCCGATCATCAATCCGCTCAACGAGAAGGTGCTGATTTATCGGGCAATCCCCGTTTTGAACGAGGCCCACGGCGTGAAAACGGGCGCCAAACAAGTTCTTGAACATAATGGGGACCCAATTGATACCGCGTTGAGAACGATTGCGGTGTTAAAGCAGGCGTGTGAACTGCTTGAGGCAGCTCATGCGGCGGGTAATGAGGTGTTTTTGATGGTGCCTGTAAATGCCAAGGCTTTGGAAACCAAAGAGTCGACGACATTGATGGTCCAGGCCTTAAAAGAGTTACCAGCCGTCTGTGCCAAGGCCGCCATCACTCATCTGTTTGATTTGCCCGAACGTCTTACGTTGAACAGACTTGATGATATCGTTATCCCGTTTCTGGTGACCATTGATAAATATGTCATTGAACCGCCAGCAGCGATGACCGATTACACGGATATCAATGCCTGTAATGCCCAAGGTGTGGTCTTGGATTTGGAACCTGGAGAAGGCTCAGGGCTAGATATGGCGAAGTTCTGGTCCCTAGCTGCGCCCCGCAGGCTTGGCATGTTTATCCAAAATATACACGACGAAGATCCGACAGAGCTAGCTAAACGCTACGAATGCCGAGGTATGGATGGCGCAATTTTTGGCAATTTATGGCCCAAAATTGGACCCCGGACCCTGCGCAGCGAACTTAAATTTTAAGCTAGAGCTTCAAGATTAGTCCATAGCCGTGGCGGTATCGTTGTACATGCCACCGACGGTTCCACCCAATCCAAGCACGGCCCCAACAATGACGATCGATACGAAGCCCGCGATCAGCGCGTATTCTAGCGCCGTAGCGCCTCTTTCACAGTGCAGAAAAGCAATCAGTTGATTCGGTAATCTGGACAAAATTTTCAAAAGAGACTCCGATCATCCCTGGCTTGAGGGAAACGCAATGTCAGTTTATGGCAGCCATGATACCACTAAATAGGCTCGACATACCACCGCCAAGACTTTGGACGCCACCCAAAATGGCAATCGATACGAAGCCCGCGATCAGCGCATATTCAATGGCAGTGGCCCCAAATTCACACGGACTAAAGGAATATGCGGGCTTTAGAACGCACCATTGGAGATGCCGGAGGGGCTGAGTCAGGGGCCGAAATTCAAGGCTCTGGCAACCATACCGCCTGCGTAGTGATTTACGGCTTGCCCATCTTGTTGGCTGCGAAACCGCAATGAATTGACCTTGGCCTGGGGTGAACTGACCCTTAAAAACAAAGTTGGTGACGGGTGCGGTAGGGTTAATAACTTGTTAATACTGCATTTTATGGCAAAACGAGGCTCCGTGCATTAAGGCTAAAAGGGGCCAGCCCATTATGAACTTTTAATATGACTTCGACGTAGAGAAGACGCCAGAATTGGCAAGACAAAGCAATTTGGTGCGTGCAATAGCACAGGGAATTGGCTTCATTATTGACCTGTGCCCGGCATTGTTTTGATTCCGGTTATAGTTCTGAAAACCAGAAAATCGATCAAGAGACCACAATTTTTGGGCGGCACTTGGGAAGGTCATCGGGAACATGGATCAAAGAAGGGCAAGATCGTGGTGACTGATAAAATGAATTTTGTTCGGTATTGGTTATGGTTAACGAAACCTCAAATATGCAGAGACCAGAAGCAAAACGATTGGCACTGGAAGGCACCCAAAAAACCGGGATACGAAGCCTAAAATAACGAACATAATCCTGAAATAAAAACCTTGTCTGGCAAAGCTGTCGCTTCCATATAGGCTTTTAAAAATATGGGACAAACAGCCAAAAAAACAAAATACATACGCAGTTAAAAGCTTCAATGTTTATTGGGCTAGCAAGACAATCATTGAAATTAGAGCGAGTAGGCTGCCAATAACACCCAAATGATGATTGAAAATTGCCCAGCTCTCAGATTTAGGGGTAATTTGATAAGGATTTTTTAATCATAATTAAATTGTTATTTTTCAATAGAATGCATTATTTTATTAAAGTTATACATTATAATATTTAAGGAACTTGTTAAGAAATATAAGTGAATTCAGAAAAAAATGCTGAAAAAACCACAAATGTAGTTGACGCAAGGCGGGTGACGGCTAGACTCGTTGCTCAAGGGAGATATTCACAGGCACTCTGGGGGCAGTTGACTTTGTTTAAGGAACGCTGGGCCTGCATTTTTGACTGTGTAAGGGACGTTTATCACCGTGACCAAGATAGATAAAGACACTTTAAAAAAACAGTCCTATACCGTGCCCTGCTCTAGCCAGTTTCGCGACGCGGCGATCAAGCTTGCGCAGCTGAAAATGTGTAATGTTGCCGATCTCGCACGTTCGGTGACGTTGATGGTGCCGCTCAGCAGTATTGAAAATTACCCAGACCCCGGCGGTCCAGCCCGTAATGACCGAGAAACAGTTATTTTGAAATCAGGCACGTCTGAAGGCAAGCCCTGGCGGCGCAAACCGCGCTTGCAAGTGCGTATGGCAAGTGGTTTTGCCGTCGAAACTATACGCAAAGCTTTGGCCTTAGCCTTTGCCCTAGAAGACGGAACAATGACAATTGGCGTAAAATCGCAACAAGACCAAATCGAGGCCAACCAAAAACAAACCGATCAAGAAACTTTGTTGCGGGATGCCGATGTGGCGCTTCGTAAAACTCACGAAGACCACGAGCATTTACAAAACCTCGTCAAAAGCTTGTACTTTGAACCCCTTCCCGGGGGCGTGACGACATATGATCAAGCGCTGTATGTTTTAGGCTTTGCGCCGGAGTCCGATCCCGATGCCAGAGATGTGCGCCAACGTTTTCGACGCTTGGCGACGGTGTACCATCCCGATGGTAAAAACGGATGTCATCAACGCATGAGTCAATTGAATGCGGCCATGGAGCTGCTGCGTTGATACCAATCGACATTAAATATCAAAACCCGAATACAAAAAAGCCGCCCAGCTTACACCGGGCGGCTTTTAATGTGTTCGCTGCTGAGCCTTTAGCGGCGCTCGCCAAACAAACGCAGCATCATGATAAACAGGTTGATGAAGTCGAGATACAGCGTCAACGCGCCCATCACGGCTTTCTTGGTGGATACTTCATGGCCATCGCTTTCCGTGTACATCAACTTGATCTTTTGCGTATCATAAGCGGTCAGACCGACAAAGATGCCAACGCCAGCGATGGAAATGATCCAGTGCATCATCGGGCTCTGTAAGAAGATGTTAACCACCGAGGCGATGATCAAGCCAATCAGGCCCATGATCAAAAATGAACCCATGCCCGTCAAATCACGCTTGGTGGTGTAACCGTACAGGCTCATGCCGGCAAAGGTCCCTGCGGTGATAAAGAACACCCGGCTGATAGAAGCTCCGGTATAGAGGAAGAAAATGTATGACAGCGACAAGCCCATCAGTGCTGAATAGAACCAAAACACCCCTTGAGTGGCGGTGGCGCTCAATTTGTTGATGCCAAAGCTCATGAGCATCACTAAGCCAATGGGGGCTAAGGTAACGACCCAGCCCAATCCGGTCATACCCGTGATATAGGTGCCTTCGAAATTATAAAATAGCCGCGCCAATGGCATGTAGTTCGCGGCGATCAAGGCAAAGATGCCAGTCAAGGCCAGCCCAGACGCCATGTAGTTATACACTTTGAGCATATAGGTGCGCAGTCCCGCATCGAGCGGTTCTGCGTACGCGTCAGTCCCTGTGCGAAGGGTTGTTTGGTTCTCGTTGTCGAAGGCCATTTGGCGATCTCTCCATAGTCTGAGGAAGCAATGTAGTTAAATCTAATATGTCAGGTAATTGGGGCAAATCAAGGGCACATTGAGAAAATGTACGATCTATTCGTTTCGCAGATGTTTTGCGGCCTTTTCGCCAAGAGCACGCCAAGTGCCAAAAAAACCAGCCAGTGTGGTGAAAACAATCGCACTGATGACGGTGACAAAGACGTGTTCGGGTAAAAAGACCCACGTCATAGCCATGATATACTGGATCACAGCCCATGAAATCAAGGTTCCGACCAGACCACCAACTACACCCGTAAACAAACCCAATAGGCCAAATTCCAATAAAAAGGCGGAAATGATTTGTCGTCTTGTGGCGCCTAAGACCTTAAACACAACGCTATCGTAAACCCGCTGAGCGCGGGCAGCGGCAATGGTTCCGGCCAACACAATGATTCCGGCTAGAACCGTAACACTTGCGGTTCCACTGACGGCGGCCCCAACACCGGCAATGATACGGCTGGCGGCTTCCAGAGCATCGCGCACCCGGATCGCGGAAATGTTAGGAAACAAGTTGGCCACGCTGCGTTCAATCTCAGGCTCAGAAGTGATCGGGGCTTTGATGGCGGCAATGTGCGTGTGTGGCGCGGCTTCTAAGGTTCCAGGAGCGAAAATAATGGCAAAATCAAAGCGCAAAGTCCGCCAATCAATCTTGCGCAGAGAGCCAATGGTGGCGGTGATGTTCCGCCCCATGACGTTGATGGTTAAGGTATCACCAACACCAACGCCAAAGCCGTCGGCAACTCTTGCATCAAAAGAAATCAAAGGTGGACCAGCGTAATTTTCCGGCCACCACGTGCCATCGGTAAACTCTGTACCGATGGCCGGCGTTGCGGCATACGTCAGCGCCCGGTCACCGTTTACGGCCCAACGCACACCGGGCTTAATATTAACCTTGGCAATCGGGACCCCATTAATTTCAACGATACGACCGCGCAACGATGGTTTGCGGTTTAGATCATGAGTCCCGGAAATATTGGTCAAGGCTTGATCAAAGGCCTCAACTTGATGTGACTGAATGTCGATAAAGAAAAAAGCGGGGGCTTTGTCGGGAATGGTGTTTTGAACCTGCTGGCTGATATTGCCTTGAATCAAAGCCACCGCAACCAACACCGACAAGCCTACCCCCAATGCCAAAACAACACCCGGCGTTGACGTGCCGGGTCGGTGTAAGTTTGCCAGAACCAAACGCAGCACCGCAGATTTGGGTCGGGGCGTATGTTTGGCGGCTTGCATGATGCCCAAGGCACCCAGCCGTAATAAAAAAACGGTTATGATTGAAACGATAACGAACCAGTAAGCAAAATTACGTTCCTCAGCCCAAAACACCACCAACGTCGCCAATAGGCAAACCCCTAGAAACACACAAACGGTATAGATCGGCTTCGGCCAAACGGAGGTTGGCATAACATTGGTGCGAAACAAATTGGCGGCGGGCGTTTCACGGGCTTGGGCCAATGGCCACAGGGCAAAAGTTCCTGAGACCAAAAAACCAAATACTGCCGCTTTGGCCAATGCCATCGGATAAATCCCAGATTGCGGGGCCACGGGCAGATGGTCGCGCACCAATTCAATGCCAATGAAAGGCAGAGCCGCGCCGATCGTCAAACCAATGGCGATACCCAACAAACTCAGCGTTAACACTTGCAACAGATAAGCCTGAAACACCAAAGCGCCCGGCGCGCCCAAACATTTAAAGGTGGCGATGGTGGATGTTTTGGTTTCTAGGTAACTGCGCACCGCACCCAACACACCAATGCCCCCGACCAACAACGCCGTCAGACCCGCAAAGGTTAAAAAGAGACTGAGCCTGCGAATAAACCGTTGCAAACCCGGAGCCGCATTGTCTGGGCCATGAATGCGCCAGCCTTCTTGGGGAAATTTTTGCGCTAAGGTTTCAGCAACTTGCATAGGGTCTTGGTTTGGCACCACTTGAAGCCGCTGATAATAGCGAATTTGACTGCCCAATTGCACCAACCCGGTGGCGGGTAAGGCCTTGGTCGAAATCATAAAACGGGGACCAAAGTTGATGATGCTGGCAACGCGGTCCGGTTCTTTGGTCACAACGGCGCGAATTTGAAACGTGGCTTGTCCGACTCGAACCGTATCGCCAATGTTAAGGCCCAATTTGACAAGCAGGCCTTCATCTACAATCGCGCCCCACACGTCATCTTGTTGGGCTAGGCGCGTTTGTAAATCTCCACCGGGCTGCATTTCGACCGCCCCCACCAGGGGATAATGCTGATCGACGCCTTTCAGTTCGACCAAGGCCCGCGCGGTTTTGGTCTGGGCCATGGCCTTCATTTCTATGACTGAGGAGAGTTTGGTGGCATAGGTGCTTAAGGCCGCAAGCCGTTCGCCTTCGATGGGTTGCTGCTGGGAACGCACACTCACATCGCCGCCCAACAAAAAGCGTGCATCTGCCATCAATCCAGCAGTGACCGAAGCACTTAACGAGCCGACGGCAGCGATGGCCGCAACGCCCAGCGCCAAACAGGTCAAAAAAACCCGAAAGCCCTTAAGTCCCGTGCGCATCTCGCATTTGGCAATACGCCAGGCCAGATTGAGGCTGTTCATGACGCACTTTCGTCACTAACAATATTGCCATCGGCCATGGTGAGAATACGTTTACAGCGTTCGGCCAAGGCGGGGGCATGGGTGATGAGCAATAAAGTGGTGTTAAAGCGAGCGTGCAAATCAAACAGCAATTCCATGATGTGATCGCCTGTTTTGCCGTCAAGGTTTCCGGTTGGCTCATCCGCCAACAGTAATGTGGGTTCAGACACAAACGCCCGCGCCAAAGCCACGCGTTGTTGCTCGCCGCCTGACAATTGACCGGGGTAATGGTCCAAACGATGGCCCAAACCAACGGTTTCTAATTGATCCCTGGCGGCTTCAAAGGCATAGGGGCGTCCGGCAAATTCTAACGGTAACGCAACGTTTTCCAGCGCCGTCATGGTGGGTACCAAATGAAAGTTTTGAAACACGATGCCCGCATGTTCACGGCGAAAGAGCGCTAATTTGTCTTCGTTCAGATCGGTGATGTCTTGACCCGCAACACAGGCGCGCCCAGACGTGGGGCGCTCTAAACCCGCAGCAACCATCAACAAACTGGTCTTGCCGGACCCACTTGGTCCAACCAATCCGACTGTATCACCGCGTTCAATGGTTAAGTTGAGGCCGCGAAGAATGTTGACCTCTCCCGCATCACTGTTCAAAGTCAGGTGAATGTCGCGAAGCTGGATGGCGGGCGAAGGATTTGTATCGGTCATGAAAGGCCTCTAATGCTGCTTTATAGTCTACAGGGATATGGCGTTAAGCGCCTCATTGTCAATGTTTTGGCGCTGCTGAGTGTGACGGTGGGGTTCACTTACCCTGCCTATGCAAACGATGCGGTTAAGATCTTAGTCTTGGGTGACAGTTTGACGGCGGGTTATGGGCTTCCACAGCCCGACAGCTTTCCCAGCCAATTGGAAGCCGCCCTGCGTGACCAAGGTCATGATATCACGGTGATTAATGGTGGCGTGTCGGGCGACACCTCGGCGGGTGGACGCTCACGTCTGGACTGGCTCGTGGATTCATCAGTGGACTTGGTGCTGATAGAGCTTGGCGCGAACGATGGCCTGCGCGGAATCGATCCGTCTGAAACGCGCACCAATTTAGATTGGATTTTAAACCGCCTGAAAGAAAAAAAAGTCCCCGCCGTGCTGACAGGTATGTTGGCCCCGCCCAATTTAGGGGCAGATTATGGAGCTGAGTTCAAGGCGATCTACCCAGACTTAGCCGTCCAATACGCGATTGCTTTTGATCCGTTCTTTTTGCAAGGGGTAGCGGCGGATCCGGCCTTAAATCAAGCGGATGGAATTCACCCGAATAAAGACGGCGTGCAGATCATTGTCAAACGACTGTTCCCGCTGCTGTTGGACGTGCTCAAAAAGTAAAAGCCCGCTCCGGGGGGGGAGGAGCGGGCTTTAGGTCTTCATCTTAAGGGTGGAGGGGGGGACTCTCCTTAAGAAAGCAGACTGCCGAGTGGTTACTTTGGCATCTGTTAAATGAATTTATACGCTAGGGCAATTGAATGTACCCTGAAGGGTGTATTCATCAGGCGTTCATGTTGAGAAGGACCAGGGACGCGCTATGATTCGTTTATTTATAGGGCTCCGCGTGCCACAGGCGCACCGTGATCGGCTGGGTTTTTTGCGCGGTGGTATTGACGGGGCCAGGTGGGTGGACCCTGAAAACTATCACATTACCTTACGTTTTCTTGGCGATCTTGACGAAGATGTGGCCGAAGAGGTGGTTGACGGGTTGGACACTGTGCAGGGCAAGTCGTTTGAATTGGCTTTAAGTGGCCTTGGCACTTTTGGCCATCCCCCTCATCATCTGTGGGTCGGTGCGCAAGACCTGTCACACACGGCACTGGCTGGATTGCAATCGAATGTGGAAAGCGCCGTGATGCGGGCGGGGCTAAAGCCAGAGGGCCGAAAATTTACGCCGCACCTGACCCTCGCCCGCTTTAAAAAAGTCTCCCCCCTGCATGTGGCAAGGTTCATTGAAAGTCATATTGATGTACAGCTTGAGCCTTTCGAGGTCTCGGGGTTTACGCTGTTCCAGAGCCATCTCAGCCACCTGGGCGCGCAGTATGAAAGGCTCAAAGATTTCGATTTTACCCCTTAAAAGCCAAATCGCGTTAAGGTACGATCGACCGACTGCACATAAGAGCCGCCAAAAAGCCGCACATGCACCAACAAGGGATACAGGTTATAGATGTCGATCCGCTCTTCAAAAAAACCAGGTTTTAAGGGCCGGTGTTCCTGATAACGATCAAAAAAAGCCGGACCAAACGTGTTGAAAAGCGTGCTAAAGGCCAATTCGATTTCGCAATTGGCAAAGTACAGGGCGGGATCAATAAAACCTGTGATGCGCCCGCGCTCAGATAGTACATTACCCGTCCACATGTCGCCGTGAATAAGCGAAGGCTGGTCCGGCTCATCAAGCCAGCGATCCAGCTTTGCGGCAAATTGGTCTAACCGCAACATCATGCTCGCGGGCAAGCGCCCCGCACGTACGGCTTCTTGGCCCATATATAGCAGACGTTGATCGCGAAAAAACGCCAACCAGTTCACGTGCCAAGGATTGGGCTGTGCCAAGCCGCCGATCACCGTGTCGAAGGCAAAGCCAAAACCGTTGGACGTCGTGAGGGCGTGAAGCTCGGCGACCAAATCAGCGGCGTGGATTTGGGCTTGAGGCCCTAGATCGTTCTCGCTGGGCAGAACGTCCATCACCAGTAACAACTCACTTGCCAGATGGACTTGGGGCACGGGCAATGCGGAATGCTTGGCCAAATACATGAGCATTCGGCCTTCAATGTCCAGGCCACTTTGGGATTTATCGACCTTGGCGACTAAATCATGTCCATCGGGCATGGAAAGTTTATAGACCTCGCCAACACATCCCCCAGAAAGGCGCAAAACCTGACCGGGTCTCTGGCCTGTTAGCTGTTCGATGGCGTCGGCCAAGTTGGTCATGGCAGGTGTTTGGCGCGGATATCCGCCAGCAAACCCTTGGCGGCAAGTTCGATCATGTCATAGACCGAATCAAACCCGCCTTCATAATACGGGTCCGGCACATCGCGCCGTCGGAGTTCGGGCGCAAAGTCTAAAAATTGATGCAGTTTCGGCTCACATCCAGGTGGGCAAATCTGCTGTAGATCTAGATAGTTTGCCTGGTCCATGGCGAGCACGTAATCGAAATGTTGAAAATCTAAGGCTTTGGCTTGGCGCCCTCGCAAAGAGCTGATGTCATTGCCGCGCCGCTTGGCTTCGGCTTGGGCTCGGGTATCGGGCGGTGACCCGACATGAAAAGCATGGGTTCCAGCGCTATCGATGTCAATTTTATCGGTTAAGTTTGCGTCTTCAACCAACCCTCTGAAAACGCCCTCGGCGGTTGGCGAGCGACAAATGTTGCCCAAACATACAAATAAAACTCGGATCACAAGGAATGTCCCTCTCAATTGGTTCAATGATCTACATGCGTGATGCCGTCAAAAGCGCCCAGCGCATTGGCTTGAATGGTGTCGGTGATGCGTTGAATATAGGCGTCGCCGATTTCGGAATAGGATTTAAGATAAACGGCTAAGTCGTAGCCCGTTGCGGCCCGGCCTTGGGCCCGCAAATTCGCCCGCTGCGCCCGAAAGACCTTGTATGCGCGGTTGGTATTGAGGGTTTTCATGAACGAGCGAATACTTCCAATTGTATGGTCGAAACTTTTAACTTTAAAGCCGGTTGCCCCCCGTGGAGTCATGCCGGGCGTGTTGGCGTTGTAGGTGCGCTCTCCAAAAAGGGCGTTGCCCTGCAGGGCAAAACGCGATGTGCCCCATCCCGATTCAATGGCCGCCTGGGCAAGGGTTAGAGATTCGGGAATTCTATCCACGCGCGCCAAAAGAGCCTTGCGCGAAGCGCCGCTTTTGAGACCATACACGTGAGTCAGGGCATTGTAGGCGGGCGAGCCAAAGGTAGCGGTTTCGGCCACGCTGCGTTGCATAAGAACCCGTTCATTTTGCTCCGCGATGAGCGGCAGTAACTTAGCAATGAATAGGGTTTTGCGTTCAATGGATTTGGTGACCTTGGGCAACACCAACCAATTGAGGGCTGGATCATAGTGAACCGTGTGGTCAACGCGGGCACGTTCTAAAACGGCACTTGCGGTTTGAATTTGTGTTGTTAAGTCGGGGCTTTTTGGGGGGCTTAGGACCATCCAGCCAACGACGGCAACGCCGAACAGAGCCGTAACGGAACTAATTTGCGCAATTTTGCCCATGGGAGCGGTGCCTCGAATTAGGGAATACGAAGACAGTATGCCTTGCTTTGCCTGAACCTGGACTTAATTATTGTGCGGCGTTCTTGAAAAACGGGCTTAACGTGAACTATGAGTGGCATAACCTTAGGACCTAAGGGTTTGCCCTTGCCGTGACAAATAAAATCAGTTAGATTCTCTTAAATGAACTTTAGGTTTAGAGTATTTTATTAATCATAATCATTCTAAGAGGCCGCACGTGATTGATTCCGAACTTAAAAATCGCCTGATCCTGGATAATCCATGGTGGACGACGGGGGCCGTTGAAGTTCCGGTGCAACGTTTGGCGCGCCGCGCATTTGTTCACCCCTTTTTAGAACGGGTTCGCACAGGCGGCGGGGTCGCGGCTCTTTTGACGGGGCCGGGCCATGTTGGAAAATCCGTGGTGGTCAAGCAAGCCATTGCAATCTTGCTCAAAAATAATGTTGAGCCTCAGTTTCTCATCTACCTTCGCCTCGATAACCCAGCTTTTTCCAATAAAGATTTGGTGGAGCTGTTGGACCACGCCTTTGAGGCAGCGGGTCTTAAGGCCGGGGGAACCGGGGCTTATGTGTTTTTGGATGATATTCATAATGTGCCAGAGTGGGAATACCGTTTGGATGAGCTTGCGCGCGCCCGTCCGGGGTGCCGCATCACGGCGATTTCGGCCCTGATGCCGTCTGAAGAAATGCTCAAAATTAACATTGATGTAGATTTTAAGGACAACGCCAATAAACCGGGTCCGTTTGTGCAAACCATTCTACCACCTGTTCTTTTCGCCGAATACCTGCACATTTTGCGCATTCGCGAGAAATTGTTTGATTCTTATGGAAAACTTGAAAACCTTGAGGGCTTGAATGCGGCCTTTGTTGATTACGTCAATTCGGGCGGATTCCCGGAAGTGGCTTTTTCTGTCGGTCAACAGGTCAGCACCGTTGATGTGGTGTCTGAAATCATCCACCGTGATCTAGCGGGTTTGTGTGGCATTGCTGATCACCGAGAAGTGGCTAAATTGATGACGCGCTTAGCCCTTGAATCCGGCCTGGAAACAAGCATTGAACACTTATCTAAAGATATGAACGTGGCCAAGAATACGTTGCGTAAGTATCTGGAATTCTTGGAATCAGCTTATCTTATCAAGCGAATTTGGCGCGTTGATGGTCAAGGCAAGCGATTCCAGCGGCAAACCCGTTTTAAGGTCTATTTGACGTCTCCATCGATGCGGGCGGGACTTACGGGTCCGGCCGCTATTGAAGACGAAGCGATGGGGCGACTGGCCGAAACAGCCGTGATTTCGCAATTTATGCACTCACCAACGTTTCAACGGTTGTTTTATGCTTTCTGGAAAAAAGGCCGCAAAAACAAACATGTATCCTTAGTCGAAATGCCATTGAAGGGAGACACACCCGTCAAGTGCATCGAGTTGGATTGGTCGAACAAAGCGATCGCGAAACCCCATGAGGTTTTGGGCGATATGTTAGAATTTCTAGACGAAAATCACCCCAGCACACCGTCTAAGGCGCTAACCCGCAATATGTCAGGCAAGCGTTTCGTGGGCGAGCACGAAATTGGCTTTATGCCCGTGTCCGTGTGGAGCTTTGCGGTCGGTCAGGTCCTTCTGACGGGCTCAACCAGCTAGATAATAGACTTATTAAGTTGTGCTTAATTGTTAAAGCTGGCGCATCTCATTGTTACTATGAAACCATAGAATATTATATTCTGTTATTTCAATGCACTGTAAATCAAGTTTGGATTTAATTAGACTCCTTATTGTTAATGAGGAAGCGCGGTGTGGCATAGCGGTTATGTTATCGCGTCACACTGAGAGCCTGCGTTAAATCGCCCAAAATATCATCAATATGTTCAATACCAATAGACAGCGAACATAACCTTCTGAAACAGCACTGGCCGCTTGTTCCTTTGCGGATAACTGCGAGTGGGTGGTGGTCCCCGAATGAATAGCCAAAGATCGAGCATCGCCGATGTTGGCCACATGGTAAAACATTTTAAGGGCTTCGATAAAGCTGCGCCCAGCCGTCATGCCGCCTTTGAGCTCAAACCCAACCAGACCGCTATAACCACCAGATAGGTAGGTGTCTGCACGACGTCGATCTTCATCGGTTTGCAGGCTGGGATAGATGACCTTGGTAACATCTGGGTGAATGGCTAAGAAATCGGCGACTTTACGAGCATTTTGACAATGTTCGCGCATACGCAAGGGAAGGGTTTCAAGGCCTTGAAGGATTTGAAAGGCGTTAAAGGGGCTGAGCGCAGAGCCAAGGTCGCGTAGCAAAGTGGTCCTGGCCTTAATGATAAACGCGACGGGGCCAAGCGGTTTGACAGCGTCAACCCAAACGGCGCCATGATAGCTAGGGTCCGGGGTATTTAAGGTCGGTAGGCGCTCAGGCCCGGTACCTTCCCAATCAAAATTGCTCCCATCAACCAGCATTCCGCCGATAGAGGTGCCATGCCCACAGATATATTTGGTGCAAGAATAAACGATCTCCGCTGCCCCATGGTCAAATGGACGGCATAAGGTTGGCGCAGCCGTATTGTCCATAATCAAAGGAATGCCAAGTTCCCGGCTGATATCGGCGACTTCCTTGATGGGAAAAACCCGAAATTTGGGGTTAGGTAAGGTTTCGGCGTAATAGGCGCGGGTCCGGTCAACGGTCGCCTTGCGAAAAGCTTTAGGATCAGTGGGGTCAATAAATCGGACTTCAATGCCTTGATCTTTCAAGGTATTAGCAAATAAATTCCAGGTACCGCCATACAAATCAGTCGAACTGACGATATTATCGCCGACTTTGGCTAGGTTCTGTGCGGCAATGGCGGATGCGGATTGTCCAGACACCAACGCTAACGCAGCTGCGCCGCCTTCTAGGGCGGCAATGCGCTTTTCCAAAACATCGTAGGTTGGATTCATGATGCGGGCATAAATATAGCCCATTTCAGATAGGGCAAATAAATTTGCGGCATGTTCGGTGCTATTAAATTGATAAGACGTGGTCTGGTGGATTGGAACGGCAACAGATCCGGTAGAGGGATCGGCGCGCCAACCGGCATGTAAAACCAAAGTCAGGACGCTCGCAAGTGTACGACAAAAATCTTGCGAAACTGCAGGTTAATATTTAGAAGTATATTCATGAGCCTAAATCTACATCAAGCCAAAAAGAGTGCCTTAAAATATACTAAAAATAAAAAAAGTGTAATATAAGGATATTATAAGCGTAATTTACTAGTTTTAAATATCCTTAAACCAATTTGCCCCGTAAGGAGTATCCTACGGGGCAAAATTGAATGATGAATGTTTAGTAAAAGAACTTACTTTTTGCCCAACCGTAACCGCAAAGCATTCAGTTTAATAAAGCCCTCGGCGTCCCGTTGGTCATAGACGGTGTCTTCTTCAAAGGTAACGATATCTTCGTCGTACAGGCTGAACGGAGATTTACGCCCGGTGATAATGACGTTGCCCTTGTAAAGCTTCAAGCGGACCGTACCCGTAACCCGTTCGCTCGCCTTATCGATGGCCGCTTGCAGCATTAGTCGTTCTGGAGCAAACCAAAACCCATTGTAGATCAACTGGGTATAGCGAGGCATCAGTTCATCTTTGGTGTGCGTGGCGCCACTGTCTAAGGTTAGGCTTTCCATGGCGCGCCGAGCGTCAAACAAAATGGTCCCGCCGGGCGTTTCATAAACACCGCGAGATTTCATACCGATAAAGCGATTTTCGACAATATCAATCGCGCCAATGCCATTGATTCCACCCAGTTCATTTAATTTCGTAAGCAGGGTCGCGGGGGACATTTTTTCGCCGTTGATGGCAACAGGGTCGCCGTGTTCAAAGTCAATGGTGATCTCCGTGACCTTATCCGGTGCATTCATCGGCGTGACCATGCGTGTCAAAATTAGATCATAATCGGGTTCATTCCACGGATCTTCCAAGATTTTGCCTTCGGAAGAAATATGCAACAGATTGGCATCTTGACTGAACGGGGATTCACCGCGTTTGTCAGTCGCAACGGGGATTTGATGCATTTGCGCATATTCAATCAATTTCGTACGGCTGTTTAAGTCCCACTCACGCCAAGGCGCAATGATCTTGATCGACGGGTTGCACGCATAGTAACCAAGTTCAAACCGAACCTGATCATTGCCTTTTCCGGTTGCGCCGTGAGAAACCGCATCGGCGCCGACTTCTCGTGCAATTTCGATTTGCCGTTTGGCGATCAGGGGCCGTGCAATCGCCGTTCCCAACAGATACGTACCTTCGTATTGCGCATTGGCGCGAAACATTGGGAACACGTAGTCGCGGACAAATTCTTCGCGCAGGTCTTCGACAAAGATGTCTTTAATGCCCATCATTTCCGCTTTGGCGCGGGCGGGTTCCAATTCTTCACCTTGGCCCAAATCGGCTGTAAATGTAACAACCTCGCAGCCGTAGGTGTCTTGAAGCCAGCGCAGAATGATAGATGTGTCCAAACCGCCGCTATACGCCAAAACGACTTTTTTGATATCGCCCGCCATGTCAGAGTTTCCTTGTTAAATAATGTGGAAGCGGGCGCAGTATAGGCTAAAACGTCAAGCGTTCAACCACTCTTCCAACTGTGGCACAAGAGCTGAATAACTTTGATAGCCAGAGGTTAAAACCAGGATCGTTTCACCGTCTTGGCAAAGGATGCTGGGAAAGCCCTGAACCCCAAAATTACGTGTGCGCACAAAATCGCCGTTGGTAAGGCTTTGCGTATCGTGATGGTTAAATAGATTTAAAAACACGGATTTATCTACGCCTACGCTTTCAGCAATTTCTGACAGCACGTTTGTCTGGGTAATGTCGAGGTCCTCGGCGTAAAAGGAGCGCTGTAAGGCCTCAAACATAGCCAAAGACTTGTTTGGCTCAACGTTTCGCACACTCACCAAAGCCCGACAGGCGGGTTCGGTGTCATAGATAAACTGCTGATCATCGAAACGCGCAAAATCAAAGGGCTGTCCACTTGCGTCTGAAACTGATTGCCAATGATGTCGTATAGAGCTGCGTAAACCCTCATCCCAAGGCACGACCGAACCTGGCCGTAACCCTCCCATAATCAGGTGAAGCTTCGCTCGGCCCGCACAGAGCCGTGAAATTTGCTCAAGGACGGGCGCAAATCCCCAACACCACGAACACATGGGATCGCCAAAATACAAAATTTGCTTTTGGCGGGGTGCACTTTCATCCATCGTAATATGGGGTTCTATAGATTTAGTCCTTTAAAGAAAGAGGACTCTCCTCTGATTAAAAAACAAAGGAGAGTCCGGACGGGGAGGTCCAGTTATTGAGGAGAGGTTACGCTGAAAGTTCCCATGCCATGGGCAGCAGCACCTCATCTAACGGCGTGTTGGTGATATGATTCATATAGTTACTGATGGTCTTGGTTGCAACGGCCAAAAGAATTTCTAAAACCTGAGCCTTGGTGTGCCCTGCGACCAAAAAATCATTTACAGCGTCTTTTGATATATGTCCACGGGTCTTAACAACCTCTGTCGCAAAAGACGAAATGGCGGCCAATTTCGGGTCTAAAATGGTACCTCCATCACGAACGGCGGCAATGGTTTCGTCGTCAAGTCCCGCCATTTTCCCGGCCATGGAGTGGGCGGCAACACAGTAAGTACAGGCATTTTCGCGGCTAACACTCAAAAAAATCAACTGCTGTTCGGCTGGCTTGAATGCCGTTTCGCCAAGCAAGCCATAGGTTTGGGCATAACCCTTAAGGGCCGCAGACGATTCAGCCATGACGCCAACAGTATTAAAGAGAAACCCGAATTTTTCCGTATACGCGTCGATCACATCGTGTGCCCCTTCGGGGGCTGAGGCACGGGTGTGGATTATGAAATTAGGCATGGGAAAGTCCTTTATAAAGAGCTATTTGGAACGATCGTTCAAATATACTGCAAACATAACAAACTCCTAAAGCCAGTCAAGTTGGATTTGAATGACCGTTCAAAAAGTAAATTTAGTCTAGTGCTTGTAGGCTTTGATTGGCGATATCCTCAAGCGCACTGGGGTCGGACCCAAGACTTGCCATGACATTAAGGCCATGGGCTGAAGCCATCAAAAAACGCGCCAATTTAAGGGGGGAACTTGAAGATGCAATATCACCAGCAGCTTGGCCCCGTTCAATTAACTTTACGAACAGCGTTTCCATGCCCTCAACCGCGTCACAAACCCAATCCGTCATTCTGTCCGAACACCCATAAAATCCGGCCGCAGTATTGGTCATGAGGCACCCTTTTTGATCAAGGTCGTTTTGTGCGCGTTCTACTAAGGCCTGGAAAAAATTGTTAAATAAGGCCCGCACGTTGGCATCCAAGGGGGCATTCACAAGAATCTTGACCGAAGATTGGCTGCGGTACAGGGCCATGACCTCAGCAAACATCTCTTCCTTGTCGCCAAAGGAATTATAAAGACTGCCGCGATTAAGCCCCGTGGCGTCAACCAAGTCTTGTATAGAGGCACCGTCATAGCCCTTTTGCCAAAAAACTTGCAGAGCTTTGCTCAGAACTGTTGGGCGATCAAAGGATTGGGGCCGCGCCATAAAAAATCATCCATGTTGGTTTTAAAATGATCGGTCAAGAATACCAAATTGAATCGAAAAAAGGCAATAATTCGATGAAACACCGATTAAGAAACTTCATCCGTCAAACGCTGAGCCATGCGGTCTTGAAGTTTTTTGTTTTCGCTATCAGATTTTAATTGTCCACAGGCGGCCATAATGTCGCGACCCCGAGGCTTGCGGATGGGTGCAGAAAAGCCTTCGTCATTGAGGATTTTTGAAAACCGATGAACCGCGTTGTTGGACGAGCACTCATAGTGTGTCCCCGGCCACGGATTAAAGGGAATAAGGTTAAATTTGGCAGGGATTTTGTATTGGCGCATTAATTTGACCAAGCGATGCGCATCCTCTGGTTTATCGTTTAAATCCTTGATCATCACGTATTCCATCGTGATACGCCGCGAGTTTCGGGCTCCAGGATAGTCTGCACAGGCTTTGAGCAAAGTATCTAAGGGATACTTTTTATTGATCGGGACCAAAACATCACGTAATTCGTCCGTGCTGGCGTGCAGGCTGATGGCTAAATCAACACCAATTTCAGTACCCGCACGCGCCATCATCGGTACCACGCCTGACGTTGAAAGGGTGATGCGGCGACAAGAAATAGCAATGCCCTCCCCATCCATGGCAATGTGTAACGCCGCTTTGACGGTGTCAAAATTCATCAATGGCTCACCCATGCCCATCATCACGATGTTGGTGAAAATACGCCCGTCCTTGCCCGCTGGCCATTCGTCCATTTCATCGCGTGCAACCAAAATCTGGCCGATGATTTCTGCCGTGGTTAAGTTGCGAACCAAGCGCTGGGTGCCGGTGTTACAAAAATCACAATTTAAGGTGCAGCCAACTTGCGAAGACACGCACAAGGCCCCTCGGCCTTCGTCTGGAATCATGACGGTTTCAATTTCATTGCCGTCTTCAAGACGCAACAGCCATTTACGTGAACCATCGGTGCTTTTTAACGCTTGAACAATTTCTGGTCGCCCAACATAAAAGCCTTCGATTAATTTGGCCCTGAGCGGTTTGCCCAAATTGGTCATGTCCTCAAAATCGCTCAGGCCACGGTGATACATCCAGTGCCAAAGTTGTTTGGCACGGAACGGTTTTTCCCCGATCTCATCAAGGACTTGAATCAGCTCGTCGCGGCTGAGGCCAACTAAATTTTTGCGGTTGTGTGTCATATAGCGGTGATATAGGACGTTTGGGGCGAATTTAAAAGAACTCTATTGAACCTTGCACGCCGCATTGATGGCTTTGACGGCTGCAGAAAACCCCTTCAGCGAAAAGGTATCGGTGGTAATTGTACCACGCGAAGAAATGCCATGGACCACCATGGTATTGCCCGCCCGCATCGCCTTGATCAAGTTTTTGTCGCCTTGCGCGTCCTTAGCCCAGGCGTGACCCGCGTTGGTAAATAAAGTGAACGTTCTTTTTTTGTCGATCGCGACGGATATTTCGGCGCCGCCCTTAAAGGTATAGCCCGCCTGAAAGCTAAATTCGTTAAAACGTTTTTCTGCAGGGCGGTGGGTAATGACGGCAAAGATTTGACCACGGCTGGTATATTTGCCTTGTGATTTTAGCGGGACACTTGACATCACACACGCTAGGTTGCCGTTTTCTTTATCTTGAAAAACCACCCAATCGCCATATTCGGTGAGGTTTTGGGCATAACTAGAGGTTGCTATGGTGGCAAGGCTACAGATCAAAACAAAGGCTCTAAATGTGTTCATAGCGAAACCCTATCAGAAAAGTGCAAATCAATCATTGTAACCTTGTGGATCGAAACCTTCGCCAATCGGTGGGGCTTGGCGAAAAGCTTCGCCAGAGCGTATCACCGGACCCCCATGGTGATGAACGTCCATATCTTGAACCGGACCTCCAGCGCGTACAGGGCGTTCGGCAAAACGTCCCATGGAAAGTGTGCGATCATACATGATAAGTGCAGCCGCAACAGAAACATTTATGCAAAATTGAGTGGGAATTTTAACCACAAATTCGCATTTTTCGACCATTTTAGGGGAAAGCGAGCCGCGTTCTGGTCCCAAAATATAGGCGCAACGACTGGGGTGTCGAAAACTGGGTAAGGTCACGGCGTCGTCTGTCAATTCCACGCCAACAACCCGACAATCTTTAGGCAGCAACATGTCATCTAAGTTGGGAAAGTCATAAAAGGGCATTTGTTCAATAGCCTTGGACGTATCGGCCAAGGACCCTTGGCGGCGTCCATAAACAGCACCAACGGTAAAAACAAAGCTGGCACCAAAGGCATGGGCGGTGCGAAAAATGGCGCCAGCGTTCATGGACTTGCTGATGCCCTCCACGCCGATGCCAAAATAACCTCTCATAACGCGACCTTTCTGTTTGTAAGGAAACGACAAAATGCCTCAACAGCGATATGGATTCAAGGCTTGATGATAAATAACTTGCTCAAACAGGGCCGCAAACCTACCTTAGCCAAAGATTTTCGCCATCCACTATATATAGGCTCGCAATTTTCATGACTGCTTTGACGTGTCGCTACGATTGGGCTTTACCAGAAGTTCAAGCCTTGTTCGATTTGCCTTTTATGGAATTGCTGTACCGCGCCCACGGCATTCATAAAGAAACCTTCGATCCCAACGAAATTCAATTTAGCTCCCTGATGTCCATCAAAACAGGTGGCTGTCCCGAAGACTGTGGCTATTGCCCGCAAAGCTCTCACCATGGTGCCGACTTGGATAAAGAGCGCTTGGTCGAACTTGAACGGGTGCTGGGTGAAGCTCGAGCCGCTAAGGAACGGGGGGCCACGCGGTTCTGTATGGGGGCGGCCTGGAAAAACCCCAATGTTCGTGATTTCCCACTGGTTTTGGACATGATCCGGGGGGTCAAAGAATTAGGGGTAGAGTGTTGCGTTACTTTAGGCTCGCTTGATGAAGAACAAACGCATGCCTTAAAAGACGCCGGATTGGATTATTACAATCACAATTTGGATACATCGCGCGAACATTACGAGAAGATTATCACCACGCGAAAATTTCAAGATCGCCTCGACACTCTCGAAAAAGTGCGTGAAGCAGGTATAAATGTCTGTTGCGGTGGTATTTTAGGCCTTGGCGAGGGTGAATCTGACCGTTCAAAGCTTTTGATGGAATTGGCCAACATGCCGGAACATCCTGGCAGCGTGCCGATTAATCTTTTGGTCCGCGTCAAAGGCACGCCGTTGGAAAATGCAGATAAGATTGATCCATTCATCTTTGTTCGCACGGTGGCGGTGGCGCGCATTATGATGCCGAAATCGTATGTGCGGCTGTCGGCAGGTCGTGAATCTATGGATGATGCGACCCAGGCGTTGTGCTTTTTTGCCGGTGCAAACTCGGTGTTCTTTGGCGACAAGCTTTTAACCACCCCGAATGCCGGGTCTGAGCATGATTTGGACTTATTGGCCCGACTTGACCTTAAACCTCAGGCTCCAACCGAGGAAACATCCCGTGGTGAACCCGTTTCTCAATCAGCTGGAATCGCTGTCAGCGCAGAGTAAGCGTCGCGCCTTAATTGCGCGGGCTGGACTTGATTTCAGTTCCAATGATTATATTGGCTTGGCCTCGCACGCGGGCATCCGCGAACGCCTGGTCGAAGCCTTGCAACAGGGATTGGCTTTGGGTTCAGGCGGCTCGCGGTTGTTACGCGGCAATCATCTTGAACACGAAGACTTAGAAGCCTATAGCGCCACTTTTTTTGGCGCCGAGTCGGCGTTGTTTATGTCGAGTGGATATTTAGCGAATTTAGCGATCTTCACCACCTTGCCCAGCCGGGGGGACGTAATTGTGTTTGACGAATATGTCCACGCCAGCGCCAAAGAAGGCATTCATGCCTCGCTGGCGAAACGTTCAAAAATTGCCCATAACGATGCCAATGCCTGTGAAGAGGCCGTAAAACGAGCACGTTTGAATGGGGCCAATCAGGTTTGGATTGCTGTGGAAAGTGTCTATTCCATGGACGGCGATGTCAGCCCACTGGCGGATCTCATGGGCATTGCCGATCGTTATGACGCCAATTTGATTGTTGATGAAGCCCATGCCACGGGCGTTCATGGACCCGGTGGGCGCGGCTTAAGCGCAGTTTTTGAAGGCCGTGAAAACCTGATCGCCATGCACACGTGTGGCAAAGCGTTGGGCCAAATGGGGGCTTTGGTGACGATGCCAGTTGTCGTGAAAGAGTATTTGATTAACGCCGCACGCAGCTTTATTTATACCACTGCGCCGTCGCCCTTGGTCGCCGTTGCGGTTCAAGCGGCGTTGCAGGTCGTTTCTGATGAACCTCAGCGCCGCATCGACCTTTTGGCCCTAACGGATTATGCTCGAAGTGTTTTTCCACAAGCGCCTGGCAGCACGCAAATACTGCCTCTGATCATAGGGACTGATGAAGCCGCGTTTGTTTTGGCTCAGCGCCTCCAAGCTCAAGGTTTTGATATTCGCGCCATTCGCACCCCCACGGTGCCTGAAAATACCGCCCGGTTACGTTTAAGCATTACTCTAAACGTGACCCGTGCTGACATCGATGCCTTAGCCCTCGCGGTGAATGCATGATCATCACGGGAACCGATACAAACGTGGGCAAAACGGTGGTGGCAGCGATGCTAACACTGGGGTTAGGGGTAAATTATTTCAAACCGATCCAATGCGGAACCCACCCCGAAACCGACATTGAAACTGTGCGACGTTTAACCGGTTTGGGCGCGGACCGCATTTTGGATCCGCCCATCACCCTCAGCCAGCCGCTGTCGCCGCACTTAGCCTCAGAGTTAGACGGGGTGACTATTGATGCAGATACGCTCAGGCTGCCAAAGGGCCGCGTCATTGTTGAAGGGGCTGGCGGTTTGATGGTGCCTGTGACCCGAAAAAAGTTGTTTATTGACCTGTTTGCGGCGTGGCAACGCCCCGTGGTGTTGGTGGCGCGGACTGGATTGGGGACGCTTAATCACACTTTGTTGTCATTGGAAGCTTTGCGGGCGCGCAAGATTGAAATTTTAGGTGTGGTGTTTGTTGGCGAGGAAAACCCTGATAATATGAAGACCATTGAAGACATGGGCACGGTTAAGGTGTTGGGCCGGGTTCCTATTTTGGCCACGCTTGATGCCAATAATCTGAATCAAGTTTTTAAGCATAATTTTAACAAAGCCGACTTTGAGTCAAAACTATGAGTCTATCTTCAGTCTGGCATCCCTTCACCCAACACGCTCTGATGCCCGAGATGACCAAAATCGACCGTGCCGAGGGGGCTTATCTCTACACAGAAGACGGTCGTCAGATCATCGACGCCATATCGTCTTGGTGGGTGGTGACCCACGGTCATTGCCATCCGCATCTTATCAAATCCGCACAAAACCAGGCAGGCAAGCTGGATCAAGTGATTTTTGCCGGACATACCCATGAACCCGCCGAACAATTGGCGGCGGCTTTGATTGATCTGACGCCTGTTGGTTTGGACAAAGTATTTTATTCAGACAGTGGTTCCACCGCCGTTGAAGTGGCGCTTAAAATGGCCTTAGGCTATTGGCATCATGTGGGGGAAAAACAGCGCACGCGGATCGTGGTTATGGAACACAGTTACCACGGTGACACCATTGGTACCATGTCCATTGGGGAACGCGGGGTGTTCAATGCGCCTTATGACCCGTTGCTGTTTGACGTGGATGTCTTGCCGTACCCCGAGCCTGGAGTTGAATACAAAACCACGCAAGCGCTTGAGCTTATTTTATCGGACCATAAAAATAAGGTTGCTGCGTTGATCATAGAACCGTTAGTGCTGGGCGCGGGTGGCATGAAAATGTATGATCCAAGCGTTCTCAAGGACTTAAAGAAAATTTGCGAAACGCAAGACGTGGTGTTTATTGCGGATGAAGTGATGACGGGGTGGGGTCGTACCGGAACGCAGTTTGCGTGCACGCAAGCGGGTATCGTTCCTGATATCCTTTGTACGTCAAAAGGGCTAACGGGGGGGCTGTTACCGTTGGCGGCAACGCTTTGTCATCAACGGTTTTTTGATGCCCATTACAGCCCAGACCGATCTCGGATGTTTTTTCATTCCAGTTCGTACACCGCCAACCCCATTGCCTGCGCCGTGGGCTATGCGAACACGCAAATTTGGCGCGATGAACCCGTCCAAGACCGGATCGATAACTTGGTTCAAGCCCAAGCGTTGAGGTTGGCGAACCTGAAAGGTCATTCTGGATTTTCCAACCTGCGCCAATGCGGCACAATTGCTGCCTTAGACGTCAACGTTGGGGATCAAGGATACCTGTCAGAGATTGCGCCAAAACTTTATGACTATTTCCAAAATAACGATGTGCTGTTGCGTCCACTTGGGAACACGGTATATATCCTACCACCGTATTGCGTGACCGAAGCCGATTTGGACAAAATTTATCATGTCATTTCAAACGCACCCGACGTACTTGGACTTTGAATCTGCCAACCAGCCGTTTGCGGACAGGTTAGCTGCGTGCATGGGCAACATGACGGCGGACCGCCCTTTACATGCGCGGTTTTTAAATACGCTTTCCATGATGGAACACATGGGTTCGCGGCGCATCATGATCACGCAAAGCAATGCAGGCCTGGGTCAAGAAACACTCAAACACATGTCTGAAGAAGTGCGCCATGCGTTCTTTTTCAAACGCCAAGCCGATAAAATGGCTGGGCGCGCATTGGATTATGCTGACGTTGACATGATCGCGGCGCCCTTTGCCCGCATGTACTTTAAACGTCTGGAAAGCTATATCGCGCTGGACGTTCAAGGTGAAGCGAAGCCGTTGCGCATCGCTTATCTCTATATGTCGATGATTATTGAATTTCGCGCCGTGTGGTCGTTTGAATTGTATCAGGCCTGTCTGGATGCGGCGGGGGTGAAACTTTCGTTGAAAAGCCTGCTGGCCGAAGAACAAGGGCATTTAGCGGAAATGGAAGAAAATTTGGCGAATTTAGATGCCGAGACGTCAGAACGCGTTAATCGTTTTTTGGCAAAAGAACGGGTGTTGTTTGAACGTCTTCTGGGTCGTCTGGAAACGGCTGTTGGCGTGTCTTCGTAAGCGCCAACACATTGCCGCCCAAAACGAAAATAACCCCCAATGTGGCCACGGGCGTAAATATATAACCTTCCAAAAACACCGATAAAGTTAAAGCCACTACGGGAAATAAAACGGCGGCATAGCCGGCCCGTCCAGCCCCTATGCGACCCAACAAGGTTAAATACGCACCAAAGGCTAAAATAGACCCAAAAATAGCCAGATACAGCAAGGACCCAATATAGACTGGGGCCCCGTCCCAAGAAAAATTTAAACCCACAACAAGACCATACAAAGCCATAAATGCCGCACCATAAGCCATGCCATAGGCGTTGGTTTGCAGCACAGGCAAGCCCTGGTTTTGATTGCGCACAGAGGTTAAATTGCCAAAACTGGCGAGAAGGGTGGCGATAAGACACAACCCTAGCCCGAGCGCTGCACTTGAACGGTCCTGCAAATTGGCAATTTCAGGCCAAAAAACCATTGCCAATCCACTGATGCCAAGAAGAGTTCCCCCCAACACGCGGTTAGACACCAAAGTACCAAAGAACACGCGAGACCCTAAAATGTTCCAAAACACGATGGTGGAAAAAACCACGGACACCAACCCGCTCGTGAGATGCCCTGTGGCCACATAAAAAACCGCATAGTTGGTGCAGAAAAGAAACAAACCTTGTAGCGCCATCCAACCATGATCTAAAAAGCTGAAGCGCATATTTTTACGCCTGACCAAACACCAGACGCATAATATAATGGCAGCGATAAAAAAACGATAAGCAACTGAAATTTCAGGGGTTACGACGCCCAGCTGCAACTTTATGGCATACCACGTTGACCCCCAAATGAGTACGGTCGTGAGATAGAGGGAAAGCGTTGACATGCATTTTTATCCGGATGGTGGCAATTGCTTATAAACCTTGATATAAGACCCGCCATAAGACGCTAACACACAAGGGATGAGACCGTGAATAAGATATTGGATAAGCTTGCCTATGGGCCAACCATATTTTTGGGGTTGGTGTTTTTCATGATGCCTTTTTATCCCGAACCGCACCTGTTCGAAAAAGCAAAAATTCTGATGGACGGGGCCGTTATGGAACCGCGCGATTGGGTGGATATTGTCTTGCATTCAACAGCGGGCCTGGTGGCGTTGACGAAGTTCTTGCGTAACCGCGAACTTGCCAAGTTGGGTTTGGTAGCTGAAGGCGACCGCGATTCAGAACCCGCCGCCTCCCCTGACCAGCACTCAGACGAGCCCTAAACGCTCAAACGACATCCCAGGTATGTACGCAACGCGCTGGTTGTTTGAAACTTTCCAGCGTAGCCTGCAGGCCTGATGAAAAAGTTATCTTGGATAAAAATTGAATTTTCGGCCCTGTCTGGCGCGCTCTGGATGGCCTTGGCGGCGAGCCTGTTAGGCACGCTGAGTATTCTGGTGCGCAATATTTCAGCCGATCTACATCCGTTTGAAATCGCCTTTTTCAGAAATTTAGCGCAGTTTGTGTTCATGTTGCCCTGGGTGTTGGTGGTGGGTTTTAGCGTGCTGCGAACAAAGCGCGTGTGGGCGCACACGCGGCGCTCTGCGTTTGGTATTTTGGCTATGTTGTCGTGGTTTTGGGTGTTGACCAAAATGCCCATTGCCGAGGCAACGGCGATCAGTTTTTCGGCGCCCCTGTTTACAACGCTTGGTGCCGCCTTGTTTTTGCGGGAAAGCGTTGGGGTGCGCCGCTGGGCTGCAACGTTGGTTGGATTTATGGGTGTTTTGATTATCATTCGTCCTGGCTTTCGTGAGGTTGAAGAACCGCAACTGATTGCCATAGTTTGTGCCATTTTGATTGCTGGCGCGATGCTATCAAATAAATCCTTATCTAAAAGTGAGAATCCAAATGCCATGGTGGTGTGGATGGGCGGCTTGATGAGCGTCTTTTCTTTACCCCCAGCTATGACCGTTTGGCAGTGGCCTGCGTCTCATGTTTGGCCGTGGTTGTTGGTGTTGGGGGTGGTAGCAACGGCGGCCCATTTGGCGATTAATCGGGCCTTTGCGCGCGGCGATGCATCATTTATTGCGCCGTTTGGTTTTATACAAATTCCCTTTGTCGCCGTCGTGGGTTATGGGGTTTACAACGAAGTTCCAGACCTTTGGACCTGGGTGGGGGCCATCGTCATTATGGGTTCGGGGGCCTATACAGCGCACCGCGAGGCTAAGCACAAACGGGGACTTAAGGCGTTGGAGGCGGGATTGAATCATCCAGTTTAACGGTGATTTCAACGCGTCTATTTTTGGCGCGGTTTTCTTCGGAATCGTTGGGGGCTAAGGGCCGGGAATCCGCATACCCTTGGACGGTGATACGGTCCTTTGTGATGGATGTATGCTCCATTATATAATGAGCCACCGAGGTCGCTCGACTGGCGGATAGATCCCAGTTGGATCGATATTGATCGGTACTGATGGGAATGTCATCAGTATGTCCAGAAATGATAATTTGTCCTTTCCCTTTTTCGAGTTGTGTAAGTACTTTACTCAAAATAGGTAGAAAATCAGGCTTCATACTTCCTTGGCCAGAACCAAAGGATTGCTTGTCGGGAAAGCGGATAACGGTGGAATTGCCAGCGCGGACCAAATCCATAACATCGGCCGCGATTTCAGAAGCCATAAGCGATTGAATATCATTAAAGGTACGACGGCTGGCTTCGGCCTGCAGATCAGGGACCTCTTGCTCGGGCTCTTCAATGGGTTCCTCAGCAATTTCAGGTTCGGGTGTCACTTGTTCAGTGATGTCTTGTTCGGGTATCGGAATTTGCACCACGTTTTTGACGGCTGTGCTGCTGGTAAAGCCATCCAACTCTACAAGACCAGCAAGGCGGTCTAAAGATTGTAGGCCAAAAGCACTGCGCATGGCCCCAGCCACTTTTTTGAATTCTTGAACTTCCATGTTGGAAAAAGACAGCAACAAGATAAAGAACGTAAGCAAGAGGCTCATGAGGTCGGCAAAGGTGACAATCCATAGTGGCGCACCACCACCACCTTTTTTGCTCATGACGCGCCCTCCTCGTCGTCCTTGTCGCCATCTTCATCCGCGCGGGCCCGCTGGTTTTCTGGCAGAAAGCCTTCCAAAATATCAGCCAGAATCATGGGGCTTTGGCGCTGATGGATTTGCATGATGGATTCTAAAATCAGTTCCTTAGAGAGACGTTCTTCTTCCGTTTTGGCTTCAAGCTTGTCCGCAATCGGTAGGGCAATCAGGTTGGCAATGATGGCCCCGTACAGGGTGGTTAAAAGGGCAACCGCCATCGCGGGGCCAATTGATTTAGGGTCATCCATGGCCGATAGCATCTGCACCAAACCGACCAAGGTCCCGATCATGCCAAACGCAGGCGCGCTATCGCCAATGGCTTTGAAAATGCTTGATCCTTCTTCGTTGCGGTGAATGGAAAGTTCCATATCTCGGTGCAGCGCATTGCGGATGACTTCAGGGGGGTGGCCATCCACGCACAATTTGATGCCCCGGCGGAAGAATGGGTTTACGACTTCGACCTCTTCAAGGGCCAAGACCCCTTTTTTACGAGCGATCTCAGCCAGTTCAAGGGAGGTTTCGATGAGGTTACGGGGATCATGATGGATGTTCAAAAGAGCCGATTTTGAACCCGTCATGAGCGCTATGAAAACTTTGTTGAGTGGAAATTTGACGAAGGTCGCCGCCATCGTGCCACCCACAACAATTAAAAAACCCGGTAAATTCAAAAAGATAAACAAATCTGAGCCGACTAAAATTGCGGCGAGCACAACGCCGACGCCGACAAACAAACCAATTAGCGTGGCTAAATCTATGCGGCCCATTGAATTGTAACCCTCAAAAACGTTTATTATTATACATTATTATACATTATTCTCAGGTATTTAGTATCCATCTCAAGGCAAGGAAGGGCAAGGTATAAGTTTCGCGCGGGTCTAAAATTTTTAGAGATTAAAAATTAATTCCCTAAGCGTTGCCCTTGCGCCAAAAGCATGTGCAGCATAAGTATAGCGCACGGAATTTTTTTTGATGGGTGAAGCCTATGGATCTCGTTCTAATTAACCTAATTAAGGTGCTGATTGTTGCCCTTAACTTCTATCAGTATATCGTGATCGCCAACGTCGTGTTCAGCTGGTTGGTGGCGTTTAACGTGATCAATACGTCCAATCAATTTGTTCATATGATCATGGATTTCACCTATCGTCTGACCGAACCCTTGTATAGCCGCATTCGCAATGTGTTGCCAAACTTTGGGGCCGTTGACCTGTCGCCAATCATCGTGCTGTTGGGGCTGTTTTTTATCCAAGGCATGTTGGGCGACGTTCTTTATAGGATGTAGGGCGTGGGTAACGGTTTTTATGAGCGCCTGGAAAATGGCCTTAATATCCGTATTCGCCTGACCCCGTCGGGACGCGCGATGAAGATAGACGGCGTGATGCAAAACAGAGACGGCCAAGACGTTTTGAAAGCCATCGTGACCACGGCCCCCGAAAATGGTAAGGCCAACCAAGCCTTAGTTAAGCTGCTGGCCAAAGAATGGAAGCTGGCAAAATCGACCTTTGAAGTGTTAAAAGGTCCCACCAGCCGTAACAAAGTCTTGCACCTCAGCGGTGATGCAAATCAATTGGCAAACGTATTGGACGGCTGGGCCAAAAAAAAGGAATAGGCGCATGAGCGAAGCCAAAAAAATTGATGGAAAAGTCTTTGCCGAAGGTCTGCGCCGCCGCGTCGCTGGCAAGGTCGAAAAGATTAAAGCGGCTCACGGCATTACCCCAGGCTTAGCCGTGATCTTGGTTGGCGAAGACCCGGCTTCTCAGGTGTATGTCCGCAATAAAGGCATTCAAACTGCCGAATGCGGCATGACCTCGTTGGAATTTAAAATGCCCGACACGGTGAGCGAAGCTGAAGTTCTGGCCAAAGTCGAAAAGCTTAACGCTGACCGGGACGTACATGGTATTTTGGTGCAATTGCCCTTGCCCAGTCATATCAACGAAGCCCACGTAATTAACGCCATCAACCCCGATAAAGACGTCGATGGCTTTCATGTTATCAACACCGGACGGCTTGCCACGGGACAAAATGCCATGGTGCCGTGCACGCCGGCGGGCTGCATCATGTTGATCAAAGACGTGTTGGGCGATGATCTATCCGGCTTGCGCGCGGTGGTGGTCGGGCGTTCAAACATTGTTGGTAAACCGGTCGCGCAATTGCTGTTGAACGAAAATTGTACCGTCACCATTGCGCATTCCAGGACCAAGGATTTGGCCGACGAATGCCGCCGCGCCGATATTTTGGTCGCTGCCGTGGGGCGTCCGCAAATGATCCCTGGGGATTGGATCAAACCTGGAGCTTGTGTTATCGACGTTGGCATCAATCGCATCCCCGCCCCCGAACGCGGCGAAGGTAAAATGCGTTTGGTTGGTGACGTCGATTATGACAGCGCCGCCAAAATCGCGGGCTCTATCACTCCGGTCCCTGGCGGTGTCGGCCCCATGACCATCGCCACCCTATTGGCCGCCACCGTCACCGCGTGCTGCCGGATTGAAGGTTTTGCTGAGCCGGAAGGGTAAAAAACGGGTGTCCATCGAATCCTTCAGTCCGAAATGGACCCAAGACGTGGCGGATTTGATCGTGCCCATTCAGCGCGTTGAGTTTGGCATCGACATAACCTATCAAGACCAACCTGATCTTCAAGACATCACCGGTTTTTACCAAACGGGGGCGGGTGGCTTTTGGCTGGCAATTGAAGCGGACAAGGTCGTCGGCACCATCGCCTTGAAAGACATGGGCGAAGGCTTGGCAGCCGTGCGTAAACTCTTTGTGGTAAGGACTCACCGAGGTTCGGACAAAGGTCTCGCCAAGGCTCTTTTAGAAACACTCATCAGCCATGCCCAAGCGTCCGGTTTGACAAACCTCTACCTCGGCACCACGGTTGATTTTAAAGCTGCCCACCGTTTTTACGAAAAACATGGCTTTAACATGATGGATTCGGCCAAACTCCCCCAAAGCTTTCCAAGAATGGCCGTCGATACCCGGTTTTACCAGCGTACACTCACGAAAATCTAAGGCCTTAAAGTCGTCTCTCGACCTTAGCCATTTCTGACTTGGTTGAGGAATTGGCTGACTTGGGTGTTTAGGGCTTCGGCTTGTTTAGATAAGTCGTCTGAAGCTGTAAGCATTTGGTTGGCGGAACTTCCGGTTTCGCTGGCGGCTTGGGTGACGCCAGAGATGTTGGTTGAGACCTCGGTGGTGTCGCCTGCGGCTTGTTCAATGGTGCGGGCGATTTCGCTTGTGGCGGCACCCTGTTCTTCCACGGCGGCAGCAATGGCTGCGGAAATTTCGCTCAGCTGATGGATGGTTTGGCCGATGCTGCCGATGGCTTCGACGGCGGTTTGGGTGGCCCCTTGAATGCCGGAAATTTGGGCGCTGATTTCTTCGGTGGCCTTGGCCGTTTGATTGGCAAGGTTTTTCACTTCGGAAGCCACCACGGCAAAGCCTTTGCCAGCATCCCCGGCGCGCGCGGCTTCAATGGTGGCATTCAAAGCCAAAAGATTGGTTTGGTCGGCAATGTCGGTGATCATCGCCACAACTTCGCCAATTTTGTTGGCGGCATCGGCGAGACCTTGAATTTTTTGATTGGTCGCTTCGACTTCAGAAACGGCGGTGCCGGCAATGGTCGTAGATTGTGAAACTTGGCTTGAAATTTCTTGAATCGAACAAGACAGTTCTTCAGCTGCCGATGCCACGGTTTGGACATTTTGCATCGCATGTTCGGAAGCTTTGGCGACGATTCCCGATTGCGAAGATGTTTCTTCGGCGGTGTTTGTTAAGGATTCCGCCGAAGCGTGCATTTCGGTTGCGGCGGTTGACACACCTTTAACAACGCCGCCGACACTGGCTTCAAAGTCATCGGCCATGGTGGTCATCATTTGGCGTTTTTCTTCTTCCGCTTTCGCGCGAGAAGTCTGACGGTCGGTGGCCATCTGGCGCATTTCAAGTTCGCGTTCTCTAAACACTTCCACGGAATCGGCCATTTGCCCAATTTCGTTGGTGCGCCCTTTGGCGGCATTTTCGAAATCGAGTTCTCCTTTGGACAGAGTTATCATATCCGATGTTAAATTCGCAATCGGCCTTGTTATGCTGCGCACGATCACCACCACAAACACCAAGGTTACGCCTAATAATGCCAACGTCAAAATGAGCATGCTGAAAAAGGCTTCTTGCGCTGAATCTTGAATTTCCATCAACAAAGCAACAAAATCAGAAGCAATTTGATCTTCGACGGCGCGAAGCAGGTCGATGCGTTGGGAGCTGCTTTTAAACCATTCATCAGCTGTTCGGCCATTTAAGTCAAATTCCGGCTGAATGCTGGCAATGGCAATCACGCGCAAATTATTGACTTCAGTAATGGCGTCGCCAACCAAGGTGTTTTTGAAAAAAGTTCTTTGGCTTTCGGTGGCGTTGATTTCAAAACTTTTTAACAAAAGTTCTTGTTTGGCAACGATTTCGACAAAATTCTTATGATTTAGAAATCGAAAGGAGCGCCCTCTAATAAATTCTGCACTGCCCAAGTCGCGTTCAACCCCGGCCAGTTCTTTCGCCTTTAAAAAGTCGCTATAAGCGGCGATTGCGGTCGTGACCTCGGTTTTCGAGCTAATGGCCGACATGTCTTGAATAACGGACATGAAATTTTTAATGGCTGTGGTGTAATATTTAGACACGCGCAGAACGGTATTTCTGCGTTTTAAAACTTTAGCCCGGAATTTTTCAATACCTTTTAAAGAGTCTAGCGCCGCTTTCATGTGGCCGACAAGCAATTCACGTGGCGTTTTCGCGACTTCGTCATTTTGTTCAGCGCCGGCAGTTTTATTGGCTTCAGCCTGAGCCTTCTGAGCTTCATCGGCTGCGGCTTGTTCTTCGGGGGATAAGACCTTAAAGGCTTCGCTGTCAAATTTTTGTAAGACCAGCACAAGTTCGGATAGCTTGCTTTCAGTGTTGGGAAACTGAGCCGGCAGTTCGGTCTTAAACTTTTTACCTTTGGAGCCAATATACATCGCGGCTAAGCCGCGTTCCTTTTGAAGTTCCTGTGCCACGTTGCTGATGACAGGGGCCAGTCGGGCGATTTCGTTCAAATGTTTCATTTCTGAAGCCGTTTGACGCATACCTAAAAGCACATAACCAGAAAAGAGAACTAAGCCAAGAATAGGCAAAAACAGAGACAGAGCAATGCTGGTTCTAATTTTCATATTTTTCATGGCATTATCCAGGTATATCGTTAAAGTAAAATGCTAAAAATGCGAATTTTTTAGAATAAACTTAAGAGTTTAGAGAGGCAATATTGGGGGGCGCATTCTGCTAGTCCACAAATACTAGGTTGTTGGTAATATAGAATCAATCTTTGATTTTTATTTTGTACGACTTATGGCGAATTGCATTCATTGCCGTCGTTTAAACGTATCTGTATCGGTCTCGAAATTTGTCTTTTTTTGTTCCTGAAAAGTGGGCCAGCATGAGCATCCTGCAAACCCCGCTTTCCAAGTGCCTCACACAGTGCTAAAAGCCGCTCATGACCGATCTTTCACACATCCGAAATTTTTCTATTATCGCCCACATTGACCATGGCAAGTCGACCTTGGCGGATCGCTTGATTCAATTTTGTGGCGGCTTGACCGACCGCGAAATGTCGACGCAGGTTCTCGATTCCATGGATATCGAGCGCGAACGCGGCATTACCATCAAAGCCCAAACCGTGCGTTTGATGTACAAGGCCCATGACGGACAGACCTATCAAATCAATTTGATGGACACCCCCGGCCACGTTGATTTTGCCTATGAGGTGTCGCGGTCTTTGGCCTCGTGCGAAGGTGCTCTTTTGGTGGTGGATGCCTCGCAAGGTGTGGAAGCACAGACCTTGGCCAACGTTTATATGGCGCTGGACAACAACCTTGAGATCATTCCGGTGCTCAACAAAATCGATTTACCTGCCGCCGAACCGGAAAAAATCCGCGAACAAATCGAAGATGTGATCGGTATTGATGCTTCTGATGCCTTGCTCGTATCCGCCAAATCGGGCATCGGCATCGAAGAAACCTTGGAAGCCATCGTCACCCAGCTGCCGCCACCCGTTGGGAACCGCGATGCGCCGCTGAAGGCCTTGTTGGTCGACAGTTGGTACGATGCTTATTTGGGCGTGATGATTTTGGTGCGCGTGATTGATGGGACTCTGAAACGCGGTCAAAAAATCCGCATGATGTCTTCCGGTTCCAGTCATCAAGTCGATCAAGTCGGCGTGTTTACGCCTAAAATTATCAAGACTGCCGATTTGGGGCCGGGCGAAATGGGTTACCTGACGGCGTCGATCAAAACTGTGGCCGATACCAATGTGGGCGACACCATTACCGATGAAAGAAATCCTGCTCTAGAAGCTTTGCCAGGCTTTCAGCCTTCGGTACCCGTGGTGTTTTGCTCGCTGTTCCCAGTTGATGCGGCGGATTACGATGATCTGCGCGATTCCATGGGCAAGCTTCGCCTCAATGACGCCAGTTTTGAATTTGAAGCCGAAACCTCGGCGGCCTTGGGTCAGGGCTTTCGTTGTGGCTTTTTAGGTCTGTTGCATCTGGAGATTATCCAAGAGCGGTTGGAACGTGAGTTTAATCTAGATCTCATCACCACCGCCCCTTCGGTGGCATATAAACTCCACTTGATCAACGGTGACCTGATTGATTTGCACAATCCCGCCGATATGCCAGACCCGACCCAGATTGAAGCCATCGAAGAGCCTTGGATTAAGGCCACCATCATGGTGCCAGATGAATATTTGGGCGCGGTGTTGGGTTTGTGCACGGATCGTCGCGGCATTCAATCTGAACTCACCTACGTCGGGTCTCGGGCCATGGCGGTGTACCGATTGCCGTTGAACGAAGTGGTGTTCGATTTTTATGACCGTTTGAAATCCATCACGCGCGGCTATGCGTCCTTTGACTATGAAATGGATGGCTATACCGAGAATGATATGGTGCGCATCCAAATTTTGGTGAATGCCGAGCCCGTGGATGCGCTGTGTTTCATTTGCCACCGTTCACAGTCAGAAAACCGGGGCCGTCAGGTGTGCGAACGCTTGAAAGACCTGATCCCTCGCCAATTGTTCAAAATCCCCATTCAAGCCGCCATTGGCGGCAAGGTTGTGGCGCGCGAAACCATTTCGGCAATGCGCAAAGACGTGACCGCTAAATGTTATGGCGGCGATATTTCGCGTAAGAAAAAGCTGCTGGAAAAGCAGAAAAAAGGCAAAAAGAAAATGCGTCAATTCGGCAAAGTCGAAATACCGCAAAGCGCCTTTATCAACGCGCTTAAGATGGGCGACGATTAGAGCTTAGTCGTAATGCTTTTTACCCAGTAAATAATCACGATCGAGCAGAACATCGTCAACGATGCTGTTTTCGGTATAGTGATCCTCGGCAATGTTTATGTCGTTGTGGCTGTCGGGTTCTGGGTCGTCGTGTGAGCCATCGTGTTCAACATCAGCAAAGTCTTCATAGTTTTGCTCTTTGGCGTGCTTGGCCAATTCATCGAATAAAAACATCGAATTTTCCAAATCAACGTCTTCCTGAGATTTCTTTCGGCGACCGATAACGACCAAAACAAGTCCGGGGACTCCAAAAATCGCCCAAGTGGGCATTTGCAACACCGTTTGCCACACACCGCTGGGGTGCGAGCGAACAAAGGCTTCGTACTGCTGCGGGGCAAAAAAGCCCCAGACTTTGCCCGCAGGCGGCAGCGAGCCCATCTCTGTCGTCATAAGGTGGGCCGCAAAATCAGCAGCGCTGGCAACAAAGGCCAGCACCAATAACATCCTGCCAAGTAACGATAAAAACGGCTTCATGAAGGTGATTGTAATGCGCTTGAAAGCTTTGGTCATCCTCCAAAGTGAGCTCAGGCTAAAAAAGCATCGTATTTCTCACCGAGACGCTTGTATTTACCCCCCTGTTTGGTTAGGTTGCGCGCTCTAACTCAAAGGAGAGGTGGCCGAGTGGCTTAAGGCGCACGCTTGGAAAGCGTGTGTACGTTAACCCGTACCGGGGGTTCGAATCCCCCTCTCTCCGCCAATCAGTAAGGCCGGGTCCCTAGGGGCCCGGCTTTTTGATTCGGGGATAGGGATTGAAAATGGCGTCCAAGTTCTTATTTGTCGTAATGACACCCCGCAAACACTGATGATCAAATTTTAATCCGCAGGAGACTTAACGACTATGTATATTGCTATGAATCGTTTTCGCATCATTAAAGGCGAAGAAGTTGAGTTTGAGCGCATATGGGCAGAGCGCGATACGCATCTGAACGAGGTTCCTGGTTTTGTCGAATTTCACCTTCTACGAGGTCCCACACAGGAAGATCACACCCTCTTTGTTTCCCATACCATCTGGGACAGTGAACGCACTTTTAAAGATTGGACGGAGTCCGATGCGTTTCGAAAAGCCCATGCGAAAGCGGGGGGATCGAAGAAAAGCGTTTACATGGGACCGCCTCAGTTTGAGGGCTTCGAGGCCGTTCAGGTGTTAACCAAAACGTAAAATAACCGCTTTCTACGTAAATTATTCTGATCTTTGTGACCGCCGTCACTTCGCCTGCACCCTGAATCGAGCATATTTATTGAGACAGGGGATTAAAGTGCTTCTGTCAGACGTTGTGAATACAGATTTGAAAAATTTTATAGAGCAGAGATCAAGAAAATGGCAAAAAAATACAAATCAATCGGTTGCGTCCTCGGCCTTATCTTAATGTCATCGATGTTAAATGGCTGTGTGGCTGTGGCGCTTGTTCCGGCCGTCTTGAACTTAGCTGCAGAAGGGGTGTCTGTCCAAACAACGGGACAAACCATCACCGAAAATATTAAAGACGCCATTAGAAACGCAAATTCAGACGGTGAAGTCGTAGAGGTCGCTGCTCTTCAACACCCTGGCTTCCCGCCTCGTAAACCAACCCCTCCCCAAAAACAGCCTGAGCTGTTTGCCATATCGGGTCCGGTTGGCATGATTGGCAAGTTTTAGGTTTTAAGGCCGGGTCTAACTTGACCGCGCCGAACCTCGTTTCGCCCCACCAAACACTTTACCCGGTCCCGCGCCACTTGGCCCTTTTATGGAATGGTTGTCCGCGTTAAACGTCCCCGTTCGCGTTTCTGGACCGGACTGTTTCGCGCTGGCGGCCCTTTTTTTGGCCTTTTTCAATGCATTTCCTTTGGCCCGTTGGCTGGCTTTTGCTTTGGTCATCGTTTTTTGCCCTCTACGTTACGCGGTAAAACATAAATATGAGCATACAGCATTAAATTGCCGGCGTAGGGATTTATTGTAAGTCAGGACAGCACGCTCTAGAGTGTTAAAAGAGGTGAGTGAACACGTCCGGGGAATGCAGTGCCATACGATCATTTGCACCAGTTTAAAGATCGAAGCGAGCTTGAAATTTTAGAGCTTGTTCCCACGCCAACGTGGATCTTCGATTTGGGGAACTATAAGTTTTGGTGGTGCAATCAGGCTGGCCTTGAGTTTTGGGGCGTCGAATCTGTTCAAGATATGCTCAATAAGGATATGTCTGGCGACAGTGAAGGCACGCGGCGGCGTATGGAACAAGTGTTCGAAAAAGCCGCAACGTTGGGTGAATCCAACGAATCCTGGACCACTTACCCAAATGGTGAACCAATAACAGTCCACATGCGACAACGCGCGTTGCTGTTGGGCAGCGAGGATTCCGAAGGCATTTTGGCCTTTATTTCCGAAGATGTTGATTTGGGCAGCGAGATTGAAAACCTATTGTTGGTTGATGCCACCCGTTACACGTCTGCGATCATTTCCATTTTCACCTTCGACGGCCAACTGATGCGGCAAAATCCGGCGGCGGCAGATGCCTATGGCGTGGATCGGGCCGTTGATCATAAGGGTGAGGACTCTTTGTTTGTCCGACGCTTCGCCGATGTGAACGAAGGCCGATCGCGCTTTGAGACCGCAAAAAAGCTAGAAGGCCTGCGCGGCGAGCATGAAATGATCACGCGTGACGGTCCCCGCATTCACATGGTGGATGTGCAGGTTAGCCGCAACCCGTTAACTGGTGATCATAACTTTATTGTAACCGAAGACGACGTAACGCTGCGCATCTTGATGGAAAAAGAACTGCGCACAGCCAAAGATCAAGCCGAAAGCAGCAATCAAGCCAAACGGGATTTTTTGGCGAACATGAGCCACGAAATCCGCACCCCGATGAATGCCATTATTGGCCTTAGTCATTTGGCCTTGAAAACGGATATGACGCCTCGCCAATCGGATTATTTAAGCAAGATTGAGTCGTCATCAAAAAACCTGCTGGGAATCATCAACGATATTCTTGATTTTTCTAAGATCGAAGCGGGTCAGATGACCATGGATTCTCTACAGTTTCACCTAGAAGATGTGTTTTCTAATCTGTCCAATGTGGTCGGTTTAAGCGCGGAGTCAAAGGGCTTAGAATTTTTGATTTCCGTGTCGCCCGAGACTCCGGACGACTTGGTTGGGGACCCAATGCGGCTTCGCCAAGTGTTGGTAAATTTGGTTAACAATGCGATTAAATTTTCCGATCATGGGGATGTGATCGTATCAACCGAAGTTGTCAAAAAAACCAAAAAATCCGTTCAGTTGCGTTTTAGTATTCAAGATTGCGGTATTGGCTTGAACGAAGAACAATCTGCAAAACTGTTTACCGCCTTTAGCCAGGCTGATGCCTCAACCACCCGGCGCTATGGCGGCACGGGTTTGGGGCTTTCTATTTCCAAACAATTGGTCGAACGGATGGGCGGTGAAATTGGATTGCGCAGCCAGCTCGGCAAAGGCAGCACATTCTTTTTTACCGCAAACTTTGGTGTGGCTGAACAGCAACTTGAACATGTGAGTAAAATTTTTCCGGATTTACGCGGGCTGAAGGTCTTGGTGGTGGACGATAATGACACGTCGCGGGCCATTTTAAGAAGTATGCTTCAAACCCTGTCGTTTGACGTCGAGGAGTCCGCGCGTGGCGAGGCCGCCATCGCGCAGATTAAAAAGGCGATGGTGGACAAGGACGAATTTGATCTTGTTTTGATGGACTGGAAAATGCCGGGTCTAGATGGCCTTCAAACGGCAGAGAAAATGCGCGCTCAGTTGGGCGGTTCGCGAACCCCAATTATTTTTATGGCGGCGGCCTATGGTCAAGATGAACTTGAACGGCATTTAGATCGCATCGGAACCGCGAGGGTGCTGTCAAAACCGGTCAACCAGTCAACGCTTTTTGACGCCATCATGCAGTGTTTCAACAAGCCCATTGATGCGGTTGAAGACGGGCCTGGTACCCCTGCCGACGTGATGGCAGCCTTGGTTGGGCGGCGTATTTTGCTCACTGATGACAATGAAATCAATCGCCAAGTTGGTCGGGATATTTTGGAAGACATTGGTGTTTTCGTCGATTTGGCGGGAGACGGCAAACAGGCGATTCAGGCGCTTTTGGACGCGCCCGAACACAGCCCGTATGACGCGGTTTTGATGGATATTCAAATGCCAGAGATGGATGGCTATGAGGCAACCGCCGAAATTCGCAAAGACCTGCGGTTCAAAACGCTACCGATCATAGCCCTGACCGCACATGCTCTTCAATCAGAACGTGACAAGTGTCTTAAAGCGGGCATGACCGACCATGTTTCTAAGCCCATTAACCCGGAACAATTGTTTGAAATCCTATCCAAATGGATTCTCGCGCGTGGTTTAGAGGCCGCGCAGGTAAAATCAACTCCAACGCTTGGCCCCCTCATAGACGGCTTGCCAGAAAACATGACGGGCATTGATATTGTTCAAGGGCTTAAACGTCTCGGTGGTAAACGGGCGCGTTTTGCCCAACTTCTCAAAATGTTTTTCAAAGCCAAACGTGATGTGGTTGACGAAATTAAAGTCGCCTTGGCCACGGGGAATCATGATCGAGCGCTCCATCTGGCTCACGACACCAAAGGTTCGGCCGCATCGCTTTCGCTCAACGATTTGTCAAAAGCCGCCGCCACATTAGAAGCCGCCCTCAAAGACGCAGAGCCCCAAGACCTTGAGCAAATTCTTGAACGTTTGACGGTCAGCCATGCCCAAGTGATGACAGGACTCTCCGTTTTGGGCGTCACCAGCCTTTCCAGCCCATTAGACACAGATGAAGACTTGGATTTAGCGAAGGCCATTCCCTTAATTGAAACTTTGTTGGCGTTTATAAACCTTCAAGATTTAGCCGCCGAAAAACAGCTTTTGGCACTTAAAACATCCCTCAATACGTCCGTTTTTGCGGCCGACGTTGAAGCTTTAGAAACGGCCATCATAGGGCTTGATTTTAAGGCGGCGAAGGGTGTTTTAGATCGCATTTCAGGTGCTTTGGGGGTGCAATCGCGAGCGGCTTCTGTCCCCCAAAAGCTGGGCACAAAGACGGTTCTGATTGTTGACGATGAAGTTATAAATATTAAAGTTCTGGCTGAGGTGTTGACCAATGAGGTGCGGGTGCTGTGTGCCTTGAACGGCGAGGATGCAATCTCAACAGCGATCGGCGCGCAACCGGACTTGATTTTGTTAGATGTTATGATGCCCCACATGAATGGACACCAAGTGTGTCGGCGGCTGAAGGCCGACCCCCGGGTGCGAGATATTCCCATCATTTTTATTTCCGCCATGAGCGATGAAAAAGACGAAGCCCTAGGCTTGGAAATGGGAGCGATCGATTACATTTCAAAACCGTTTCAGCCTGCCATCGTTCGGGCACGCATGCGCAACCACCTAGAGCTCAAACAGCAACGCGATACCCTAAAGCGCATGTCGGACGAACTTTCCATTGAGGTCAGTGAGTTAATGGCGGCCGAGCAAAAAATTTCTCATCTGGCCATGCATGATCAATTGACCGGACTGCCCAACCGTACGCTGTTTATGGATCGCCTTGCGTCGTCGCTGTCGGCAACCAACCGCACGGAAAGCTTCGTTGCGGTTCTGTTTATCGATTTAGATGGCTTTAAAGCTGTGAATGATGAACTTGGGCATTTGATCGGTGATCAGTTGTTAAAGCGGGCGGCGCTTGATCTGCTCAAATGTGCGCGCGAAACGGATACCGTTGCGCGGTTTGGGGGCGATGAGTTTGTGGTGTTGCTGACCAATCTGCAAGACCCTCAAAAAGTCGAAAAAATCGCCGAAAATATGCTCGTTGCCCTGACCGTTCCGTTGTGTGTCGACGATGTAAAGGCGCACGTCAGCGGCAGCATCGGTATCGCGCTTTCGGGCCAAGGTGAAATTGATATCAATGACCTGATTCAAAAAGCCGATGGAGCCATGTACGAAGCGAAACGTGAGGGTAAAAATACCTACGTCTTTAGCACCTGATATCAACCCGCAAACGATCCATTGTCCCAGGTCTGTGTTAGGGGTAGATTGGCACCTTCACCGACAAAGAAAGATTCCCTTATGACCGACTGCCCGTGTAATTCAGGATTAGATTATAATGACTGCTGTGGGCCAATTTTGGCCGGAACAGCAAAAGCCCTAACCGCCGAAGCTCTCATGCGTTCGCGCTACACCGCCCATGTGAAGGGCGATTTTGAACATGTGGCGAAAACGCACGCTCAAAAAATTCAATCGACCTACAATATATCTGCGGCTAAGGCCCAGTCTAAAAATACCGAGTGGGTTGGTTTGGAAATTCGCGAAACGGTGGATGGTGGACCAGACGACGAAACTGGAACGGTGCTGTTTGCGGCGCGCTTTGTGGAAAATGGCGAACAGAACGTGCACCGCGAACGAGGCGAGTTTTGCCGAGAGAATGGCGATTGGGTTTATGTCGATGGCAAAATCAATCCCCAAGGAGCCCCCGTGCGCGTAGACAAAGTCGGGCGCAACGATCCTTGCCCCTGCGGTTCTGGCAAAAAATATAAAAAGTGCTGCGGAGGGTAAACCTCTGATGGACCATCATTTTGGCTGTACGGCGTGCGGAAAATGTTGTCACGGCTGGTTGCCGTTGTCGATCAAAGACGCGCTGGCACATGCTGATCGGTTTCCCTTGTTTCTGTTTTGGATGCCCGCTCGCCCCGGTGGGAAATCCTATGATTTGACGGCTCGTTTGGGCTTTGAATTGAAGCTTAAAAACCGTAAAAAAGCGGCGGTTCGGGTGTTCCCTGTCTCCTACGTGCCCACGGGCATGGCGTGTCCGGCGTTGGCCGAAGACGGTTTGTGTCAGGTTCATGAAAACAAGCCGCAACGGTGTCGTACCATGCCCTTGTCGGGCAGCCGGGCGGAAAATGACCAGGTGGATTTGTTGAGGCCTAAACCCGGCTGGGATTGCGATACATCTGAGGAAGCGCCGCTGGTCTATCAGGATAAGAAAATCGTAGGCCGCGATGACTTCAAAGCCGAACGTCAACGTCTTGAGGCTGACTCCAATATCTTAAAGCCGTTTGCCCAGTTGATGCTCGACAGCGTACCCAGTTTGCGGATGGATTTACAAAAAGTCGCCCTGCGCCCCAAAGGGGGGCACATCATCATCAACTTTTCGACCCTGATCCCAAGGCTTGCCGACGTTGATATTTTGGACTTTGCCGCCAAACAGCAACCCGTGATGCAATCCTTTGCCAAAAAAACAGAAGGCCAAGCAGACTATAGCCAAGACCACCAACGTTATCAGGCCTGTGCAGATGAGTGGCGGCAGGTGTTGGAACCATGAAAGCAGCCAAAACCAGAGCACGGACCGAAGATGCATCGTTCATAGAAGATGCTAGAGCTTCTCAACCGAAACCAAAATCAGGCGCTGGTAAAGGTGGCGGCGGTAACGGTAAGCCGCCCAAAGGCCCTAAGGATTCCAAATCTTCCCCACGCTGGAAACGCCTCGCTTATTGGTTCAGCGTGGTGAGTGTTTGGGGCTTCGTTTTGGGTGGCATTGGCGTGGCGGTGATCGCGTGGGATTTACCGGATGTGGATAAAGCCATCCAGCCGACGCGCAAGCCCGTGGTGCGGGTTCTGACCCAAGACGGACATGAATTGGCCCGGCGTGGAGATCGCTATGGTGCGGCGGTCAGCTTGCAAGACGTGCCTTTAATGCTGCCCCAGGCCATTTTAGCGACCGAAGATCGGCGTTTTTATGATCACTTTGGTATTGATCTGATTGGCATCGCCCGCGCCATGTGGACCAACGTCAAGGCGGGTGGCATTCGTCAAGGCGGGTCAACGTTGACTCAACAGGCGGCAAAAAATTTATTTTTGACCTCAAAACGGACCTTTCGCCGAAAGTTTCAAGAGGTCTTGTTGGCGTTGTGGTTGGAAGCAAAGTTCAGCAAAGACCAAATCCTCACCATCTATATGAACCGGGTATATTTTGGTCAAAGCGTGTACGGCGTGGACGCCGCAGCGCGCCATTATTTTGGCATCTCAGCCAGCCAATTGACGGACTATCAAGCCGCTATGTTGGCAGGCATGTTGAAAGGTCCCAACAAATACAACCCCAGCACCAATTTAAAGGTAGCCCAAAAACGTACCGAAGTGGTGTTGGGCAATATGGTCCGTGCGGGCTATTTTTCTGCGGCAGATATCAAAGCCGTGGTCCGCCCCAAACCGGGTTGGGTGGCCGTAAAACAGAAAAAAAACAAACCTATTGCGCGCCATTATGTGGATTGGGTCTTGGATCAAGTCGGCGACTACGTGACTTTAGATCAAGACGTAAATGTCTTCGTTTCGTTAGATATCCGCCACCAAAAACAAGCCGAAGCGGCGGTTAGGTGGATGATGAAAAGCGGCGGTACCGCGTTAAAACGTGAGGCCAAAGAAGTTGCCTTGGTGGCTTTGGCCCCGGACGGCGCGGTGGTTGCAATGATCGGCGGTCGCCAATATCAATCCAGTCGCTTTAATCGCGCGGTGCAAGCCAAACGCCAACCAGGATCAGCCTTTAAGCCAATTGTTTATATGGCAGGCTTTGAATCGGGATTAAGTCCAGCCACGGTGATGGTTGATGAACCCATCACCATTGATGAATGGTCACCGCAAAACTTCAACAAAAAATATATCGGCGAAATGGCGCTCTCTGACGCCATGATGCGTTCCATCAACACCATTGCCGTTAAAGTTTCCGAACAAGCGGGTCGGCAAAATGTTCAGGCGATGGCGAAAAAATTAGGCATCACCTCTAATCTGACCAGCAAGCCATCCTTGGCTTTGGGGGTGAGCGAAGTCACGTTGTTGGAACTCACCGCCTCTTATGGAGCCTTCGCCACCGGGGGCCTTGGCTTGTGGCCGTACGCGATTGTTGAAATCCAAAATGCTCAAGGCAAGTCCTTGTATGTCCGCTCTGGCGGTGGTCCGGGGCGGGTGATTCCGGCGGCTTATGCTGGAGCCATGAACGCGATGCTGTCCCAAGTCATCAATGGCGACAAAGGCACCGGAAAAAAAGCCCGGCTGGATCGTCCGGCGGCTGGCAAAACCGGAACCTCGCAAGACTATCGGGATGCTTGGTTTGTCGGCTATACCGCCGATTTGATCACCGGAGTGTGGATGGGCAATGACGTTGGCACCCCCATGCAAGGTGTCACGGGGGGTAGTTTGCCGGCCCGGGTGTGGAAAGACTTTATGGTTCAGGCCACCGCCAACACGCAGGTTAAGGCCTTGCCAAGTGACCAAATACCGACGGAGTCGGTGCAAGGTCCTGAACAAAACCAGCCCAATCCGGTCGAAGGTATGGCAAAGGGCATTCTTAAAAATATTATCGACGGCTTGTTTGGACCCTAAAGATGTATGCGCCAAGTGCGCCCCGCCTTGACGATTGAGGTTGGCGCTCTTAGATTAGATGTAACGCAACCACCAGCCCTGTTCAGGATTTCAAAACATGAAACAAATTACCGACGAAAGCTTCGATCAAGACGTTATCAGTTCTTCCAATTCCAAACCCATCTTGGTGGATTTTTGGGCTGAATGGTGTGGGCCGTGCAAACAGATTGCCCCTTCGCTTGAAGAACTGGCCGCTGAAATGGGTGACAGCATTGAAATCGGCAAGGTCAACATCGACAACAACCCGCTCAGCCCGTCAAAATACGGCGTGCGTGGCATTCCGACCTTGATCATTTTTAAAGACGGCCAACCCGCCGCCGTTAAAATCGGTGCCTTGACCAAAACCAAGCTTAAAGAATGGATCGACAGCACGATTTAAGGGCGGGTGATTTTAAAACCCATCACAAGGGTGTCTGTTTTACATTTTAAAAGGGGTCGACAAAAATGTCGGCCCCTTTCTTGTTGATGAGCGTCGTTCACGGCACCTCTGGCAGCGAAATACCGGTATTCACTTCGTGGAAGAGATATCTTGATGGAACAATATTCAGCACGCTATAGTACCCGCGCCGACAATTAGTCGGTGTGCGCTGTGCACTGAAAATCTATAGGGGAGGAATAAAAAATATGAAACGCATTTTAATCGCGACGGCGGCAAGTGTGCTGTTGGCTACATCGGCTTTTACGGCTGAGGCGGCTGGGCATGGTGCTCCAGCTGGGCATGGGGCTGCAGCAGGACATGGGGCTGGCGCTGCTTGTGAGGGCTTTGGTCCCCAAACACCTCGTGACATTGATAGTGTTCTGGGAACCAACAAACGTACATTTAACATGGCGCCGGCGTCTACGGACCTGAACCTATGCAACATCCACCTGCACAAAAATGCTGAGCACAAGGCAAAAGCCTTTTCGATTTATGCTGGCAAAGGGGATGGACACGGTTATCTCAGCGGTTATCAGTGCGGCATCAGCAAAACGCTGAGCAAAGCTGAAATGGCCCCAACCAAAGAAAAGATTTGCGATAGCGCCCATGGCGATTTGAAACCTGGCGATACCATCGAAGTTCACTGGGTCTTCTCGTCTTGCGATATCAAACCTGGACCAACGCTTGGGTCTTGCTTGTCTGAATCTTGTGCAAATCCACAATTGCGCGTTGAAACGCAAGTCTTCACTTTGGTGAACGACAGCAGCGCTCTTGATTTCAACAAGCTTCGGTACCAAGGCAATATGGTTGGTGGTTTGCATCAGCCCAAAGCTTTGCCAACGGGCACAGGCACACCTGTTGAATTTACGGGTTCAACCACGGGTCCATCTTACACCGAACAAACTTGCTCTCCTTATCAGGTGACTTGGAACGTTCGTCCCGGCTGCGCCAAAGTTGACATCAACACCATCGGTAACTTCTGCAAAGGTAACGTGTTCAAAGAAGACCATGCTCATGGTGTCAGGAAACTCGTTACCAATCCGAAGCTCTTGTCGGTCATCAAATAAGGGCTGCTATGGTGTCCTAGCACCTCTCTGTAAGCCAAACAAAAAAGCCGTCTCCTTAGGGGACGGCTTTTTTTATGGTTATCCCTAGACCGGGTTATCGGGCTTGGCCATAGTTTTGAAGGATGGCAAAGCGCGTTCGTATTGACGCGGGTAGGGGGCTTCGGAACGGAGCGCCTGGGCCGCGCGCCAGGTCCAATGGGGGTCGAACAACATCGCACGCGCCACCGCGATCATGTCGGCTTGACCGCTGCGGACGATGGTTTCAGCCTGCATGGGTTCGGTGATTTGCCCGACCGCAATGGTGGTCATATCTGTGACTTGCGCGAGGGCCGCGCACAATTCAACCTGATAGCCGGGGCCGAGCGGGATTTGTTGTTCCATCGACAAGCCGCCGCTGGACACGTGGATAAAGTCGCAATCTCGGGCTTCGAGTTCGCACGCCAACTGTATGGTGTCGGCCAAGTCCCAGCCGCCTTCGATCCAATCGGTGGCCGATACCCGGATGCCGACGGGCTTGTCTTGGGGAAAGGCTGCCCGCACGGCGTCGAAAACTTCCAAGGCCAAACGCAAGCGGTTTTCGGGCGAGCCCCCGTAGTCATCGTCGCGTTGATTGGTCAGCGGCGATAAAAACTGGTGCAACAGGTAACCGTGTGCGGCATGAATTTCGATGGCGTCAAACCCGACCGCATCGGCTCGTTTGGCGGCGCAGGCAAAGTCTTCGACAATCTGTTTGACCTCATCGGTACTTAAGGCATGAGGGGCGGGGCGGGTGTCGTCGAAGGCAAGAGCACTGGGGGCCACCGTCGTCCAACCGCCTTTGGCGTCGTCAACTTGTCCGCCGCCTAACCACGGCACGCTGCTAGAACCCTTGCGTCCGGCGTGGGCAAGCTGGACCGCCATGGGGGTGTTGCCATGGGTTTTGGCGAAGTCCAAGATACGTTTCCAGGCTTGGGCTTGTTCGTCGGTCCATAGGCCTGGACAGCCTGTCGAAATGCGCCCACGGGGTTCCACCGCTGCCGCTTCGGCAATGAACAAACCATGACCGCCCACCGCAAACTGGCCGATGTGCATCAAGTGCCAATCGCCGACCACACCGTCATGGGCCGAATATTGACACATGGGGGCGACCACCACTCGGTTGGCAAGCTCTAAGCCGCGCATTTTTAGGGGTGTGAAAAGAGATGATTTACTCATGGTCTTGAGACTCCAATGCGCACAGGCCGAGCACATGCCCAACCAAATAAAGCGATCCGCAAATAAGAATTCGACCACCCTTGGGCGTTAGGATATCGCCAATGGCGGCATTAACCGAGTCCGATTTTTTGGCGGTCATATTTAAGCTTTGCGCGGCGTTGAGAATTTCCTTGGCACTTAAGGAATTGTCTTCGCCGACAATGGTGACGGCACGCAGGCCTTGGGCGTGGCAGGCCAAGGGCGCTAAAAATTCAACCGGGTCGCGTTGATTTAACGCTCCAAACACCAGCCATAAATCTTTGTCGGCCCAGCCTTTGCAATGGTCTGCCAAAACTTGGGCGGCGCTTTGATTGTGTCCACCGTCCAGCCACAGCTCCCAGCCCTCGCTTAACATTTCAGCCAAGGGACCCGTGGTGATGTGTTGCAGCCGTCCCGGCCACTCGACCGTTTCTAAGCCCAGCTGAATAGCGGTATCTGAAATTTCAAAGTCAGGGGCTAAGGCCTTGGCACAAGCCACAGCCAAGCCCGCATTGGATTGCTGATGCAGACCCGCCAAACGTGGCGAGGGGGCTTTGGCGTTGATAAATTGCAACGGCGCGCCCACGGCTTTGGCTTTTTCGATCAGCACGGACTCGAGCACGGGATCGCTTTGCGGGGCCGCCAGGCACGGCACGTTTGCTTTCAATATTCCGGCCTTTTCGCCCATGATGGTCGCGACATCGTCACCCAGAAAATGTTGGTGATCCAGCGACACAGGCGTGATGCAGGTCAGACGTGGTTTTTCAATGACGTTGGTGGCGTCTAAACGTCCGCCCAATCCCGTTTCTAAAATAACCACGTCAGCGGGCGTGCGCGAAAAGGCCAAAAAAGCGGCGGCAGTGGTGATTTCAAAAAACGTGATGGGAAGGCCGCCATTGGCCGCTTCGCATTCATTGAGCAAATCATTGAGATCATCGTCCGAAATGACGGTTCCGGCGACCCGGATGCGTTCGTTAAACTTCACCAAATGGGGTGAGGTATAAACGTGAACCGCATAGCCTGCCGCCTCAAGCATGGCCCGTAAAAACGCCACCGTAGAGCCCTTGCCATTGGTTCCCGCCACATGGATCACGGGCGCCAATTGGCGTTCGGGATGACCCAGCGCCGCTAACAATCGTTCAACCCGGTCCAAAACCAAATCAATGGATTTGGGATGCAGCGTCATCAACCGGGCTAAGATTTGGTCGGTGTTAACCTGCCCCATGAGGGATCGGCGCGATCACGGGGTTTTTCACAGTGGCCTCAGGGGTGGGCTTTAACGTCACCACATCGGCGGGGGCGCCCGTGTTGCGCAACAACGACAAAATGCGAATCAAAGTTGAACGCAGTTCCTTGCGCCTAACCACCATGTCGATCATGCCATGTTCCAAAAGATATTCGGCACTTTGAAAGCCGTCAGGCAATTGTTCGCGGATGGTTTGTTCAATCACCCGGCGTCCGGCAAAGCCAATGGTACAGCCCGGTTCGGCGATTTGAATATCGCCCAACATGGCAAATGACGCTGACACGCCGCCCGTGGTGGGGTCGGTCAGCACCACAATATACGGCAGCCCTTTTTCTTTGACTTCATCGACCGCAATGGTGGTTCTGGCCATTTGCATCAAAGACAAAATGCCTTCTTGCATACGCGCGCCGCCCGACGTTGGCACGATGATCAACGAAGCGTCTTGGACTTGGGCCAATTTAGAAGCCGTGACGATGCCTTCGCCCACGGCTAAGCCCATAGACCCGCCCATGTAGGCAAAGTTAAAGGCCGCAATGACCACGTTTTGGCCGCCCATTTTACCGTGCGCCACAACCAACGCATCTTCGGCACCGCTTTTGGCTTGGTGCTCTTTAATGCGATCAGTATATTTTTTCAGATCTTTGAATTTCAGCGGATCGACAACGCTGGCGGCAAAATCGACGGTTTTGTATTCGCCACCGTCAAACATCAGTTCCAGCCGCCGGGTGACAGAAATGCGCATGTGATGACCACAGTGCTGGCACACATGGTCGTTGGTTTCGAGATCGCGATGAAAGATCATCTGTTCGCACGATGTGCACTGGTGCCACATATTGTCGGGGATATCTTTACCGCCGCTGACCAGAAGCTTTAACTTGGGCCGGACGAAATCTTTGAGCCAGTTCATATCGGGCTTCCTTTAAAGTCTGGGTTGGCGAACACCGTCGCCCAATTGTTGCGCAAAGGTTAGGACCTTGTCTACAAGTCCCGGCATGGCTTTGCCATTATTATCTAAATTATCGCGGATGGTGTTGATCAAAGCCGACCCCACCACCGCCGCATCTGCGATCCTCGATACGTCTCTTGCTGCCTCGGCCGTGGTGATGCCAAAGCCCACGGCGATGGGCAGATCGGTATGGCGGCGCAAGCGTTGGACCGCCGCCTCAATATCATCCGTACAGGCAGAACCAGACCCCGTCACACCCGTAATGGAAACATAATACACGAAACCGGAGGCATTTTTAACCACCAACGGCAATCGGTCGTCGTCGGTGGTGGGGGCGGTGAGGAAAATGAAGTTCAGTTCACCCTCCAGCGCGGGCAGACATAGCTCGCCGGCTTCTTCGGGGGGAAGGTCAACGATGATCAAACCATCAACCCCGGCCGTCTTGGCATCGACGACAAATTTTTCAACGCCGTAGTGATAGACTGGATTGAAATAGCCCATCAACACGATCGGCGTGTCGTTGTCAGCCAAACGAAATTCTTGCACCTGGGCCAAGGTTTTTTTCAGCGTCATGCCGGATTTCAAGGCGCGCTGGGAACTGGCTTGAATGGCGGGGCCATCAGCCATGGGGTCGGAAAAGGGCATGCCCAATTCGATGATGTCAGCCCCGGCTTTGGGTAAGCCTTTTAAGATCGCCAGCGCCGTGTCGCCATCGGGATCGCCCGCCGTTAAAAACGTGACCAAGCCGCCCCGGCCTTCGGCCTTCAATTGGGCAAAGCGAGCATCTAGGCGCGTGGTGAAAGGAACGGTCATAGGTTCACCCCCATTTCCATACCCAAATGGGCGGCCAC
>Ga0316203_1000323_pt1 | contig 68178 bp, 72 predicted proteins | sample 6monrhotite_MG_FD_204940 | JGI IMG/M metagenome (GOLD analysis project Ga0316203, IMG submission 204940) | Microbial mat bacterial communities from mineral coupon in-situ incubated in ocean water Damariscotta River, Maine, United States -... | ecosystem: Environmental > Aquatic > Marine >... | reverse complement strand
CGTGGTTTACCCAGGATTTTCCCATCCACCACCACCGAGGTATCCGCCCCCAGCAGCGGTTTATCGATCTCAGGCAGACTGGCTCGCCCCGCGCACGCCTTTTCGAACGCCATGCGGGTCACATACAACGCTGCCGCCTCGCCAACACGCGGCGTTTCATCAATATCAACCAGCAGCACCTCATGCTCGACACCAATCTGTAACAGCAATTCACGCCGGCGTGGCGACCGGGAAACAAGATAAATCAAAGAATCTTTCATAAAGCGAAGATACAAGAGGAAAAGAAAAAGAACAAAAGAAAAAGAACAAAAGAAAAACAGTGGCGAATCCAGTAGAGACTTAATAAAAACAACTCACATGACGATAGCCTAAACAGTTCATATAGAATAAAAAAACAGCCATGACCCTGCTGAGCAACAGCAAAATCAAGCGTACAAGCGACACACAGATGTGGTTTCCCCTGCGCCTGCTAAATCTGTATCGCATTACCCTCGCAGGGCTGGCATCCATTCTATGCTATTCAGATTCACTCCCGCACCCACTAGGCTCCAGCAACTTTGATCTCTTCTACGCCACCAGCATTGTCTATCTGGTTGTTGGACTTTTAAATGTCATATCGATCAAAAGAGAAGCGCCTCACTTTGAGTCTCAGGTCTACTCCCAGGTCCTTGTTGACATCGCCATCACCACGCTGCTGATGCATGCTAGCGGTGGCATTGGAAGCGGCATAGGCATACTGCTCGTCATCGCTGTCGCTGGCGGAAGCCTGCTCATCTTTGGTCGGGCGGCCATTTTAATCGCCTCGATTGCGACGATCACACTACTTTCCGAGCAGCTCTACACCTCATGGAGTAACCCGCTGTGGAACACTAATTACACCCAGGCAGGCCTGCTGGGTGCCAGCCTGTTCGCGACCGCCATCCTTGCCCAGGCATTAGCCAAAAGACTACATGAAAGCGAAGCCCTGGCAGCAAAACGCGGTGTCGACCTCGCCAGCATGGCGCATCTCACTGAATACATTATCCAGCGCATGCAAACCGGTATTTTAGTGATCGACCATCACAAGAAAATTCACCTCATCAACGACTCTGCACGCAATCTATTAGGTGACACACGATCAACTGAAGCGACAATTAGCGAATTATCAGCCCCGCTTACCCGGCAAGTCGAACAGTGGTGGGCTCACCCGGATGATGAGCCGCAGCCGTTTAAATCATCGGAAACCAGTCCCAATATCATGCCCCGCTTTGCCCACCTGGGAAAAGAGAATGACTCGGGAACGCTTATTTTTCTTGAAGATATGGCTGCCATTGCACAACAGGCACAACAACTAAAACTGGCCTCTCTCGGTCGCCTGACCGCCAGTATCGCTCATGAGATTCGCAATCCACTGGGCGCGATTAGCCACGCAGGCCAACTGCTCGCAGAGTCATCAAACCTCGACAGAGGGGAGACACGCCTCACTGAAATCATTCAAAACCACGCGCAACGCGTCAATACGATTATTGAAAACATCATGCAACTCAACCGGCGTGACCGCTCCAGTCCGGAAGAGATCGACCTCAATCAATGGCTCGCATCATTTGTCGATGACCTTTGCCTAAATGAAGAGGTGCTGAACACCCAGATACACCACACACCAGACGATGAGATCAATACTATTCGCTTTGATGACAGCCAACTACAACAGATTGTACTAAACCTCTGTCAAAATGGGCTACGCCATGGCGAACAGGACAGTCTGCCCCAACTATGGCTACAGGGAGGAATAGTTAAAGATACCCCCTACCTTGAAGTGATCGACAATGGCAAGGGGATAGACCCGGCACTCGCTGAACACATCTTCGAACCATTTTTCACCACCGCCGCCAACGGTTCAGGCCTTGGGCTATACATCTCGCGCGAACTATGCGAATCCAACCAAGCGCACCTTAATTATATTCCAGGTACTGGCAGGGGTAGCTGTTTCCGCATCACCTTTGCCGACCCCAGAAGACGACAGGTGATTTAAGATGACCCAACCCACCGCCCTTGTAGTAGACGATGAACCTGATATCTGCGAACTGCTGGCGTTAACCCTGTTAAGGATGGGGATTGACTGCCACACCGCAGACTCACTCGCCGCAGCCAAAGCAGTGCTTTTACAACACCCTGACATCGACCTGTGCCTCACGGACATGAAACTACCCGACGGTAACGGTATCGATCTTGTGCAATTCATACAGGCACGCCATCCTGAAACACCCTCTGCCGTCATCACCGCCCACGGCAATATGGAATCGGCTGTGCTTGCGTTAAAAGCAGGGGCGTTTGATTTTGTCTCAAAACCGGTGGATTTAGGCATGTTACGTTCACTGGTCACCACCGCACTTAAGCTCAGTCCAAAACAGCAAAACAACACCCCAGAAGCAGCACTGACACTACTGGGCAGTTCCACTGAAATAGAAAATACGCGAGCGACCATTAAAAAATTGGCGCGCAGTCAAGCCCCCGTGCATATTAGCGGCGAATCAGGCACCGGCAAAGAGCTGGCCGCTCGTCTGATACACGAACAGGGGGCCAGGGCAGAGAAACACTTTATACCGGTCAACTGCGGCGCAATCCCCGAGGCATTAGTGGAGAGTGAATTTTTCGGCCACATAAAAGGCAGTTTTACCGGTGCAACCACCAATAAGGATGGGCTCTTTCAGGCCGCAGATGGCGGCACACTGTTTCTTGACGAAGTGGCCGACCTGCCACTGCATATGCAGGTCAAACTACTGCGGGCCATTCAGGAGAAGGCGATTCGCCCCGTCGGCGCACATCAGGAGATCAAGGTTGATGTGCGCATTCTTAGCGCCACCCATAAAGATCTTGCTCAACTGGTCAGGGAAGGGAAATTCCGACAAGACCTGTTTTATCGCATTAACGTGATCGAACTGCCGATGCCTGCGCTACGGGCACGCACTGAAGATATTCCGCCACTCATCGACCATATATTAAGAAAGCTGGCACGTGATAACGGTGCCAGCACCGCCACCATTGATCCTGCCGCTTTATCTTCGCTGCAACAATACCACTTCCCAGGCAACGTCAGAGAGCTGGAAAACATTCTGGAACGCGCCACAACCCTATGCGAAAAAGAGACTATTCGTGTGAAAGACCTACAGCTGATACACCAAACACCATTAGCACAACCCGCCTCGCCGCTCCCTTGCCCAACAACAAACCACCAACAATCCCTTGACCCGCTGCTAGGGAATATCGAAAAGGAGACCATCGTAAAGGCCCTTGAACAGAGCAAATATAACAAAACCGCAACAGCAAAAAGGCTCGGCATCTCATTTGGCGCACTGCGTTATCGCATGAAGAAATTAGGGCTGTAAATCACAACACCTCAAACCGCGACCTCAGCAAATATCAACTGTGCATTAAGCACATATTCTGCGCAAAATGCGCACCTGGTCACACACCACCCCCTTAATTACACCGGCTTAATTGGGCATAAAACAGACTTTTTTGTGACCATCATCACAGATCCATGACCCAAACAGCGCCTCCTTCCCGTATCCCATAAAAAACTAAAGTTTGGCACGGAGCATGCAGATACCAATGTGCGAGGCAAGCATATCTCCTGCGCATGGAGAGCTAAGCGCAACGCCAGAAGAGCCAATTATTATCACACTCAGGAGAACAGCGATGAAAAAATTACAACAAGGCCCATTAAGCAGCATGAAACTCGATATGAAAAAATCCCTGCAACAGGGCTTCACACTGATCGAATTAATGATTGTGGTCGCGATTATCGGTATTCTGGCTGCGATCGCCATTCCTGCCTATCAGGATTACATCACACGTGCAAAATGGGGTGATGAAGTATCTAGTATCGCCGCATTAAAACTGGCTGTTAGTGAGTGTTTAAGCGATAACGCTGGTACCGTAGGAAACTGCGATACGTTAGCTGAAACAACACCTTACGGCATTAGTCAAGCGCCAGATAGTAAATATGGCGCAGTCACAACCCTGACAGGAACCACCGCAGCAATTTTAATAACAGGAAGCGCCGAACTTGGTAGCTGTAACTTTACCTTCACTCCAACGACAACGATGGCCAAAGGCCAAACAGTATGGGCCGTTGGAGCCTCAACGACAGCATGTCAAAAATTTGTTAAAGGTTCCAGTTAATACTTACATACAAGTTTTAGCTTGACCGAAAAGCCTGCTCATTGAGCAGGCTTTTTTGTGACGAAACCCGCTAGAATGGAAATCCATGCCCCAGCAAAATAAAATATCAAACGCCCTGCTTTGGAGACTACCACCTATCGTTTTTTCCTGCCTCTATTTCATCCTTACGAGCACCACAGGTTTACTTGCCCACTTTGGCCCTTACGATGAAAAACGGTTTCTTCAATGCTTGCTTCTCATATTCCTGGCAATAACCTCCAGTACCATTTATAGAACAAATATTACATTAATCACTAACCAGCTCCCCTCTACAATAAAAACTCTTTTAGCTTCACTTTTTTTAATTGGAATACTCTCAAGCATTATCGCCAAAAACTATCAGCTATCCCTTCTCGAAGTTGGCCTGTTAACACTACTGTTCACCGCCAGCCTCTCTATCGCCTCAGCTTATCAGGCCTTACCCAATAAATTTCAACGGATTTTCATCAGCAGTGTCATTATACTGGCAATCATACATATCGTTTCCGTACTAACTGCCTATACGGCTGCCATCACCACCCCTTATGACTGGCATCCTCACGACCTATTCCTTGGCTTCTCAAATGTGCGTTTTTTCAATCAACTACAGAGCTGGACATTACCACTCATCGTACTGCCTTTAATTCTCTATGCACAAAAACACAGAGGATACTTTGCTGGCATACTGTTAATTAGCGCCTGCTGGTGGCTATTACTGTTGATCTCTGGCTCTCGCGGCACAATGTTGGCGATGGCCGTCGCGATGATCGCCTCATTGGCCATCTATCAAAGAGATGCCATTACATGGATAAAATTACAGATTATCGCGGCCGTAATAGGGGCTGCGCTCTATACCCTGCTTTTTTATCTCGTTCCATTCATGCTCGCGGTCGAAATCAACGACACCGCTATCACGCGGTTATCCAGTGTCAACGCCCGGGTTTTTTTATGGGAACGTTCATGGCTCTTTATTCAACAAAACCCTTTTCTCGGCATTGGCCCCATGCATTACGCTTGCGACCCACAAAACCTTATCGCGGCCCACCCACATAACTCAATCCTTCAAATAGCCGCAGAATGGGGCCTACCCGCCGCTTTTATTACCCTTTTTATTTTCCTATATGGACTATATTGCTGGGTAAACACAAACAACCGACCTGCGCATGAAGAAACCACAAAATCACTCAATATACGCATTGCGCTTTTTGCATCATTGGTAGCAGGAACAACCCACTCTCTGTTTAGCGGGGTAATCGTAATGCCGGTCAGCCAAACAATGATGATCCTGATAATCGGCTGGATGGTAGGCATACACTTCTCATACCGCCCTCAAAGAAAAAAATCGAACATCACAAACACGCTTGTCCCGTGCATCGTGATAATCAGTATTGGCTTCCTTGTTATCGGCATCAATCAAACACGCCCATCTGAAAAGACCGTGAAAACTCAAAACTTAAGCGCCTCAAAGTTTATTCCCCGATTCTGGCAACAAGGAAAGAGATGCGCTTTCGAAGCGCTTTCGTCAAAAACAGCGCCCAAATGATCGCCCATTAGCAAACCATCATGACCACTAAATAGTACACCTGCACGTGACAACTAAACAATTAGCAAGCATTGCCGATAGTTTTCAATGAGACAATAACCCCTATTAATCCAGATAGTTATGAGCACACCCTCAACCAGTACAAATATTAGCGGCCTTGCTAGAAAGCTGGTGCTGGATGGCCTGTTAGAAGAAGATAAAGCCATTGAAGCTCATGAGCAGGCTACAAAAAAGAAGACCCCGCTAGTTCGCTACCTTGTCGAAAAAGAACTTTTAGACAGCAGTTCCATCGCCCATGCTGCATCCCAGGAGTTTGGCACACCAATATTTGATTTAGACAGCATGGACCTCGAGTCTGCAGCAACCAGCTTAGTCGATCACAAAATGATCCTGAAGCACAACGCACTTCCGCTGTTTAAACGTGGCAATAGACTCTTTGTCGCGGTTTCAGATCCAACGAATCAGGATGCATTAGATGAGTTCAAATTCAGCGTTGGCGCTAATGCTGAAGCGATCCTGGTTGAAGAGGATAAGCTAGCCAAAACCATCGGAAGCGTCTTAAATGAACAAGACACCACCTCCATGGAGGATCTGGACGATACCGATCTGGACGACATCGATATTTCAAGTGGTGAAGAGGACGCGGCTGGCGAGGACGGTGACGAAACAGAGGTTGATGACACGCCTGTCGTACGCTTCGTTAATAAAGTGCTATTAGATGCCATTAATAAAGGCGCATCAGATCTTCACTTTGAACCCTATGAAAAGGTCTACCGCGTACGTTTTCGTATTGACGGCATCCTGCAGGAGGTCGCTAACCCGCCCATCACCCTGGTCAGAAAGATTTCTGCGCGCATCAAAGTACTAGCACAACTCGATATCTCTGAACGCCGTATTCCGCAGGATGGGCGTATGAAGATGAAGCTGTCAAAAACACGCGCGATCGACTTTCGTGTCAGTACTTGTCCCACGCTATTTGGCGAAAAAATAGTGATGCGTATTCTTGACCCAAGTAGTGCCCAGCTGGGTATCGATGCGCTTGGTTATGAAGAAGACCAGCAAAAACTCTTTATGGAGGCAATCCACAAGCCTTATGGCATGGTGTTGGTAACAGGGCCAACCGGTAGTGGTAAAACAGTCTCACTCTATACCGCGCTTAATATACTCAACACTGATGATCGCAATATCTCAACCGCAGAGGATCCCGCTGAAATTAGCCTCTCGGGCATTAACCAGGTCAATGTAAACCCCAAGGCAGGACTCACCTTCCCGACAGCGTTAAAGTCATTTCTCCGCCAGGATCCAGATATCATTATGGTCGGTGAGATTCGGGATATTGAAACCGGCGAGATTGCCATCAAAGCGGCGCAGACCGGGCATTTTGTTATCTCCACACTGCATACCAACGACGCACCGCAAACCCTGACCCGCCTGATCAACATGGGCATTGCACCCTTTAACATCGCCTCAGCCGTGAGTTTGATCATTGCGCAGAGACTAGGGCGCCGTTTATGCAGCCACTGCAAACAGCAGCTTGATCTCCCTAAGGAAGTCCTGTTAAAAGAGGGCTTCAAGGAAGAGGAGCTTAACGACCTGACTATATATGGCCCGGTAGGATGTGATCAATGCAACGGCGGCTATAAAGGGCGGGTCGGCATCTACCAGGTGATGCCGATATCAGAGGCGATGGGGAAACTTATCATGGAAGGTGGCAATGCCATACAACTGGCAGACCTGGCAAAATCGGAAGGCGTTAACGACCTTCATGCATCAGGACTCATCAAGATCAGGCAAGGCATTCTCAGCCTGGAAGAACTCAATCGCATCGTCACCGCGGATTAATCTCAGGAAATTAAAATGGCTACTAAAACTAAACGCAAAGAGACTTTTCTGTGGGAAGGCACCGATCGAAAAGGGGCCAAGGTCAGCGGTGAAATCGCAGGTGCATCCCCTGCATTAGTTAAAGCCGAACTTCGTCGCCAGGGTATCACCCCAAAAAAAGTCAAGACGAAGCCAAAATCACTTTTCGGAGGCGGCGGGAAAGGAAAAATCACCCCTCAGGATATAGCCCTTTTCAGCCGGCAAATGTCTACCATGATGGCCTCTGGCGTACCCTTGGTACAATCTTTTGATATCATCGGCAAAGGGCATGACAACCCTGCAATGTCGACGCTTATTATGGCGATTAAGGCTGATGTGGAGGGAGGCAACACTTTTGCTGATGCCCTTGCAAAACACCCGCGTCAGTTTGACTCTCTCTACGTCAATCTTGTCACTGCCGGCGAACATGCGGGTATTCTTGAAACACTACTCGAGAAAATTGCCACCTACAAAGAAAAAACCGAGTCGATGAAGGGTAAAATCAAGAAGGCGCTTTTCTATCCCGCCGCTGTAATTGTGGTTGCTTTCATTATTACAGCGATTCTTTTAATCTTTGTAGTACCGCAATTCGAAGACATGTTCAAAAATTTTGGTGCGGACCTACCAGCCCTGACAATGTTAGTAGTAAAGCTATCTGAACTGGCCCAGGAGTGGTGGTGGGCGGCATTAATTGCGCTCGGCGCCATATTTTACGGCATAAAACAGGCAAAACAGCGCTCAAAGAAATTCAACAAAATACTGGATAAAGTTGTTCTTAAAGCACCCATTATCGGCCCTATTATTACAAAGGCAACCATTGCCCGTTTTGCCAGAACACTTGCCACCATGTTCGCCGCTGGCGTGCCACTTGTTGAAGCAATGAACACAGTAGCGGGTGCAGCAGGCAACTCAGTTTACACCAAAGGCATTTTGAAAATGCGCGATGAGATATCAACGGGTAACCAGCTCAATGTAACGATGAAGCAATCAGGGCTATTCCCCAATATGGTGGTTCAGATGGTTGCCATTGGCGAAGAGGCCGGTTCTATTGATAGTATGCTATCCAAGGTCGCAGATTTCTACGAAGAACAGGTCGACGATGCTGTTGATGGCCTTACCAGTCTTTTAGAGCCACTGATTATGGCCTTCCTGGGTGTTATTGTAGGCGGCCTGGTCGTGGCCATGTATCTGCCAATCTTCAAGATGGGCGAAGTCGTTTAGCCAACAGACTCAACACCTGACGAAACTTAAATTAAAAAAACATCATGCTGCTATTGTTTAACGAAAACCCTGCTGCTTTTATATCTGTAGTCGCCATTCTCGGCCTATTAATCGGCAGTTTCCTCAACGTCGTCATTCTGCGTCTGCCAATCATGATGGAAAAAGAGTGGTTCAGCCAATGCAATGAGCTACTTGAGATCACGCCGACTGACTCGCAAACAGATAAACCCTTCAATCTAGCCACCCCCAACTCTCACTGCCCAAAATGTAACCATGAAATCACCGCCATCGAGAACATTCCAATACTCAGCTATCTATTTTTAAAAGGCCGCTGTCGTGATTGCGGCATCAAAATCTCTCTGCGCTATCCCATTATCGAGGCCACGACGGCACTGCTATCGATTGCAGTTGCCTGGCATTTCGGCCCAACCTGGGAGGCTGCTGCAGCACTGCTACTCACATGGGCACTCGTTACCCTCACGGTTATCGACTTTGATCACCAACTATTGCCAGATAGCATCACCCTCCCTTTTCTCTGGCTGGGTCTCGGGATCAGCCTGGCAGGCATTTTCACCGATCCAGCCTCGGCCATTATTGGCGGGCTAGTGGGCTACCTAAGCCTTTGGTCAGTCTATATTTTATTCAAATTAACCACTGGCAAAGAGGGCATGGGGCATGGCGACTTTAAATTGCTGGCAATGCTCGGCGCATGGTTAGGCTGGCAGGCCGTACTGCCCATTATCCTGCTCTCCTCAGTCGTCGGCGCTATCGTCGGCATCACCCTGATTGTAGTGCGCGGTCGTGATAAAAACATTCCCATTCCATTCGGCCCCTACCTCGCCACCGCAGGCTGGATCACACTATTATGGGGTGATCAAATCATTCAGGCATATTTGACAACCATGAGTATCTCCGCCTAAATAGGGTCTTTAATTCAACAAAGGCCTGCTCTCACCCATGTTAGTTGTCGCCCTCACCGGAGGCATTGGCAGCGGAAAAACCGCCGTTAGTCAGTTATTTGAAGCCTTCGGCACCCCTGTTGTTGATACCGACATCATTGCTCGCCAACTTGTCGCCCCAGGTGAACCCGCATTAAATGACATTGCCAAACAGTTCGGCCATACCGTTTTCTCAAGTGATGGGTCGCTCGACCGTGCAAAACTGCGCCAGACAATATTTCAAAATGGTGAAAAAAAAGCACAACTGGAGTCCATCCTTCACCCGCTTATTCGCAAAGAGGTGGCACGTCAGATTACCGCACTCACCGCCCCATACTGTATCGTCGCCATACCCCTGCTGGTCGAAAGTGGTCAAACGGATATTGCCGACCGTGTGCTCGTGGTCGACACACCTGAAGCAGCGCAGCTTGCCCGGGGCATGCTGCGCGACAACCAAACGGAAAAAGAGATCACCGCGATCATCTCATCACAGGCATCACGCGATGCCCGCCTCGCGATTGCTGATGATATCATCCACAACCACAGCAGTTTAAAAGCGCTAAAACAACAAGTTGAAATACTCCACCAAAAATACCTGGCAACTGCAAATACCGCTTAACAAGCTTATTTGCCATTCGACTTAAGGTAATAGACAATAGAGCCGATAGCGCCCTTATCAAGATAGTAAAAGTCCTTAGTATTCAGCACTCTGTAAAACAAAGTAAAACTGCTTATTAGCTTAGTCGGAAAAAATGAGGCAAACCACATACGAACAGCCATTGAATGAGAGAATTCGCCTTTTTTTAAGACTCGATTTTCTCTTTCAACAGATCGACCATACCCTGCAGCGTGATGCCGCGTGGGACAGCCGGGCGACACTCGTCTCGCTGTTAGATATATTGAATATATTTAGCCGTGCCGACCTTAAAACCGAAGTGATCATGGAGCTGGAGCGCATCAGCGCCGGACTCGCACGGCTCGAACAGACACCCGGTATTGACCATAAAATGCTGACATCACTGCTGGATGAGATTGACCGCCTGGTCGACCTGCTTCACAGCTCCCAGGGACAAATTGGCCACCAGCTTCGCCAAAATGAATTTCTCAGCAGCATCAAACAGCGCAGCAGTATTTCCGGTGGTACCTGCGATTTCGATTTGCCAAGCTACCACTACTGGCTTGAACGCACTGTTGAGAAACGTCAGGAGAATTTACAACAGTGGATTTCAAACTTCAGTGATATTCGCACAGCCATCAGCCTGATACTCAAGCTGATTCGTGACAGCGCTACCTCTACCAATGAAACTGCCGAGTCGGGTTTTTTCCAGCGTACATTAGAGACCAGCGCACCGTTTCAATTGATTCGCGTCACCATGCCAGATAACATCCCCTGCTTCGCTGAAATCAGTGGCGGCAAACACCGCTTCACGGTGCGCTTTATGAGTTCTAACTTTCAAGACCGCCCAACCCAGTCATCGCAAGATATCAGTTTTATTCTCACCACCTGCGCAATTTAGAGCGCTACCGGATGAACGTTAACTGCCCCACCTGTAACAAACAAATCGAATGGTCAAGCGCGCACTGGCGTCCATTCTGCAGCGAACGCTGCCAGTTAATTGACCTTGGAAAATGGAGCGATGAGGAGCACCGCATTCCAGGGACAACACAAATTCACCCCGATGAAGAGACAGATTCCAACGACCGCTAATCGTTAAAACAGTGCCTGAAGACTATCGGGCTTAAAGAGCTTCCAAATTCCATAAAGCACCAATCGCAGCAAGCCCCTGCGCACCAGCACCCTGTGCCGTGACCAAATCAGAAAGCGCCATCCCACCCAGCGCATAAACAGGCACTGGCGAAGCTTCTAGCAACGATTCAAACTGTTGCCACCCCAATGGTTCAGCACCCGGATGTGTATTAGTAGGCATCACCGGCGAAAGCACCACAAAATCGACCCCGACATCACTCGCCCGCTTTAATTCAGCCGCATCATGACAAGAAGCCGAGAGTTTATAAGCGCCACCCAGTGGACGACGACCCAACGATGACAACTCGCGAGCAGAAAGATGCAGCCCATCAGCGCCTACCTCAACCACCATATCTGCCGTTCCATTAAGCAATAGCTGCGCCTCATAGCGGTGACATAGTGCTTTCACCTCAGTGGCCAGCACACAGTATTCCTCTCTCGCCAACGATTTAGCCCGCAACTGCACCAGCCGCACACCCGCTTGCAACGACAGTTCCAGTCGTTTCAAAAATTGGCCATCCTCTTTTACCGGATCAGGCGTAATCAAATAATGAGCGGGCAACTGCATGGCGCTAATCACCGGCAAATTGGCTCGGGGAAAGTCATGTTGTTGCAACTCATTGATCACAACCCACGTAACCAGCTGCCCCTCTCGCCCATGGGCCTCACCTGAAAAGCCATCGACACGCCACACATCCAGCAGAATCGATTTATCTGAGTAATCATGCGGCACTGCAATCAGCGGCCTTGCCGATTCAAGTTTGATGCCCAACTCCTCATCAAGTTCACGCGCAAGTGCGCTGCGCGCATCCTCAGCACGCTCTACCTTCCCGCCCGGAAATTCCCACAAGCCACCCTGATGCGCATCAACATGACGACGCGCCAGCAACACCCGGCCATCACGGACGATTGCCGCCGCGACAATATGCTGTCGGGAAACGTTCAAAACGGATAAAAGAGACTAACCAGAAACACCAGCGCTAGAACATAAAACGCAGGCCGAGGTGGCCGCCATTATCGATATCAACACTAGGGCTGCCAACAACATCCAAATCAGCGTCGATATCGCGATAACCCAGGTAAACAGTCGCCTGAGTCAAAATTTTGTATTCGATTCTGAATTCAGCTGACTGTAGGTGCTTGCCGTCCATAAATGTCAAAATTTCTGGCGCATAGAAAACCTGGCCAACAACGCTCAAACGATTCATCGCTGGTGGAGAGTACTGCAACAAGCCACCAATCGCTAGCGCACCAATATCCACGGTATCGATACTAATCCCATAACCCCGCACACCCACACCGGCAACCAAGCCTGGAGAACCACTACCTGCTTCACCCTTAATATCCAAGCCAACAATACCCAGATAATCATCCGCCTCAGTATAAATCACACCGACTTCCAGGTTTGCGCCACCAAGACCAGTATCACTCGTAAATGGCGAGATATAGAGCAGCTGAACACTATCGTTATTTAAATTAAAATCCAGTGCATCAGCCTTTACCATCGATGTGGAGATCAGCATCATCGAAGCTGCAAGCAAGGTGGTGTAACGCTTATACATTCATTTACTCCTTAACATTCGGCCCATTCGAGCCAGATCAATGATCAATTGGCGCCAATCTACCACAGCCACACAATCAACCCAACCAGGGAACACGTGCGCACACCCATATATCCACTGCTCGCGCCCCCTCATCCCGCATCACCTGCGCCAGCTCTGTCACAGTATTGCCGGTTGTCATCACATCATCAATAACCGCCACATGTTTACCGGCCAACACGCCACTCGCGTCAAAGGCACCTTTGATATTGGCGCGACGCTGTTTTGCTGGCAGATCAGACTGCGCCGCCGTCTCTCGCAGTCGCTGGCAACAAGCAAAATTGATCGGCACACCAAGCAACTTGCCCACCGGTCGCGCCAGCTCGACCGCCTGATTATAGCCGCGCGTCTGCAAACGTCGTCGATGTAGTGGTACCGGCACAATCAGATCTGGCAACCGCTGCTCCTGCAACCGCAGCGCTTCAGCCATCAGCGCACCCAACAAACGCGCATTCACTAGTCGTCGATTAAATTTGAGCCGTTGAATCAGGTGGTCAACCGGATGGGTGTAACGAAACAGGCTAAAGGTCTGCTCAAATGGCGGCGGCAGTTTCAAGCAACTGCCACAAACCCCGGGCTGCGCCAACGGCAGCGCACATCGTCGACATGCATATCCCAAATAGGGCATCGCCGCGAGACAGCCCTGGCACAGGTCCAGCGCACCTTCGGCCTCCTGACCACAGGTGACACAAACTGGAGGCAGTAGATAATTATGTACGATTTTTAGGCAGTTGTTCACTATATCCACTCCATGGAAGTTGACAGAAACCGTGCTAGCCCTCAATATTTGCACCCTTCATACCAATGATACCTTTGCACGATAGAACAATCCCCATCAATTTCGGAGCTAGCATGAGCGAGAACTACAACCGTATCGACGAAATCACCCAGCGCATCCTCAAGGGTGGCGAAATGAGCTTTGATGAAGCGTGTTGGATGATCAATCTCGACCACGACTATCTCACCTGGTTGATGGCTGGCGCTGATCGCATCCGCCGTAATTTCCGTGGTAACAAAATCGAAGTATGCGCAATCTCCAACGTACGCTCCGGTAACTGCTCCGAAAACTGCTCGTTTTGCTCACAGAGCGGCCACCATAAAGAGACCAAGGCACCGGTTTACGACTATATTAAACCGGAAACGCTAGTGTCGCAGGCGAAGCAGGCACGCGAATGGGGCGCGAGTGACTTCGGCGTCGTCTCCAAAGGGTGGGGCGTTCGCTCAGACAAAGAACGCAATCAATTAAAGGAATACTTCAGCGCGCTAAAGGAACATAGCGAAATCGGTCGCTGCGCCAGCCTCGGCGTGCTTGATCGTGAGACCGCCGAGATGCTCAAAGAACAGGGGATGGAAAACTACCACCATAACCTCGAATGCGCGGAAAGTTTTTTTGATAAGGTCTGTACCACCCACACCTACCAGGAAAATATCGATACCATTCGCCACGCCACCGAAGCGGGCCTGCGCGTCTGTGCGGGTGGCATCCTTGGCATGGGTGAATCGCTAGAGCAGCGCGTTGAGCTAGCCGAAACACTGCGCCAAAACGATGTTAAATCGGTACCACTCAATTTCCTCAATCCTCAGGATGGCACCCCGATGCAGGACCAGACCACGATGGTGCCGCAAGAGATCCTCAAGAGCATCGCGGTATTCCGCTACATGCTACCGCAGGCAGAGATCCGCATCGCGGGTGGCCGCCACTTCCTCGCTGACATGCAGTCGATGATCTTTATGGCAGGTGCTTCCGGCGTGATGATCGGTGACTACCTCACCACCACCGGACGGAAAGTTGAGCAGGACATCAAGATGATTCAGGACCTTCATCTCACCGCTCGTGAAGATACCCAGAGTCGCCGCAGCGCAATCACCGCCTAAATCGAATCGATTTGTTTCAATGACACTCGATCTTGCTGTTGAACTAACTTCCGGGCTGGCGAAACAAAAACAACAACACCTCTATCGATCACGCAGAGTGATCGATAGCCCTCAGGGTGTTGAGCTGCAATCTGATGGCAAGTCGTTGCTGTCGTTTTGCAGCAACGACTACCTTGGTCTCGCCAACCACCCCGTACTGATCAACGCACTAAAAGAAGGTGCCGAACGTTATGGTGTCGGCAGCGGTGCTTCACATCTGGTTACCGGACATAGCCACGCACACCACGCACTCGAAGAGGCACTTGCTGAATTTACCCAGCGACCACGTGCGCTACTTTTTTCTAGCGGCTATATGGCAAACCTCGGTGTCATCAGTGCGCTCGCCAACAAACAAAACAACATCCATGAAGATCGCCTTAACCACGCATCACTAATCGATGCGGCTGAACTGAGTGACGCAACCATGCGGCGCTATCCACACAGTGATATTGAAGCACTGAACAGACGCCTCGAAAAATCAAAAGATGATCGCCCTTTTATTATTACCGATGGCGTCTTTAGCATGGATGGTGATATCGCTCCGCTATCGCAACTCGCCTCAACTGCAACCAGACACCATGCAACATTGATGGTTGACGACGCACACGGCCTTGGCGTAATAGGTAAAAATGGTCTCGGCACAATTGAACACTGCGGACTTAATAATAATGACGTGCCGATATTAGTGGGCACACTCGGTAAAGCGCTTGGTACTGCAGGTGCATTTGTCACGGGCAGTGACGAGTTAATTGAAACATTGATTCAACAGGCGCGCACTTATATCTACACCACGGCGCTACCACCTGCTATTGCTCATACAACGCTTGCAAGTATTGAGTTAATAAAAACTGAAGCGTGGCGTAGAGAGCGACTGCAAACATTGATCAAACAATTTCGCAGCGGTACCGAGCAGTTAGGGCTAAATCTAATGCCATCAATCACGCCGATACAGCCGCTACTAATTGGCAGTGCAGGTGAAGCGCTGCACATCAGCGAACAACTACAACAGAAAGGTATATTGATTAGTGCGATTCGTCCACCGACTGTGCCAGACAACACTTCACGGCTGCGCATCACCTTTTCAGCGAATCATAGTGAACAGCATGTCGAGCAACTTTTGTCTGCGCTAGAGAGCGTGATTAAACGCAATGACAAATAATATCAACAACATCAAAAGTGGCAGCAACGGCGAACATATCTCGCTGCTGCACGGCTGGGGGTTTAATGCCGCGATCTGGCAAGAGACCGCTCGTACGCTAGCAAACAACGCACAGCTCAATTGCATCGACCTACCCGGCCATGGGCGCAGCCCAATGCCAGCCTGCGGTTACAGTATTGAAACACTCGCCGACCTCATTGCAGAGACACTACCGGAACTGGGCAATGTCGTTGGTTGGTCACTCGGCGGCATGGTTGCAATGCAGATTGCATTGCGTCATCCACAAAAAATTAAACGGCTAATATTAGTCGGTAGCGTCGCCCGCTTTGTGCGCGATGATAACTGGCGCTACGCAATTTCGCCAGAAATACTGCAGAATTTTTCAGAATCATTACGCAGCGATATTCAACAAACACTACAACGCTTTGTTGCGCTACAAATAATGGGCAACGATGATAACCGCATGATACTGCGCAAGCTACGTGAATTGCTGAATTCAAACGAAGCACCTCACCCTGCCGCACTTCAGGGTGGCCTGAAAATACTACAACAAGTCGATCTGAGAAATCAGCTATCAAAGATCACCCAGCCAACACTAATGATTGTTGGTAAACGCGACACATTGTCTCACCCCAAAACAGCCGGGCAGATGTTACCGCTACTGCCTAACGCACAGCTGGAAATCATCGACGGCGCTGGGCACGCCCCCTTTTTATCGCACAACGGCCACTTCACTAATTTAATTGAGCAATTCATCAAAGAGTCATGAGCAGTAAACATAAAAAAGAGATTCAATCCTACGCATTAGATAAACGCAAAGTACAGGCCTCGTTTGATCACGCTGCACGCAGCTATGATGAAGCCGCCGTGTTGCAACACGAAGTCGGCCAACGCGTGATGGATCGACTCGGATTTATCAAGATTGAACCTGAGGTGATTATCGACATCGGCTCAGGAACCGGGCGCCTGAGTAGCGCAGTAACAGAACGTTACCCTAACAGCCGCGTCTATTCACTCGATCTCGCACCCAGGATGTTGAACTACGCACGCGGACAAGCGATTACACAACCCGAAGGCTTCGTCTGCGCCGATGCAGAACAGCTGCCATTCAGTGACCAGAGTGTTGATATGATTGTCTCAAACGTCACCATTCAATGGTGCATGAACCTCGAACAGGCCTTCAAGGAACTCCAGCGTATTATAAAGCCCGGCGGCCTGCTGATGTTCACCACCTTCGGCCCGGACACACTCAAAGAACTACGCATGAGCTGGCGTGGTGTTGATCAATATAATCACGTTAACGCCTTTTTTGATATGCACGACATTGGTGATGCACTGCGCCGCATTGGTTTTAATGATCCTGTGATGGATGTTGAAAATTTCACACTGACTTACCAGGAGGCCACCACATTAATGCGAGACCTCAAAGCTGTCGGCGCACACAACTTAACTGAAGGACGGCCACACGGCCTCACTGGAAAACAGCGCCTGCAAAAAGTGATCGAAGCATATGAAAAATTCCGCATGGATGATGGGCTTTTGCCAGCCACCTATGAGGTCATCTATGGCCATGCCTGGGCCCCACTACCACGCGAGGAAAACAACATGGGTGATGCCAATGAAGATGGCAGCGTTTCAATTCCGTTAAGTCGCATGCGACAACGGATAGGCCTTAAAAAATGAAAAAAGGTTATTTCATTGCGGGTACGGATACCGGCATCGGCAAGACCTTTGTCTCATCTGCAATACTTCAATCCTTTGCTGATAAAGGTGTCAGCGTTGGCGCAATGAAACCGATCGCAGCTGGTTGTAATCAAACCGTTGACGGCTGGCGTAATGACGATGCGCTGCAACTCATGAAGTACATCAACGTTGACCTCAACTACCAACAGGTAAACCCTGTCGCACTGCCCTCGCCCATCGCACCACATCTTGCAATCGAGCATTTAAATCAAACAATGACCCTTGAAAAACTCACCAACTATTTTGAGAACATTAAAAACAGTGCTGACTATTTCATCGTCGAAGGTGCAGGTGGCTGGCTGGTTCCGTTAAATGAAAATGAAAGCATGGCCGACATCCCGAAAGCATTTGGACTCGATGTAATTCTTGTCGTCGGCATGCGGCTTGGTTGCCTCAACCATGCGCTATTAACCATTGCCGCCATTGAGCAAAGCAGCAATCATTTAGTCGGCTGGGTAGCCAACATCATTGACCCCAGCATGCTGATGATTGAAAAAAATATTTTAACTTTAAGGAACCGTATTAAAGCGCCATTATTGGGTACGTTACCACATATGGATACGAAAGAGATTAGTACTGCTTCGCAAAAACTCGGCGTTGATTTTTTGTTGGAACTGAGTAAAGCGAACATTACACAGTAAATTTTTTCGATTTTTCAAACATAGCCACTTGATCATAACAGCCCTCCTAGTATAACCTTAGTAAATGTGGATTATTATGTACTAACAAGGGAACCAGCATGGATATGTTAAACGCGATGCAGCTATTTAGCCGCGTGGTTGTGCTAAATAGTTTTGCTGCCGCAGCTGAAGAGATTAATAGCTGCCACTCAACCGTCAATAAGAAAATAAGCAATTTAGAAGCTAAGCTTGGGGTAAAACTACTCTATCGCACCACCCGAAGGATTTGGGCGACCGAAGCGGGTCGGGACTTCTATATACATTGTAAAAGCATTACTCAATCAGTCAATGCCGCTAAGGAAAGCGTCGGAAAACCGGGAACTGCCGCCTGCGACGCATTGCATCTGAGCGCGCCAACCCCTCTCGCAAGAAAACACCTATGCAGAGCCATCGCAAAAATATGCCGCCATCTCCCTCAATTAACCATCGAAGTACATGCTGATGACACCTATTCTAACCTGGAAGAACAAGGATATGACCTAGCCATCCGCATCGGTGAATCCAAGAACAGCAATCTTATCTCTCAGTCCCTGTTTACCACTAAGCTGCTGCTATGCGCAGCACCAAAATACCTGAAAACCCATGGAAGCCCAAACAATATTAGTGAATTAGAGCAACATAACTGCCTAACCCATCGCCAGGGACGAGGGCACAATCTATGGGAGTTTTACACAGGCAAAGAGAACCAACTGCATAACCTGCAAGTGAGTGGCTCACTAAAAACCAATAACTGTGACATGTTATGTGAAGCGGCTCGCATCGGTGAAGGGATCATCTACGCCCCCGCCTTCATCGTAGAAACCGACATCAAAAATGGCGCTCTGGTCTCACTACTGCCGGAAAACACAGGCGTCCCAGTGGGCGTATACGTGTTATACCCGGCAAAAGGGCTGAGACCAGAGAAGGTGCGCACCTTCATCAACACCCTTAAAGAAGAACTTAAAATACTAGGCTGCGCACCGCACATGGACAACCAAAATAGACCGGGCCATACTCACATAAAAACGCTCAACATAGTGCGTTCCGAACTCGCTGAAGCCGGACAATAACTTAAAAACAGAAAATTCCAGCGCTTACGTTAGCGCTGGAGTCATATAAAAAATCCCTGGCAAATTTTAGGCAGCCAGGGAGATTACGGCTTAACTAAGGAATGTGTACGGAATAACTTACCGTTTTCGCATCTCTGCTTCAGCCCGTCTTTGCCCGTTCTTCAATCACAAAAACTCGAAATAGAACGACTATTCCTCCGCTTTTGCTCAATCAGAACGAACAACTACAAACTAAATCAGAGCCCCAAAACAGCAAGTTATTCCGTGCACGTTCCTAAACAACTAAAACAGATCAAGCCACCATCGCAACCTTCAATTTCTTAATCGCATTGTTTTCAATCTGACGAATACGTTCGGCTGAAACGCCATATTGACCGGCCAGCTCATGCAATGTTTTCTTTTCATCTGCCAACCAGCGCTGCGCAAGGATGTCGCGGCTACGCTCATCAAGATCAGACATCGCTTGCTGTAGGCGTGCGGTGTTGTGCGCCTCCCAGTCACTCTCTTCTAGCTGGGTATTGGGATCCATGCTGCTGTCTTGCAGGTAAGTGGCTGGAGTAAAGTTACGATCACTGTCATCATCGCCATCAACCGGCAGATCAAACGAAGCGTCGTGCGCGCTCAACCGCTTCTCCATCTCCATCACCTCTTGCGGTTTAACCCCGAGGTCATGGGCGACAGCATGCACCTCTTCCTGATTAAACCAGGCGAGACGTTTTTTGCTACTGCGCAGTTTAAAAAATAGTTTGCGCTGTGCCTTGGTGGTAGCAACTTTAACGATGCGCCAGTTACGCAATACATATTCGTGGATCTCGGCACGAATCCAGTAAACTGCAAAGGAGACCAGACGTACGTTGAGCTCTGGGTCGAAGCGTTTTACCGCCTTCATCAACCCGACATTACCTTCCTGGATCAGGTCTGCCTGAGGCAGGCCATAGCCACTGTAGCTGCGTGCGATGTGCGCCACAAAACGCAGATGAGACATCACCAGCTCACGCGCGGCCTCAAGGTCTTCATGGTCACGAAAACGGCGAGCGAGTTGGCGCTCTTCATCAGCACACATGATCGGGATCTCACTGATCCCCTGCTGGTAGCTTTCGATACTGCCTGTCGGGACGATGCGTCCGCCTGGCATCGCCAAGCTTAGTTCATAGTCGTTAGTCATCACTTAATACCCTCTCATTAAGATAACACTCATTACATCTTAGCACTCCGCTAGTAAGAGTGCTAATTTCTGGAGAAGTTCCAAAAAAGGGGGGGGGTAACTTTTATACACCTTACAATTCAACAACTTATAGATTAAGTCGGCTCAATATCCCGTAAATGACGCCCTACGGCAAGCCACGCACCAAGCAGACCAAGCAGACCACCGGCCGCCAGCACCACTAAAACGCCCACAGGCTCCAGCGAACCAAGAGAAAAGCTGCTGTTATAGAGCAGCGAGAGCTGTTGCACAGGGCCGTGCAGCAGCCATAAAGAGAGCGTCACCAGCAACCACGCCATCACTGCCCCCAGCACCCCCTGCCACAGCCCACTATACAAAAAAGGACGCTGGATAAAGGCATCGGTTGCGCCAATCAGCTTCTGCACCTCAATTTCATCTCGTCGGTTCTGAATCGCCAGACGAATGGTATTACCAACAATCAGCAGTACCGCCAGTGCCAGCAACACCGCCAGCACCAGCACGCCGCGCTCACCAATCGCCATAATCGCGTAGAGCCGTTTGAGCCACTCCATATCGAGCTGCGCCATCTCAACCGACGGCAGCCTGCGCAACTCATGCAGCAGCGGCTCCACCAGCAGCGGTTCACTCGCCTCCTTTGTCGGGCGTACCAGCAACACATTGGGCAACGGGTTTTCATCGAGCACTTCAAGCGCATCACCAAAACCGGAATATTGGCGGAATTCGCCCAGCGCCTGCTGCGGGGTGACATGCACCACCGCTTCAATCGATGGCATCGCACTAATTTTCTCGACGATACGTCTCGCCTCAGCAACTTCAATGCCTTGATTTAAAAAGAGCGAAATTTGCACCGTATCTTCCCAACCGGCACTAACACCCTGCACATTCTTCAGCGCGACGTGCAGCCCGGCAGGCAATGCGAGCGCAATGCCAATCACGGCAATGGTCATTAAACTCGATAGTGGGTTACGACTAACGCGACCAAGACTCAAAAAAAGCGCCTGAAAATGGCTTTTAAAATAACCGCGAAGCCAGCCCTTACCGCGAGAGCGGCGTACGGTGCCAGTACTCGCACCACGTTTCGAAGAACTATCACTCGGGGTGATACGCGTTGCAGGTCGACGCGGCGAACGGCGCGTTGCCTGGCGTACCATTACTGTGGCACCTCACCCTGTTCGCCTGCACCATCAACCAGTCGGCCCTTATCCAGCACTAACACACGCTTATCCATGCGGGTGATTAGGTCGATATCATGACTGGCGATCAACACTGTCACCCCCACCTGATTGAACTCGGCAAAGAGATTCATGATCTCGGCAGAGAGCGCGGGATCAAGATTGCCGGTCGGCTCATCCGCCACCAACAGCGGCGGCTTGTTAACCACCGCACGCGCAATGCCAACTCGCTGCTGCTCACCGCCCGACAGTGACAGCGGTAACATACGCTCTTTATCGAGCAGGCCGACCTTATCAAGCGAGGCGTGCACCCGACGTTGAATATCACGATGTGGCTGACCAGAAATCACTAGCGGCAACGCGACGTTATCAAACACGGTGCGATCATTCAGTAGCTTATGGTTTTGGAAGATGATACCGATGTCGCGGCGTACATAGGGGATATGGCGTCGCCCCAGTTTGGAAAAATTTTTACCGTTGATGATCACCTGGCCGTAGCTGGCACGCTCAATCAGCCCGATCAGCTTTAACATCGTGCTTTTACCCGCGCCGGAGTGGCCGGTGAGAAAGGCCATCTCGCCGACATCCAGCTGTAGATTAATCCCGCTCAGCGCCTCGCCCCCTTCGGCGTAGCGCTTACCAACATTCTCAAAATGGATCATGAGCCCTTACCTCACTCCGCTCATTATTTATTTCTGCTCACCACTTTCAGCAATCTCTTCGCCAAACAGTGCATCCACAAATTCCGCTGCATCAAAGGTACGCAGGTCTTCGATCCCCTCACCGACACCGATAAAACGAATCGGCACATTAAGCTTATTGGCGATCGCAAACAGTACACCACCCTTGGCGGTACCATCGAGTTTGGTCAATGTAAGGCCAGTCAGACCAATCGCTTTGTTAAACTGCTCGGCCTGCGTAATCGCATTCTGACCGGTACCGGCATCGACCACCAGCATCACCTCATGTGGCGCACTTTCATCATGCCGTGACAGCACGCGGCGAATCTTTTTCAACTCTTCCATCAGATTAGTCTGGGTATGCAGGCGGCCCGCAGTATCGACGATCAGGATATCCATCCCTTTGGAACACGCAGAATCCATCGCATCAAAAATCACCGAGGCAGGGTCAGAGGCGCGCGGCTGAGCCACCACCGCTATGTTATTGCGCTCACCCCATACCTGCAGCTGCTCCACTGCAGCGGCACGAAAGGTATCACCGGCGGCCAGCATCACTGATTTTCCCTCGGCCTGAAATTTCTTCGCCAGCTTACCAATGGTGGTGGTTTTTCCAACACCGTTGATACCAACCATCAAGATCACATAGGGCTGCTTCTCTGTATCACAGACCAGCGGCTGACTGGCGGGCGCGAGAATCTTCAACATATCCTCACGCAAAGCGGCATAGAGCGCGCCGCTATCGCCGAGCTGCTTGCGCGACACTCGCTCAGTGAGGTCGCTGATGATCTGTTGAGTGGCGTCTACGCCGACATCGGCAGTCAACAACATCATCTCCAGCTCTTCGAGCACCTCGCCATCAATCTCTTTGCGACCCATCATCAGATTGCCAAGGCCGCCAACCAGGCTGGTGCGAGTACGCGTTAACCGATCTCGCAGGCGACCAAACATCCCTGGTGACTTCGTCTCTTCTTTCTCTTTTTGCTTACTTTTTCCGAATCCAAACATAAATCAAAATCTTACAATTAATACCGGGTTGAATTTTGGGTTATCGAACACATTACAAAGGTCGACACTTTCGTTATGCTAATCCTACCATTAATAGTGGTACCTCTAAACAAGTCATGATTGTTTAGAGCTACCTTTTAGGCACTGCATGGGCATTAACCAACACAAGGGGAACCTAAAATATGCTGAAAAAGTCTTTGGTGGCGCTCTGCGCGAGCCTCATATCTGTCACCGTATGGGCGGACAATAACCCCGCTGTACATGAGTACACCTTGGACAATGGGCTTAAGGTGATCATTAAAGAAGATCACCGTGCGCCCGTAGTGATCTCCCAGGTGTGGTACAAGGTCGGCAGCAGCTACGAGCACAACGGCATCACGGGCGTTTCTCATGTGCTGGAGCATATGATGTTCAAGGGGACCGAGAAACATGCACCGGGCGAATTTTCACGCATCATCAGTGAAAATGGCGGCAGTCAAAATGCCTTTACCGGGCGCGACTACACCGCCTATTTTCAGCAGTTGGAAAAGAGCCGCCTAGAAGTGAGCTTCGAGATGGAAGCCGACCGCATGCGCAACCTGAAGCTACTCGACGATGAATTTGCCAAAGAGGTACAGGTGGTAATGGAAGAGCGCCGCCTGCGCACTGAAGACAACCCTAAATCACTCACCTACGAGCAGTTTGCCTCAACTGCGTTCATGAACAACCCCTATGGCAATCCAGTGATCGGCTGGATGAATGATCTCGAAAACATGAACAACAATGACCTTAGAAAATGGTACGAGATGTGGTATGCCCCCAACAATGCAACGCTGGTAGTGGTTGGCGATGTCGATGCCGACGAAGTACTGCAGATGGCCAAAAAATATTACGGGGTACATAAACGCGGTGAAGTGGCCACCATCAAGCCCAGAATCGAAGCCGCTCAAAAAGGCGAAAAACGTGTTTTAGTTAAAGCGCCCGCCGAACTACCTTATTTAATGATGGGTTACAAAGTCCCCACCCTGACCCCTGAAGACTCGTGGGAACCCTATGCGCTAGAGGTACTGGCAGCAGTACTCGATGGCGGCAAGGGTGCGCGCTTTGAAAAACTCCTGGTGCGCGAAAAACAGATCGCCGCCAACATCGGCACCAGCTACGGCATGACCGGACTACACAATGACCTGCTAAGCTTCAGTGGCACACCGGCGCAGGGGCAGACGGTTGAAACACTTGAACTCGCGATCCGCGAACAGGTACAACGCCTGCATCATGAACTGGCCAGCGAAAAAGAGCTGGCGCGCATCAAGGCTCAGGTGGTTGCATCTGATGTCTATCAACGCGACACAGTCTATTATCAGGCGATGCAGATCGGCATCCTTGAGACGGTTGGTCTATCCTGGAAAATGCTCGACGATTATGTTGAACGCATTCGCGCCATCACCCCGGAACAGATTCAGCAAGTCGCAAAAAAATACCTGATCGATGACAACCTCACCATCGCAACACTAGTTCCGCAACCACTGGATCTCGAGACCATTAAACGCCGCATGAGCGCAGGAGGCGGTCATGGCCATTAAGCTCAACAGTAAAACAATGGCTCAGACAATCAACAACCCAGAGGGACTGGCGTACACCATGCAAACATTTAAACTCTCGCTCTTCGGACTGCTGGCGTCTCTCTTTACGCTGATAGCAATGCCTACGCATGCAGCACCCACTATCCAGCACTGGACAACCGATAACGGTGCACGCATCTATTTTGTTGCCGCACCCGGCCTGCCGATGGTCGATATTCAATTCACCTTCGATGCCGGCAGCGCCCGCGACCAAGATAAAAAAGGGCTTGCCCATCTCACCAATTCACTACTTGATGAAGGTGCGGGTGAACTGAATGCCGACCAAATTGCGGAGCAGTTTGATCGCCTCGGCGCAGAGTTTGGTACCGGTTCTTATCGCGACATGGCACTGATGAAGCTGCGCAGTCTCACCGACCCAGCCCTATTAACACCTGCGCTTGAGCTTTTTGCCCTCACCCTGAGTGACCCTACGTTTCCGGTCGAAAGCTTTGAACGCAATAAAAAACAGACATTAATTGCAATTCAATCACAGCTCCAATCGCCACAATCGATCATCGACAAGGCTTTTTTTAAGGCCCTTTATGGCACTCATCCCTATAGTGCCCCATCCCTCGGCTTTGAAGAGAGCGTAAACGCGCTGACCCGAGATGATATGGTTCAATATTACCAGCTGCACTACGTCGCTAAAAATGTCGTGGTTGCAATAGTGGGTGACCTGGATCGTGCCGCCGCAGAAACGATTGCCACCCAACTCACCAAAGGGCTTGCAGCGGGCAAGGCCGCGCCGCATATTGTGCCACCGGCCGCTATCGAGAAAGGGTCTGTGATCAATATCGAACACCCGTCAACGCAGACACACATTTCTATTGGTCACCCGGGCATGACCCGCGATGACCCGGATCACTTTGCGCTTTATGTTGGTAATCACATCCTTGGCGGCAGCGGACTCACCTCACGCATCAGTGATGAGATTCGCAATAAGCGCGGCCTGGCTTACAGTGCTTACAGCTTTTTCTCACCGATGCGTGCAGCAGGCCCATTCTTAATGGCGCTGCAGACTCGTAATGACCAGGCCAGTGATGCGATCGAAGTGATGTTCTCAACACTCCAGACGTTCATCGATAACGGCCCGACAGCAGCAGAGCTTGCAGCAGCTAAGCGTAATATCACCGGCGGCTTTCCACTGCGCATTGCGAGCAACAGCAAAATTCTCGGCTATCTTGGCAACATCGGCTTCTATCGCCTGCCGCTCGATTACCTGAATACTTATAAAGATCACATCAATGCGGTCACCATTGAACAGATCAAAGATGCTTTCAAGCGCCGCGTACACCCAGGCAAGATGTTTACCATCACCGTCGGTGCACCACCGCCTGAGGTGAAGGCAGCCACCGGCTTTGAGTAGTGATAGTGGCGAATAACAGCAAAGCTGGACAGTTGCGCATCATCGGCGGCTCGTGGCGAGGTCGTAAAATCGACTTCGTCACGGAACCCGGGGTACGCCCAACACCGGATCGAATTCGCGAAACACTTTTCAACTGGCTACAAACCTCGATTGCGGGTACGCGCTGCCTCGACCTTTTCAGCGGCAGCGGCGCGCTCGGCTTTGAAGCACTCTCACGCGGTGCAAGCGAAGTGGTGATGATTGAGCAGAGCAGCGCCGCCATAAAACAACTGCGCACCAATGCGTCGCTGCTAAAAACAGACAGTGCACAGGTCGAACAGTGCAATGCAGACAACTACCTACAACGCCCGGCACAGCCGTTTGATATCATTTTCCTCGACCCCCCATTTGGAACCGATACGCTTGAAGGTTACTGTACGCTGCTGGAATCAAGTGGCTGGCTTGCGCCACACGCGCAAGTCTATATGGAGCGAGCCAGGGGGACTCCAGCACCGCAACTGCCAGCAGGCTGGCAACTACATCGTGAAAAACAGGCGGGCAAGGTCTGTTATGCACTTGCCATCCGTCGTAACTAAAGCAAACCATTGGGTTTGATCCACCATGCAGTTAAAATACAGTCTTAAACCTAAATTGAGCCACCCACCAACGTCACGGAACAATAATCATGGGCAAGATAGCGATCTATCCCGGCACATTCGACCCACTGACCAATGGCCACAGTGATCTGGTACAGCGCGCCGCACGGCTGTTTGATCGCGTCATTGTCGCGGTTGCGACCAGCCCTGGCAAAGCACCACGATTCAGCGCAGCTGAACGGGTCAGACTGGCGCAGATCGCACTCAATGGAATCAGTAATATCGAGGTGTGTGGCTTTAATCAACTGCTGGTCGGTTTTGCACGTGAGAAGCGGGCTAGCGTGATCATCCGTGGACTGCGCGCGGTCTCCGATTTTGAATATGAGTTTCAGCTCGCGGGAATGAATCGCAAACTGGCAGCAGACATTGAAACGCTGTTTTTAATGCCTGCGGAAAAGTACAGCTACCTCTCCTCAAGCCTGGTGCGTGAAATTTCATCACTCGGCGGCGATGTCTCTGAATTTGTACATCCCGAGATCGAGACTGCGCTTTGCGATAAAATGCGCTAAAATTAGCGTCGTAAAACAGCACGTTTAACGCAGGAATACCTTATATGGCTTTAATGATTACAGACGAATGCATCAACTGTGATGTGTGTGAACCGGAATGTCCAAACGGCTCAATTTCACAGGGCGACGAGATCTATGAGATCGACCCAAACCTCTGCACCGAATGCGTCGGTTATTTCGACACCCCACAGTGCGTTGAAGTGTGCCCAATCGACTGTATTCCGATGGATCCTGGCAACGTCGATACCAAAGAAGAGTTACAGGCAAGATACGAGCGCATTCAGGCAGGCGCAGACTAATTAAGACACCTGGCTGGCTTAGCAGCTCGCCCTCGCTCAGGCGAGCCCCACCAACCATGGTACTGACACTCCCTATGCGCTACCGAAGACTCCTGCTCACTGCGACACTGATCCTCTTTTCACCGCTGATTGTGGCGGCTGCTGAGGTTTTTAAACCACCCGCTGCCGCAATCGCCGCCGCGCACCCACTCGCCACCGAAGCGGGCATCACCATCATTAATCAGGGTGGTAACGCCTTTGATGCCGCTATTGCAGTCACCGCCGCACTGGCAGTGGTCGAGCCTGCTGGCTCTGGTTTAGGCGGTGGCGGCTTCTGGCTACTGCATCGTGAATCCGATGGCTTTCAGACCATGGTTGATGGCCGCGAACGCGCACCGCTGTCGGCCCATCGTGATATGTATCTGGATCGACAGGGCAACATCATCCCCAGGCTCTCGATCAACGGCCCGCTTGCTGCCGGTATTCCCGGCGTACCAGCGGCGCTTGAACACCTCGCGAATAAATACGGCAGCCTGCCGCTCAGCCAAAACCTGGCACCCGCCATTGCACTCGCACGTAACGGCTTTGCAGTCGATGAACGCTATCAGCGCCTGATCAACTTCCGCCTCAGGGCGATGCAACAGTCACCCGCCGCGGCTGCGATTTTTTTACATAATAATGAAGCGCCCGATATTGGCTACATTGTTAAACAACCAGACCTCGCCAATACGCTACAAGCCATGGCCAATGACGGTGCCGCAGGTTTTTACAGTGGGCCGGTAGCCAAACGATTAATAGAGGGGACACGCGCCGCCGGGGGCATCTGGACATTAGATGATCTGACGCAGTATAAAATAGAAGAGCGAACCCCAATAAAGTCGCGTTATAAAAATATCGAGGTCACCTCGGCTGCACCGCCCTCCTCTGGCGGCATCGCACTGGCAACGATGTTTCAGATCCTCGAAAACTACTCACTTGATAAGCTAGACAACACCACCCGCGTGCACCTGATTACCGAAGCGATGCGTCGTGCCTACCGCGACCGTGCAGAGTACCTGGGTGACACAGACTTTGTCTCAGTACCAATCGAACGCCTCAGCCACCCCTTTTACGCTGCAGGACTCGCCAGCACCATCCACCCCAGCCAGGCGACACCCAGCAGCCAACTACCCGGCATTGCGGATAATCGCCAGGGGACAGACACCACCCATTTCTCAATCCTCGACCGCGATGGCAACCGAGTCGCTGCCACGCTATCGATCAACTACCCCTTTGGCGCTGCATTTGTGCCGCCCGGCACTGGCGTGTTGCTAAATGATGAGATGGATGACTTCTCTTCCAAACCTGGCACCCCTAATGTTTATGGGCTGGTGGGCAATCGCGCCAATGAGATCGCACCAGGCAAGCGCCCACTCTCCAGCATGTCGCCCACATTTTTAGAGGATGAAAATCGCGTCGCCATACTCGGGACCCCTGGTGGCAGCCGCATCATCACTATGGTACTGCTCGGCGCACTAGAATTTGCAGCCAACAAACCACCACAGGATTGGGTCAGTGCACCACGCTTTCATCACCAGTATCTGCCCGACCAACTTAGTTTTGAGCCTGGCATATTCGATAAAAAAACAATTTCAGCACTGGAAGCAATGGGGCATAACTTAAAAGCGCGTGGTCGTAATTACGGCAATATGCAGGCGATCCTGTGGGATCGCGCTCAAAACAGGGTGATGGCAGCGAGTGATCCACGCGGTAATGGCCTGGCCTCTACTATCGAATAGCTTAAATGGGGCCCGATTGCACACCAACCATGAATTAGATAGACTTAGCGCTCAAAAAAAACACCGGGTGTGATGGGTAGAATCGCCTGCACGCACATGTAACGAATTAATAATCAAAAACTTATATTAGATGACAACACAGCCAATTGCATGCCCGGAGGATCGCGACCTTATCAAGTTCCTGTTCTTTTCTACCTTTTGCTTAATGGTCGGCACGATTCATGGCGTATGGCAGGTTCAGCCACCAATACGCGAATGGCTCGACTCGATTGGTAGTCCATACGGCGGGCCGGGGCATATGATTGATCCGCTCGCACACGCCCATATGAATCTGATTGGTGGCGTGGTCACCCTCTGCATGGCGGCTACCTATTATATGCTGCCTAAAATTACCGGCGTGGCACTTTGGTCTCGTCGCCTGGTATTCCACACTTTCTGGTGGACCGCTATTGGGCTGGCCGGTTTTTACACTACCCTGATGACCTTCGGCACCCTTGAGGGCAACCTACTGCTCGCCGGTGACCTCGAAGGGATGGATGAGATGCACCAGCTCTACAAACCCGTCATTGCCACCATCTCGACCATCATGGGTGTTGGCTTCTGGGTGTTCTTTTTCAACGTCTTTGCGACCATCTTAAAGGCCTATAAAAAACCATGATTCGTGAATGCGGCTGTCCCAGTAACTACCCTGAATGGCACAATCAGGATATCGATCTGGCCGGCCAATGCATTCACACCATGCCGACTTCATATTTTTTGCACATGCCGATCGCTTATGAGCTATACGCAAAGCGTCAGCAAACAGAAATTGAAAACCTCGAACTGGCAGAGAAGTGGCCTGGACTATCACTGGCCCGTTCCGGCATGTTCCGCGGCAAGCGTATCCGCCTGCTAACGCATAACCGTTCAGCATCACGCCGTATCAGCTTTCTGCCAAGCCCATTTAACGTACACGTACAGATTCATAAAGGCAACATGAGTACCGTGCAGGTGCCGGTACGCGAGATGTCTATCGGCTTGATTGAATCAGGCAAACGCCCCAAAGAACTCTACATCAGTCACCTAAACTGCCCTGACTGCATGAAAACAGAGGGCAATGACAGAATCATGCTACTACGACACTGGGTCGACGCACCTGGACTAAAACGTAAATAACCCCCCCACCCCAGTGCATTAGCGATTACTGGGTGGCAGTCTCCACTGATGGCTGCTGTTGCGCTAATGGAAAGTAAAGTATCTTTTCATCATCGCTCTTTTTAACACGTAACCTCACCGCTATCACATCTCTCGCAGGATCACGTACTTTAACCACGCGACGATAAACACCAAGAAAGCCATCCTGAATCGCTTGATTCCACTTTTCTGAACCCTCCATCCGTAACGACACCACCAGCTCATTAGCCGGTTTACGTCCCTCAACCGCAGCCAGTACCATAAATTCGATCATACCCGCTTTAATTTGAGGTGGGCGTGTCTGTATCGTCACCTCGATTTTTTGCTCTTTCCACACTTTAGTTGGCAACACATAGGTATTTCCCCCGCCGACACAGCCAACTAACAACAACGGCAATACCAACAGCAAACCAGCCACCTTCATCATTCGTTTTTGAACACTGGCAAACATCACTTTTTTCACTCTGGTTTAATTTTAGAACTACAGATCTTTTTTATCATTACGTAACAGACTATCTAACTCCGCCTCTTTACGCTCATTGTCTGCCTTTGCATCACTGTCTCGATGACGATAATCCACCATGTAGTAGATAATTCCCGCCATGATCACACACCATGCCACACCGATTGGAATCCCCCAGTCAAACCATGAACGCTCATAACCTGGGCGCACGCCCCAGAAAGGAAAGGTTAAACCAACCGCCACTAGCAATAACACCCCAAAGAGCGCAAAAAACCAGTATGGGATACGGTGCTCCGAGGTCTGCATCTTCTCGACCATCTCCCAGTCTTCAAGGCCACGCTTAGTGTGACGCTCTTCCTCACTGGCATATCCCATTTGATCACTTTCGATCTTACCCCACTCAACTTCTTTAATTGGCTCAAGCGACTCTTTCCTATTGGAACCATTACTCATCGTTACCCCCGATCCACTAAATGCTGTACTCGGTAGTGCGCACTCCAGCCATCATCGGCCGTCACCCGCACAATAAATGTGGTCAGCCCTTTTGGCAAGGCGTCGCTAAGTTTCAAATTGACATCTTGACGCCCAGCTGTCTCAAATGTCACACCTGTCGCGTCCAATGAATACATCGATGCTGGCAAGCCTTCCACTTCAATCATCAATGTTTTTTCATCATAAATTTTATTCGCAATATTCACACGATAATTAGAGACCTGCTGTCCATGCAATATCTCTGCACGATAGACCGTTAACTGATAAGGCTGATACGACCACAAGCCCCACGTAAACAGACTAATACCTAGTAAAAAAATAGGCGAGATCAGCAGCACACGCTGCTTGCCACTGGTCATTTTTGCAATACCAGCCGTCGTTAAGTTTTTGCGCTTACCAAACTTAAAACTCAGCAAGCCCACGCTATCTTTTTTCTCATGCAATTCATTACAGGCAGAGATACATTCACCACAGTTGGTACAGCTGTCAAACGTTTGGGTTTGACGCGGATCAATACTCACCATGCAGGATGTCACGCAGTAATTACATTTATCACATTCACTCGCACGCGATTCATCATACTCAACATGCAGGGTGTCACGCGTCTTAAACAGGTATTGCCACATACGATAGATGCACATGTAACGACACATGTAATGGCGAATCACCGCCAAATTCACCAGTGCAATAAAGACAAACACGGTATAAATCCAGTGCAATGAGCCGGCGAGTCGATCATCTTGCTGAAAGGTAATGAACGACCAGACCGCCCCAGGCGAATTAAAGTAGAGCATCGGGATCAGCGCAAGTCCCATCGAGACCAGCAATAACTTAATGCTCAGCAGTACCCAGTTACCCCATTTGTTTTTGGCATTGGCGATGCGTGCCGACATCTCGTTGTTCCAGTCAACCACCGCGCGTTTACCCAGGTGTTTTTCAGTCACGCTATTAGCCCAGGTCGAGAAGGTGTTCTGCGGGCATGCCCAACCACAAAAAACAGTCCCCAGCATTGAATACATAATGACCAAAAGGCAGGCTGCCGTGAGCCAGAAGCCAAACACCAGAAAAAAATCAGCAAACCAGACCTGATGCCCAAGGATGATAAAGCCTGTGGAGACATCAATACGGAAGATACCTAACACCGGTATCAGAACCATCAACGCAATAAAACCAAATCGAAACAGCCGGTTTTTCCAGTAGAGCCCTTGCTGTGGGATTGCCGGTTTTACTCCCGTGGAGACCACCGGGATTTTGCTCAAAGCTTCGTTGGCACTCATAATAATATCTTCCTCGTAACCACCAAGCTTACCACATCACTTAACCTAAATTAATCACTGATGTTACGCACCGGCTAATATGAATCAATGGCTTACAATTTTTTCAGTCCGCTACAGACCGCATTCTATCTGAGGTGTGCATAACATCAGTTAATCAGTTAATCAGTTAATCAGTTAATCAGTTGAATCGTAGCGAGGTGGGCTATTTAGTGACAAGCCCACCATCAACATTCAACCGCCATTTTTTTCGGCGCTGCCACTGCTTAATACTTCACGTTCTGATTGATATAAGCTATTGAGTTTTGACGATGAATTGGATATAGTCGGCGTTCGGTCTAGCCGAGTGCGGGGACATCAGACTAGACAATAACAGGATATTTTTAGAGGAGAGGGGCTATGATTGAACAAATTGGTGCGAACATCTTGATTCCACTTGGAGTATTTTTATTTCTGATCGTTGGTGCGTATATGGTTTCTGACACCGCATTCAAAGATGTTATCAAGCGTCGTGGTGAAGGCCAATAAGGCTATCCCGACAACGGATAAGAAAAAGCCCGGCAATACCGGGTTTTTTTTCGCCTAGCGTTCAGTAAAACTGACTAAATATCATGCCCTAAAGGGCTAATTAACTTTATCTGCATGCGATACTCTTCAGCCTGCGCTAAATTACCCTCTCGTAACTCAAGCTGCCACATCGCCTTCAAGGCCAATTCATGATCTGGCCGTACCCGTAAAATCGCCAGCAGCGACTGGTGCTCATCTCGCCCCTGCGCCATCATCTCCGAAAAAGTCACCCACATCGCATCCGCTAGATCAAAACTGATCCAGTGATCCTTCGGATTAGCCTCATAGGCAAAGCGCATCAAGCGTTGCGCTTCTCTCGGATCTCCTTCGATCAATGACAGCCAACTCTGCACGGCAAGCCCCGTAGCGGCATAACTACGCTCAAACTCACCTCTATGCAAATCTTCAACCTGCAATAACTCCAGCGCCTCGTCCAGCGATGGACGCTTGCTCAGCAGTGACGCCAATAGTTGTGGCAGCGCAGCACCATCACTAAAGCGCAGCCGTGGCAGGGCATATTCCAGCTGGGGGGCCCACTCATCCTGCACCAACCCATCACCTTCGTTGATTTGGCCCCAGAAACGCCCCAACCAGGTCCAACCACCCTCACCGCCCGTCACGGCCGATTGCTGCGCTACCGTTAATCGCTGTAAATTATGCAACAAGTCTGGTGCGCCACCAAAATCACCCTTTGGGCCAACCAGACCAACTCTAAAGCCATCCACAAACAGTACCGCTTGCGGAAAAACCTGGCCAAAGCTACGCAGCACGATGCTCATTGAGCGTGCATCAAACTGATTCAGTGCTAACCACTGTACAAATAGACCACCGTCATTCAAGCGCTGGTTGGCACGCTCGAATTGCTGCACTGACAACAATGCACTACGCCCAACAAGATCAGGATGAAATAGATCACCAATAATCACATCATATTGGCCATTATCAGCACGCAGGAAACGACGTGCATCGTCACGCACAATGGTCATCTGCCGCATCACGCCACCATTGACCGGCTCAAACAACTCAGCAGCGGCATCAATCGCCCCCTGTGACAGCTCCACTCCAGTGCGCACCAAGTCAGGATAGGCTAGCGAGCCCGCTGCGGAAATACCAGTGCCGATACCAAGAAACAATACCGACTGCGGCGCGGGGTGTAACAGTAGCGGCAGACGCGCCTGATTCATCTGCGCTACCACTGCCGCCGGATCGGATGACGCATCCATGCGCTGCAGGTCGCCCAATAGTAGCCGCTGGCCATCACTACGCTCAATCACATGTGTGATCGAAACTACATCTTCATGCAGATAAAGGTCTGTTGTCTCCGACTGTGTCCTTGGTAACAACACATTCACAGCAGGCAAATTTATCACGGGCACTGCCAGCGTAATCACTAACAAAGCCACCCACCATATCTTGCTTGATTGCACCCAAACCATGCCACAAACAAATAGCATCGCGGCCGCCAATACGATAGTCCCTGGCGCACCAATCAGTGGCAATAAGACAAAGCCTGTCGCCATTGCACCCAGCGCGGCACCAACAGCATTTGCCCCGTATAACTGCGCACCTATTGACCTGCTTTGCGATTGACCTTCAGCCTGATGATACGCAGCCAACAGCGGCAACCACGCACCCAGTGCCAATGTCACAGGCAAGGTTAGCAACGCAAGCATCAGCGACTGCCGCCATAGCGCATTAAACAGTGATTCATATTGCGCATGCTCAACCCACTCGGCGAGATAAGGTAAGCCCCATAGACTCAGCATCGCAAACGATGCCGCGGTCATAGGCAGTAGCGATAACCACTTCATAGAAGCGCGCCGTCGCACCAATGCGCTACCCAGCGCGATGCCAACTAAAAAAATCGCCAGCATCACGGCCAATACATATTCTGTACGTAGCAAAATCATACCAAAGAGACGTGTCCATGCGACTTGAAGAATCAGAGCCGCAGCACCAATCCCGGCATAGGCAAAGAGATAACGACTGGCAAGCCATTGGGTATGCGCATCTTGATTATCTTCAACGGAAGATGCCGCCTGGGTACCGCGAGAGAGCAGCAGCATCAATATAGCCACAGTGAAACCCAGTATCGCAACAAGACGAACTGAAACAGTCCAACCAAACAACGGCAGCAAGCCCAGCGGCAGTAACGCACCTAATGCACCACCTAAGGTATTAAGTGCATAGACCTTACTTAACGATATAGAACCGCCAGAAATCACCGCGAGTACCATCGGAAAGCCGAGGCCCAGTGCAAATGCAGGCGCAAATAACACCAAAAAAGCGACCAATCCTTGCAGACCATACCATTGCAACAAACCACCACCCGCCGCACTAGCACCAATCCAGAGATCGAGCGCCTGAAAAAGCTGAGGCGTAAACCATGCAAACAATGCCACCGCAGCCTCCAGCAGTGCAAGGATTAAAAGAGGATTACGTAACGACTGAACGAATCGAGCGCCAAGCAGGCTACCGCCACCAAGACCAGCCATGAAGGCCGACACCGTTACTACGATACCAAAGATGCTAACGCCAAATTGAAGTGACAGCATGCGCGCCCACAACACCTCATAAGAGAGCGCTGCCATACCTGACATTGCATAAACAATCGCGAGCGACCAAGCCCACAATGCGCTTCTTTTTTGAATGGAATACAACAAAGTCCGACCCGTTTATCCTTTATACAATGACCACTGCACAACCCTGAGCAAAAAGGGCTAGAGCGAATAACCTAGGGTATCAGCGAGTAGAGGGGAACATCAACCGCGCCGTGATGGCGCGGCAGGATTCAGAACTTAAAGGGAAAAAACCAGACGATTGCGGTGACCGCATGCGCAAACGCTAAAAAAACGGTAAAGCCAGCGGAAATCATATGCTGCACAAATAGCTGTTTACCAAAAAGTGCCATTCGCAGACCAATAACAGCTGTGGTAACAATCAAAATCAGCAAGAGAACACCCATGTAAAACAGAATCTGGTGTTTTTGCTCATCATCAATCGCCACCGCTTCACCCAGCACCTCTTCTTTCTCGATAAAAGGTGCGAGTACAGAGTGCGAATTGTTGGCACCAGCTTCATCAGTAGCCCATACCGATGAGCTAATGCTAGACAACATGAGCGATGCTAGTAATAAAAATAAGATTGAAACACGCGGTAATACCTTCATTAATCAGTCGACTCACTGTTGCCTGCTCGAGGCTTAGATGCAGCCAATTTAGCTTCCTCGTCTTTTTTACGTGACTCTGGCGTCGTGCCTGCAAACTTCCAATATAGAATTGCCATCAGTACAGCAGGAATCAGCACCATCGGCAGCAAAAAAAGAAAGATCATCCAGGGTGTATCGATCGTCACATGCAACCAGCGATAACTATCAGCAGCCAGACAGACAGCTGGTGCAGTCGCCAGACCACTAACCAGTAATGTAGATAAAATGCGTTTCATATTAAGACCTGTGATTTACGGTGTTTGAGCGCAGCGAAAGCCAAAAAAATCAGATGCAAAGTTCGGCCATGCATAGTTTCGATGGTATGTTGCCGTTGAGAATGGGTCACTCTTCCATGAACCACCACGCAACACTTTATAGGGCTGCTCAGTCTCTTCAAATTCTGCCATCTTCATCGCTTTAGCAGGCCCTTGACGTGGCTCCGTCGCCCGCCTGGCTTTAAATAAGTCACTAGGTGCAGCACTGCCAGCATACGGGCGAAAGTCATCCGCCGTCCATTCACTGACGTTGCCGACCATATCCATCACCCCAAATGGGCTCATGCCCTCTGGGTAGGCGTTATAAGGTGTAGTGCTGCCAACGCTGTAGTAGGTGTTAAGACGCTCAGCATCCATCCGATCACCCCATGGCCAGCGCAGCCCTTCTGTTCCACGCGCCGCCTTTTCCCACTCGGCTTCCGTTGGCAAGCGTTTGCCAGCCCATGCTGCGTAGTCAGATGCATTGTGCCACGAGACCATCGTTACCGGGTGCAGCTCCTTGCCCTCACCGATCTTGCCATCTTTCCAGTCTAGCGGAGGGCGATGTCCAGTCGCTGCAACAAAACGGGCATACTGCGCATTGGTCACCGCGTACTTATCAATTCTATATTCAGCAGTACTAACGACATTTTGCGGGCGATTATAAACGTTCGACTGCTTACGGTCTGTGCCCATCAGGAACTCACCAGCAGGGACCAAAACAGTCTCATTAACGTCGGCCCACTGCTCTGGTGTCAATAACGCATCAGCTTCCTCTACCGAGTAACTCGCTTGCTGCACAACACCAAACTCAAAATCAACCTGCCTAAACAACTCTTCGCCAGCAGCTCGAATATGCTCGTGCTCATCAGCCAGGTCGATACCTGCTTTATCACGCATATCATGCATTCTGTTTGAGCCAAGTTCCAACACGTGAATCGTGCCGCCAACCAGCGATAACACAATACATGTAACAAAGGTCGCGCCAATATAACGTTTACGGACTTCACGCTGTTCTGCGCTTAAAGTGGCTTGGTTTTTTAATCTATTCATAGTAGGGGAGTATCTTATGTCATCATCAAAAAAAAACAATTACACTTTTTCTGATGATTCATCCTGTTTTTTTTGAAAACGCTTGTGAAGTTTTGACTTTGCCGAACGGCCATAGACTTTTTTATTAACGATCTCACCAATTACGCCACCAATTGCAGCCGCTTCAACCGCCAGAATAACCACAAGAATCCAGTAGCCTATTGGTAACAACGTTACGCCATCTGGCAAATCAAATCGGACATCATGAATAGCATTGTACTCATACACCCTCACTATAATCGGTGAGAAGTAGGCTAATATCTTACCGCCTAAACCAAATATTAGAGAAACAACAACGCCCGCTACGAATGGAACAAAAAATAGCGTAATGATCCACATCGGGTTAAACGTTTGAACACCATAAAAAACCTCTAAACTGACACCCATCAATCGATCGCCAGCATAAATAACAGCAGCGCCTACGAGTACAGCAAATATACCCCACACGACATCTTTGAGTGTCACTCTAAATATGGATTCAAACGACATTAGTATCTACTCTGGTTGATAGTCTTTACCGGTACGTTTCTCGTATGCCGCCTTGCGAGTCTCTTCCAGATACCAATCTTCAACCTTCAAACTAGCCATGTAAGCGGCCAGTACTTGACGATCATCTTCAGGAATATGAGCGAATGAAGGCATCTGGAACCGAGCCTTCAACCTTGAAGGGATAATTTCTTGTGGATTTTCAGCTGAAAAGTAATCGTAAAACCACTCCTCACTTCGCAGTGAACCAATACCATCAAGAGATGGAGAGGGGACGTTTTGTGTCAGGTTATTCAAAAAGAAAAGTTTGTGGCAGTCTTTACATTTATGCGCTCTCAGTAGCTTACCCGCTTTGCTGCTAAGCTCTGTTGAAGCCGTCGTGTAATATGGAATACCCGGATCTTCTTCTGTTACATTTGCGGTCTGCCATCCCTGATAGATGATAGATACAACCGCAATTAAACCGATCAGGCCAAAAATTACCTTCTCACCTTTTTTCATTTGATTTTTCTTGCTTCTGCTCTGCGCGTTTTCTCAGTACTTCTTCACGTTGTTTTTCCTGTTTCGCTTGCACTTCTTTATATTTCTTAAAATCTTCATCTGACATTTTATCTACATCATCGTCATCAAAGACAACGTATTTGATATCTTCATCAAACTGATTGTTTTTAAAACCCCAGCGCAACAAAAAAGCAGCGGCTATCAAGATAGCAGCAGCGGCAACCATCCATAAGTAAATTGTCCAGCCATCCGGCAATGATTGAATATATTCTTTCACATTCCACCCCTACAATAAGAACCCTTCAATAAGCTGTAACCAGCCCATTCCAATTGCGATAAAAATCCCCGAAATTATCGCACCAAACATTACCTTCTCACCTGTTTTTAGTTTGTTTTTATTATCTTTGCCCCTCGGCAAATAAAAATAAATAATCATCGAAAAGAAAATTAGCGATATAACTAGAAATACAAAGATACCGACACTAAATGATTGAGAGCGCAGGCCCTCGATACTCATGTCAATCCCAAGTAACCTGTTATCTGCAACTTCCTGTACTACAAACATGGTCTCGTTAAAATATGACCAAAGCTTGCTCAAGAATGCGTTATTACCTATCAAATCAAAAGCCATTGCATGTGTGCGCTATTAGTTGTAAACAGTACCATACTAAAGGACTGTAGATTATATATTAATGACCGATGACTGTCGCTCAAAAAAAAACCGCTCCAAGGAGCGGTTTTTCCTTCAACCAGAATGATCTCTAGTTAAAAACGTCATCACCACCTTCAGAAGCGTTATCTCTATGCTCCTTCCAGTAACTGTCTACAAAGAATATCCCATATAACGCTGGAAGAATAAATACCAGGGCAATAATACAAGCAAAAACTGTAGGTCCATGATCAATATCAAACATTATAATTCCCCTTAATTATTACTTGGTATTCGACATATCAGGCTTACGACTGAAATGCGGCAGACGCTTACAGACAAAGAATATAAATACGATAAAATAGATCACGTAGAAAACATCAATAGTGTAACCCTTATCCCACCAAGGTTGCTTTCTTTCAGGTGAACCATCCGCAGTTGGGTTACCTTCAAAGTTAGCTAAAACAAGACGATCAGCTAAAACAGTATAATAATCCATTGGATACTTGCCTGAAGCCTGCGCTTCTTTAATGTGTGGAGCAAGATTCAAAAGGTCATCCCAAGTTATAGGGTGACGCTCCAAAGCTGCTTTCACACGGCCATCAGCTCTTTGGTATGCGATCTCATCGATCTTAGCCATTTTAGCCGCTGGATCAGAAATTGCCTGGATTTCTGGACTGTCCATCAGTGCGACATGTTCAAGATAGTCGCTTGCAATTGGACGCTGTCCCCAAATAGGCATTGTGATCATAAACGCGGTTAGAATGATCAAAGCCATAAGAAGTACCATTGGAAATGGAAGACGATTGTTCGCTTCCCATAACCCACCGTGCTTCTCGGCTTCCCAAAGTTCAATTATTCTATTCTGCTCAGTCTCATCAGAGAGAGAGTAGAACGGTTGGTCAAATTTAATAGCCATCTATATATCTCCCCAATTTTACTTAAGACTCGTTAAGATCCAATCGACGAGTGCACGTGCTTCAGAATTACCTGCGTACTCTGGAATTTCAGGCGGATAGATCCTGGTTCCAGCACGGTATTCTTTATATTCAGTACGCCACTTATCGAAATCGATCTTATTGCCATGTGCATCGGTTTCACCCCAAAGGTAATCGAAACGCGGCATGATCGAGTTAGGCTGAACAAGACGTGGATTAAAGAAATGCATGTCCATCCACTCTCTTGATGAGTTACGTGAAGCCACATGAAGAATATCTGGGGCTTTACGATCCGAACCAAAAGCAGTCGGCATTTCACCGTTAAAATCACCTAGCATTGGAGGTGCGCCAAAGATCTGCCAATCCTGTGTTTGTTCAGGTAGAAGCGTATGACACCACCAGCAACCTTCGGTAATATATACAGTCTTACCCTTACCGACATAGCGAGTGTTTTCATCCGTTGCTGCACGTAATGCATCAGCAGGAGTCCAGCCTTTAAGTGCGGTCAGATTTTCGATGTAATCCCAATCTTTTCCGTTCACTTCGCCACGATTAATGCCGAAAACAGCACCCTGAGCTTCAGTTGCTTCACCCATTTTACCAACATTCAGACTCAACTGGCTTACAGTTGGCCCTGTGTTAGCTGGATGACGTACAGCTGGTGCAAATGGTACGCCCGGCTCGTATACGTATGCACGCATTGGAGGATCAATCTTCTCGCCGGTTTTTGGATCTTTGTCCAAAATTACGGTGATCGGCTTGTTCGCACCAGTTACAGTCGGATCTTCATAACTAAAGCCGATAACACGACCATTAGATAATGACTTATCCAAGCCCACCCATGTTGACTCCGCGGAGCGAAAGTCAAAACTTGGGAACATCAGCGTAATACACATCGAAAGGCCAAGCATGCCCCCGATTGCCGCCGCTCCTAATTTATGTTGTTGAAATGCCACGTTATATACCCTCCCATTTGTCTTTTTTATCCCCTTGCCTCAGCAACCCTCTACTGAGGCAAGGGACACGATAGATGATTACTGGCTATTTTCTAGCGTTCGTAAGCCATCTCGTGGGCATAACGACCTGCTGGAACTACAGTTCCTTCGCGAGCGGTCATATACATGTTGTAAAGCCATACTAAGTTACCGGTAAATACCATCGTACCACCAACCCAACGGGCGATCATGTATGGATGCTCTGCAACCACAACATCGATGTAAGGAACTTCGTAGATCTTACCTGCACCCTGAATCAGACCAGCAATAGTCATAGAGATCCAGTAGATACAGAAACCGATCAGTACAAACCAGTAGTGGAAGTTAGCTAGCGCCAGAGAGTAAAGTTTTCTTCTCAGGATCTGCTGTAGACCAAAGTATACAGCTGCAATTTCCAGGAATGTAGACATACCAAGTAGTGCCAAATGAGCGTGAGCAACAATCCAGCCAGTACCATGTACATACCAGTTAATCGCACGAGTCTGCTGGAAACCACCTTGCATGTTCAATGGAATAGCCAGTAATACACCTGTGATAGAGAATTTTGTTTCAATATTCTCAACAAACATACTCCATTTGCCTTTCATCGTCAGCAGAATGTTAGCTACGAAGGCTACTGCTGGAATCAGAATCAATACACCCTCTACAGATGCGAAAGACTTCAACCATTCTGGCAGAGGTGCAGACATCAGGTGATGCGACGCCGGTGTTGAGTAGAATGCAATGATTGACCAGAAATGAAGATGACCAATTCTATGAGAATATAGAGGGTTACCAGTCAGTTTTGGAATGGTGTAATACGCAATCGCCGCAGCAACGGGTGTAATCCACAAACCCAGTACGTTATGCGCAAACCAAAAGGTCATGTAGGCTTCAGTCAGGCCTGTCAGATTGAAAAGCTCGGGAGACTGACCAACTGCAAATACAACCATAACCATAAAGACACAAGCACCAAAGAACCAATTGGTAATATAGATACCCTGTGTTCTACGATGAGCGATGGTCATCCAGACGTTAATACCTAACGGTAGAAGAACACCAAACAATACCGCCAGATCAACAGGCCAGATAATGTCAGAGTACTCACGACCAGATGTAATACCCATCCACAACAGGAATAGACCTGCTGATAGACCGACATTCCAGATAAACGCATTCCAAAGACCCAGTTTCTCTGACCACAACTTGGTGTTACCCAATGCTGGTGTCATGTACATCATGGTCATAGCGAATGCCATTGAGATCCAACCAAGAATTACGGCAAGTACGTGAACCTGACGCATATGACCGAAAGCAAACATTTCCGAACCAGTAACCCAGTCTGGAAATGCCAACTTAGCGGCGTTAAAGGAACCTAGCCCCGTCCCTATTACAAACCAAAAAATTGCAGAAAAACCAAAGAAAACCGACGAGGAACCCGCCGGAATGTCTTCGTTTTTCGCAAATAAATATTTAATTAGCATTTACCCTCTCCTCCATAAATCGCAATTTATACGGTGCAGCCTCGCTGACCGGACTTAATGCTTTTATCACTCTGTTGTTTTATTTAGTAGATACCAAGATAACCACATACTTGAAAATGCCAGGATGATCCCACATGCACCTGCGAATGTTGCCATTTTACTGCCCCCCCCTTAACTACTTAATATTTACGAATGTCTTAACTAAACCTAAACAAAGCTCAAATACTACCAGGTACCGCTAGACTGTCCGCGTGCTTCCATAGCGCCGTGTTTCGACATTGCCAGGCCAGTAATAATGGCAAATGCAAGGCCAAATGCCAGCATTACACAATCTACAAAGCCAGAAAATGTATTAGGGTTAAATGCTTCCATACCCCAACCACCCCAGCTTTCGTATGGGCCACGACCTACAGCGCACATCACAGCAGCACCAAATACGCTTCCGTTACCCATACCAGTTGTAAATGCAGCGATCAGCAGTACCCAAAAGGTATTGCCAAGTGACAATTTATTTTTCATCTCCACCCTCCCATGTCGATCTTTATTATCGTACGTACAATTGATTAATATCGATTGTGTATTCGCACACCTTCCCCTCTAAAATGCGCATCACCCTTAAAATTTATGTTAAGAGCACATTTTCCTACAACATCTATTCAGCAAAGTAGGCAATTAACACTTCTGCCCCATGGCCATAAAAGCTTGCCAGGGAGACAGGGAACTTGGTCGAAGATATTGACACATGTAAGTTAATATCGTCAAGGTCTTTGTGATAAATACTCAGATGCAATTGACGCTATTATTTACCCACAAATTATGCTTTTCGTAATCAATTTTAAACATGCGAGATGTCGCCTATAACACCTTGTTCACGCGCTATTTTTTTAAACAAAAATTTTCGGGTTAAAATAGCTTCATTCGCAAGTGATCAAAGCGCCCATTTCATATATTATGAAGGGCAAACTTGTTTAAGTTTACAACCTTAATCACCGAATCAAGTCAGGGTTCAAAATGAAAGAAGTAATCATTTATCTAATCGTCGCGGTCAGCTCATTACTTCTCATGGCATATACCGTCCATATGTTTGTTGGTGGGCTTGTAGAAGAAAAAACTCAAGAGATGATCACGATCATCGTGCTTGGAGTGGCCGTCACTATAATGGCATTTCTGGGGTGGGATATTGTTAGGCGGCGTACTCGTGGGCACCGGTGATTAATCACCTGCCCAATTCAGCCTAATTACAACAGTTAGAAGAGTTAATTAAGGGCCTGCCGGGGACACTTAGGATGAATCTACTGCGGAAGATCCATTTCGGTTCATTTTCTCGATCCTTTCCGTTGAATATGTCCAATATTCACCTCAAGCGATCAAAAAAATGGGCTTTGCATGCCCCCTGAGTACAAAATGTACCCTCCCTCGCGACGATTCTCTAAGTCCAGCAAGCTCCGGCTCCCTAGCCATAGATTCGCAGAAATTCTCGCAACTCTTTGTATTCATTCACATCAGAAAACTGGCCGCGATGAAAAACATATTGACATTTTTTACCGCTCAGATCTAATCCCGTAATCGCAAAGCTTTTTCCCGCGAAATCCGGGAAGTATCTGACAGTTTTGACAAGCTCAACCTTCTCTCCACTTCGTAAACCACATGAAATGCGCTGTTTGTCCGCATCAATACTTATTGGTGACGAGCCTGTCAGCATCATTCGTGATTTAAGTATCCGATTGGAACCGGCCATCAAAAAAAATGTCGCCATGAACATCAATAGGTATGCCCAGCTCTTATCAGCGGTATACCACATCTTGAGTGCAATCGAGACCAGAAAGATTACCGTCGGGACATAAAGCGCCAGATCCCAGTACATTCCAGTCTTATCCTGAACAAGCGCTATCTGGTACTGCTTTTTAGCCACTTGAGAACTCCTGACAACTTAGCTTTTAGCGGTTAATAGTGGCTGCAGCGCAAGATCAATTTCGTTATAAAGCAAACGACCCGCGCGCTTAAAAATTACTTTTTGCTCTTTATCAATCACAAATGTCCAAGGGTCACCAGTCACTTTATACTCGATAAATGCCTCAGGATTCTGATATTGGTCCATGTGAACAATGATTATTTCAGATTCATATTTATTCAAAATACCCTTAAGTACCTGCAACTGCTTGTCACACACAGTACAGTGACCTGGGGTTGCAAATTCGACAATAACAGGCTTACCTTGCGTCAGTGCCTCATCAATAGAATATTGGTACATCCGCTCATCCGGATAACGATAGGTAGTAATACGACTAAAGTCACCATCAACATCGGCAAGCGTCTTTGTCTTTAAGCTCGGGGCCTGCTCACCTACTCTCAGTGTCGTATCACTAATTGTAAGGCAGCCGGAAAGTACTGCTGCAAGGCCAGCAACGAATAAATAACGATTAAACCTACGCGTGATCTCTAACATAATCTTTCTCCCACCCCATACACGTCCGGAATATATTGTAGCCCCAAATAATATTTGCAGATAATACGACGAGTCCAAACATTCCCACCGTAATCATAATCGGGCGTACGATTGCACTCGTATCAGCAGGTGACATCGTCATACTTGCCATCCCGCCCATAATGCCAGCCGCTACAAATGAGGCAACCATTCCCAGCAAACCAAAGTTATGCATCCAGAAATGTATTTTCACTAATTTAAAGCTGTAAATAGGACGCCTCACCAAGCGAGGAATGATGTAGTAGATCGAGCCAAATATCGCCATTTCTACCCAGCCCAGCAAATTAAGATGGCCGTGGCCCAGCATAATCAAATTACCATGAGGACGGTGATTAATAAACTCCCTTAAATCAGGGAACATACCGACCACAACACCCCATGAAAAACCGATAATACTGTAAATTACACAGGCGTAAATGAACCACAACGTGTATCTGCGATAATCCTGCTCTTGCTCATGCGTCCAGGGCCTAGCGCGCATCTGCCGCTACCCCATCTGTGGCTTCACTTTCCGTTTCTTCACGCTTAACACGGTCACGCACATCCTCATATTTATCCTTCCACCCTTCTGGAGCCCAGGAACCAACCATGCTATCAATAAATTCAGACCGCTCTGGCGGTGGTGTCTTTGAAACAGAAGAACCCGCAACAGCCTTCAGTTCCGAAAGAAATACGGCAATGGGTCTAATTTTATCTTCGGAAAGCCTGGCAACAATATTCCCAGCTTCTTTACCAATACCATGATCGATAGTCGAACCTTCATAAACCTGCTCCGGGTTTAATAAAAAAGCCTCGAGCCAATCAACACTTCGCTTGGAGCCGACCCCATCCAGCGATAAGCCCATACTAGTACCACTACGTACAGCTCGATGACACGCATTACAGTTTGCCTTCATGTAATAACCGTGTCCCACTTTCCCTTCTTTGGAAAAATTAAAAAATGTCGTCTGCGTAAACATCGGCTTATCGGATGTCAAACGAACGCTTTCCAGTACCACATACCCAATTGCCGCCAAACAGAAGAATGCGCCGAAAATTCCCAGCAATATCTTCTCACCAGACTTTAAAGGTTGTTTTTTCGCCATGCCAGAAAGTTTACCAATTCGTGTAATGAGTCCATTCAGCGCTCATATATGTAAATTTCAGAGATAAAAAAAGGGCGGACTATTTGCCCGCCCTTTCTTCCAACTTTTACTACGTCTTTACTACAAACCTTGCTTAGTGGAATGTGTAAGGCGTGTGAATGTTGCCTGGTGTGCTGCTTGCAGCAGTCGTCAGGTATGCAGCTGCGTTGTGAATGTCGTCATCAGACATTTTTCTGGCAATTGCACGCATCTGGCCCATTGGGTCATTTGCACGACTTCCATCACGGAATTTTTTCAGCTGACTTACCAGATAAGTGTAACGCTGATTCAAAATCACTGGATAAATCGGTGGCGCACCGCGGCCAGCATAACCATGACATGATTTACATGCAGACAGCTCAGGGCTACCGATTTCTACCAAAGATTTACCAAAGTTAGTTTTACCTGAAGCCATGCCGTTAGCGGTAAGCTCTTTTAGATCTGAGCCCGCAAAGCTGTTTCGCTTCTGTGAAAGATATGTCGCAACGTCTCTGCGATCCTGTGGACTCATCCCTTTCGCATTAGCATTCATTACAAACATGGTTTCATCCATACGCTTATCAGTTGCAAAATCTTCCAACTGCTTGAGCAAAAATGTAAAACCCTGGCCAGTCAAACGTGGTGTGCCCATGTTGTCATCACCATCACCATCTACACCGTGACATGAATTACAGGCAGGCACATCGCCCTTACCCTGATCATAAATGATTTTACCATTGCTGACGTCGCCGTCCCCTTTCGAGTACTGACCAGCTGACATAGCCGCTGTTGGTGCAAGCGTGCCTGCAACAAAAGCCATGGCTGACATCAATATTAAGTACCTACGCATTTCAAGACCCCTCCCAAATTTTATACATTTTTTTCCAGATGATCTTTGGAATTGATCGTACCTATACTATATTTCATAGGTGCGAACGATCCTCGCCATCAAAGCCATCTGGCTGAACTTAAATGCTGTTTTTTTTACGAATTCATTTTCAGCATCACTGCTGCCAAGCCAAAAGCCAAGATAAACCAAAGCAGGTACAGTGTTGCAATCGCTGGTGTCTCTAACATTTCAATCCCTCCTTACAAAGCCTCAAAAATAGTTCTAATTGCGACGAATTCTTATAGATGATTCGCGCATTATACCCCCCCAAAATCTTAGAGTACCCCACCCATGCATTGCAGCATTTTGGCTGGTAATACCCAAGGATGGTGATATATAACATGACCAATCAGCCTAATTCAAGCACTAAATCCCCTTAAATTGCTGAGCACCTAATAAAACACTCTATGCCCTCACGCCGCACTCTTAAAATTTTGATCCAGGAAAACAAATCATCATTATGAAAACCCAGCGTAATACAACTTAAAAGCTGCCACAAACAGACACCCCCACCCTCAGGCACAATATAAACTAAGCATCAAGCGCTGACAATCGAGCATTTCATACTAAAAGTACGATGAGTAGAGTTATTGACATCACCCTCACAATGTAGATACTCTCTGTGCCTTACGTTATTCAAGTAAAAGTAAGGTTTGGCCAGTATAATTTATGTGCAGGCCAAACCAAAAATCTAGAATTATTTATTGGGAGGGGATTGACCATGGGCGCATTACCAGCAATAACGATCATAATTACATTAGTTCTTTTTACACTGATACCTCTGCTGCTTGCTAACTAAAGATTTTGGGCTACATTAGCAGAATCAGGTTAGGCAGTTATAAAAGACACGCCCCAATGGGGCGTGTTCTGCTTTTAGCATCCTGCAAGTCGAAGTATGTCACCAGCCCCTCCGCTCGAAACTAAATATCATTGTTTTTATTTCTACCGGCACGGGTTCTCTGCCCCATAGCGAATTGCCAGGTGCAGGTGTCTATATAACATCATTTGATAGAAAATTATTTACCCGGAGAGAACATGCGCGTCGCCATCCCTGAAAAATACCTGAGGCTGATTATACTCGCCGTCTGGATTGCCGCTCTGTTCTGGGGATTTAACCTCATTAACCTGACCCCTTATGGCCTCAACGAAGGCGCAGCAAAAGCACTGCTATTTCTCTGGTCGATTGTTGATCGCATCGCCAACCCGGTTGCCACCTTTGGTACACCCGATATGCGCGCTATTTTACTACTACCCGTCGCGATCTACTGGTCTGGCAGCATGCTCGCCACCAAGATTTTCACCGCCATGCTGGCATTTTTTGGCGCGCTATTCCTCTATTACTGGGCGCGCAAAGAAAATCATGAATCAGCATTAATGGCGACCGCACTACTGCTGATCTGTCCACTGACCATCACCCAAATCAGCTCAGTCGGCACCGGACCAATGCTGCTGCTCACATTCGGTATTGGGCTATGGGTCAGTAACACCTATCGTGCCAAACCGCGCCCGCTCGGTGGCTGGTTCTTTACCCAGCTACTGGTTGTGATCACCGCCGTTAGCTTGCACCCTGCGGGCCTTGGCTATGCGCTTGCACTGGCATGGCTCTGGATCAGAGACCCGCTGAACAAACAACAACGCAGGCAGGTACTGGTTGGACTCGCACTCGCCATTCCGCTGATCATGACTTTTCAGAACGGCTGGCAAAAAGACATCGTCTGGTTTAGCGACCCGCTCGTCACCCTATCTAATGTCCTACAAAATGGCGCGGTTGGTTTTGGCGAACCTGCTGGCTGGCTTGGCGGCTTCATTGTCGCGGTGCTGCTACTGATCGTCATCGTCAAAGATCGCGCATTCCTGCTAAACGACCTGATGGGTAGCGCGCTGCTATTTGCAACCATTGTGGGACTTGTCGCCGCCACGCCAGAGTGGGCAATGGTAGCGCTCGCACTATTACTCTATCGCGGCCTCGCGCTATTGGTCACATTCAACCAATCCTTTAGCGGCAAAAGCTTGATGCGGCAACGTGGCATCGTCATTGTCGTTTTGATGGTCGTTAGCAGTATCTTTATGCTGGCTGACAAACAATATCGCCAGGTTGTACAAAGTGAATTGCTGTCACCCACCGACGACATCATCCAGCAACTGGCCGTCGAAGCCGCTGATCCAAACAAACCGTTTCAGGCCGCTAGTCAATGGCCTGCCCGTACCATGCTGGCGTGTCGTCGTGATGTATTCCCCCTGCCCCTCGCTATTGAAGATAATGCGGAATTTCTAAGCAGTATCAAAGGGATCACCCATCTGATATTTGACCATACGCTAGCAGCGAACCTGGGAATAAGTAAAAACATCTCGGAGCTCAGCGGCATCGCTGAAACACTATCACTGCAAGAAGCTGGCGTAGTAATTCGTATCAAAGATATTCCAGTTGATCCGTTTGGCACACCTTCACACGTACCAACAAGTGAAGTGACAACCAAGGCAGAAGGCTAACCGCTCAACGCTGACAGCGCCCACAGTAATATGTGGAGCGCTGTCCCTGCACAATCTGGCGAATCACCGCGTTACACTGCATGCATGGCTCACCGCCACGGCCATAGACCTGAAGACATTGTTTAAAGTAGCCCGGCTCGCCCGCACCATTATAAAAATCTCGTAACGTGGTACCACCCTGCTCAATCGCCTCAGCCAATACCGACTTGATGGCGACCACCAGTCGTTCACAACGCGCGCGAGAGATGCGCTTCGCCGACCGCGTCGGATGAATTCCCGCACGAAACAACGACTCGCTGGCGTAGATATTGCCAACCCCGACCACCACCTGCCCATTCATAATGAGCTGCTTGATCGCGACACTGCGCTGCTGCGCAATCTTGTAGAGGTAGTCAGCATCAAATCCCACTTCGAGTGGCTCCACCCCAAGCTTCGCGATAAGCGGGTGCTGCATCGGGTCTTTGGTCGTCCACAACACCACCCCAAAACGACGTGGATCACGATATCGCAGCGACTGCCCACCCTCCAGCAGAAACTCAACATGGTCATGTTTCTCAAGCGGTACATCTTTATCAACCAGGCGTAGACTACCCGACATACCCAAATGAATAATCGCAGTACCGCCAACGCTCTTCAGCAGCAGATACTTTCCTCGGCGTTCAACCGACTGAATTTCTTTTGCTTTAAGCCCCGCCGCCAATCCAGCCGTCACTGGCTGACGCAACTTGTACTGATAGACCTTTACCTCGATCACGCGCTGTCCAAGCAGATGCGGCTCAATGCCCGCACGCGTAGTCTCAACTTCCGGTAATTCAGGCATCCGCGTCTTCTATCATTGCTAACAAACGCTCACCCTCTTCTTCTGTGAAGTGATAACGCACCCCGCGCTCAGGCGCGCCCAATATAAACTCCGGTTCGCGTAACAGGATATCTAACTGCAGTACCGCGCCATCATTCAGAATCAACGACAGTGATTCAACACCGCTATCGGGCCCAGCATAACGCGACACACGCCGCGCATGCGCCTCACCCCACGCCGCTAACGTAAGCTCATCGCTCACTACTCGATGGTCAAACTGCACATCAACTAGCTCACTTTGCGGTGATAACAGCTCCAGCGCGACAAAATCATACGACGACATCAACAAGTAATGCTGAATGCGATCCGATAGCAGGTGTACGGTATGATCAACCATCACATAGCGATAACCATTTAATGGCTCTACACCACCAAAGGCGTAGCGCTCACCATCGATCGACAACCAGGCCTGCGGCGATGACAACCCGTATTGATTCAAGGCTGCCTCAACCGCCGGAAAACTGGAATGACTCTCCGCGCGACGCAATTGAAGTAGAGGCTCGATACGGTATGGATTAGCAGGCAGATTGATCGGTGCGGTTAATTGCCAACCATCCTCTCTGCGTTCCAGTGAAATGGTCTCTCCTCGTCCTGGCCGTTCAATGCTCACGCGCTGTGCCTGCTCAGGTAGCGCCTGAGAGAGCGTGGTCGGGGGCGGCGACTCCTCAAGCCCTGGACGCAGGTAGGCCAACGCAGCCAATCCTACAACAACCAATAGCAACAGAAGATTCAATAACCAGCGAACGCGCATTCAGACCCTCATCGACGGCGACGTCGCCACCAGATAAAAAACCCACTACCGAGCAGCAGTAACGGCAACACCACCAGAAACGCCACCCCCACCATCGCCAGCTCAAACTCATCCATCTCCAGCGTGATGTCAGATGAGCTTTTTGCCGGGATCGCCAGCAGGGTGTCATCACTCACCAACCAGTTAGCGATATTCATCGCCAGCTGTAGATTGCCACCAACACCAAGATAACCGTTCGACAGAAAGTCACCATCGCCAATCACCACCACGCGCTGCTGCGCATCATTGTGATCACGGCTAAGCGCCACCCCGATATTCAGCGGACCAGCAATATCACCCGCATCAAAACCGATACTGCCAGCAACCTCACCATTCTCGGCCCAGACATTCGATAACGTCTTCAATAATGTTGTCGCTTGCCACTCACCCACCTCATCAATTTCAATACCTCGCGCCATCGGAAACAGGGTATTAAAATCAAAATCGCTCACCACCGGGTGAGCACCGTAACTCGCCACCAGCACCATGCGTGGATCATCGGTACCAAACAGCTGCATCCCTACCTGTGAGACATTAGGGTCAATAATCGTGCCCGAGAGGAATTCAATCCCCATCTGCTTACCAATCCCCGATAATCCAAACAGCTTGCCGGGGTCTGCCAGCCACAGCAGATTACCGCCAATATCAAGGTAACCCTGTATTGCCACCAGCTCAGCAGGCAGTAAATCTGCTTGCGGCCCTGCGATCACCAACAATGAGGTGTTATCGGGAACAACTGCCTCGCTGGCAAGGTTCAAACCGTATAGCTGCGTACCCTTCGCCTGAAGCTGCTGCGACCAGGTAGAAAGATCGTAGGTTGCCGCACCGAGAAAATCGCGCTCACCATGCCCCTGTAGAAAAGCGATCTTGCGCTCACCACCACGCAGTACCTTTTGCAACGCATTACTGACGCCCTCTTCCGAAATTTGTTTAGTGCGCGCCTGCTGCCCGGCAGACTCAATCACCATCTCACCTTCGGTAGTGATATTCATCTCACGTACCCGCTGCGGATCAGCATCGGGGTTTACAAACTTCAGTTCAATATCGGTTTTATAACGCTGATAACGCGCCACCAGTTCGCTGATATGCTTGCGCAACATCGGTGTGTCGCGCACAAACACCGTAATCACTACCGGTTCCGAGACCTCACCCAACAACGCCACACTGGTCTCCGATAGTGTGTTCCGTCCCCCTTCCGTCCAGTCGGCATGATAGTTGTACTGAGTACTCAACCAACCCGTCAGACCAATCGCACCCAGGAACAGCACCACAAACAGCAGGTTTTGCAGCAACATCAAACGACGGGATTTAAGTGTCACCTTCATTAGTACTGCGTCCGCTCTGCATCGAGCCGACGAATCGACAGCACCAGAAATACTGTAATAAACAGCAAGTAGTAAATGACATCTGCACTATTGAAAACACCTTTCAACAGTGCCTCATAATGGCGCAGGATTGATAAGTACGCCAATGCATCGCTGCCATTCCCGCCATCTGCATTATTACCCGCCCAGTCCAGAATCCATAACAGCAGCAACACCCCAAAGGTACTCACTGCCGCAATCGTTGGCTGCGCGGTGAGTGATGACATAAATAACCCCACCGCTGCAAAACTCGCCAACAGCAGAAACAATCCAAGCGTTGCAGCCGCCAGCACGCCAAAATCGAGTGAACTGCCCAGCAGCAACGTCAACGGCATCATTAGGATCATCAACAACATGATCAACAAAAAGCTCATCACCCCAACAAACTTGCCCAGCACAATCGTACTCATCGAGATCGGCGCAGCAAAAAGTAGCGGCAATGTCTGGTTGCGACGCTCATCACTAATCAACCGCATGGTAATCAACGGCACGATCAACAACAGAATCATCGCCGCATTACCAAGCAGCGGCACCGCCACAATCTCAGTAATACCTGGCGCACCCGGCAGGGTCGGCAGACGCGGTTGCAACTGCATAAAAAAATCGATCTGCGCCAGGAACATATAAGCCAAAATCAACTGCACCACCGCCAGGATCGACCACGCCAATGGCGACAAAAACAAGCCGCGCAGCTCACGCCCGGCAATCGTAAAGATCATGCCGCCTCACCTTTGCCACCAAGCTCATCAGACTCGCCATGTGCGTGGACATCACTACTGGTGACATCAACAAACACCTGCTCCAGTGTCATCCGCTCCGGGGTCAACTCATGCAAGCCCCAGCCATTTGCCACCGCCTGCTCGACAATCGCATCAGAAGGATCAAGCGTTGCCGCGTAATTAATACGCACACGCCCATCTTCGACCAGTTCAACAGACGCCACACCCGCAACGGATTCCAGCTCACTGATCGACGGCATCGAGCGCAGCGCAACTAGTAAGGTGGTGGCCTGTAACTTCTCACGCATCTGCTCAATCGACTCATTCAATACCAGTCGCCCACGGTTAATAATCTGCACCCGATCACACACCGACTGCACCTCCGGCAGAATATGGGTCGAGAGCACCACACTATGTTCATTAGCGACATCGCGGATTAAAGTACGGATCTCGCGGATTTGAATCGGATCGAGCCCCACCGTCGGCTCATCCAGCAACACCACTGATGGCGAATGGATAATCGACTGCGCGATGCCCACACGCTGCTGATACCCCTTGGAAAGATTCGCAATCAGACGTCGCCCTACTTCCGTCAGGCCACAGCGCTCTTTCGCGGAATCAATCGCCGCCCGCTGCTGCGCACGCGGAATACGATTGATGCGCGCACAATAGGCGAGGTATTCATTAACAGTAAGGTCGCGATAGAGTGGTGGTGTTTCAGGCAGAAAACCGAGCTCCGCCTTTGCCAGCATTGGCTGATCAAGGATATCGACACCATTGATCAACACCCGCCCGGCACTGGGGGCAAGATTACCACCGATGATGCGCATCGTGGTCGATTTACCTGCACCATTTGGCCCCAGAAAACCGAGCACCTCGCCACGCCGCACCTCAAAACAGAGGTCTTGCACAGCACACAACTCACCATAATAACGATAAAGGTTTTCAACGGTGATTAGACTATCCATACTCATCAGTTAATAGTACTTTTATACTGGCCACAATACAAAATAGAATAGCGCATCGTTTAAACTAATCTCATTATGAAGCTAAGCACTCAATTACTCGGTGTTGATACCGGCGGCACCTTTACCGACTTTGTATTGTTCGACGACGGTGAACAACTTAAGATCCATAAAGTGCTATCGACACCGCACGCCCCAGAAGAGGCGATCATTCAGGGCGTCACTGAACTCGGCCTGATGGACACATCGCTCAACATCGTCCACGGCTCAACCGTCGCCACCAATACAGCGCTCGAAGGCAAGGGGGTGCGTACCGCTTTTATCACCAATCACGGTCTGGGCGATATGTTGACCATTGGGCGACAGACCCGCGAGCAACTCTACGAATGGAACCCATCTCCAATCACACCACCCGTACCACGTGAACTCTGCCTGGAGACCGGTGGGCGACTCGGTGCAGATGGCTCTGTAGTGGAAGCCCTGAGCGATGATGAACTGGCACAGCTAAAAAAAAGAGATCGAACGGCTAAAACCAGAGGCAGTGGCGATCAACCTGCTATTTTCATTTATCGATGACCGCTTTGAAAAGGCAATAGAAGCGATCATCCCCAATGGCATCTTTATCTCACGCTCATCAAAGGTTCTACCCGAATACCGCGAATATGAACGCGGTATCACCACCTGGCTCAACGCATGGGTCGGGCCGCTGGTTAAGGCCTATCTGCAACGACTCAGCGACGGTCTGCCGAATGCCAATATCACCGTAATGCAGAGTGCAGGCGGTACGATTGATGTTTCACTTGCCGGTGATGCGGCAGTTAACATGCTGCTTTCCGGCCCTGCCGGTGGACTGGCCGGCGCACGCTACACCGCCGCCGCAAGTGGCCAGCAAAAACTACTTAGCTTCGATATGGGCGATACCCCCACCGATGTCGCCATGCTCAACAGTCGCCCCGATGAGGAGTTAACCCTCACCAATAACGGCAAGATCGGGCGCTACCCAGTCGCAGTACCGATGGTTGATATGTATACCATCGGCGCAGGGGGTGTAGAGCTTGTGACAATATTGATTAAGCAAACAACGACGAAAACTGGACTTAAGGTCTTTGCGCAAATATCAAAAAAGGTTTATGAGACAGGAAGAAAAGTTGCTGAAGATTTTTATGAGCGAGCCAATATCGAATTTGATAAGAGGCTGGGTCAATTTAATTATGTGATAAACCCGACCACATAAGACGGGAAGTTATTACGTGCCCATTCCTTAGTTTTCACGGAATGCATTGATATTCAAACAATAGTCTCTCCATATCAGCACACCGAAATTACCTGGAAAACTTTAACGCCCACTCGCTCACCAGCGCCTCAGGATATCCACGTGTAAAATGACTTGGCCAGGGGTAGGCACTTTCAGTCGTCCCCTTCAATTTTATCTCTGAGGCTTCACACACAATTTTTGCCGGATGTCCCGCGACGACCATACCCTCAGGCACATCTCTATTAACAAGACTATGAGCGCCAACTAATGAATGCTCATTAACAACAACCCCTGGAAGTACAACTGACATCGTTGCAATAACCGCATACTCCTTCACAACAACACCCATTTGAGTATTGCTCGGAGGATGAGGGTCATTTGTTAATACAACATAAGGGAATATCCAGACATAGCTATCCACTTTAGAGTGCTTTCCAATATGAACATTGCTATGAGTACGTACATAATCGCCAATATGGCAGTCACCCTGAAAATCAGACAAGGTTCCAATTTGAAGATTTTTACCTGCAACAGTATTTTCACGAACAGTAACTCTATGCCCGGTCACCAATCTCTCGCCAAAAGAGGAGCCTTCATAGAAAATACTATGAGATCTAATATGAGAGCCGCCACCAATAACCAACAGTTTCCCATCCGCCAATTCTGTTGGGACTCCTATCTCACAAAAAGCATCAATAATTGTATTATCACCAATAATGGCATTCTCATAGATAATACAATTTGGCCCTATTTTAACGTTCAGCCCAATCTTTGAGTTTGGATCGACAATAGCACTGCTATGAATCATGCGCACCTCCAGTTAATCAAACGTTCAGATCACGGCTAAGCAGCACCTCTCGCGATAAGAAACTCATCGTAATCACGTATGTAATCCTCTTCATCATAACTATCCGATGTCAATACAAGACAGATGGAACCAGAATCAAAGTTCTCTTCCGCCGCCCAAATCATAGGAGGCACATACAAACCTTCCCACGGCCTGTTCAAATGAATAGTTTTTTTATCCTTCCCATCATCAAGTACCACATCAAAACTCCCAGCCAAACAGATGAGAAATTGGTACAGTGCTTTATGTGAATGGGCACCACGGCTCTCGGCTGTCGGCACATCATACAAGTAAAATACCCGGCGAATGTCAAACGGGATATGATTAGAATTTTCGATAAACGTCAAATTCCCACGGGGATCAGTCATCTTAGGCAAGGCTAAAACTTCACAATCTTTTACTATGGCTATTTCATTACCCACCATTGCTCCCCTCGATTATTTTACGACTAAGATAATACGTTACTGGCAACGTCATTATAATAACTGCTAATGGTGCAATATAAGTACTAACATTCAACAGCTCCACTAATAGCACCAGCAACATCACTCCCAACAGATACTGAATCACATACACCGCAGGGTATTTAAATGCCTTACTAAATGAAAAGGTGCTTTTAAATACAAAAACCGTATTCAGATAATACGAAATCAATATACCTAATAAATATGAAACACTGTAGGCAATCTGGTAGGAGAATAGTTGAAGCAGCGAAATATAGAGCCCATATGACAGTAATGTATTTGCAGCCCCCATACCAACAAAACGAAAAAACTTCTTATTTATAAATTTTTTCAATGACAGCTTCCGGGCGATCGCTTGTCTGATCAAATACCCTCCAAAGATACTCGCCAATCAAGCCCAACATAACAATCACGATACCAAGCAAGAAAGACAATAGAGATGCCGTCGCTGAAAACCCAGGCACTTCCTGACCACCAATTAATGCGCCTAAGACAACAGTAATGCCATATGTGAAACTAATTACCGATACCACAAGCCCAATAATAGACATCAACCGAATAGGAGTGATTGAAAACCCAAGGACCGAGTCAAAGAAATACTTCACCTTTTTAACAAAAGTCCAACGTGAGACGCCATGAACCCTTGCCTCACGTTTATAGTAAATAATATCAGGCTCATAACCTAGCCAAAAACCGAACAATGAAATATTAATATTTTTCCCACCCTGTTTCATGTAAGGCAACATTGCACCATCCATTAGCGCCAAATCATACCCCCCCTCTGGAAAGTCTTTAATCACTAACGCCCGAATCATCTTATAATGCAGCGCTGCAAACATCTTTGACGCCCTGGGATCATCACGCTCCTTTCTGACACAAATCACATATTTCGAACCATTAAGCCAACGCTGAACCATTTCTAAAATCAAACCAGGCGGATCCTGAAGATCCGCAGCCAAAAACATAAAGCAGTCACCATTAATAAAGTTCAACCCTGTTTTTACAGCTTGTATTGCACCAAAATTCCGTGTCAATTTTACAATAGATATCCGGGGATCCAGCTCCTTAAGCCTAATCAACTCCGACAATGAGTCATCGCCAGAGCCGTCATCAACAAAAACCAGTTCAAGCTCGACATCAAGAGACTTAAGTGCCTCTTCCACCTTCAGCAATTCAACCATCAGTGTTGGAAGTGAATGCTGATTATAGTAGACAGGAATTATGATTGATAAAGTTTTCATATAAAATTATTTACGCCTGATCACCAACAGCATATTTAGTCAGCGAATATTACTTAGAAATTTGATTTCCAAAAAACTTACTATAGCGGTTTTTAAACCCCGCATACTCTTTAGCTTCATAACTGAAATAGACATTCACATCATCCATATTAGAAACCTGCGCCCCAGACCTCTTGTGAAACTCGATAACTCGTTCATTATCTTTTCTTACCTCAAAATAAGAACGTTCAAATTTTAGAAAATCGAACGAGAATTCATATACAGCCAATGCCGATTCAATTGCAGCATAATGAGGAGAACCAGTTTTCAACATCCAGCTCCCCCAGCTAAAAGCATCACCCTCAAAACCATAGACTCTCACTGTTCCCAACATTCCTGAGTCATAAGATTCAATTATAAAGTAGTATTCTCGCCCCTCAATTTCACGCTGCCTGTATTGGCGCAACCATTGCACTTGCAATTCAAGATCGCTATCAACTGATGACATATAGCGACTCTTATCAGCATTCATTCTTAAGCTCAAAATAAAATCGGCATCACCCTCGTCCACAAGCCTTAACCAGACATGAGCCATCAATTCCTTACTGAACACCCTATCAACTATCAATCTAAATACCTATTCAAAAAGAGAACACCATACAATCACCTCAAGCCTTCAGGCATACGCTTCATACCAATAATAAAGCTATTCTTTATCAAGAAACATCAAAATAGTGTCAATCACCCTGTTAACTTCGCCATCTGTTAACTCAGGAAAACATGGTAGCGTCATCACCTCCTGACTGCACAGCTCTGTCACATCCAGCTTCACACCAGTACATTTATCCAACATACATGGCTGACGATAATCAGGTAGTGGGAAATGAACATCAGAAGCAATATCATTTGCTGCCAACGCCGCCTGCAAACCAGCCCGGTTTTTCACACGAATAACATACAGATGCGCCACGTAGGAGGAGTCTATCGCATCTACCTGAATCCCCCTGGCAGCTCCTAGCCTTTCAGAGTAGATACGTGCGATCCGTCGTCGGCGCTCATTCCATTCATCTAAATATGGTAACTTCTCTCGCAATACAGCAGCCTGTAATTCATCCAGTCGACTATTGACTCCCAGTGACACAGCAGCCATGTACTTCTTTTCCCAACCATACTGCCGCAGTGCAGCGACGCGCCCACCTAATTCGGTATTTTTTGTAATGATCGCCCCACCATCGCCAAGGGCTCCAAGATTTTTGGTCGGATAAAAACTGAAACATCCAATATCACCAACACTACCAGCCCGCCGCTCTGCAAGAACAGCCCCATGCGACTGAGCACAATCCTCTATAACGCTCACTCCAAATTGATCCGCTAATTCTTTCACCTTGAGGACATCGACCATGCGACCATATAAGTGCGTAATAATGATCGCCTTTATACCTGAGTTTAAGCTCTCTTTAAGGCAAGAAAGATCCACATTCATGGTCACATCATCCACATCAACATAGACTGGCTCTGCCCCCACTAGATTGATCGCGACCGTACTATACATTCCAGCATTCGCAACGGTAATCACTTTATCGCCACTGACTACCCCGACTGCTCTCAATGAAATCTCCAGCGCATCAGTCCCATTACCAACCCCAGAGCAATAACCAACACCACAATAGTCAGCAAATTCACTTTCGAATTTCTCAACTTCAGAGCCAATAACATACCAACCGCTGTCCATAACTCTAGCGATCGCCCTATCGAGTTTCTCTCGAAGTGGCACGCTGTGTCGTTGTAGATCATTAATAAGCAGCACTATAACCCTCTCAAATCAACACCAATATTACAGTTTAAAAACATCTCAAAGACATTACCAAAATCGCTAGTTGCCAGAACACCCTCAACCACTCCGGAACACGCCTGATCCTCTCTTACTAGATCGTCCTATCCAGACAAAAGCCAGCAATACGAGAATTGATGCAACTGACAAGATTAGACTGCCGACAAAATATGGCAAATGATAGCGCAGCTCAACAACATGCCTGCCCTCTGGTAATAGTACTCCGGAAAACCCAACATTCACCTGCTGTATTTCAACAGGCTTCCCATTCACAGTAGCAACCCAACCACTATCAAAAGGCAAAGTAAAAAACAGCATCTTAGGCTGCTCAATCACAACCTCACCTTTAATTAAATTATGATTAAAATCACTTATTTTAAACATATCAGAGCGACGCTGCCGTACATCACCAACATACACATCTGCACCATACTCAGGCGCAATAGACTTTGGGTCAAAGAGCGCCAACGGAGATACCCCGGTCGGATCAATCACCACAGCAGTTTTCATCAAGGCAACTCGCTTATTTGATGTCGAAAGAGACATGAATGCCTCTTCGCTCAAATAGCGATCGTAGGTAAACCCAAACGGTAAGTAATAAGGGTTTTGCAAAACCAATACATCACCCTCCTTGTGAACCAACTTGAACCCATAGCGAGAAATATTCTTCACATGACTCTCATTTTTCACCAGCATATATTTAACTGCAGAAAATGATGTAAGAATAGGATTGTCAACAACACCACTCGCCCAGCGGGTTGCTGATTCACCATCGCCAATAATATCAACTGCATCAAGAAAACGTATATAGTTCAGCTGATTGAACGAATGATAAGAGTCAACGCCAAAATACCCCTGCACCTTTGCATCATTCAGGCTGCTGTGCATTGCAGGCCCGGATTTATATGTCTTTCCAATGCGATAAAAACCAGAATCTTTCTGTTTAATCGCAGCAACCGCTTCATTACTGTAATCGTTATAGCCAACCTTTGATTCCAACTCCTCAGCCGTCATGATCCGCCGATCATTCACCGTTTGCCAGGAAAAACTGGTCACCTCGACACACACAAGCAACAACAACCCCCATTGTGAAATCTGGCGAAATTTTTCAGACCTCAGACCAATCACCAGTATTGTATACAGTAACAATAAAGCAGTAATGATCATGATTAACTCGCCATCCACCACCTCAACCTTTACACCTGAAGCCAACATATAAGGTGAAAACAACATAGCTAGCAACACAACCAAAGTAACAACCAGTAACCCCACATGCACTCGACCTGTTTTCAGGATGACACTAAAGGCATGCATACTGAAAAATATAAAAACCAATGAAAAAAATATTGAAAACAAGCGATAGTACTCACCACTAAACGCCCAAAACAGATGGCGAAAAAACGGCATCACCACTGGCAATATAAATACAGCCGCAAACAATGCATATGCAACTCTTTGCCTGCCATTTAACTGTACAAAAACCTGCGAAGCCAATAACAGAGTAAGCAGGCCACAATAAAACATCGGGGCCTCAAGGTAGTTATACCAGCCTCGGAACTGGCTACCAGTACCTAGCAGATCGCTAGAAAAAAGACGCATCACGGCCGTAATATTATGCACAAATCCTTCAAACCTCAGTATCGGCTTATCCATTAACCGATCAAACAGTGACACATCACCCAATACCCTTGGGCTATTCATCATCTCCTGTACATTCGCCACTAGAAAAACAGCACTGACACCCATCCCCAATACAACTAGCCCCATCAACTGCAATAAAAAGTATAGTAAGGCCTTTGGCTGCCAGCCATAATGCAGATAATATCTAAAGAGACAGTAAGGTAGGAAAAACATGGCGTATAGATAAAGATTAAACGACATACCAGCAGCCACCAAAGCTACGCCAATAGTAAAATAAACCCATACCCGTTCTTTTAAATAACGCTCAAAGGCATAAAGCAGCAATGCGAAATAAACGGCATCAACTGAAAAAATGTACCAGGTTCCACCCAGAATAATAAAACCAGAAAAAGCATAAAAGAGCGCGCCCATGACCGCCGCCATCGGCTCTAGCGAAAGCACCCTTAAATAAAGGTAGAAGAGAATACCCGCCAATAAAACCTTTAATACCTGTACATAAACCAGGCCGTAGGCGATATACTCAGACCCCATTAGCACGATCAGGAGATTAAAAGGGTCACCAATACTATGAGGAAAAATATTCTGCCCCATTCCCTGATTAAATGACCAACCCGGCCAACCTTCCGCACGGATATAATCTGCCAGGTGCACGTACAGCGGGTAAAAACCATTAATCGTGTCACTACCAATATCCTTATATAAATAGAGATGATTAAAGATCAAAAAATCCCAATATACGATGCCCGACAGAAGGCATAGCAAAGACAACAGCAAAGCAACTCTAACATTTCGGTTCGACAGAGCCCCAGTGGCATTCATATTATTATCCATTAACGATTAAATCCTTATCGACCCAGCGCTATGATTCCTTATTGTTTAGCAGGCGAATCAGCAACATACTATCAGAGCATACGTCAACATCAATAAACAATATCAAGTGATGCCATTACTACTCCCAACCACGTACCTGCAATTCATCCCTTAAACGCTGCATCGCAAGATTTTCAGTGGCGTCATAATTAACAATCTATAAGGAGAGTATCAAGTTTACTGTGCATATTAGCCATATTGAAGTGGCGCAATTATTTTTAGCAAAGACAAGGTATCGTTAGATACATCACTGTCGAGATGGCGCTTTATCATCATGCGACATTGCTCCAGTGTTACCTCAGCCATATCCCGATTACCCTGGGCCAGATAAATTGAAATTAATTTACGATACAACGGTTCCGACAAGGGCTCTAATACAAGTGCATTTTGACAGGCATTCACCGCCATATCCAATTTTTCATGCATATGATCAATGCATTTGAACAAGGTGGCAAGATACATATTTCGATAGCGTTCACGTTGTGCCATAACGTCTAATGCATCATCGTCAGGCAAATATTCACCTTTATATAATTGCTGCAAGCACCCCACTACTTCCAGTGCATTCTCTTCCGAAATCCTTTGTTTCGCCAAATATTCAAACTCAAGAACATCGATCCAAAAATATTTCAAATTAAGTTTTATACTGTCTCCCTGACGCAAAATTGTCTGTTCATTGTCAAAGTGCTTCCTTAAGCGATGTATTTGTGTGTCCAGCAATTGCGATACCTTCTCATGCTCTATATCGAGGTATAATTTCTCCTTCACAGCGTAACTCGTCAGGCTTCTATCCTGAGCGGTCACCAACGTTTTCAGCAAAGCAAACGACTTACCGGCGCGCTGTTTCAGGACGGTAGTCTCTTTTTCTGCTTTCACTTCAAAACGCCCAAAAGTGTAAATACGAAAAGGCCATGGCCACTTTTTCGATTCAAAACCGGGCACAGACAAGTTCTGATAGTGCCTTTCTACAAATTTGTAAACATAAGACGTTTCTATTTCCAGTGCCAATGCGCGCTGACAGGCCCAAGTCATAAGCATTGGCGGCCAATGGCAGCAGGCAATAATTTCGTCACGCCTTGCCACAGCGAAGCCTTCACGCAAGTAGTAGTTTGATCGATCATGCTCACCATCATCGAAAAATATCCTGGCATAAATCAGATAGAATCGCGACAATTGCCCCTGAAATGCCAATTTCTCACTGTATTTGAGCAAATCATCGTGAAGTGCCAGCGCCGCAACTGTTTTTTGCCGTACACACAAATAGTAGACGTATAGTAGTTTATTCTGAATGATAAAAGGCGGTATCTGCATGCTATCGAGGTGACTCAAATATTGCTCGACTGTTTGATCAAGTTCCTTATATTCATCCATATATGTCGCCGCAATAATTATGCTCGTCATATATAACGATTGATAAATCAGATCCTTGCCAGTGATATTTTCTTTCAATATGTTGATATATTTTCTCGCCAGATCGAATTTTTTTAAGCCCAATGCAGCGGCAACAATTTGCGTATGAATATGACTATCAAAAACGGAAACACCGCTTTCTTTCGCAACCTCCAACGCTCGATACTGTAATTCCAACTGCTTTTCAAAATCATTAAACGACCATGCACCTATTGAACAAAAAATCAGCGCGCCAAGGTACAGTACTGGGTCGTCTTTTAAATCAGTCAAAAAATTTTCGAGTTTTTTTAAAATCTCAATATCCTGCTCTCTGATCCCTGAAGCGGCCGCAACAATGGTATAGTTTGACATCAATTGCAGACGCACAGGTGAATCAGGCAAAGCTTCAATTGCTGATGCCAGAGAAGTACGTAGCTGCTCTCTTTTGCGCGGATTCTGACCGGAAAAAAAATAACCGTGCATTAATATAGCGTCAAAAACACCTCCCTGTAGCTCTTGTGGTGGCTCTGAATAACGACAACTGAAATCATCATAGCGCTTTACCCAGGTAGCCAAACGATGCCCCTCTAATAACGTACTGCAAATAACTGACACTGCGGCACACCATGTTAGGTATACTCCCTCCGCATCGGATTTTTTCATAAAACCAGCATAGGCGGTTTCATAGCAATCAAGCGCAGCCGTCACATCTTGATAACTGGATATCTTACCTTTCCAGTAATTGACCCAGGGGTCGCAGCCAGTGAATTTTTCCGGTAAGGCACTTATGTACCGCTGTAACGGTTCAAGGCGGCCACTGTCGAACAACCCGGCCGCATACTTGAGGATCACTGCCATCAACGCTTGCCACGCTTCCAGTTCCAGCAACAAATCCGCAGCGGCCTCATATTCGCCATCGCACAACAATGCCTTTGCCGTTGCAAAACGCAGGTCATGTAATTGTTGTATTGAGAGGGTGCTTTCAGCACGTTGCCTGAGATACTCTTTAACAAGAGGATGCACCGTATACCCTTTGTTACCTTGTCGCAGCACAAATAAATTCTTTTGTGCCAGCTTGGCAAGCAATTTTTTTGACTGCGCAATATGGCTCACTGCTACTGCCGACGCTTCCGTGATATGAGGCATATAACATACTTTCATCAATAGCTCACTGGTCTCTGCATCTAACGAAGACAAAAACTGTTCCGCAATATAGCTGTCCAATATATCAATCCCCAAACCCGAGGTACTCGCTTGATCAAAACCAGCCGCAGTGTCCGGCAAAAGAACTAAGCCAGCTATCCAGCCATCGAGTTTATGGTGTAACGACAACAATGTATCTTTAGAATGCGTCGTTTTAAATAAATGGCTCGCCGCAATCCATTCTGCTTCTACAAAACGTATCAGCTTTGCATTGATGACACATAGCTGACGTTTACTGATTAACGAATTCATTGACGAAGGCGGCAAGTACCTACTGATGATAACCAATGAAACACCAGCTGCCATCGAATCAGCAATACAGGGTAACAAAGATGGAACTGGATCCGTCTCGGGCAACAACTGAAAGTTATCCAGTACGATAAGGCCATCACCCTTTAATTTTGATGAAAGATCTGAAAAAAAATGGCGAGTAAATGCGGGTACTCCCTGCTGGTATTCAGGGGTCAATTTGGGCGCAGCTTGCTTTCTGCGTGGCGCGGCTAATTTTCCAGCTAAACCCAGATAGTGAAAAAATGTCGCCAGATCTCTGTCATCCCCATCTATTTGGTACCAGCAATGTGCAACCTGCTTTTTCTCCAGATAACTGGAAACCAGCGTTGTTTTTCCAGAACCGCCGGGGGCAGCGACCCAAATTATCTTTGCCTGCTGCCTGGCTTCATCGATAACATCAAACAGTCGTAATCGATGTATTATTTTTGTCGTGCTTGGACAAATAATTTTAGATGGATAAATTACTTTACGAGACACTTTACAGATTTCCCTGTTCCGACGTTAAAAGGAAGTGTCCTTTCAATCAACATGCCAATATCTTGTGTATTCGCTGACTTAGCAGGACATTAGAGAATGGAACTACTATTATTGTATATGCCCGTAGCGATTGAGATTCAGGCTTTCCAGCGGTGCTGGCAAAATACCCATCACGCCACAACTCACTTCTCCACAACATTTTCTTTACATGTGAACATCAGCAGCACATCTCACGTACTGTCAGCACACTTTATCAATGTTACAAGCTTCGTCACACTGTACAGACTGAACTAAAAAATGGCATAGTGATAAGTTCAGCCAGTTATTGAACCATACTTGTTGACTTTGGTAGCGGATATTGATGCTACACAATCAGTTTCTATTTATTTATATATACTCAAAAGACTGTCTTGAAACGCAAAAAAGCAAACCATGGGCACATCACTCATATAGCACTATGGAAATCTGATTATAAATTGAGCTTAATTGTCCTGGCACCCGCTGCATCCATCATACAATAATGTATGCCAATTGATGATGACAACCATCTTGAAATGTGAAGTACTTCTCATTCAGGAGTTAAATTAAAGGTGTGCGCATTACCGAAGACTGCCACTGAAGCTATAAAAATCCTCAACATCATCGTTATACAGATAAGTATTTCATGAAAATTTACTTATCTTAAATATTCCACTATTCCTTTTGAAGAAACCGCAACAACATAAGATAGATTTTTCAGAAATCTATTTCTGAGTGATTTGATAGGTTAAGCATAGCAGAAATAACTGGCTAGCCAATAAAGAATAAACCAGCCGCCATAACACTCGTCCGCACACTTAAGAATGCAATCGATATAATCCCGAGCTGAGCTAATATAGTGTAACCAATACACTAGAGATTCAGTTGGCATAAGAAAACACAGCGCTATCATAGGTACCTTCTGTAGGTTTCGAAAGAGAAACAAAAAATGAGTACCCAGGTGAGCATCAAGGACGCTGCTATACAGCTAGGAATTAGCGAGCAACGCGTAAGAACATTGTGTAGAAACAGAGATCTACGCGCAAAAAAAATTGGAAACTCTTGGGTTATAAACCAGTCTAGTGTCAATAAATATGGGCTACACACCGCACACAAGATAGCCGAAGACCATCCAGCATATAACGTCAACAGAACAAGCAAAAAGAAACCAATAGCTTTAAGTTTCTTCTCCGGAGCAATGGGCCTCGATTTAGGCATCGAGAAATCAGGCTTTGATATTCGTTTAGGAACGTGCACGGAATAACTTGCTGTTTTGGCGCTCTGATTTAGTTTGTATTTGTTTGTTCTGATTGAGCAAAAGCGGAGGAATAGTCGTTCTATTTCGAGTTTTTGTGATTGAAGAACGGGCAAAGACGGGCTGAAGCAGAAATGCGAAAACGGTAAGGAATGGGCACGTAATAACTTCCCACCTTATGTGGTCGGGTTTATCACATAATTAAATTGACCCAGCCTCTTATCAAATTGGTTCTTCGTAGAAGTGTGTGAATGCTATGGGACCATATCCAGGCGCCCGCAGTAAAAAAGTATGCTGTTTCTGAAGCCGTTGAATGAGCGATAACCTCTAGCATTGGACTTGACCGTTTGTATC
>Ga0316203_1000321_pt1 | contig 68630 bp, 63 predicted proteins | sample 6monrhotite_MG_FD_204940 | JGI IMG/M metagenome (GOLD analysis project Ga0316203, IMG submission 204940) | Microbial mat bacterial communities from mineral coupon in-situ incubated in ocean water Damariscotta River, Maine, United States -... | ecosystem: Environmental > Aquatic > Marine >... | reverse complement strand
AACGCAGGCTGTGTTTTGCTGTCTGATATGCCGCTAAGAGATGAGAGACGTCAGCAATATTGTTAAAGAGTGGGTAGGCCGAAACGGATTGTGGTTGTGCGACAAAGGGGGTGAGATCAAGCGTAATGCGTTCGGCGGCATCGCCGATGACCTGGATGGTCTGATTCTTGTTGGCATTACGCTGGAACGCCTGATTTGTGTCAATCAGTGACATGGCAACGGTAGCGGCAAAGGTATCCAAATGGTTGGTGGGCATGGCTGGCTCCAGCAATGAGTTTGGATGACGATCTATTGAGTGAACCAGGTGGTTTTAACGCTGGCGGAATAAGGGAGACGGCGGGATCATCAAGACCAGCGTCTATCCTTCTGATATCGGCAAAATGGGACGAAATATGACTATGCGAAAGGTGTTATTGCTGGGCGCAGGTAAGATCGGTTCGCTGATTGCCACTATGTTGTCGGACTCGGGTGGCTATGAGGTGTACGTGGGTAGTCTGGAGACCGATGAGGCAAAAAATCTGGTAAAAGAACTGAACCTGCTTCATGTGACAGTATTTCCGCTCGATGCTCAGGATGAACAGGCGTTAGAGAAGGTGATGTTGGGTAAGCATGGTGCAGGTAAGTTTGATTCAGTGATTTCGGGCCTGCCTTATTATTGCAATACGTTGGTGGCGGATCTGGCGGCGAAATATGGCCTGAACTATTTTGATCTTACCGAGGATGTTGGCGTGACACGCCATGTACAGAATGTGAGCAAAGGGGCGAAGAGTGTCTTTATGCCGCAGTGCGGCCTTGCGCCCGGCTTTATCAGTATCGTTGCGAATGATTTGATGAGGAAATTTGAAGTGCTCGACATGGTCAAAATGCGTGTTGGTGCACTGCCAGTCAATCCCAATAACGTGCTTAAATATTCGCTCACCTGGTCGACTGATGGTTTGATCAATGAATATGGCAACACCTGCTACGGTATCGAGAATGGCGAGTTTGTCGCACTTCAACCACTTGAAGGGTATGAGACGATCACCCTTGATGGCGTACTGTACGAAGCCTTCAATACATCGGGTGGCCTGGGCACGTTGTGTGAAACCTATGACGGGATGATTCGTACCATGGACTATAAAACGGTGCGTTACCCCGGCCACTGTAGAGATATTAAGTTGTTGATGAATGAGTTGCGCCTGAATGAAGACCGCGCGACATTAAAACGTATTCTTGAACGTGCGGTTCCAAAGACATTGCAGGATGTGGTGCTGGTCTATGTTGCCGTGGCCGGTAAACGTAAAGGACAGTTTATTGAAGAGAACTATGTGAAGAAGGTCTACCCACAGAAGATTGCAGGTAAGCTGTGGTCATCGATTCAGGTGACCACGGCGGCGGGCATTTGCAGTGTGATGGATATTGTGCTGGTAAATAGCGACCGCTTTAGTGGTTTTGTCACGCAGGAGTCCGTCTCGCTGGAAGAGGTGACGAGTAACCGTTTTGGTAAATATTACGCATAAGTGTTGTTTATCTATTTCAAGGAGCAAATGCGATGGACCTGCTCAAGGCCCTCAAACTTAAAAAGAATAATACGGCGACTTACAGCAATGGTGCATGGTTCACGACGCGTGATGCCGGGGCGATTGAGTCATTTAATCCCGCCACGGGTGAGTTGATCGCTAAGGTCTATGGTTCAAGCGAAAAAGATTATGAGCAGGTGATGCAGGCGAGTGTAGTGGCGCAGCGGGAATGGGCAAAAGTGCCTGCGCCGCAGCGTGGCGAGGTGATTCGCCAGATTGGTAATGCGCTACGTGAAAACAAAGATGCGCTGGGCTCGTTGGTCGCGATGGAGATGGGCAAAATTAAGCAGGAAGGCGACGGTGAGGTGCAGGAGATGATCGATATCGCCGATCTTGCAGTGGGCCAGTCGCGCATGTTGTATGGCAACACGATGCACTCCGAGCGCTCCGAGCATCGTATGTATGAGCAGTGGCACCCGATGGGGGTGGTAGGGGTGATTAGCGCATTTAATTTTCCGGTGGCGGTATGGGCATGGAACGCCTTTATCGCCGCGATTTGTGGCAATACGGTGGTGTGGAAGCCCTCATCAAAGACACCGCTGTGTGCGATTGCGGCGCAGCATATCTGTAATGGTGTGCTGGAGAAAATGGACTATCCTGCGATTTTTTCACTGTTTCTGCCGGTCGATAATCATTTGGCAGAGCGCTTTGTGGATGACCGCCGTGTCGCGCTGATGTCGTTTACCGGTTCGAGTCGTGTCGGCCATGAGGTGGCGGAGCGAGTGTCGCGACGCTTGGGTCGTTACCTGCTGGAGTGCAGCGGTAACAATGCGGTCATCGTGGATCAGTCGGCAGATCTTGATCTCGCGATTCCGGCGATTGTTTTTGGTGCGGTCGGTACTGCGGGGCAACGTTGTACCTCGACTCGCCGCCTGATTGTGCACCATAAAGTTTATAAAAAACTGATCCCGGCGTTGGTTAATGCTTATGGTCAGGTGCGTATTGGGAATCCACTACGCAAAAATACATTGATGGGGCCGTTGATTGATGATGGTGCAGTACAAGGCTTTAAAGCGACTGTCGAGCAGGCGCAACTACAAGGTGGTCAACTGTTATTTGGTGGCAGGCCGCGACGTGGCAAAGGGTATTTTGTTGAACCGACATTGATTGAAGTGACGCGTCAGAGTGATGTGGTTAAAGATGAGACCTTTGCACCGATTCTTTATGTGATGAAATACAAAACACTTGATGAGGCGATCACACTGCAAAACGATGTGCCGCAGGGGCTGTCGTCAACCATCTTCACCAATACCTTGCAGCATGCTGAGCAGTTTTTGTCGGCACGCGGCAGTGATTGCGGTATTGCCAACGTTAACATCGGTACCTCGGGCGCTGAGATAGGCGGTGCCTTTGGTGGTGAAAAAGAGACCGGTGGTGGCCGCGAGGCGGGCTCAGATTGCTGGAAGGCCTACATGCGTCGCCAGACGAATACCATTAACTGGGGTGCTGAGCTGCCGCTCGCACAAGGCATTAAGTTTGATCTGGTTTGAGCGGCAAATAACGCTAACCTGAATGGTGTTTAAATACCCACGTAAGTTAGTCAATAATAACCATGCAAAAAGTAGTTGATTTAATATTTTTCATCATCTACACTCATTTACGCACTATAGACATCCCCAAGCAGCTCTCCCTCTCTCTGGATTGAGGTGATTGATTCAGAGTGGTGCGAAGGGGTGGCGATTCACCGGCACTCCCGGCTGCGATGAGGTTCAAGTGGATAATGGATTGTCGTTACTTGAACTTCCCCCTGCGCAGTCGGGGTTTGCCGGCTTTCAGAGGTGAATACTAAAAAATTTGCGGTCTAAATACTTGAGCTATCATATTGATAGCTCAAGTTTTTTGTGCGCTTTTTCCGTGATTAAGCGAAAACCCGGACTATTGGTTGTTCAGGGTTTAGGCTGAGCGCTTTTTTTCCATCATGTCATGAACAACCGGGTTGAGGATGATTTCCATCGCCAGGCCCATTTTGCCGCCCGGTAAAACGATGGTGTTTGGGCGAGACATCCATGAATCTTTCAACATTGAAAGATAGTATGGCAGGTCATGTTTTTCTGGGTGTCTGAAGCGAATCACAATCAGGCTTTCGTCTGGTGTTGGGATATCACGCGAGATGAAAGGGTTTGATGTGTCGACCACAGGCACGCGCTGGAAGTTGATATCAGTGCGTGAGAACTGAGGGGTGATGGTGTTTACGTAGTCAGGCATACGACGGAGAATGGTGTCGGTGACTGCTTCAGCCGAGTAGCCACGCTGTGCAGTGTCGCGGTGAATCTTTTGAATCCACTCTAGGTTGACAATCGGCACGACGCCAACTAGTAGGTCAACATATTTTGCCAGATCAATCTCTTCGGTGACAACGCCGCCGTGCAGGCCTTCGTAGAAAAGGATGTCGCTACCTTCAGGTACCGCTTCCCATGGGGTGAAAGTCCCTGGGTTCTGTTTATAAGGGGCTGCTTCTACTTCATCATGCAGGTATTTACGCATCTGACCGGTGCCAGTCTCGCCGTAGGTCTTGAATAGTAGCTCAAGCTTATCGAGAATATTGGCTTCCGGGCCAAAATGGCTCAAATCTTTACCCTCTTTGGCTGCTTCAGCCACTTTTGCTTTCATTTCCATGCGATCATAGCGATGAAATGCATCACCTTCGATCACAGCGGCGTTGATGCCTTCGCGATGGAACATATGCTGGAATGCATTTTTAACGGTGGTGGTGCCAGCACCTGATGAGCCGGTCACAACAACGACTGGATGTTTAGCAGACATGTTAATTCTCCCTTAAAGGTTGTAAAGTCTTTATAAATCTAAGGCTTAAAGCTGCGAGTGCATGTTTGGTTCTGTTTTTTTGCAGGGCACTCACAATCGAAATTCTTTATTATTGCGCTCGCTTTTTGACTCGGTTTGAGCCGAGCTGGAGGCATTTTTGCCATCACATAGCGCGTAAGTCGTGTATTGAAGCAAACGTAGGTGGATGTGGCAAGTTTTGGCGTCAATTGAGGGGACAGCAAGTGGTGGGGAATCACTGATAATGCGGTCTCAAGCGCTTGTTTTGATACGAGATGAATGAGATGATCGGTCGTTGACGTGATTTTGTTAGTTTTGTCGAAGAGGTGCTCCAGAGGATGAATATAAGAGCAGGAATTGCGGTTCTGTTGTGGTTGCAAATTCTGGCGCTTGCTGGGTGTACTACTATTGATATGCAACACTCGCTAGTCCAACAGGGCTCTGGCAATTATGCAGCCGTCTATTTTATTCGACCTGACACTGAACGATATATGGGCGCTACTGATAATCGTATCTTGATCGAGCTGGATAAAAAACTGCTGCTGAAACTCGTTAAATCTGAATACACATTGGTGCACTTGAAGCCGGGCGAGGTGGATTTGACCATTAAATCCAGGACAATTGCAGGCCCATTTCGCGAATTCAAGGATGTGAAACGGACAAAGCGCTTTGATTTTGAGGCGGGTTCCACCTATTACATCTCGATTGAAGCGGTTGATGGTGAGTTTCGTGGTACCTATTTCCAGCCACGCCTGGTTGATCTTGAAGCGGCAAAAGAGATGAGTCGTTTTATGCGCGCATCCGGGCCGGCAAGGCGAGCGCCGTTACATCCTCGGGGTTCAAATCCTCAGATCCCTTTTTTGCCCTTTATATAGTCTCCTGTGAAACTGCTCGTTAATTGTCTGGGTGCCGTTAGATGCACCTGGTAATTCTGCTTTTGTTAGTTCTTGCACTGGTGTTTGGCCCTCAGCTCTGGGCGAAGTCTGTGCTTAAGCGTTATAGCAAGCAGCAGAAGCACTACCCCGGGACTGGCGCAGAGTTTGCGCAGCACTTGCTGAACAAGTCGGGCCTGACGGTCGTCAAGGTTGAAAAAACAACCTTTGGTGACCACTACGACCCCGTTGATCGTTGTGTCCGCCTGAGTGAGCAAAATTTCGATGGCAAGTCACTCACGGCAGTGACCGTTGCGGCGCATGAGGTGGGGCATGCGATACAGCATGGAGAAAATGACCCCAAACTGATGATGCGCGCGAGGCTGGTGAGGATCGCTCAGGTCACAGAGAAAGTGGGTTCGTTGGCGATGTTTGCGGTGCCGCTTTTGATGGGGATAACGCGCATGCCATCAGTGGGTGCGCTGATGTTTTTTATCGGGTTGATGAGCCTTGGGGTCTCCGCGCTGGTTCACCTTGTGACACTGCCCGTCGAGTGGGATGCCAGTTTTGGTAAGGGTAAGGCGATGCCGTTGATTCATGCAGGTGCATATCTCTCTCGTGAAGAAGAACGCGGTGCGAAGAAGATTTTGCGCGCCTGTGCGCTCACCTATTTTGCCACCTCACTGTCGAGCCTGTTGAATATCTGGCGCTGGCTGCGATTTTTACGCCGCTGATTTCACGCTGTTTTATAAGTCCTGGAAGACAAAAAGGGTTTTCTGATTTATATTTCCATTAAATACGAATAATAATGTCGGTTCACGATAAGGTTTGGAGGGGGAGATGGAAAGCAATTCTGCCGGGAGGCGGTGCGTGATGTTGCGCTGGATGGTGCCGGTATGAGGCATCGCCCCTATCGTACGTTACTGCTGTGGATCATCTGGATGCTGGCTGCTACCGGGGTCTACTTTGGTTTCTATCAGGATGCTGGCCTGTGGGATTTTCTCTCGCATGACAAGACTCGTATCACCTGGATCATCCTCGCCTTCTTTGTCTTTGGCCTTGCCGCTAGTCTGGCGCTGAGCATTGCGCTTACCAAAGAGTCATTAGCTGCGCGACAGATAGAAGCGGATGTTCGGGATAAAGGGCTAATCGGTTTTGAAACCATCTCGGAAAGCCGTGCCGTGGCACGTTATTTTCAATCGCTGAAGCTGTCGATGGACAGCAATAGCAAGCCAGATGCCGAAGCGCTGCTCAATGTTGAACTGGCAGTTTTCCAGCGCATGAGTCGTTCGATTGAAGTGTCAGGTAATCTGCTGATTACACTTGGCCTGATTGGTACAGTGATGGGGCTAACGCTCACCTTGACCGGCCTGACTGCCTCACTTGACGCACTAGGACATGATCAGGAGCAATTACTGGAGGGATTGCGTAAGGCAATGGGGGGGATGGGCACCGCGTTTTACACCACGTTACTGGGGGCGATTCTGGGTGGCGTCTTGCTGCGAGTCTTTGCGCAAATTACTGAGCAAGGGGTAGAGGGGCTGTTTGATCGCACCATGCGTATCTGTCTGGTCTATTGTTCAGCCGATTTCAAACCGTCACTGGAGCGTGATATCCGCTTTCTGGATGCGGAGATGGCATCACTGGGTGAGCGGGTTAAATTTCTACAGTCGGCCTTTAGTGCCTCACGCCGATCAATGGAAGAATTTCGCGAAGAGGTGGTTAATCTGCGCGGTCTTTCTCAGGAGGAGCGAACTTCTTTGCTTGAAACGATTGAGATGAACCGGCAAGCCTACATGTTGATGCGCCAGGAGACGCGCTTGATGAAGAACCTCAATCGCACCTTCTGGCAGCGTTGCAAAGATGTGCTGCGCTTTAAGCCGCCTCGAACCCGCCCGCCTGAAGAATAATCGTCAACGACCTCTGCCGTGAAAGATAGACGTAAGTTTACCTACACCAACGTCCATGAAAGTTTTTCGGACGTTGCGTTGTTGATGCTCGCCACCTTTATTTTTCTATTGGTGACGATTTTGATCACCTCAAAGGTAGCCGAAGAGGATCAGCTACCCAAGTTGAAAGAGCAGGTCGCCAAGCTGGAGCAGCAGCTGGAACTATCTGGTGCGGATAAAGACCGCCTGATAGGTGAGCTGGATGAGATGGCGATTATGGATTCTGAAAGTCAGATGGATAAGGTGCTTGAGCCCGCCGGGCTGGCTGAAGGTGAGGGGCGTAAAGATTTCGAGATCTTTATTGAAGGGCTGAAAAAGATTCCTGGTAAAGAGATTCACCTGGTGATCGATGCTACTGGCTCGATGCACGGCGCATCGCACTTTCTGATACCGGTACTGCGCGTGATCGTGACACGCTCCGGAAAGAACCTTGATGCGGTCACCTGGTTTTCAGACGGCATTGCAAAAACCTATACCGGCTCAATGGGTGAGATGTTTGACATGCTGATGCAGGGTGCTCCATTTGTCGGTAATAACGAAACCATTGGTGATGCCTTTCGCCGCGCGGCTAAAAACACCCGGGCACCGGGTGCTTACCTGTTGATTGGTGATGAGCCATCGGATGATCAAATTTACTATTCGAAAATCGAAAGCCCTGTGTTTACCTTGCCGCTGGGACGTTCAAATCCGCCGACACTGGCGGAATATAAAACCCTGTCTGAAAAGACAGGCGGGATAATGTTGCAGATGAGATTTGAGTAAGTTGGGGTTGATGAGGAACGTGCACGGAATAACTTACCGTTTTCGCATCTCTGCTTCAGCCCGTCTTTGCCCGTTCTTCAATCACAAAAACTCGAAATAGAACGACTATTTCTCCGCGCTTGGAGAGCGCTTAATTGACGGGCTTATTGTCCTAGCTCAGCCAGCAGTTGCCGAGTCATCTGTTCTGCCTGTGATAGATAACCTGCGCCAAATAAATTGAGATGGTTGAAGATGTGGTAGAGGTTATAGAGCGTTTTGCGGGTTTGATAGCCGCTCTCTAGTGGATAAATGTTTTGATAGGCGCGATAGAATTCATTGTTGAAACCACCAAAGAGTTCGGTCATGGCGATATCTGCTTCGCGGTCACCGTAGTAGCAGGCGGGGTCGAATATCACGGGCGCGCCCTCATTGTCGAAGCAGTAGTTACCTGACCATAAATCCCCATGTAGTAGTGATGGTTGCGGGGTATAGCTATCAAATAGTCCGCCAAAGCAAGCCATTAGCCTTTCGCCTTCTGTTTGCAGTGCCCCTCCAAAGCCGTTTTGTGCGGCGAGTGCTAGCTGAAAGCCGAGGCGTTGTTCACGCCAAAAATCGATCCAGCTCTCTTTACGCGGGTTGGATTGCAGGGTTGAACCGATGGTGTTGTCCTGTTGCCAGCCAAAATAGTCAACGTGTTTGCGGTGCATCGCAGCCAACTGTTCACCTAATTGGATATGGTTTTGAGGGCCGTTAGTGGTATCGATATAACTCATTACCAGAAATGCGTGACTATCTGCAATACCGCTGCAGAGAGGCTGCGGGGCAGATATTGTTTCTGTCGCGAGGATTTCCTGTAGGCCCGTATATTCGGCATCAAACATTGCCAGTCCGTTATCATTATTAAGCTTGAGGAAGTAACGTTGCCTCTCTCCGGTTAATAAAAAGGCTTGATTAATGCAGCCACCATTAACGATTGTGCGCTGCTTGATATTAAAGGATTGGCCACTCTTTTCAGTGATCGCTTTTTCGATAATATTCCACATCAGATCAATATACGCACTGTGCTGGCTGAGTGGTATAGTGGAGCAACGGGATGTGCTGTTTCATTACATTTATAGTGAATTAGCAAGTGTTTAGTTTCAAAGATGTCCGCGTTATGATGCAGTGCAATGGTGCGATTTTTTCAGTCGGGATGACAGGCGGGGAGTAACGTGGACAAGATTCTTCTACGGTTTATTGATATCTGTCGCTTAAGGGCGGCCCCCCAGGATTTGCCCGCTTCCAGATTACTGATGGGGATTACGCTGTTTGCATATGGCGCGATGGCACTGTTTCTGACCGTGGGAGAGATGGGCCTTGGTACCGCCATACAGGTGGGTGTTGCAGATGCACTGCTGTTAGCAGGGCTTGCCTATATTATGTTGTGGGTACGTGATACCACCGAACGTTATGTGCAGATGGTGACTGCAATGGCCGGTAGTTGTGCGTTGCTTGAGCTGTTGTTGTGGCCATTGTTGACGTTGCAGCAGTATGGGATAGACGGTGGGGGGGGCTTTTTTGTCGCCTTCGCGACCATTTTGCTGTGGGCCTGGCTTATCTGGGAGGTGGCGATTATTGCTAATATCTTTAAACATGCTTTGGACGCTTCGATCTGGATGGCGCTGGTTATCTCGTTTTTCTATATTTTCATTTCGTACGGCGCGATGCGCACGCTGTTTTTCTCGCAGGAAGTCGCGACAGCAGTACCAGTTACCTGATCTATTCGATGTTAATTGTGTAAGGTTTAATCAAAGATGCATATTCATATTTTAGGAATCTGCGGCACCTTCATGGGCGGCATCGCGCTATTGGCGCGCCAGCTTGGCTATGAGGTGAGTGGCTCGGATACCAATGTCTATCCGCCGATGAGCACGCAGCTGGCATCGGAAGGGATCGCGCTCTCTGATGGTTATGATACCGCAGTGCTTGATCCGGCTCCTGACCTGGTGGTGATTGGGAATGCAATGTCACGCGGTAACCCGATGGTAGAGTTTGTGCTGGATCGCAATCTGCCCTATCTCTCCGGCCCTGCCTTTCTGGCGCAATATATCCTGCGTGATCGTTGGGTACTCGGTGTTGCCGGGACGCATGGTAAAACGACTACCTCAAGCATGCTGGCGTGGATTCTGGAGTATGCGAAGCTCAAGCCCGGTTTTTTGATTGGCGGTATCCCTAAAAACTTCGGTATCTCGGCGCGCCTTGGCGATGCGCCATTCTTTGTGGTCGAGGCCGATGAGTATGACTCTGCTTTTTTTGATAAGCGCTCCAAGTTTATTCACTACCAGTCGCGCACGTTGGTTCTGAACAATCTTGAGTTTGATCACGCCGATATCTTTGATGATCTTGATGCGATTAAGCGCCAGTTTCACCACCTGATACGTACAGTGCCGCAGAACGGTTTGATTGTTGCGCCGGGTGATGATGGCAATATCAAAGATGTCTTGGATCAAGGGTGTTGGACGCCGATTGAGGAATTCTCTACATCATCTGGCTGGCAGGCTCGAAACCTCTCTGAAAATGGTAGTAGTTTTGATGTCTATTTGAAAGGCGAAAAACAGGGGCGAGTCGAATGGGTGCTGATGGGGCAGCATAACATCAATAATGCCCTGGCAGCGATTGCAGCGGCACGCCATGCTGGCGTGATGGTGCATCATGCGATCGACGCACTGGCGGAATTTCAGAACGTAAAACGGCGCATGGAAAAACGCGGTGAAGTGAATGGCGTACATATTTATGATGATTTTGCACATCATCCGACCGCGATCACGATGACGCTTGAAGGGCTGCGTCGACAGGTTGGCAGTGAGCGTATTATTGCAATCTTGGAGCCACGTTCAAACACGATGCAGATGGGGGTGCATAAAGAGACACTTATTGCTGCGTTTGCAGCAGCCGATGAGGTGGTTCTGTTTCAGCCCGATAATAGTGAATGCTCGATGCAGGTGATAGCTGCTGGCATCGGTGGTAACGCCCAGGTGTTTGATGACGTTGATACCATTGTTCACCATGCGGCAAAAGATGCCGCGCCGGGGACTCACCTGTTAGTAATGAGCAATGGTGCCTTTGATGGCATTCATCAAAAATTGATTGATGCGCTTGAATTGAGGGCGGGGGTGGCGGAGTGAGTCGTCATTCAATCACATTAGCGATGACTGGAGCCTCGGGTGCACAGTATGGACTGCGCCTATTGCAATGTTTGCTTGAAGCCGGAGAACAGGTCTATCTAATGGTTTCATCACCAGCGCAGGTGGTGTTGGCAATGGAGACTGATTTAAAGGTGCCCGGTAGCCCGAAAGAGATGCAGGTCTTTTTTACTGAGCTTTATAGCGCTAAACCGGATCAGTTGAAGGTTTACGGCAAGGAGCAGTGGTCTTCACCGGTAGCGAGTGGTTCTGGTACTTCGCGTGCGATGGTGGTCTGCCCTTGTACCAGTGCAATGCTGTCGGCTGTCGCAACGGGTGCCAGTAGCTCACTGATGGAGCGTGCTGCGGATGTGGCGATCAAGGAGCAGCGAAAATTAATTCTGGTACATCGTGAGACGCCGGTATCGGCAATTCATCTTGAGAATATGTTGAAGCTGGCGCGCCTAGGGGTCACGATACTGCCTGCTAATCCAGGGTTTTATCAGGAGCCTAAAACGATTGATGATCTGGTGGACTTTATTGTCGCCCGCATTCTCGATCATCTGGAGATTGAACACACCCTGTTGCCGCGTTGGGGTGATGACTAGATTTTGATTTAAAGCGCCAGCCCTGTTGTAGGGCTGGCGTTAATGATTGAATTACTTAACTTTCGACAGATATTCGTTGATACGGTCAGCACCCATCGCCATGCCTGCGGTGAGTTTCTCTGCGGCTGCTTTGGCTTCAGGCAGGTTTTTGGCTTCGCCCACCTGAATCACACCGACCATACCAAGGAATTTGTGCAGGTCGCATTCGTAAAGATACACGCCTTCTTTATCAACGGTCACGGTGATGTCATGGCTGACCTCACCTTTCCAGTTGGTCGCGCCTTCCGGAATGAGGCGAGAGATATTGTTGTGGCCAATATCGGTAGAGACAAATTTGATGGTGTCACCCTTGTTGACCTTAACAAAGGCTGGCTCAAAGACCATGATGTTGCCATCTTCACCAGTGTCTAGCATTTTGATAACGTGCTCTGCCGCATTGGCAGAAACAGTGAGCATCACCGCACTGGAAAGTACGAGGCCTGAAATGATTTTGCGCATGAAACTTCTCCGGGGGGGATTGAAAATATAAGTCTGATTTTATCGTTTATTGCCCTCTGACGGCAATATAGTCGTGGGTTTAAATGGCAAATTAGAGCAGATCAATCAGTTTTCCGCTGGTCTGGCGCAGTCGTAGACTCAATAATTGAGAGAACTTCCATAGGATTTTGACTCCCAGGCGAGGGTGGTCTTCGGTGATTTTAGCGAAATTCTCTTTGGTAATCAGGATTAGCCTGGATTCGGCGGCTGCCTTGACAGTAGCTGAATAGGGCAGGCCATCAATCACTGACATCTCACCGATGGTTTTACCGGGACGCACATCGACCAGCTTTTTGCTTTTTTCGCCATCAGAGTCTTTAAGGACGCTGAGTTTTCCCTCAACCAGCAGGCAGAGGTAGCTTGATTGATCTCCTTCGTTAAAAACGATAGTGCCGACAGGGGCGAGATAGGCCTGGCAATAGTCAGACAGGGTGCGCAATTCCTGGCGTTCAAAGTCGGTGAACATATTATTGTTTTCAAGCATTGAGACCACTTCACCTTTGAAATTTCCGCCAAATCCAATTTGTTCGAGTTTTGGTGCTGAGCCTGTTGCCATAGTGGTCACCTTGCTGTCGAAGTTACTAAAGTTTTAGTTGCCGTACCTGTTGCTGTAGGTATTTGATCTGCTGCTGAGTATGACGCGGGCGATATTTAAGTGCAATATAGAGATCGTTGATCTGCAGTATCTGGGGTCCAATATCAGGGCGTAGCGTAATGATGCGCTGGGTAAAGTCGATTGGCCCTTCATGCGGCAGACGCTGGATGCCGATGGTGGAGAGTTTTTGACAGAAGCGTTGATAGATCAACGAAACGGCATCCTGTTTTTTCCTGTTGCGATGCATTGAAAGGAGTAGCAGGGCGGTGAGCATTGTGATGACTGCGATTACCATTGCTACGGCCATCTGTTTAATCGATTCAATCCCGATACGTGAGAGCAATTCGGATTGCTTGAGTGAGTCATAACCGATGACCCACTGGTTCCAGCTATTATTCAGACTGTCCCAGCCGTAACGTAGTTTTAGCCAGTTTTTGGTTAAAAGCCCGCTGTTAAATTGTAATGTTGACTGGCGATCAAACAGTTCGGAGAAGGCGCTTTCGGCACCATCTTCGATACGCTCAGGCGCGACAGATGCAGTGGGATCTACTCGTACCCATCCCCTGCCTTCAAGCCAGACCTCTGTCCATGCATGGGCATCACGTTGGCGTACAATCAGATAGTTACCGATGGGATTGAAGTCACCGCCCTGGTAGCCGGTGATGATGCGAGTTGGAATGCCAGCTGCGCGCATTAAGATGGTGAAACTGGCTGCATAATGTTCACAAAAGCCCTGCTGTGTCTCAAACAAAAATTCATCGACAGGGTTATTGCCCAACAATGGTGGCTTTAACGTATAGCTGAATGGTTGTTGGTTAAAGTATTGTAGCGCATGATTAACAATCGCTAGCGGTGATTGCAATTGTTGTTGCCATTGTTGGCCGAGTGAAACAGCACGGCTGTTGCGATTGGCGGGTAGTTGTAGCGCGCGTTGCATCTCATTGCTGGATAATGGCCCTGTCTGGTATTCGCTGAAAGAGCTCATTTTGTAGCGAGTGAGTTCTTTGATTTCTGTTTTAGTCACCAGCTGAAAATTTCGATTGATGACGGCAAGTGATGGTGCTGTTGCAGGCAGATCCAGTCCATATAGCCATTTCTGATTGTGTGGTTCGAGGGTGACGGTGTAGTTGATGGGGTTTCCCATCGGGCGATAGCTGATGTCACGGTTGATATGGGCGCTATCTCCCGTGCGCCAGTTTTTTCCATCGGTTTTCCATAGCACAGGGCCACGCCAGTAGCTCAGGTTATTATCGACCACCGTCTCCTCGAAGGCGACACGAAAGGCTACCTTGTTTGACAGGCTTAGATTACTAATGCTGCCCATCGACATCTCATCGCTGATGCCTGTGGTACCACTATGTGCATCATCGGGTAGCGACCAGAGTGGGCCGGGAATGCGTGGGAAAAGAAAAAAAAGAATCAGCATTACTGGCAATGCCTGAGCGAATAGCTTGGCGGTGATTTTTAGGTTAATGGTGATGGGTTTACTTTTTTGAGGCAGGTTCAGATCTATCAAAGTTGCAGTGAGCATGAAGGCGACGATGAGCATATAGGCCGCGATGAGTAGCGTTTGATTGTCGAGGACAAGTGTGACCGCAAGAAAATAACCAAGCAGAATCGCAATAATATAATCGCGAACTGAGCGCATCTCCAGTAACTTTAGGGCCAGCATGCAGGCGAGCAACGCGACGCCTGCTTCGCGCCCAAATAATGTACCGTAATGCAGGTAGACGATAACAAGTGTGGCGCAGAGTAGCAGGGCGCGAAAAATACGAGGAGGCAGTATTACCGTTGCGCGTCGCTCAATCGAAAATCGCCAGATGCCAAATATCAGGCAGAGTGTCGAGAGGGTGATTGGCAGGCTTAATATATGGGGTGCAAAGGCAAGTAGCAATGATGTGAGTAACCACAATGTGGTGTTGCGTGAAATAACGATATGGGCGAGGTGCTTTTTCATTCAGGCAGCGTTAACCTGACACAGGGGACGGGTGCAGTGCCAGCACTTCAAGGCAGCGGTGTTGGTGGTCATCCCCCTGGCCAGGGCGGATGGTGATATCTGGCATGCGTAGACCATAATCGACACCATTTTGTTCGGCATCGATGATCCAGCGGCATAACTGACTAAGGCGTGATTCGGTCTCGAGTGCCGATAGTGAATCCCACTCAAACCACAGCTCACTTGACTCATTATCACCAAAGCGCTTGGTGTGTAGTTTGTCACCGTGTGCAGCCGCCTTCCAGTTAACATGCCGAGGTGAGTCGCCGGGTTGATAGTCGCGGTAACCGATGAAATCATCGCCGCCATTTTGTGAGTTCTCTTTTCCACTGCCACCACCTTTGCCAATAGGTGGTAGTGGTTGTATTGCCGGAAGAGGATAGATCAAACATGATTTAGGTAGTGTGATATAACTCCAGGCGCGGCAAAGCCCAAGTGGGAAGACACTATCGATGGTGATTCGTCCCATCGTTTGCCAGCCGCGTTGAGTGGTGGTACATGTTAGTTTTATCTCTACCATCTCATCATTAATATTGATGATAGCCGGAGAGGTCTCCTTGAAGCGGGCGCAGATGTTATAGCGTGGACGTTTGTCCCGGTTCTCAAGTTGTAGGTGGAATGTCGCCATTGAACCGCAAAAGACGGCGCTTGCTTTGCCGGTCGATATTTTAAGCTGTAATAGATTGCGATAGGTATGAATGATCGATACCAGACCGATGCTGGTCAGCAGGAATGTTAAAACAAAACCAAGGCTGTTATTGTAATTGGTTGCACCGACCAGTAGCAGCATCAATAACATCGCAAAGAGGACGCCGTAGTAAGTTGGCAGAATGTAGATACGCCGCCGGGTTAAAACGATGGAGTCACTGCGCGCATTGCCGCTGCGGCGCTCTACATTGAAGAGGCGCGTCGCAATATTTTCAATCAGGGGTGGCAGGTATTTCATCAGGCACTGCTTTGGCTGGATGGGTTAATCGAGAGATACTGTCAGCAGGTGTGACACGATCTCATCAGGGCTTAACGTAGAGAATTCAGCTGTCGGTTGCAGGCGGTGATTGGTTGTGGCGGGCAAGATCGCTTGAATGTCTTCCGGCAGTAGATGATCTCGCTGATCGAGCAGCGCCCATGCCTGCGCGCAGTGTAGTATCGCAATGCCTGCTCGCGGCGAGAGGCCGTTGCGATAATAAGGGCTGTGGCGGGTGAAGTTGAGAATCTTTTGCAGATAGTCAATCAGCGAGTCTGACACATGCACTTGCGGAGCCGCTTGCTGAACGGCAAGCAGCTGTGTTGGCGACATGGTGGCATTGAGCACTTTTAGTATTTCACGGCGATCTTCTCCTTTTAGCAGCTCTTTTTCATGGGCCTGATCGGGGTACCCTATCTCCAGGCGCATTAGAAAACGGTCGAGCTGGGATTCGGGTAGTTGAAAGGTGCCAATTTGAGTGCTGGGGTTCTGGGTTGCGATGACAAAGAATGGCGATGGTAGTGAGTGGGTTTCCCCTTCGGTGGTGACCTGGTACTCCTCCATGGCTTCCAGCAGTGCGCTCTGAGCCTTGGGGGTGGCGCGGTTAACCTCATCAGCAAGTACTAGTTGAGAAAAAACAGGGCCAGGATGAAATTTAAAGCTGGCGCTATTTTGATCATAGACTGAAACGCCGAGGATATCAGCGGGCAACATATCACTGGTGAACTGGATGCGCTGGAAATCGAGGCCGAGGACGCGTGCTAGCAGGTGAGAGAGGGTCGTTTTGCCAACACCTGGTTGATCTTCAATCAGTAGATGGCCGCGTGCGATTAAGCAGGTTAAGGCCAGGCGTAGCGTCTGCTCTTTACCCAAAATGACCGTATTCATTGCAGTCAGGGTCTGGGTTAGCCGGGCGATGTTTTTGTCTCTGTTTTTAGCTGTGGTTAACATGCCGGAAGCGATTTGGCTCATCTTTTTCTCATTGAGATCGTTGGCTTAACAGGCCGTTAAGGTTGATGTTTTGGTGGTTGTCTGTGTAAAAGATTAGCGGCAGGAAAAAGGGATGATTTAACCGATTGTCTTAGGGGGTGTTAACAATCTTTTGACAATCCTGTTGTGCCTGAAAAAGCGTCAGGCAAGGCGAGAGGAGAGAAGTTTGGTGATTCCAAATGAACGACGAACAACGCAGCCTGGGGTTTTTTCAGGCGCAACCCGAAGGGCTGGCGCTCATTTTTCATCCCTCGGCGTTGTCGCTCGCTCATGTGGAACAACCACACCACGTTCGCGCCGCCTTGATGGATAAAAAATGAGCGCCAGCAGGACTGTCAAAATGATTGTTAACACCCCCTAGTAAAAAGTAGATGAATGGGCGGCGCTATTAACGCCCGTTTAGTTGTAGCGTTACTGCTTCTGGAAGCTGGATTTCGACCGCTAGCGGGAGGTGATCGGAGAGGGTTTCATTGATCACTTTAACACTGCGAATCCTGACCGATTGAGTGGTCAGGATATGGTCAATATTTCGCACTGGCTTCCAGCTTGGGTAGGTGTTGTTGATGGCGTCTGGACGGGACAGGTTGGTGTCGCGTAGTAGCATCGCCATCTCTTCACTGTGTGGCTGACAGTTCAGGTCACCCATCACGACCACGTGCTCAAATTGATTGACCAGGCTACTGATAAAGTTGAACTGATAGGTGCGCGCGCTTTTACTGAGTGCGAGATGTGCCATCAATACGATTAATGGGTTTTCAAGTGTACCGTAACGGGCTTCCATTACACCACGCCCGGGTAGCAGGCCGGGTAATTTATGAGCAGTGACCTGATAGGGTTTGTATTTGCTGAGCAGGCCGTTGCTATGCTGAGCAAACTTGCCCAGATTGCGGTTGGTCTGTTTATGCCAGTGTGGAAAATCGGCTTTTTTGGCGAGATATTCCACCTGATTGATAAAAAAACTGCGCATGCTGCCGCCATCGGCCTCCTGCAGGGCAACGAGATCGAACTGGCTAATGACATCGGCAATGCGATCGAGGTTGTCGAATGATCGTGAATGAGGCAGCAGGTGTTTCCAGCATTGCGTCACATAGTGATGCATGTGAGTGGATGCCATGCCAACTTGAATATTAAAGCTGAGTAGCTTGATACAGTGATCATCCAGGTTTGTCATGGATGCCATCTGAGGATCTCCCGGCGCGGATATAGGCTTCATTTCTGTAATATTAAGGCGGCTATTAAACTCATTTTATCTCCAGGTGGTGGAGCGCAATGTGCCGCACCGTGAACTATTTAGTAGTAGCGGCACATTGCAAATTCAATAGAGCAAAAACTTAATAATAAAATCGGGGCTGGAATACTCGCTGGTTTTGTTGATGTTAAGCGGTGAAGAAATATTAAGAACTGCTTTCGACTTTGATTAGGTGATTAATCGCTTTGATCACACCCGGAAAACCTTGTTTACCCATGCCGGTATCGATGCGGTATTTACCGTTGACGACGACGCTGGGGGTGCCCTGAATACCGTATTTACGGGCAAACAGCTGGGCGCGGCGAACCTTGCTGTTAACACTGAAGGAGTTAAAGGTTTTACGAAAGTCATCGTTGCTAATGCCGTGTTCAGCAAAAAACGCCATCAGTTTTTTTTCGCTATTCAGGCGACGTTTTTCATTGTGGATCGCCTCGAAGAGAGGCATGTGAATCTCTTCCAGCTTGCCGAGTGCCTGGGCGGTAAAGAAAGCACGGGCATGAGTGCCCCAGTTTTCACGCAGGATAACCGGGATGCGAATGAATTCAACATTGTCCGGCTGGGTTTTCAACCAGCGATCAAGATGCACCTGGAAACGGTGGCAGTGCGGGCAGCCATACCAGAACATCTCAATGACTTCGATCTTGCCGCTGCTTTTCATCGGCGGTTGGGCAGGTTGTACCAGTTGGTAGTTGACTCCTTCTGTGACTGGGCCTGCTGCATGTGCCGCAGGGATAAAGGCAATAAACAGGAGGGGAATTAGGCTTGCTAGCACGCTTTTCATTGGTGGTACCTCAATCAATATAGGGGATTTGTATTTGGAATCGTATGGTTATTATTTAGAGAGATCGGCTCTCAGTGACATCAAGACTATTCAAGTTTTGATTTATACGCAATAACCTGGGTGAATTTATCGGCCTTTAATGGGGAATGCGGTATCATGCGCCATACTGGAACCTTTACGCGTGATTGTACCGTGCAAAGGTCTCATACTTTAAATAGAATCAGGATTTTTGCAGGAGATAGTTGATGACAACAAAACCTTTTGATTTGGCCCAGTTCCTCAATCAGCAGCATCTGTGTGAGTCGTTAACGATCAAGGAAGTTCAGACGTTACTCGATTACACGGAGCTAGTGGAATATAAAAAGGGTGATGTCATCACTGATATCGGAGAGGTTGGCGACGCGATCTATTTTGTAGTCTCGGGTGAAACTGCGCTGGTTTACGAAGAGCGGGGCAATGAGATGGAGATTGGTCGCATGTCTGAAGGTGAGCTGGTGGGTGAAATGTCATTTTTTGATCGTCAGCCACGCCTGTTACGGATGCGTGTTGCGACCGATAACACTCAGCTGATGAAACTGTCGCGCGTGATGTATGACCGTCTGCGTATTGAACACCCTTATCTGGCAGTGGTGTTCCTGGAGCATGCGATCATCAGCCTTGATCACCTGGTGCGCCGTGTGAGCAGTGATGAGATGAGCCTTAGCCGTTATGTCTATGGACGTGGTGGTAAACGCTAATCTTCTCCTGTTATGAGAAAATTATGTGTGAATTGAATAATGCCTGATCCGAATCACCCCTATCGCCGCGCCACCTTTATGTTGAGTGTGGCGACGCTTGCTCAGTTGCCGGACGATGAAGGGGCTGAGGTGGCGATTGTGGGGCGTTCCAATGCTGGTAAATCGAGTGCGATCAATACCATTACCGGGATTAACGCGCTGGCACGTACCAGTAAAACACCAGGACGCACTCAGCAGATCAACTATTTCGAGATCGCTGATGAGCGTCGCCTGGCGGATCTGCCGGGTTACGGCTACGCCAAGGTGCCGCTGAGTACCAAGCAGAAGTGGATGAAACTGATCGAGGATTATTTTCAGACACGCCAGTCATTAAAGGGGCTGATTATTGTGATGGATTGTCGCCGCCCGCTACAGGAGCTTGACTGCCAGCTGTTGACCTGGTGTTGTGAGGCGAAGATGCCTGTGCATCTGTTGCTGACCAAGGCGGATAAGTTGAGCCGTGGCGCTGCAGGCAATATGCTGCAAGAGGTAAATCGAGATGTTGCCAGGAATTTTAATGCCAGGGGCGATCAAACGATCACGATGCAGCTTTTTTCATCACTGAAAAAGACGGGTATCGATGAGGCGCACGCCTGTCTGGATGGTTGGCTGAAGCTTGGGTAGAAAATTGGGGATAAAAAAATCCCCGGTTATTTTAGAGAGAGGGAGGGAATAACCGGGGGTTAAAACTCATACGCAGCTTGGGGTGGCTGAGTAAGAGGGGGCCACTCAGGGAGGCTGAGTGGTGGTGTCCAAAGACACACTTGAAACATAAGACGGCCGATGTCTTGAAAAGTTCAGCTTTTTTTCACTTTTGTTTCAAAAAAATTAAGTTTGTTTCAAAAACGTCAAAAAAACATCAATTTCCGCCGGGAAAAGGCCTTGTTTGGCCCTAATGCGCTTCATCCCAGTTGATCCCGTCACCGATATCGACCACTAATGGCACTGCAAGTTTGGCAGCACCCGTCATACAGTCACGAATACCGTCTCTTGCGGTAATCAATTGCTCTTCGGCTACCTCAAAAACCAGCTCATCGTGCACTTGCATCACCATTGTTACATCGATCGAATCGTTTTCAAGCCATGCAGCGGTCTTTAACATTGCCAGCTTGATGATGTCCGCAGCACTGCCCTGCATCGGCGCGTTAATCGCGGCGCGTTCGGCATACTGGCGGCGTTGCGCATTGCGTGCGTTGATCTCCGGTAGGTAGAGGCGGCGACCAAACAAGGTTTCAACATAGCCATCGGCCTTAGCTGTTTCACGCATACGATCCATGTAGGCGAGTACGCCTGGGTAGCGTTCAAAATAGAGGTCGATATATTCCTGTGCCTCTTTACGCCCAACACCGAGCTGTTTGGCAAGGCCAAAGGCGGACATACCATAGATCAGGCCGAAGTTAATCGCCTTGGCGCGGCGGCGCTGCTCGCTGGTGACACTGATTGGCATCGTATTGAAGATCTCTGCGGCGGTGGCGCTGTGGATATCATCGCCGCGTTGAAAGGCATCGAGCAGTCCGGCGTCATTAGAGAGGTGGGCCATGATGCGCAGCTCGATCTGTGAATAATCGGCCGCGACGATGATTTTACCCTCGGGCGCGATAAAGGCCTGACGAATGCGCCGCCCCTCTTTGTTACGGATCGGGATGTTTTGCAGATTGGGGTTGCTTGACGATAGTCGCCCGGTGGCAGTGACCGCCTGATGGTACGAGGTGTGAACACGACCCGTTTTCGGGTGGATCTGCTTCGGCAGCTTATCGGTATAGGTTGATTTGAGTTTGCTCATGCCTCGGTGTTCGAGGATCAACTTTGGCAGCGGGTAATCGAGCGCCAGCTCTTGCAGCACCTCTTCAGCCGTTGATGGCTGTCCCTTTGGGGTCTTCTTAATAATGGGTAACTGCTGCTTTTCAAACAGAATCTCCTGAATTTGTTTGGGTGAGCTGAGATTAAACGCCTGCTCAGCAACGCTAAAGGCCTCCTTTTCGATCTGCTGCATCCGTTCACTCAGTTCACCGCTCTGGATATTCAGCATCTCGGCGTCGACCAGCACGCCGTGGTATTCCATTGTGGCGAGGATCGGCAGTAGTGGCAGTTCGATATCATTAAATAGCTTGCGCAGCGCTTCATCACTATCGACCTGTGGCCATAGTTTTTGGTGCAGTTGCAGGGTGATGTCTGCATCTTCGGCGGCGTAGGGTGATGCGGTTTCAAGTGGCACCTGATTAAAGGTTATTTGCTTGGCCCCCTTTCCGGCGACATCCTCGTAATGAATGGTCTCAATATTAAGGTGGTTTTTCGCTAGTGAATCCATATCGTGGCGAGAGGCGGTGCTGTTGAGTACGTATGATTCAAGCATGGTATCAAATGCGATGCCGCGCAGTTTGATGTCGTAATTGAGTAGCACGTTGGCATCATATTTGAGATTCTGCCCAACCTTTTTATGGGCTTCATCTTCGAGCAGTGGACGTAGCTGTTCGAGCACTGCGGCACGATCGAGTTGTACTGGCGCATCCTCGTAATCATGGGCGAGCGGCACATAGGCGGCAGCACCAGCTTCGGTGGAAAAGGAGACGCCAACGATCTCTGCCTCAATATAGTCAAGGTTGGTGGTCTCGGTATCAAACGAAAACAGTTCGGCGCTGTTTAGCTGGTCGATCCACCTGTCAAGCGAGGCCTGGTCAAGGATGGTGTCGTAGTTGCGTTCAACTGGGGTGGGTGTTTCGGCTTCGCCCGCCGAGGGTTGATCTAAAGTCGCGTTATGTTCAAGTTCATCGAGCCAGCGTTTGAATTCCAGTTGCTGAAACAGCTCGCGCAGCGCATCAATATCGGCAGGTTGTGGCTGTAGTGTCTCAGGTGTTTCGGTGAGCGGTACATCGAGTTTGATGGTGGTGAGCTGGCGCGAGAGTGGTAGCTGTGCCATGTTTGCGCGGAACTTCTCACCAATTTTTCCCTTGATGGTCTCTGCCTGGTTGATGATCTCATCGAGCGAGCCGTATTGGGTAAACCATTTGACGGCAGTCTTGGGACCGACGCCGGGGATGCCGGGGATGTTATCCGAGGTGTCGCCGATCAACGCTAAATAATCGATGATCTGTTCTGGCGGTAGGCCAAATTTTTCGATCACACCATTGCGGTCCAGCGTCTTGTTGTTCATGGTGTTGATCAGCGTGATGTGCTCATTTACCAGCTGGGCCATATCTTTATCGCCGGTCGAGATCACACTACGAATTCCGCTAGCGGCCGCTTGTTGTGCCAGTGTGCCGATCACATCATCCGCCTCGACCCCCGTTTCTACGATGCACGGCAGCCCCATTGCACGAACGATGGCATGCAGCGGCTCGATCTGCGTGCGTAGCTCATCCGGCATCGGTGGACGGTTAGCTTTGTACTGGTCATACATGTCATCACGGAAGGTTTTGCCCTTGGCATCAAACACCACCGCGACATAATCGGGCTTGTAGTCATTGATCAACTTGCGCAGCATATTGATCACGCCCTGTATGGCATTTGTCGCTTGTCCTTGAGAATTGGTTAGCGGTGGTATCGCATGGAAGGCGCGATAGAGATATGAAGAGCCGTCGATCAGGATCAGCAGTTTGCTAGCGGTGTTTTTAGTCATCGAGTTAATATAGTTGGTTTATGGTTGGGGGTTGATCTGCTAATATTGGGGTTAGTGGATACTATTATAATGATCTAGAGTTAAAAAGTGTTATGGACGAACGAACAAGAGCTGATCATCCCACATTTGGGCCGGCCGATGAGGCTGGTCTGAATCGCGAGTCGTGGAAGGTATTCCAGATTATGGCCGAGTTTGTGGAAGGCTATGAGCGTCTGGACAAGATTAAGCCGTCGGTCAGTATCTTCGGTTCGGCACGCACCCCTGTTGGTCATCCATACTACCAGTTGGCAGAAGAGATTGCGCTGGCGCTCTCTGAATCTGGCTTTAGCGTGGTGAGCGGTGGTGGCCCGGGGATTATGGAGGCGGCCAATAAGGGAGCGTTTCGAGGCAAGTCACCCAGTATCGGGCTAAACATTATGTTGCCGCGCGAGCAGGTGGAGAATGAGTATCAGGATATTTCACTGCACTTCCGCCATTTCTTTTCGCGTAAGGTGATGTTTGTAAAATATGCTTCGGCCTATGTGGTGTTGCCGGGTGGTTTTGGCACGCTGGATGAGTTGGCTGAAATTCTGACGTTGGTGCAGACGGGGCGGACGCAGAAGATCCCGATTATTTTGGTGAATCGAAAGTTCTGGACGGGGCTGTTGAACTGGTTTGAGCAGACTCTGGTGGTTGAGGGCACGATCAGTGTCGAAGATTTTGAGCTGTTTGAGGTACTGGATAATCCACAGGAAGTGGTCGATGCGATATTTCGGCATTATGAGCAACGCGGATTTGAGCCATCTGCAGAAGAGCGTGAGAGATTATTGGAGTTATGAATAAACTGTTTCAACTATTGTTATGTTTGACGCTGACTATTGGCAGTGCCCCGTTGGTGCTGGCAGCAGAGCCTGATGACGAGCCTGAGATTACTATTACCCGAAGCCAGAGTGAGATTATCGAAGAATATCGCGCTAACGGTAGGCTCTACATGATCAAAATTACACCCAAGAAGGGGTTTGCCTATTTTCTGGTGGATACCGATGGTGATGGTACTCTTGATAGTCGTCAAAATGAGTTAGATGAAGGGTTGCTGATTCCACGTTGGACGCTTTTTAGTTGGTGAAAAGGGTGTAATGTTTCACCGTAAATGTTCCATGATTCATGGTTTGTCATAAAAAATTCGTCTAACTGCTTGTCATGGTTGATAATTGAGGGTTTTCCACAGAATCTGTGGATAACTCTGTGGAAAATTTGGGGTAAAAGGGCTGAAATCGTTATAACTCAAGGCCCCACGTTAAATTGTGTAGTTTTTAATCGATATTGATATCTCTTGTAAAACAATAGGTTAGGTGTTTTTGTAGCTTTTCCATGTTGAGACTAGTGTTTTAGTGCTTCAGGCGAAGAAAATTGTGCATAAGAATTCGTGTTTTAGGAAAAAGCAAGTTGAAAAGCAGTTTTATTTACCTGAAATGTGGGTATCTTTAAAATTATTACGGCAAAATGGCTTTGTGTGAGATGTTGGCCGTTAAAGATGTGAGGAGTTTGGTTAAATCTGTAGGATTGAGGTGTTTAAGGACGTGGGTAATGGGTTTGTTCATTAAGAGATGGCGATGAAATTGTCTGTTGATTGGAAAGAGTTACCAGGTGCGGTTGCGAAGGGCGCAAATGCGGCACAGTGGGTGACGGCCGTCAATGTGGCGTTGGTGGTATTGTTGGCCTATAACACAGCGGTGTTGAGTTGGCGTTTGGTACCGGCGGCAGAGAGAGAGGTGCTGCCTGCGGTGCAGGTGGAAAGTTCACAGCAGGCCGCCGTTTCGAATGGCGGTTGGAATATTGCGCGTTGGAGCCTGTTTGGTAAAGAGAGCCGGAATGTGCCAGCACCCGTGGTGGTACAGAAGGATATTCCGAAGACAACCCTTAAATTGACGCTTCGTGGTGTTTTTGTTTCGGATGGTGGCGGTGGCGCAATCATCGCTGAAGCAAATGGTAAGGAACGTTACTATGCCGTTAACTCCCGGATTTCAGATGGCGTTACGCTTTCCGAGGTGCACCCAAGCAAGGTTGTATTGAAGCGTAATAATTCGCTGGAGGTACTGGAATTACCTAAAGAGAGTGTGAATACGTCCAGGGGGTCATCAACACGTAAGAGCGCTTCGCGTTCGCGTGGTCGTTCTGCTGCGCCTATGAACCTTAAGCAATATCGTAAAGACCTGCTGAAAGAACCGCAGCGCTTGACGGATGCAATCAAGATGAACCCTAAAAGTGAAAGAGGCAAATTTATCGGTTATGAAGTTAACCCCGGGCGTGATCGAGCGCTGTTTGATCGCGTAGGCCTGATCTCTGGCGACATTGTGACAGCAGTGAATGGCATTCAGCTTGATACGCCGGCAAAGGGTCTTAATGTTTTACGAAGCCTGCAGACAGCGAGTAGCGTCAGACTTGATATAAAAAGAAATGGGCGCGCTCAGTCATTTGACGTTAGTATTGATTAGTATAAATTGTGCTGCTTCAAGCGGATAGGTATCAGTTTTTAATATACAATGCCGTTAGTCTGTGTATGACATTGTATCGAAACAATAAAAAGCAATAATGCTCTAACGATTTTAAGGGATAGCGAGAAGAAGTTTGCAGTCTATAAAGTATTATCACAGGGGATGTCATTTCACCTGGAATAGAGCGCTTTGCACTGTGTTATTGGTTGCATGTGTCTGTTTCTCAACCGTTTCCATTGCAAAGAGTGTCACTCTTAATTTGAAAGACGCGGATATCAGTGCGGTAATCAGCACCGTGTCTGAGGCGACCGGCAAAAACTTTATTGTTGACCCTCGTGTGAAAGGGAAGGTGACGATTGTGTCGTCTCACCCGATGGCGAGCGAAGAACTTTATAGTGTCTTTTTGTCTATTCTGGCGGTGCACGGGTTTTCAGCAATACCGAGCGGCAACGTGATTAAGATTTTGCCTGATGCCAGCGCCAAACAAAAAGCGATGCCTTTGGCTGATGAGACATCGCCGGGGGCTGGTGATGAAATTGTCACTCGCGTGATTGCGCTGAGAAATGTCTCCTCCTCTCAGCTAGTGCCTATCCTGCGGCCACTGGTGCCGCAGCAGGGACATCTTGCCGCCTATGTGCCAGCCAATATCCTGATCATTTCTGATCGTGCTGCTAACATTGCACGCTTGATGAATATCATCGGACGTATCGATACCCCAAGTAATGATGAGATTGAGATCATTCAGCTTGAACATGCGTCGGCAGCTGAAGTGGTCAGGATCATGGCTTCACTTGAGCAGCAGGGGAAAGGAAAAAAAGGTGCTGCCTCATCTCCTGGCGGCGCGCCCATTCTACTGGCTGATGAGCGTACCAATAGTATTTTAGTTGGTGGCGGCAAGTCTGGGCGACTAAGAATTAAGGCGATTATTTCTCATCTGGATACGCCTTTGGAGAAAGGCGGTAATACACGTGTTATCTACCTTCGTTATGCACAGGCTGAAGATTTGGTTAAGGTGCTGACTGGTGTGAGCAAGAGCGTTGAGACGCAGGGTAAAGGAAAAGGTGCTGCTGCGAATAAGGCAAAGGTCGATATTCAGGCTGATGAAGCGACCAATGCATTGGTGATTACCGCGCCGCCCGATCTTTTTCGATCACTGGAGTCGGTGATCAAACAGCTTGATATACGTCGCGCGCAGGTGTTGATTGAAACCGTGATTGCAGAGGTCTCTGAAGATCTGAGTGCGGAGCTTGGCGTACAGTGGATTTTTGATGGTACCCCTGGTCGTGAAGGGCCGGTGGGGCTGGTGAATTTTGGCGCGGGCTCGGGTGGCAGTATCGCTGAAATCGGTGCGGCCGCTGCGGCCGGCACCGCTCCAGCGGTTACAAATGGCGTGCTGGTGGGGTTGGGCAGGTTCAATTCGAGCACACTCAATTTTGCAGCCGTTTTGAGGACGCTTAAGGGTGATGGCACCACTAATATTCTGTCGACGCCAACTCTGGTGACGCTGGATAATGAAGAGGCGGAGATTGTGATCGGGCAGACGGTACCGTTTGTTACCGGTTCTTTTTCTTCGACCGGTAGCTCTTCTTCACCAACTAATCCATTTCAGACGATTCAGCGTGAAAATGTGGGTATTACATTGAAGGTCAAGCCTCAGATTAATGAAGGCGATGCGGTAAAGCTGGAGATCGAGCAGACGATTGATAGTCTAAGTTCCAGTGCGACCGGTGCCGTTGATCTGATTACTAACACCCGCTCAATTAAAACCAATGTGATTGTGGATGATGGACAGATGATTGTCATGGGTGGTTTGATTAATGATGAAGTGCGGGAATCGGTGCAAAAGGTACCGCTGCTGGGTGATATTCCATTGCTGGGCTGGCTCTTTAGTCATAAGAGTTCTAGCAAGTTAAAGCAAAACCTGATGATGTTTCTACACCCGACTATTATTCGTGACGGGGCATTGTCAGCGCGTCTAACGCATAGTAAGTACAGCTATCAGCGCGCCAGGCAGATGGAGGTGCGTGAAAAGGGGTTGTTGATGCTGCCCAATGAGGCGTCGCCAATAATGTCGACGATGCAAGAGGCGCTTGCCTTGCCGCCGGCATTTGAGGTGGACGAAATGCCCAGCAGTGATACTGTGCCAAGTTTAGATTCAGAATCACCGGACAGTAATAGTGCCGCCAGCGAATGACCTCAATGAATCGAGCGCTACTGAGGTAGCATCGATTGCAACAGTGGACGGGGCGGCGACAGAGCATGAAGCCAAAACGGTTACTGTTCAGCGTCCGCCTTTCTCTTTTGCAAAGCGCCATGGTGTAATGGTGCGTGAGATTGGCCCTGACCACTCGCTGCTGGTCTGTCGTGATAATGTCTCCGCGCAGGCCCTGGCTGAAACGCGTCGTTTTCTTGGCGTACCGTTGAAGATTGAAGAGTTGGTCGAGGCGGAAGATTTCGATACCCTGATTCAAAAAGCTTACGCCAGTGATGGCTCTAATTCGATGCAGTCGATGGGTGATCTTGGTGACGAACTCGATCTCTCTAGCATTGCGCAGGCGATGCCAGAGCCAGAAGACCTGTTAGAGACACAGGACGATGCGCCGATTATTCGCCTGATTAATGCGCTGTTGACCGAGGCAATTAAAGAGAATGCCTCTGATATTCACATTGAACCCTATGAAAGTCGCATGGTGGTGCGTTTTCGTGTCGATGGCATATTGCGTGAGGTACTCGAACCCGCCCGCGTGATTGCGCCGTTGCTGGTATCGCGTGTCAAGGTGATGGCTAAACTCGATATCGCGGAGAAACGCTTGCCGCAGGATGGCCGTATCTCACTGCGTGTCGCTGGGCGCTCGGTGGACGTGCGTGTCTCGACGCTGCCTTCTGGCCACGGCGAGCGCGTGGTGTTGCGACTGCTCGACAAGCAGGCGGGCAGCCTTGACCTCGACCAGGTCGGCATGGAGGCGGGTGAGCTAGAGATCATGAACGGCATTATCCATAAACCGCACGGGATTATTCTGGTGACGGGGCCGACCGGTTCCGGTAAGACCACCACGCTTTATGCGGTGCTGACGCGGCTCAATAATAAAGATCGTAATATCATGACGGTCGAAGACCCGATCGAATACTATCTCGATGGCGTCAGTCAGACGCAGGTGCAGGCGAAGGTCGATATGTCTTTTTCACGCGGCCTACGTGCGATCCTACGGCAGGATCCGGACGTGGTGATGGTCGGTGAGATTCGCGATCTGGAGACCGCCGAGATTGCCGTGCAGGCAAGTCTGACCGGTCATCTGGTGTTATCGACCCTGCATACCAATACCGCGATCGGTTCGGTCACGCGGCTGCGTGACATGGGCGTTGAACCCTTTCTGGTCTCTTCCAGCTTGATTGGCGTGTTGGCGCAACGACTGGTGCGGAAGCTTTGCCCCGACTGCAAACGCCCCTATCAGGCCGGTAAAAAAGATTGTGAACGACTGGGTGTCTCAGAGCAGGCACCACCGACGCTCTATGCGCCGGATGGCTGTAAAAAATGTAACTTCAACGGCTATAAAGGCCGCATGGGGATCTTTGAGTTGATCGATGTCGATGAGACCATCCGTACCATGATTCACGATGGCACGGCAGAACACCAGCTTGAGCAGCATGCACGCTCCAGAACCAATAGTATTTTTCAGGACGGGGTGCGTCGTGTGCTCGAAGGTGTCACCTCGCTCGAAGAGGTGCTGCGCGTTACCTATGAAGAGTAGGTGGAAGTAGCGCGTGGGTGCTTTTGAATACAAAGCGCTTGATAGTGGCGGCCGTGAGCGTAAAGGGGTGCTCGAAGCCGATACCGCGCGCCAGATACGTCAGCAGTTGCGTGACCAGGGGATGGCACCGCTCGATGTGGTGGAAGTGGCGCAGCGAGAAAAGCGCTCGGCAGGCGGTTCTGCTTCTTTTCAACGCGGTATCAATGCCACTGACCTTGCACTGATCACACGTCAGCTCTCCACATTGGTGCAGTCTGGTCTGCCAATCGAAGAGGCTCTGCGCGCCGTGTCGCAGCAGTGTGAAAAACCGCGCCTCAAAAGTATGTTGGTGGGGGTGCGCTCCAAGGTGATGGAGGGTCACACGTTGGCGACTGCGCTAGGTGATTTCCCGCATGTCTTTACCGATCTCTACCGCGCCACGGTGGCGGCGGGTGAGCAGTCGGGTCATCTCGATGTGGTGCTGGATCGCCTTGCCGACTACACCGAAGGGCGGCAGGCGATGCGGCAGAAGATGATGTTGGCGCTGATCTATCCGGTGCTGGTAGTTGTAGTATCTATTGCGGTGGTGACGTTGTTACTCGCCTATGTGGTGCCGGAAGTCGTCAAGGTATTTGATGATATGGGGCAGGAGCTGCCGACGTTGACGGTGATCATGATCGCTGCAAGTGACTTTATTCGTGAGTCGGGGTTAATCCTGTTTGGCGCGATGGCGGTGTCGTTTGTGGCAATCAAGGCGGTGCTGCGTAAGCCGGGACCAAAACGCTGGTTTCACCACCTGCAACTGAAAACACCGCTGATCTCTAAATTGATCCGCGGCCTTAACGCGGCGCGTTTTGCACGTACCCTAAGTATTTTGAGCCAAAGTGGGGTGTCGGTGCTGGAGGCGTTGCGCATTGCGGGGCAGGTAGTCTCCAATATTCCAATGCGTAGCGCGGTAGAGACGGCGGCGAAACATGTGAGTGAAGGTGCTAGTATGCACAAGGCGCTGGAAAAGAGTGGTTATTTCCCACCGATGACGATTCATTTGATCGCCAGTGGTGAAAGCAGCGGTAAACTTGATGAGATGCTGGAACGTGCGGCCGATAGTCAGGAGCAGGAACTCGATACCGTGATGCAGACGATCCTGGGTCTGTTTGGCCCGTTTATGATTTTGGTAATGGGTGGCATTGTATTGCTAATCATTCTCGCAATCCTATTGCCGATCTTTAACATGAACCAGCTCATTGCCTGATGATGCAGGCGAATCAAATTCAATATTGTTACGTATAGAAAAACAGGAAGAGTTAGATGAAAAAATCAACAATCAACAGACGCACAATGTCGCGTGGTTTCACTCTGATCGAAGTGCTGGTGGTGGTGATTATCCTCGGTATCCTGGCATCGATTGTGGTGCCGAATATTATGGATAAGCCAGGGCAGGCGAAGATCACTAAGGCGAAGTCGGACGTACGTGCGATTGAAAGCGCACTGAATATGTACAAGCTTGAAAATCATGATTATCCCGGTACCGATGAAGGGTTGGAGGCATTGGTTGGTAATGAGTTACCGCGTCTGCCGACCGATCCATGGGATAATGCCTATTTCTACCTTAACCCAGGGCAAAACGGTGTAATCGATGTCTATTCGCTGGGGCGCGATGGCGCGCAGGGTGGTGAAGGTGAAGATGCTGACATTGGCAACTGGAACATCGACGGCGAGTAAGCCTTACGTCAACTCATGAAGAAATTACCCGCATCTAGCTGTAGCCACCGACGCGCTGCGGGTTTTACCTTGATAGAGCTGATGGTGGTGGCGTTGATCATTGGCATCACGCTGACCTTTGTGGTGGTCTCGTTTGATCGCAATGTGGATGATGAGGTGCAGATCGAGGCGCAACGCCTCGGTTCGTTAGTCACGTTGGCGGCGCAGGAGTCGGTGCTGCACTCCAAAGAGCATGCGCTGGAGTTTGGTTACGATAGTTATCAATTTCTTGTGTTAAATGATGGTGGTCAGTGGCAGCAGCCGACCGACGATAAGATGCTGCGTGAACGTACATTGCCAAAAGGTATTTACCTCGAACTCTATCTCGAAGGGCATGAGTTTTCATTTGAGGAAGAGGTTGAAGCCTCTTCCGAAGGTGAAGAGCAAGCAGAAGCGACGCAGTCGATAGGCCCGCGGGTCTATCTGTTGTCGAGCGGTGAGATGAGCCCCTTTGAAGCAGAACTGCGCCATGAAGATGGTGAGGCACGTTTTGTGGTGAAGGCGGGCATTACCGGTAAAGTTGAGATCGAGCGGGAGTAGTGGGCAAGCGGCGTCGCAATTATTCAGCCACTCGTTCACGCGGTTTTACGCTACTAGAGGTGATGGTAGCATTGGCGGTGATTGCGATTGGTCTGGGCGCGGTGATTACCGAGGCGAGCCGAAATATTAGTAATGCGGCGCTGTTGCAGGATAAGACGCTGGGTCACTGGGTCGCGACCAATAAAGTGGTTGAGATGCAGGTGGAAAAAGCGTGGCCGGGTGCCGGTGAGGATGAAGGGGATGTTGAAATGGCGGGGCGTGACTGGTATTGGACTGTGATTATCATTGATACCCCGGATGATCGTGTTAAGCGCATGGATGTAGAAGTGCGTACCGATTCGGATAGCGAAAAGCCAGTTGCGAAGGTGATCTCGTATCTGGGTAAGCCATGATGTGGCGTCGCAGCACAGGTTTTACGTTGATAGAACTACTGGTCGCGATGGCGATCTTTGCAGTGGTGGCGGTGATGGCCTATAGCGGGCTGGATATCGTGATGCAGGCGCGTAAACAGGGTGATGCCCATGCTGCAAAACTGGCGGCATTGCAGACCTCGTTTGCGATTCTTGAACGTGATATTGAGCAGGCGGTGAATCGTTCAATCAGAGATAGCTTTGGTGATGAGCAGCCAGCGATGGTGGGGGACGACGAGGGGCTGGAGTTTACCCGTACTGGTCGACGCAATCCCGGTGGCTTTAGTCGTAGCCATCTACATCGCATCGCCTATGGCATTGAAGATGAGCAGTTGATGCGTGCAAGCTGGCAGATGCTAGACCGTGCACAGGATAGTAGTCAGGCCAGCGGATCCCTGTTTGAAGGGGTTGAGGCCATAAAGTTTAGTTATCTTGATGATCAATCCGCATGGCAAAGTGAGTGGCCGGTACGCAATTTAACGTCGCAAAATGCACCGACGCCGGGGCTACCAAAGGCGATCGAATTGGTTATCGAAAGTGAACATTGGGGCGAGATTCGACGCGTCTTTCGTGTGGCAGGGGTTCCGCCGCCATGATGCCTACACCGCTAAATCTTAGCGGCACTGCGGTCTATTCGTAATGCTGCGACGATCAAACCAGACTGGCGCGGCATTGATTACCGCGATTTTAATCACCGCGATTGCGACGATCGCAGCGGTGTCGATGGCCTCACGACAACACCTCGATATTCGCCGCACCACTAATGTAATCGAATCTTCTCAGGCCTACCTGTTTGCACTTGGTGCCGAAGAGTGGGGCAAGCAGGTGCTGGTGCGTGACCGGCAGGACAATCAGGTGGATCACCTGGAGGAGGACTGGGCAACCATGTTACCGCCGATTGATGTTGAAGGTGGTCGTGTTGCAGGGCAGATCGAAGATTTGCAGGGGCGTTTTAATCTCAATAATTTGGTGAAAACAGACTCGTCGAACCAGCAGGCAGGCAAGCAGGCCATTCAGCGGGTGAGCCAGCTAGACATGGGCCGCCTGCAGCGCCTGCTGCAACAGCTTGACCTTGATGAAGATCTACGTTTTGCGATTCTGGACTGGATCGACGAGGATGCTAATGTCAGCATCCCCGGTGGCGCAGAAGATTTTTCATACCTGGGGCGGGAACTACCGTATCGCACCCCCAATGCGATGATGGCGAGTGTCAGTGAGCTGCTATTGATAGAGGGGGTTACACGGGAGTTTTACGATACGCTATCACCGCATGTCACGGTGCTGCCTGAATATACCGCTATCAATGTTAATACCGCCAGTGCCGAAGTATTGATAGCGGTGGTGGATGGTTTGAGCCCGGCGGACGCAGATCAATTGATTGATGCGCGTATTCCCAATGGTTTTGCGACAGTCGGTGATTTTGTTGATCATGCTGCCGTTGGCGGGCGATTGAGTGGTAATGAAGGGCTCAGTGTGCAGACAAATTACTTTATAATAAACGCTGAGTCTGAATTTGGGCGCGGCCGGACAAGCCTGTATAGTTTGGTGGTGAGAGATGATCAAGCAAAAGTGGGAGTAGTAATGCGCGCACAGGGTGTCTATTAATGCAGCCAAAGTTTTATATTCGGCTAACAAATGACAGCGCGACAGCGCTGCGCACACTGCTGGTTACGGAAAATGGTGGGCATGCCGCGTCACAGGAGACCGCACTAAGCGAGTTGGCGACACTGGTGGCGGGTTGTCGCGTGATTGTGATTGTGCCCGCGACCGAGTTATCGCTGATGTCGGCCGCCGTGCCGAGTCGCAATCGTCAACGCATTCTAAGTGCGGTGCCCTATATTCTTGAAGATCAATTGGCGAGTGATGTTGAGCAACTCCATTTTGTGATCGACAGCCCCGATGCCGCCGGGCAGGTGGCCACGGTGGTGGTTGATAATCAGAAGATGGTGAAGTGGCTTGAGCTGTTGCGTAGCAATGGGGTTGAGCCGCATATGATTGTTGCTGATCTCTGTTGTCTACCGGTCTCGACCAGTCAGTGGTCATTGCTATTAGAGGGTGACACGGCATTGCTGAGCACGGGCTATAACCGCGGCTTCGCGATGGATAGCGATAACCTGGTATCGATGCTACGCAGTGCACTGCAAGCGTGTGAGCAGTCGGCCGATGCGCCGGAGCAGTTGCACCTAGCCAGCAGTGGGTCGGGTGATGATCTAGCGCTAGTTGAATCGCTCAGTGAGTTTGACCTGGTGGTGAGCCGCGAAGATGAGTCGGTCGATACGCTAGCCCTTTTTGCGCAGGGGCTAGACGAAAAGCAGGTGCTTAATCTATTGCAGGGGCAATACAGTCGCCGTGACCAAGTGGGCAAGCTATTGCGTCCATGGCGTGCGGCGGCGGCGATGTTGGCGGTGCTGATACTCTTTTCGGGCGGCATGACGGTGGTCGATTATTTTGAGTTACGTGGCGAGCAGGCCGCATTGAAAAAACATATTGAGCAAACCTACCTAGCCGCTTGCCCCGGCGCGAAGCGAATTGTGAATCCAAAGGCGCAGATGACGCAGTGCCTTAAAAAACTGAGAGGCGGCGGCGGTACGAGTGATGATGGCTTATTAGTGATGCTGTCATCCGTCGGCGATGCGCTCAAGGCGGCCGGTGGGTTGCAGTTGCAACGCATGAGCTATCGTAATGGTCAACTTGATATGGCGTTGGCGATTGCCGATATTCAGGCGCTTGATCAGCTGAAGCAGCAGATTATTAAAGATGCCGGGGTACAGGTGGAGATTCTCTCTGCGACCTCGCGTGACAATCGTGTTGAAGCGCGTCTGCAACTAAAAGGTAAAGACGCATGAAGGCGTGGTTTGCAACACTGAACCCACGTGAACGCATCATTGTGGTGGGTGGCAGCGGCCTGTTAATCGTGGCGTTGTTAATTGGTAGTTGGCTCTCATTTGTGGATGATGTTGAACGCATGCGCGACGTGGTGAGCGAACAGCATGAGGTGAGCCAATGGATGGAGTCGTCGGCGCAAGAGGCGCTTATGTTGCGTAAAGCTGGCGGTAAAACACCTGTTGCGAATAGCGGTGCATCGCTCTTATCGCTGGTTGATCAGACAGCCAAGCGCAATGGCTTGGGCAGCGCGATGACAAGAGTTGAACCGGATGGTAGTGACAAGGTGAGAATTCGTCTTGAGCGGGTTAACTTCGATAAAATGATGAGCTGGCTAGAAAGCTTACAGACAAAACATGCGGTATCGATTGATAGCATCACCATCGACCAGCATCAGGATAGTGGCATGGCGAATGTGCGTCTTTCATTAAAAGGTGCCGGATGAAGAAAAAGAAAATTGCGCTATATAGTCTGTTGGCGCTGATGAGTTATCTTGTGTTTATGGTGGTGCAAACCCCTGCGGATCGCCTCTATGGATTAGTGAAAGAAAAGCTACCCGTAAAACTCTATCAGGTGGAAGGCTCTATGTGGCAGGGGCGCTCTGCACTAGTGACTGTTGGAGCGACTGCACAGCGGCTTGAATCACTGAAGTGGGTGTTGCAGCCTTCGGCACTGTTGCTTGGGCGCGCGCAAGCCTTGGTCAGCTTTAAATATGATGGCCGCAATGTTGAAGCGACCGTGAGCCGAGGTCTTGGTGGTTTATTTTTAAATGATTTAAATGCCAGCCTCGCTGCGGTTACCATCGAAAAATTTTCCCCGCAGTTGGCGATGGGGCTTAAAGGCCTTTTTAAGATTGAGTTAGATACGCTCTCTTTGGCGGATGGCCAGTTGAGCAATGTCGAAGGAAAATTGATCTGGCATGATGCGGGCATCGATCTGAATAACACCACCTTTGGTAATTTTGAGGCGGTGTTGAATACCGTTGATGGCACCATCAACGGCGTAGTGCGTGACATTGATGGGCCAATGAAAGTAAATGGTACATTAATATTACAGCCAACCGGTGAATATGTTTTTGCAGGCACCATCGAGTTGCGTGATAAAAATCGCAATGATCTGCAGCAGGGGTTGCGTTTTATCGGCACGCCCAACCCGAAAGGGATCTACACCATTAAGCACCAAGGCCAGTTACCCATGAATAGCCTGGCTGCGATTTCAGGTTAAAACGTTTCATGACAACAGAGAATAAAAATGGGCTGGCCCGGCTAGCCCAATTGGCCAAGGGCATCGAATGTTTTGGTGAATGGAGTGGTCGCTGCGTTTCCTGGTTAACGTTGGCGCTGGTGCTACTGGTTAGCTATGACGTCACGATGCGTTATCTCTTTCAGGACGGTTCTGTCGCATTGCAAGAGCTGGAATGGCATATCTTTGCACTGATTTTTTTGTTGGGCGCGGCCTATACCTTAAAGCATGACGAGCATGTGCGGGTTGATCTGCTCTATCACGCGCGTTGGATGAGTGATCGCCGGCGTGCCTGGGTGGATCTGTTTGGCACACTCTTTTTTCTATTGCCGTTTTGCATCTTGATTATTGTGAGTGCGTGGCCGTTTGTTGAGAATTCATATACCTTGGGTGAGCATTCACCTGACCCGGGTGGCCTTCCTTATCGCTACCTCATTAAAATGATGATCCCCCTCTGTTTTGTATTGTTAGCACTACAGGGCATCGCGATTATCATTCGCAGTGTGCAGAAAATTACCGCGGGTAACAGCACTGCCAGTTCGGCCGTTAATAAAGTTTCGCAGGAGCAGGACGCCTGATGGAGATGGAAGTCTGGGCGTTGATTATGTTCGGCGTGGTAATTGCTGCGCTGATGATTGGCTTTCCGGTTGCCTTTACCCTAGGTGCGGTATCGATGGTGTTTGGCGGCATCTTTCTTGGCTTCGGGTTTTTCGAACTACTACCGATGCGCATCTGGGGGGTGATGACCAACTTCACGTTGCTCGCCGTGCCGCTGTTTATCTTTATGGGGATCATGCTGGAGAAGTCCGGTATTGCCGAAGAGCTGCTGGAGACAATGGGGCTGCTGTTTGGCCGTGTGCGCGGTGGCCTTGCCGTATCGATTGTAATCGTTGGCGCGCTGTTGGCAGCCACCACCGGCGTAGTCGGTGCAACCGTGGTGGCAATGGGCGTGATCGCACTGCCTGCGTTATTAAAGCATGGTTATCGTACCGAACTTGCCACTGGCACCATCGCAGCCTCCGGCACCTTAGGGCAGATCATTCCGCCTAGCATTGTATTGATTCTGCTGGCGGATGTTGTCGGTGTGCCGGTTGGGCAACTGTTTGCGGGTGCGGTGATCCCCGGCTTTTTATTGATCACCTTGTTTATCGTTTTTATTATGATTGTGGCATGGCGTAAACCTGAGTATGCACCCGCGATTAATGTGAAGAAGTTACAGGCAGAGCGCGGTGATAGCAGCCTGTGGGTGGCGGTGATCACCAGTCTGGTGCCGCCGTTATTGCTGGTGGTAGCGGTGCTGGGCTCGATCTTTTTTGGCATCGCATCACCCACTGAATCTGCCGCGGTCGGAGCACTGGGTGCGATCTTATTGGCAATTGTGCGTCGTCGACTGACGATGCCTAACCTGCAAGGTAGCATGCGTCAAACCACGCGCATGACCAGTATGGTGTTTCTGATTTTGATCGGCGCAACGGCCTTTGGACTGGTTTTCCGTGGCATGGGTGGTGACATGCTGGTCGAAGATCTGATGATGGAACTGCCCGGCGGAGTATGGGGTTTCCTGATGGTCAGTATGCTAGTTATCTTTATTCTGGGCTTCTTTTTAGATTTCATCGAAATCTGTTTTGTGGTGGTGCCGATCATCGCGCCGATTGCGATCATGATGGATATCGATCCGGTATGGTTTGCCATCCTGATTGCAATGAACCTACAGACTTCATTTCTCACCCCGCCATTTGGTTTTTCACTCTTTTATCTCAAGGCGGTGGCACCGCCGTCGGTGAGGATCACGCAAATCTATCGAGGGGTTGTGCCGTTTATCATCATTCAATTGTCAGTATTGGGTTTGTTGATCGCCTTCCCGGATGTTGTAACATGGTTGCCTCAGCTAATGGACGAAATGCAAGGGTTCGGTTAATGACCTTTGCTGATTTCAAATGGATGATAATCAGGAGTAGCTTTTAATGACGACTGAAGAAGATAAGCCAGCAACAGCGGCAGACCGTCTTGTCTTTACCGGCCTAAAAGGAGCATTGATTGCAACCGTCTGTCTATTCACGCCGTTGTTAACCATGTTGCTCAATGCGACTGGAATGGGTTCTATTGCTCCATTCATGAACGCCTTGATGTTCCCATTACTGTTTATCTGCTTTGGTGCGATGGGCTACGGTATGTGGCAAAAGAAGATGCAGGAAAAGCCGGGGGCAGACGAGGAATGATTTTCTAGGGTTATGGATATATCCTCCCCCTGTAGCTTTGCTGAAGTTGGCCAGGAATCCCCTCAAAAGTGTGACGAACAGCATAGACGTGTCTTATGTAATCACTATAATACTCTCCTGCTAGACTGCTGATGAGATCTTATCTAATGGTTAAAGAATTGATCATTAGAATTAATTTTTTAGATAGCGGTGACTTTCCCTGATTATGTATTTAGGGTGATGATAGCTAAATCATATTAATGTTTTTAGAGAGAAGGCCCCATGAATTTTTTTTTAGTGGCAATATTGTTTCTTGGGTTTACCCTACATGCAGGTGCCGAAACAAAGGAAAATACCAGTGCCTTTGACTCTGATAAGCTCTATTTCGGTGGAGGCCTGTTAGAGAATGATTTTAATGGGCCGAATGCTACCGGTATTCAGCTTTTTGTTGGTTATCCGTTCACCATAAAATTTGGCAGTGGTACTTTTGCATTAGAAGGTGGCTACATGAATAGCGGGAATTTTAAGCGCTCGGTAAATGTTCCGCCTTTTGGCTCTGTCGTTTCGAGTTCTGCTGCAACTGGCTTCTGGGGTGCGGTGGCCGGTAGCTGGAAAATTGCAGATAGAACCAGTTTTATTGGTCGCCTTGGGCTGGATGTTGGTGATGATGATGGTCTGATGTATGGTGCGGGTATTGGTTATGATCTAATTGAGCGACTTACCATTCGTGGTGAGTATGTGATACGTGACAATATTGATTCGTTGCAATTTAATTTTGTGTTTCGTTAAACTTCAGTAGTATTTTATACATGAAGTCGTTAGTGAATTGAACTAGGGATAGTTCTCTAGCTGGAGTATTGGTGTCCAATAAGTCTGCCTCGGAGAGAGCTAAAGCGTACTGCGCGCCGCCAGTTCACGCGCCAATGTTTCGATATGCTGGGTATTTTCCAGGCGCCGCTGCCAATGCGGAGGAATGGCTTCGCTGCCGAGATAGGCACCTGCCATTGCGCCGACCATTGCACCCATCGTGCCGCGATCGCCACCTTGTGAAACCGCGCACAACACACATTCAACAAAGGCGTGTGGGTGAGTTAAAAAACAGAACAGTGCAAAGGCCATCGATTCATTTACTGCTGACTGGGTACCTAGCTCCTGCGCGGCTTCCTCTACTGTTGCGTGCGCCGCCACTAGTTTTAATACGAGCTTCAACTTCTCTTTAAGGCGAGTGGTTTCTGCAAAATCAACCAAGCGAGCACCGTAGACCTGCGGCGCGAATGGGCGCTGGCTATTGAGATGCAGTGACATCGCCACCGCTTTGGCGAGTACCGCTGCGCCATCGATGCCAACCGGATGGGCATGGGTAATCTCGGCCGTTTTCTTGGCCATACTATAAAGATCAGGCGAACGATGAAAATAGAGCCCTAGTGGCGCAACACGCATCGCGGCACCGTTACCAAAAGAACCAATACCGTCACACAGACGCAGTGCTGCTGCGGTGTAGTCAATCGCTTCGTTTTCTACGATGGTAAAAACCCCGGAGGTCACCAGTCCATAATTACGCCACGGCTCTTCTTTATGGTATTTACGAAACTTATCACCCAGCAGCTGTTGGTCAATCGAGCCCTGGCTCACTAGAAGCTCTGCGGTCGCGAGAGACATCACGGTGTCATCGGTGTAACACAGTTCGTTATCACCATTAACATACTCGAGCAGATCATCTCGATCACTGATCTCAAGTGCTTGCTCGCCAATCGCATCGCCCAGCGCGCTGCCGATCATCGTGCCCATAAAACGTGTGTGTAAATCAATCGCCATCAGTTAAACCCAGTATTGCTAAAAATCGTCGGAGTAAGGAGGATTATACCTGTTTTGTGGCCCGCGCAGGTTGTTTAGCGACAAAGTAGCGAGATATGATGTACCAGGAATTATTTAGGGAAGATGCCATTGACCACTTTTTTATTGATCATCGCCATTCCAATAGCGCTCTATCTACTGTTTATTGTAAATCTCTACCTGGTACAGGCGCGTCATATCTACTGTCCAACAGCGGAAATCACCACCACGCCAGACAAACACGGACTCAAGTTTGAGTCGGTCGATTTCAAGACCAGCGATAGCCTGATGTTGCATGGCTGGTTTGTGCCACGGCCAACTGTCGATAGAGAAAAAGAGCGCGTGCTACTCTTTTTCCACGGCAACACCGGCAATATCTCAGACTGCATCACCACCCTGGAGATGTTTCATCATCTGGGGCTAGCGACCTTCATTTTTGATTATCGCGGCTATGGTCAGAGCCAGGGCAGTCCCTCGGAACAGGGTACCTATGATGATGCTGAGGCGGCATGGGAATACCTGCTGCGGGATCGCGGCATCAACTCCAAAGATGTCATTGTGCTGGGGCGCTCACTCGGGGCGGCGATTGCAGCCGCGCAGGCAGCACGCCACCAACCAGGCGCACTGGTCATTGAATCAACCTTTACTTCAGCGCCAGCGCTGGCAGCCGAGATGTTCCGTATTTTTCCTGCGCGTCTGATGAGTCGTTTTAAATATAGCGTGAAGGATAATGTTACAAAGGTTCGCTGCCCGATATTAATCGTACATAGTAATGATGATGAGGTGATTCCCTTTCATCACGGTAAACGGCTCTATGACGCAGCGAATGAGCCAAAAGCCTTTATGGAAATTAGCGGAGAACATGCCCAGGGGTTTCAGACCTCAGGGCAGCAATATATCGATGGACTAAAACAATTTCTGAAAAGTGCGCTCTAACGAATTAGTCCCCGGTCGGAACCAGGGTAAACTCCATCACGTTATCCATGTTGGTCAAGGTCTCGGTCAATTTTCTGAAATTTTCAGTATCAATCGCATCAATCGTCATCTGATATTGAAAGATCTTACCTTCACGATCAAGCTGATAACTCAGTTTTGCGCTATTAATCGTATGCTCACTGATCAACGCCCTCAGGTCATCTTCAGGCATAATTTCATGGCGTGAAAAACGTACGATTAACTGACCATAGTGTACCGATGGAATCACCCGCTCAACCCAGCGGAAGAGTGACAGCACACCAAGGGTGATAATGGTTGCCAGAAAACCGGCATAGTAGAGCCCCATACCAATCACCACACCAATTGATGCGGTCATCCAGATTGAGGCAGCAGTGGTCAGGCCACGCACCGACAGTCGTTCTTTGAAAATCACCCCGGCACCGAGAAAACCGATGCCAGTCATAATCCCCTGCGCCATCCGGGTGGGGTCGACACGAATCGTTTCAATCGGGGCGTGCAGCACCAAATCCCACTGAAAAACACCCAGTACCATTAATAACGCTGCGGAAACGCAGACCAGTGTATGCGTTCGGAAACCGGCGGGACGACCATGATGTGAACGTTCAAGGCCAATCAGGCCGCCGGCAAGGGCCGCTAGTAATAATCTAAGGGTGGTGACTACAAGTTCATTTTCCATCAATTACTCTGTTGTTACTTGATGTTGCATTTTTACTCTGCTCTCTATCTTTAACGGCAGGTGCTACAAAGTTACTACCTCATTTTATTATTTTTTTTCCGAGTTAAAGAGATTCAGAATTTCATCTTTTGAATTCATTGCATCTTTATAACCGAGCGAAATCAACTCGCGACAGAAGGCCTTTTCAAACAATAGATAGCTGACTAATGTGGAACCGTGGTTGCCGTATGCGCCAACACCGCGCAGTAAAAAACGTAGTGAATGTGGCAACAGGTGCGAATAGCGCCCGGCAATTTCGTCGATGTCACGACTTGGTGAAATGCACAGCACTTCCACCGGTTTTAGTGTCACGCCGCCACGCTCCAGTTTACGTGTTGGAATCAGGCTGATGGTTTTATTAATACGCTCGACTCGTTCCAGGTCAGAATCCAGCCCATCAAGAAAGATACTGTTCATCACGTGCCCCAGAATATCCGCCATCGGCGGATAGCCAGTGACAGTTTTCCGCTCGGATTTGACAGGTTTCGATTCCTGCACACCAACGACCAGTACTCGGTCTGCACCAAGATGTAACGCAGAACTCAGCGGTGCAGTCTGGCGCATGGAGCCATCACCAAAATACTCCCGATTAATCCTGGTGGCAGAAAATAACAGGGGTATCGCAGACGATGCCATCAAATGCGAGATATTAAGATTAGTAGCACAGCCCACGCGACGCTCGCGCGACCACGGTTGAATCGAATCAGCACCCTGATAAAAGGTAACTGATTGACCAGAGGTGTAACCTGAAGCAGTGATTCCCAAGGCATGCAGATGCCCTGCATTGATCGCCTGCTGAATTTTGTTGTAATCAAAGTATTGATTAAGCAGCCCAACTAACGGCTCGCGATCCAGCAATGAATGCGGGTTATATCTCCCCAACCCACCCAGCATCATCGCCGCCAGCCAGTGGGCACCGGTCTTAAAGATGCCTGCAGTGTCAGTGCGAAAGACCTGTTCGGCTTCAAAGTTTTTCCACACATGGCTGAGACGCATCACCCCCTGACGAAAATGGTCGGCATGGATTGCCAATGCGGTGGCGTTGATTGACCCGGCCGAGGTGCCAGTGATCACAGAAAAGGGACTCGTTTTGCCATACTCTTTCGGCAGTACCCGTGCGACCGCCTTGAGTACACCGACCTGATACGCGCCACGCGCACCGCCACCGGGCAGTACCAGTCCGACGCGTGATTCAGGGCTGTTTTTTTGTAACCACTTCATTAATTCAGTTGGTCTTTTAGCTATCTCTTATCATTCCGTTTGAGGCGATTATGCTATCTTGATCAAAAAGTTATTCGAGTAATCCTGATAAAGGCAAGATAACACCGAGACGCCGAGGGCGCAAAAATAATGTGTTTACGCTTTTGCCGGTGGAATACCAAGCGAATCCCACATCGCATCAACCCGCTCTTTAACCGCTTCATCCATGGTGATCGGCTCACCCCATTCACGCGTAGTTTCACCCGGCCATTTGTTGGTTGCATCAAGCCCCATCTTGGAGCCCAGCCCGGAGACGGGTGAGGCAAAGTCGAGGTAGTCGATCGGGGTGTTTTCGATCATGGTGGTATCGCGCGCGGGATCCATGCGGGTGGTGATGGCCCAGATCACATCTTTCCAATCACGAATATTGATGTCATCGTCGGTCACAATCACAAATTTGGTATACATAAACTGCCGTAGAAATGACCAGATGCCCAACATCACCCGCTTGGCGTGGCCGGGGTACTGCTTTTTAATGCTGACAACGGCGAGTCGGTACGAACACCCTTCCGGTGGCAGGTAAAAATCGACAATCTCAGGAAACTGTTTTTGCAGGATTGGTACAAAAACCTCATTCAGCGCGACACCGAGTACCGCTGGTTCATCGGGCGGGCGGCCGGTGTAGGTGCTGTGGTAGATCGGATCGGTTCGATGGGTGATGCGCTCAATGGTAAAAACGGGAAAGGTATCGACCTCATTGTAGTAACCGGTGTGGTCACCAAACGGCCCTTCCGGTGCCGCTTCGCCTGGCTCGAGATAGCCCTCCAGCACATATTCGGCGCTGGCGGGTACTTGAAGATCACTGCCGATGCAGCGTGCCACTTCAGTTTTAGAACCGCGCAGCAGTCCGGCGAAGGCAAACTCAGAGAGGGTATCGGGCACCGGTGTTACCGCGCCGAGGATTGTCGCCGGATCGGCGCCCAGTGCCACTGCCACTGGAAATCGTTCGCCGGGATGTTTTTGCTGCCAGTCACGAAAATCGAGCGCGCCGCCACGATGCGAGAGCCAACGCATGATCACCTTGTTTTTCCCAATCACCTGCTGGCGATAGATGCCGATGTTCTGGCGCTCTTTTTCTGGCCCTTTGGTGACGACAAGCGCCCAGGTAATCAATGGCCCCGCGTCCCCTGGCCAGCAGGTCTGCACCGGAATCTTTGACAGATCAACATCATCCCCTTCGATCACATGCTGCTGACACGCCGCCTTTTTAACAAACTTGGGTGCCATGTTGATCACCTGTTTATAGATAGGCAGTTTTTCCCATGCATCCATCACCCCTTTTGGTGGCTCTGGTTCTTTGAGTGCCGAGAGTAGTTTGCCGACATCACGCAGCGCATCGACCGAGTCCTGCCCCATCCCCATCGCTACCCGTTTTGGCGTACCAAAGAGATTGCCCAGCACCGGCACGTCATATCCCCTGGGGTTTTCAAATAGCAGCGCGGGGCCACCTGCGCGCAGGGTGCGGTCGCAGATCTCGGTCATCTCAAGGTTGGGATCAACCTCAGCCTTAATGCGTATTAGTTCGCCATCTTTTTCCAGGCGTGCGATAAAATCGCGCAGGTCTTTATATTTCATAGTGGATGTTTTACTCAATCTGAAAATTCGGCGACCACCGGGGTATGATCCGAGGGTCGCTCGAGGCCGCGTGGCGAGGTATCAATATGACATGATACGGCCTGTTTGCACAGCGCTTCACTGGCCAGAATCAAGTCGATACGTAGGCCAAGATTACGCGGAAAGGCATTCGCGCGATAATCCCACCAGCTAAAACGCTCATCGGGTTGCTTAGAGAGACGAAAGCTATCTTGCAGGCCGCAGCCGTTGATCTGTTGCAGCGCCACAATATCGGGCTGGCCATTTTTTAACCACTCGAGTAGTTGTGGCATGCGCACACGCAGTGAGTTCACATTCCAGCTGGCAATTTTTTTATTCATAACAATTGATTCTGATTAGGCAAGCGATAAAGGGTTCATAGCAATACCACTCAATCGACTGCTAAAAGAAACCTTAAGCAGCCATGTTTTAGAAAAGCATTGCTCCGCCGATAGGAAAAGTGCACATCTTATTAAATATAAAACACTTTAAAACTAAAAATATAGCAACTATTGTGTTATATAACAAAACTGTAGAACACTAGCTCAGAAGGGACTAGAACATGGAGATGCTTGCCTGGTTTGCAGGATTTGCTGTGGTAGTCGGCACCGCCGCGTATCAACGTATACCGCTCACTTTAACGACACTACTGGTGCTGATCTTTATGGTCTGCTGGAGTACCTTTTTTATTCCAACCGGTGCCTCCTTCTATCTTGCCTGGGGCACCTTTTTATTGATAGCGATCCCGGTTAATATACCGCCGTTACGCAAACTGCTGATCAGTAATCATATCCTGCGTGCCTTTCGTAAAGCACTGCCATCAATGTCGCAAACCGAACGCGAAGCACTGGAGGCTGGTTCAGTATGGTGGGATGGCGAACTCTTTAGTGGCCGCCCCAACTGGCAGCGTCTGCTCTCATTTCCTGCGCCGCGCCTCACCGCTGAAGAGCGCGCCTTTCTGGATGGCCCGGTCGATGATCTATGCCATATGATCAGCGACTGGCAAATAACCGAAGAGCTACACGACCTTCCGCCAGAAGTTTGGCAGTTCATAAAAGATAAAGGTTTCTTTGGTATGATCATCCCAAAGAAATATGGCGGCCTTGAATTTTCAGCACTGGCACATTCTGCCGTCGTGATGAAGATCTCCAGTCGCAGTACTACCGCTGCCGTTACAGTAATGGTGCCAAACTCGCTTGGCCCGGCAGAGCTGTTGCTGCACTACGGCACTGATGCCCAGAAAGATCATTACCTGCCGCGCTTGGCACGTGGTGAAGAGGTACCCTGCTTTGCATTGACCGGGCCTGATGCCGGTAGTGATGCCAGCAGTATGCCGGATATCGGTATCGTTGAAAAAGGGATGTTCGAAGGTAAAGAGGTGGTTGGTATTCGCCTTAACTGGGCCAAACGTTACATCACGCTCGGGCCGGTTGCGACTGTGCTTGGGCTTGCCTTTAAACTACAGGACCCTGATCAATTGCTGGGCGATAAAGAAGAGCTTGGCATTACACTGGCATTGATTCCAACCGACACCCCGGGCGTTTCAATTGGTACACGCCATGCCCCGCTTAATATTATGTTTCAGAATGGCCCTAACTGGGGCAAAGATGTCTTCATTCCGATGGAATGGGTGATTGGCGACAAAAGCGGCATTGGGAATGGCTGGCGTATGCTGATGGAAAGCCTTGCCGCTGGCCGTTCGATTTCACTACCTGCATTGAGTACTGGTGGCGGCAAACTGGCGAGCCGCGCAACCGGTGGTTATGCGCGCATTCGTAAACAGTTTAAGACACCGATTGGTAAATTCGAAGGGGTGGAAGAGGCGTTAACCCGCATCGCTGGCAATACATACATGATGGACGCTGCACGTACCATCACCGCTAGTGCGGTTGATCTCGGCGAAAAACCGTCGGTTGCCTCGGCTATCGTTAAATACAACCTGACCGAGCGGATGCGTTCAGTGATCAACGATGCAATGGATGTGCAAGGCGGCACCGGCATCTGCATGGGGCCACGCAATCTCATCGGTCGCATCTATCAGGCAATCCCGATTAGCATCACGGTTGAAGGGGCCAATATCTTAACCCGCACTCTGATCACCTTTGGCCAGGGTGCCGTGCGTTGCCACCCCTATGTATTAAAGGAGATGCAGGCAGTAAGGGACAGCGATACCAAGCGCGGTGCAACTGATTTTGATCGTGCATTTTTTAGCCACATCGGTTTTACCATTAGCAATGTGGCAAGGGCATTTTACCTCGGCATCACCGGTGCCCGTTTTGTACGTGTGCCAGGTGACAAACGCGCCAAAAAATACTATCGACAATTGACCCGCATGAGCTCAGCCTTTGCATTGGTCTCTGATATTTCCATGCTGGTACTCGGCGGTGAACTGAAGCGTAAAGAGAAGCTGTCAGGCCGCCTTGCGGATGTATTGAGTCACCTCTATTTAGCTTCAGCTTCATTGAAGCGTTATGAAGATCAACAATGCCCCGCTGAAGATTGGCCACTACTGGAATGGTCTTGTCAGGAGTCACTTTATATTATTCAGAAACGACTGCACGAGTTGTTAGCAAACTTTCCAGATCGTTCCGTAGCACGTTGTCTGCGTATCCTGATCTTCCCATTAGGCAAACCTTATGCGGGACCCGATGATCGTCTTGGTCATAAAGTAGCCGGGATAATCCTTGAGCCATCCGAGGCACGTGATCGACTTACCCGTGGCGTCTTCACCACCAGTGACACCAACGAAGCGATGGGCCGTATCGAAGATGGTCTGGTTAAGGTGATCCTGGCTGAACCGGTCGAGAAAAAGATTCAGCAGGCGCAACGTAAAGGTGGCCTACCAAGCGGCATAATGGATGAGGCGATGCTACAGGCCGCGATTCAGCACAGCATTATTGATGAAAAAGAGGCGGTGCTGGTTCGCAATGCCATTTCAGCAAGAAGCGAAGTGATCAAGGTGGATGACTTTCCGCAGGACTACTGGAAGTAGCACCACGAAGTAGCGCTAATATTAGGGTCTGTTGACGTTTCATTTTAACCACTGCTGGAGAGGCATTTTTCGTCTAACGAGGCAGAAGGAGAGCGATTTGGTTATTCTAAATAAACGACTGATAACGAAGTTAGACGAAAAATGCGTCCCAGCCCTATGGGTTGCGCCTGAAAAAGCGCCACTGAGCGTTTCTCGGCACTTATTTGGAACGACCAAACGACGTTTCTCGCGCCACTCATTGGCGTTTTTTCAGGCACAACAGTGGCAAAATGAAACGTCAACAGACCCTAAAGCATAGAGGACGCATAGATGGCGACACGTAAAAAGAAAAAGGCTGGCGGCGCGGTATATATTGTTGATGGCAGTCGCACCCCATTTTTAAAAGTAAAAGGTGCCCCGGGTCCTTTTCTCGCCTCGGATCTTGCCGTTGCAGCAGCGCGACCGCTATTGGCGCGCCAACCATTTGAAATTTCAGCACTGGATGAAGTGATCGTCGGCTGTGTAATGCCAACGCCGGATGAGGTCAATGTCGCGCGTATCATCGCACTCCGACTCGGGTGCGATAAAAACCTGCCGGCCTGGACCGTGCAACGTAACTGCGCATCAGGCCTGCAAGCACTTGATTGTGCCTATCAAAACATCAAAGATGGCCGTTCCGATATCGTGCTGGCCGGTGGCGCAGAATCGATGAGCCATGCGCCGGTATTGTTAAATGACACGATGGTCGGCTGGCTCGGCGAATGGGCCGGGGCAAAAAAGTTTGGTCAAAAGATAAAGACACTGGGCAAACTGCGCGGTGGTCACCTTAAACCCATCATCGGACTACTGCGCGGCCTGAGTGACCCGGTGATTGGCCTCTCAATGGGGCAGACCGCAGAAAATCTCGCCTATCGTTTTGGCATCAACCGCGAAACCATGGACGCCTTTGCAGTCGATAGCCATAAACGGCTGACTGCGGCACAAGAGGGTGGCTACCTCGATGATGAGATCGAAGCTGTCTATGACAGTCGCGGCAAAAGCTATCAACACGATGATGGTGTGCGCGCAGATAGTTCTGTCGATAAATTGGGGAAATTGCGGCCGGTATTTGATCGCAAGTTTGGCAAAGTCACCGCCGGTAATAGTGCCCAAGTCACCGATGGTGCCGCGATGCTGCTGCTGGCGAGTGAATATGCGGTTGAACAATATGACCTGAAGGCAATGGGGCGTATTGTTGATAGTGAATGGGCTGGGCTTGATCCGGCACAGATGGGACTCGGCCCCGCACATGCGATGGCACCGATTCTTAAACGCCAAAAAATGGCCGTCAGCGACATCGATTACTGGGAGGTCAACGAAGCCTTCGCTACTCAAGTACTCGCCTGCGTTGAGGCATGGCAAGATGAAGATTACTGTAAAAATGAATTGGGGTTAAAAGAACCACTCGGCAAGATTGATCGTGCACGACTCAACATCGATGGCGGTGGTGTCAGCCTCGGTCATCCGGTCGGTGCCAGTGGCGCGCGCATCGTGTTACACATATTAAATATTCTGGAGCGCAATGATGCACAACACGGCATGGCCAGCCTCTGCATTGGCGGTGGGCAGGGCGGTGCAATGTTAGTCACCCGCGATGTCAAAGAGGATAAAGGATAAATGACGATGGCAGAAAGTAAACACTGGCGAACAGAGCGTGATGCCGACGGCATCGCATGGCTATATTTTGATATGGCGGAGACCAGTACCAATATTCTCTCGGTTGAGACCATTGCCGAGTTCGATGCACACCTACGCGATATCGAATCAAGCCCACCCAAAGGATTGGTGATTCTATCGGATAAAAAGAGTGGCTTTATTGCGGGTGCTGACATCAAAGGTTTTACCGGCATGGAAAGCGTGGAGCAGGCGGCGGAGTTTATGCGCGGTATGCACACGGTACTCAATAGACTGGAAGCCTTCTCATTCCCAACCGTTAGTTTGATTCGCGGCTTTTGTCTCGGTGGCGGCTTGGAGCTGGCATTGGCAACCGATTATCGTATCGCCGATGAAGACCCTAAAACACGCCTTGGCCTGCCTGAGGTTAGACTCGGCATCCATCCCGGTTTTGGCGGCACGGTGCGAGCGCCACGTCTTGTCGGCGCACCAACCGCAATGGACATGATGTTAAGCGGGCGCGCACTCAGTGCGCGCGTCGCAAAGAAAGTTGGCCTGATTGATTATGCTGTACCAGAGCGACAGTTGTTGCGTGCTGCAAAGATGATCATTGCCGAAGCGCCTGCGCGCCATCGTCCGGGGCGTGTGGCACGACTCTCCAACCATCCTCTGGTGCGACCACTATTGGCGAAGTATCTAAAACGTACCGTCGCTAAAAAGGCGAACCCCGATCACTATCCCGCTCCTTATGCGATGATTGACCTGTGGGCCAAACATTTTGATAATCCCAGTAAAATGTACGCCGAAGAGGCACACTCTGTTGCCAGCTTAGTGGTGGGAGATACCGCGCAGAACCTGATTCGGGTGTTCTTTTTACAGGAAGAGATGAAAGCGCTAGGCCGTAAAAACAAATTTCACGCCGACCGTGTTCATGTCGTCGGCGCGGGTGTAATGGGCGGTGATATTGCCGCATGGTGCGCACTACGTGGCCTACATGTCACACTACAGGATCAGTCACCAGAGCGTATTGCCCCGGCGATGAAACGTGCCCATGCACTATTTAAAAAGAAACTTCGCCAGCCGCGCCTGATACAGGCGGCGATGGATCGCCTGATGCCGGATGTAAAAGGTGTCGGTGTTGAACGTGCCGATGTCATTATCGAAGCGATCTTTGAAAATGCCGAGGCAAAACAGAATCTTTATCGTTTACTTGAACCACGGATGAAGCCAACCGCACTACTCACCACCAACACTTCCAGTATTCCGTTGGAGGTATTATCGGAAGTACTCGAAGACCCCAAACGTTTAGTTGGCCTTCATTTCTTTAATCCGGTGGCACAAATGCAACTGGTTGAGATTGTAAAAGGTGAACAGACCAGCCAATCCATTGCCAACCAGGCTGCTGCGTTTACACGTCAGATTGATCGCCTGCCACTACCGGTTAAGAGTAGCCCTGGGTTCCTGGTCAATCGAATCCTGATGCCGTATCTATTAGAGGCCGTTGTGTTAGAGAGCGAAGGGCTACGCCCGGAATTAATCGACAAGGCCGCGACTGATTTTGGCATGCCGATGGGGCCGATTGAACTTGCGGACACCGTTGGGCTTGATATTTGTCTGGCCGTCGCCGAGACATTAGCTGAAAGTCTGGAGGTCGAAATCCCCGCCAAACTACGCTCGATGGTGAGCAGCGGTAACCTTGGTCGCAAGAGCGGCAAAGGTTTCTACAGCTACAATAAAGGCAAGCCAGAGAAGGCGAAGTGCGAAGGAGAAAGCATGCCTGCCGATCTGACTGACCGTATGATGTTTCGTATGCTAAATGAATCAATGGCATGCTTGCGTGAAGGGGTCGTCGAAAGCGCTGACCTGCTCGATGCGGGCGTGATCTTTGGTACCGGCTTTGCACCCTTTCGCGGTGGCCCAATGCACCACATCCATACGAGTGGCAGTCAATCGATGAAAAACAGAATCGATGATCTGAGCCAAAAATATGATGGCCGTTTTGAACCGGATGCCGCATGGGGAAGCCTGTAGGCCCTGTAGGCCCTGTAGTGACTATTTGAGACGCTGCCATTGCGAGCAGCGCGAAGCAATCTTAATCAAACAGAACCGAGTGGACAGAGATTACTTCGCGCTGCTCGCAATGACATATTAACTCCAGTGACCCCTATGACAAATCAAAGTGTAAAAACCATCACCCCCGAACAGGCAGGCACATTGGCGGGCCTGTTGCGCGAGCGCATCAAGCGCAGCCCTCAGAACGTCGCATATCGCTATTTTATCAATCATGAAAACCGCTGGGTTATGCTTACCTGGCATGATATGGGCCGCCGCGTGATTAAATGGCAGATCGCTTTAAGAGGTGAAGGGCTACAACCCGGCGATCGGGTCGCCATCATGTTGCGCAATAGTGTTCAGTGGGTCGCATTTGAACAGGCTGCACTTGGGCTGGGACTGGTCGTGGTGCCGCTGTATGTCAACGACCGCCCTGACAATATCCTCTACATCTTGCAAGATACTGACGCCAAAGTACTGCTGCTCGAAGGCCGCGAGCAGTGGCGTCAATTTTCATCCGTCATTGATCAAGCAAAAGGTTTAAAGCGTGTGGTGAGTCTGCACCCCACTATCAACGAGAAGACTCATCCGCTGGTGCGCGCCAAAGAGGCGTGGTTACCCGGCGATGTGATGACCAGTGGCGAGGCGCTTGCGACCATGGATGCCGATCCAGACTCACTGGCCACCATCGTTTATACCTCAGGTACCTCAGGTCGCCCCAAGGGGGTAATGTTGAGTCACCATAATATTCTCTGGAATGCACATGCAGGGTTAGGCGTTGTGGCGATTAATCAGGGTGATCTGTTTCTCTCTTTTCTACCACTCTCTCATATGTTTGAACGTACTGCCGGCTACTATCTACCAATGATGGCGGGGGCCACAGTTGCCTATTCACGCTCAATCACACTGCTGGCTGAAGACCTTGGCATTATTAAACCCACCGTGCTGATTTCAGTACCACGCATCTTTGAGCGGGTACAGGGCAAGGTGCTGGCACAACTGGCGCAGCGTCCACCGCTGGCGCAAAAACTATTTCGCACCGCAATGAAAGTGGGCTGGGATCATTTTAACTATGAGCAGGGGCGTGCTGAGTGGCAGTCCATGTTTCTGCTATGGCCACTATTAAAGAGATTAGTAGCCGACAAGGTGCTGGTAAAACTGGGTGGGCGTGTTCGCGTGACGGTCTGTGGCGGCGCACCACTTTCGGATGGCGTTGCCAGAATGTTTATCGGGCTTGGTCTGCCAATGATTCAAGGCTATGGTCTTACTGAAACCAGTCCGGTGATCAGTTGCAATAAGATCGAAAAAAATGATCCGTTGAGTGTTGGCCCACTGCTTAATGATGTCGAAGCGAAAATTACTGAGGCCGGTGAATTAATCATTCGCAGTCCCGGCGTAATGCATGGTTACTGGCACAATCAAAAAGGCACAGATGAGGTTATCAAGGATGGCTGGTTTCATACCGGTGATAAAGCAGAGCTTCGTAAAGGGGTGCTTTATATCACCGGTCGCCTGAAAGATATCATTGTGCTTTCAAATGGGGAGAAGATACCACCATCCGACATGGAGCTGGCGGTTACGCAAGACCCACTCTTTGAACAGGTAATGATTATTGGTGAAGGCCGCCCCTATCTTGTCGCACTGTTAGTACTAGACCCTCAGCAGTGGGAAATATTCGCGGGGCAACACAACGTTGCACACGATGACCCAGTATCACTGCGCATTGTAGCTGTTGAGAAGGCGCTGGTAAAACGTGTTGCCGCGATGCTAAAAGACTTTCCCGGCTATGCCCAGGTACGCCGCATCTCAGCACAACTGGAGCAGTGGTCAATCGAAAACGGGATGCAAACACCAACGCTGAAGTTAAAACGCAACAAGATCCTTGAACACCAGAGCAATGACGTCGTACGCATCTACGAGGGACACTAATGAACAGGCAAAACAGCGAACAACTACCGCTGGATAAACAACCCACCACCCGCATGGCTGCACGCCCGGCAGATACCAATGCCGCTGGGGATATCTTTGGTGGCTGGATTATGTCGCAGGTTGATATCGCCGGCAGTATCGCTGCCTACCGCCGGGCCAGGGGGCGCGTCGTGACCGTTGCAGTCAATGAGTTTCAATTTCACAAGCCGGTCTTTGTCGGTGATCTGATCAGTTGCTATGCCGAGGTAGTAAAGGTTGGCCGTACATCGATAACTGTTGACGTTGAGGTCTTTGCCGAACGCCATCGAGCCGGTGATGACGATGATGTCATTAAAGTGACCGAGGCAACGCTGACATTTGTTGCCGTATGTGATGATCGTCGGCCACGAATGGTTCCAGAAAAAAATTAATTTAATAACTAACTGATGTTACGCACCGGCTATTATGAATCAATGGGTTACAATTTTTTCAGTCCGCTACAGACCGCATTCTATCTGAGGTGTGCGTAACATCAGTAACTAACATAGACGACTAAAATGAGAAAGAGTCAAAAACACCTGATAATTGTGTTAATGATATTCACTCCAACACAGGCACATTCATTTTACAAATGTATTGATAGTGCTGGCGCTGTTACATACCAGAAGACTCCGTGCCCAAATATAACCCAGAAAAAAATGCATGTTTATACAGCACCCAGGCCGGGACTAAAGGGCGGTGAGTTTTATGAAGGTGACTCTGACCTGGAGAACCCTATAATCTCTATCAAGAAAAGACTACCAGCCATACTATCATCACTAACACCAGTTAGAATATCATCGAGAGAATATTTTCAATCCGAAGGCAGTTGGCCTGAAAAGCTTATTGACATAGGCCTGAATAAAATTGAAATGAAGAGCAGTTATGTTGACGAAGTTTATTTAAATGGAACGGGTAATATTACCGTGCGACTGAATAAAGGCTTTGGCAATAAAAAGCAGGTGATTTTGGAACCGATCAGTGTGATGGGTGGTACCAGCTTTGAGTGGAAGTGTTATACAAACTTTCCCAGGGAGTCGCTTCCATCTGGTAGAGAAGCATTATGTGAATCTAAAAACATCAAGTAAAACCACGAAATAGTCAGCCAATAAACAGATAGGAGAAGTATTAAATGAACTGGACGGTTTACCTCTCAGGCGAAATCCACACAGACTGGCGCGAACAGATTATTAGGGGCAGCGAGCAGGCAGGCCTTCCAATTCAATTCACCTCAGCGGTGACAAACCATGAAGCCAGTGATGCAGCGGGTGATTGCCTCGGCGATGAAGCCAATAGTTTCTGGCGCGATCATAAATCAGCCAAGGTCAATGCGATTCGCACCAGGTCGCTGATCGAAATGGCGGATATCGTTGTGGTTCGTTTTGGCGATCAATACAAGCAGTGGAATGCTGCCTTTGATGCTGGTTTTTGTGCGGCACTCGGTAAGCCTTATATTGCGCTGCATGATGAAAAGATCATCCATCCATTAAAAGAGGTGGATGGCGCTGCGATGGCGTGGGCGCAGACACCAGAACAGGTAGTGGAAACCTTAAAATACGTGACTAGAAAATAGTCAGTGATAGCGGGTACGTGATGCGCACCTGCTTTATGAGAGTCACCATTTACTGCGCACCATAGTTGGCTCGTAGGTCAAATGGCAATCGAATCACTTTCTGTTTGGTGGCGCTAACAAGCTCAACGGATTCAATGCCTTTATTCAGCGGTAGGATCATCGTCCAGTAGCCACCATCCTGGAAATTAATAGGGTCAGCAACAACGCGCTTTCCATCTGCGCCAATACCATGCAGGTTGACGAGTTTCTCTATATCCCCTTCAACCTTAAGGTTGTAGCCTGTGAACATACCAAGCGCAATACTCGTCACAGTAACCGTCATCCCACTTACCTCCACACCAGGCCATAGGCCATTCAATGGGAATTTATGTGATACGGTCTTTGTTGGCAATCGAAAAACAAACTCGCCCTCAAGGTGATCAACCTTTTCATTATCCGCCAGACCACTGCGCAGTGAAATTCCCCGATAAGCAACCGGCAACCCTTTGAGTCTATGTTTAATAGAAATCTTTCCACTGTCACTACGGTAGGGATAACTCACCTGCGTATATTTTTCCATTACACCGTCTTTATGTGCTGGAATTGAAATCGTATGGCTCAGCGCAGATAACACACCTGGTAACTCCATTAACATAGGAAAATAAAGGTGGGCAGTGGGTGTATTCCCCCAGTTTTGCGGCGTGTGCGTGACAAACATCCTTGCTGTCGACCACGAGGCTTCCGCGATAGGCTGTTTGTTTTTTCCCCACACATGCCAATCTTTTGGGTCTGTCTTCAGGTTCGCCATCTTATGTTTACTGTACTTATTCCACCTGCTAATACTGACCTTGTTTGGTGCCAGATAGACCGGCGCGACACGTTTCTCTTTCTCTGGTGTCGAAAATAGATCTGTCAATAGAAATGACTTCTCCTGCGCAAGCAACTGATCAGCAATATAAACCTCGATTGAAGCCACTTTACCTTTAAAACTTTTTGAAGAGCGGCCTTCACTATTACCACCCATTGACCAGTTCGATTTCAGCGCCCTGCCATCTTTGTTTAATGCACGCACTTCTAGCAGACGTTGATAGTCACCAGAGAGATGATAGTTAACTGCCCCGCCTTTAATACTGCTCAAATAGAATCGTACTCCCGCATGTTCAACTACCTCTCCGGCTTTTAGTGCCACAGTAAACTTTGAAACCGCTGTTGGGGCTGAAAACGTAATGTTACCGCGAATTTTATCGATCGCTTCAGGATAAACACCCTTCTTCAGCCGTAAATTTTTGCTCAAAGATGCCAGGTCATTAAAAGCGGAAAAGCTGGTCTGTGGCTCATGGTTTGCGGGCCCATAGACATTGTCTGGCTTCGCACAGCGCTCATCACGCATTAACTCTTCGCCACTCTTTGATTGAATAGAATCAATAGAGAAGGTCATTGTCTCAACACTATCAGCCATGAACTCCCGTCCCTTCGGAAAACCAATTTTCGCACCAAGGTTAAGTTTAAAATAGTCCTCTTCCTGATAATCAATCGAATTAAGGCTGACCGCATAAGCACCATCAATAAACTGAGGTGGTGACTGATGCTTAAAGCTCTCAAGATCGATGCTCGGCAGCTGCTTTAATCCTGCATATAAATCGTAGTTGATCAGATGCTCTTTAATCTCATCTTGCTGAGTCTTTTCATCCCTACCGTTAGAGATTGTAGGGGTGAAAAGACTCGCTATTCCTTCCTCTATGATATTCTCAATATCACTTAGTATCTCTGCGTCCAGTGCAATATCCACAGCAATATACTCATCGCTATCGGTTGTCGTTACACGAGAAAAAAGTGAGGCCATCGTTGGTGATACTGACAGGCTATCTGCCTGCATCTCATCCAGGGTTGTACGTGCTTTGCTAATCGTCTGACTATTCCACTGCGGGTTATCACTAAACAGCGAAAAATTGAGGTTCAATCCTGCCGACACAATATCCACTGCTGCTGCACTGCCGATAGCTTTCATCTCGGGCACCTTTTGAGCAACACCCCTTGCCATCATGCCCGGCATACCCGTGACTACCTTTGCCGCCTGCTCGGGCATAAATGCCATTAATGCGGCAATCTGCCCTTCTCGGTAATCACGCCACTGAATCAAGTCCTGGTTGGCATCGACATCAGAGACAACCCTTTGCCAGAGATTCACCGCATAGAGCGGATCACTAGAGATCATCAGCCACGATTCAGAAATATTTAACGTCAACACGGATGGTTTTGAGGTCACTTTTTCGTCTTTTTCACATAGCGGTGCATCATCAGGCTCGGCTACTATTTTTTCGGTTAACTGCCAGCCACCCTCTCCCTGTGGTATCACTTCAAAGGAGCGCTGCAGTTCATTCAAAATAGTCTGCGCTTCAAATTTTCCGGCCAATAGCATACTACCGCTGACGCCCTGCTTATCGGGTGAGACGTGAACTGAGAATATAAATTGAGTCAGGTTATCGCGAAAATTGGCAGGGCCAGTGAATAGCTGTTTGATTAAATCGCGTTTAGTCTCAGAAACTGGTAAGGCACCAGGATCGGTCTCACCGAGTATGTGATCATTAATCACGACCACCTTCTCAACATCCACATAGCCCACTGCGACAAGATTTCCATCTGCGAGGGCATTTTCTGCCTGCATGAGTGCCTGTGACGGCGTTAGGTAGAGCCAGTACCAGCCATAACCTGCAACGCCAATCACCATGACAAACATGACTGCGAACACCGCAGCCAACATGCGAGGAAGCTGTTTTGTTATTTTTTTATCTGATTCACTGTTTTCTGGCTTATCACAATCAACGGATTCAGCCATGTCGGTAGCAGCGACAGCTGCAGTTTTCTCCACCGTTGCTTCAACTGGTTTATCTGAGGCCTCTGGAACCTCAATCACTTCAACATCAACACCCGCTTTACGCAAATAATTTGAGATTTTATCCAGCATTATCCGCTCTGCCGATGAGCTCACCTTAATCCGTCGACCAGATAGAAATATCTTTCGCGCTTTTGCTTCAGAAAGCCGTGCAACTTTGGCAATCGCCTTCAGCGCGATCGCTTCATTTGCACCCTCTAATAATTGCCCATTGCTAATGAGTTTGTATGCCATTACACCCTGCCTGCTAACGGAGAAAGTGCCTTGATAAATTAATGATTTGTAAATCCTTATCGACTAAATGACATTGGCCATTAGAAATCTCCAGCTAAACAACACCTAACGAACAAGAGCGAGTCCTAAACTACGGGGTTATTTTCAACTAAAGAGACTTAAACACAGCACTAACTCAGGATAAAAATTACATTAAATTTCCTATGATTTATGTTTATAATTTGCTCGCGATCTCTAATTAATAATTTAGACCGGCGCATTAAACCGGGCGTCATCAAGGGGTAGAAATGATTGGATATGTCACATTAGGGACTAATGACCTGCCAAAGGCCGCTGAGTTTTACGACAAGGTATTTGAAGGTATCGGTGCAAAACGAATCTATGATTATGAGACATTTGTCGCCTGGAGTACTGCTGAAGGAGGGCCCATATTTTCAGTGGTCAGGCCTTTTGATCAAAATCCTGCAACGGTTGGTAATGGCACCATGATTGCGCTTAAGGTTGAAAGTTCTGATACCGTTAATTTGTTGCACGCAAAGGCGCTTGAATGTGGTGGGCAGGATGAAGGGGCACCAGGGTTACGTGAGAGTGGTTTTTACTGTGCCTATTTTCGTGACCTGGATGGTAATAAGCTAAATTTCTTTCATATACCCGTGGCGGTTGTTAATCATTTGTGATGATTGTGAGATAGGGCCGTGAAGAAATAGGCGTTTAATAACACTGTAGTTTCAATATTAACCCTAATTCTAAAAAGGACCCTATGATGAAAAAACAGCTTTCAGCTCTGTTAACCCTAACTGTTCTGGCATCCACCCCGGTGATGGCGCAGGATATCAATATCAAGCTCACCAACCTGACAAACGGGCTCTACTTTACCCCATTGCTGGTGGCAGCTCATGATGTGAATACTCACCTGTTCATGGAAGGCAGTAGTGCCTCTGTCAATTTACAAAAAATGGCCGAAGGAGGGGATATCAGAGGTTTATTGAGTGATCTCCAGGTGGTATCAGGCGATGTGGTCGAGAACCCCGCCGCTGGCCAGTTAGACCCTGGTGAGAGTGTTAATTTTAATATGATGACAAATGACAGCAATACACACTTATCACTAACGGCGATGTTACTGCCAACCAATGATGGTTTTGTGGGTATTGATAGCCTTGAGTTACCCACTTCTGCTGGTACCTATACTTATTATCTCAATGCCTATGATGCAGGTACCGAAGCCAATAACGAGGTGATCAACGGCGGTGATGGACAGGGCGTATTGGGAATTCCTGCCGATCCCGGTGGCAATGCTGGTACTGGAGGAACGGGTTTACCCGCGACGGAAAATAATATGACGGTTCATATTCATCGTGGCAATTTGGGTGATGACAATGCCAGCGGTGGTGAAAGTGATTTAAACAATACGGTACATCGATGGTTAAATCCGGTGGCAAAACTTGTTATTACGGTTAATTAAAGGAGGCAGTGATGAGAATTCCATTAAAATTAGCCACTGTAATGATTGCTGCAGCGATGGCTTTTCTACAAGGGTGCAATGATGACAGTAATAATGGCGACGACGCCATTTCATTACCAGACAAACAATTTCAGCTTGATGTGACTAATCTTACTCATAACCAGGCGATTTCCGCTGTTGGTGTAATATTACATGATTCGGCCTACCAGTTATTTACATTGGGAGAGGCTGCTACTGTGGCACTAGAAGAACTTGCGGAGGGGGGTGACAATAGTGCTTTGTTAAGCGAGGCCAACAGTAACGGCGCGGTAATTGATACGGTAGCGGGCACCGCAATGATCGTACCCGGCAGCAGCGAGCGTTTTATGCTGGGTGGCAATGCCAGCGCGCTTGAAGTTAGCCTGGCTGGCATGCTGGTGAATACCAATGATGGCTTTGCGGCACTGAATGGCGCCGCTATCGGCCACCTTGAAAGGGGGGCAAGCGTAACTTTCCACGCCAAGGTGTTTGATGCGGGCAGCGAAGGCAATAGTGAGGCAGCGGCCGAGCTTCCCGGTCAGGGCGGTGAAGGCTTTAATGCCGCGCGCAATGATCGTGACTTTGTCACTGTTCATCCCGGTGTGCTCAGCATGGTGGATGGTCTGGCAACATCGGCGCTGGACCAGTCACACCGTTTTGACAATCCAGCGTTAAAGGTTGTGGTCACACGCCTGCAATGACCACTGGACGTGCCCCGCTCTCGCGGGGCATAGTGTCAATAGCAAAGTAAAACTGCCAAGCTTCAGATCATCGTAACGGAATCCACGCTATGAGCCATAAAGTGCTAATCATTGAAGATAGCGCCGAGATTGCCAACTTGATACAGTTGCATCTCAAAGATATTCACTGTGATGCTGATATTGCTGCCGATGGCGCGCGTGGTCTGGCCTGTTTTGATCAAGGTAATTACCAGTTAGTGATTCTTGATCTGATGTTGCCAGTCATTGACGGGCTGGAGGTCTGTAAGCGTCTACGCAGTCAGGCGCGTTATGTGCCGATCATCATGCTTACCTCCAAGTCTTCAGAGCTCGATAGAGTGCTTGGGCTGGAGATGGGGGCAGATGATTATATTACCAAGCCCTTTAGCCTGCCTGAGCTGGTAGCACGGGTGAAGGCACAGTTTCGTCGTCTGGAGGCGATGCAGGCGTCCACTATTAAGGCTGACTCACCGCGACTACAGTTTGCCGATCTTGTGATTGAAACAGATAAGCATCGGGTGTTACTGGCTGGCAATAAAATAGAGCTGACTGCAAAAGAATTTGACCTGCTACTTCATTTTGCGAACCATCCGGGGCGTGTCTATAGTCGCGCCGCATTACTGGATAAGGTGTGGCACTATCGCTACGAGGGTTATGAGCATACTGTTAATTCTCATATCAATCGCTTACGCAATAAGATAGAGGCAGACCCCGCAAAACCGTATTATATCCTCACCGTGTGGGGTGTGGGTTACAAATTTAATGATGAATTTCTTTAAAGTATCGCTATTTATTCATGAATACCTATATTAAACACCAAATCTGTCACCGCGATGTCATCACACTTGCCAATAGACCCGCTGCTGTGTGCCCTTCGGGTAATACCGGCGATTTACACCTTGTTACGACGAATCTGGTTATTCAATCTACAGCGCTCAGTATTAATAGAGGTGCCCTTTAATGTTTCGTACCCTGTATGCCAGGCTCTCTTTTGTACTCGTGTTGCTGCTGCTGGTGGTGGGGGTAATATACGCTTTTCTGACACTTTCCAGTGCCCGTTATTACCATCAGGAAGTCGCACAGCAACTTAACCTCGATCTGGCAAAGAACCTGGTGATGGATCGTAACCTGGTGGAGTCGGGTCATATTAATCAGGCCGCGTTGGAGGAGACCTTTTCCACCTATATGGTGATTAATCCCAGTATTGAGATCTACCTGCTCGATCTCGATGGAAAAATCCTCTCCTATTCGGCCGATCCCGGTAAAGTCAAACGTAACAGTGTTTCTCTTGCCCCTATACAGGATTTCCTGAGTGGCAAGCGCCTGCCTTTACTGGGTGATGACCCCCGCAGTCACGAACAATCAAAGGTGTTTTCTGTAACGCCAGTGCCGACTGCGGAGTCTCCCGAGGGGTATCTGTACGTGGTGTTACGTGGCGAACAGTATGATGACATTGAACGTTTTATCAATGAGAGTTTTATCTTGCGTCAGAGTGGCTGGGCGTTGGCAGGCAGTCTATTGTTGGGGTTATTGGCAGGCTTGGTACTGTTTTATAAATTAACGCGCCGCCTCAACCGGCTAAGCGAAAACATGAACGATTTCCGGCGTAGTGACTTCAGTCAATTTGAGGTGAAATCAAGATGGCGGCAGCGAGGTGATGAGGTTGACCAGCTCGCCACTACCTTTGAGGAGATGGCACAGCGTATCGTGATGCAGCTTGATGACCTTAAGCATCAAGACCAGCTGCGTCGGGAGCTGATAGCCAATGTCTCCCATGATCTCCGTACCCCGGTCGCTATCCTCCATGGTTACCTGGAGACGTTGATGATTAAAGACGAGTCGTTGAGCGATACGGAAAAAAAGAAGTACCGACAACTGGCATTAAAGAGCAGTGATCGATTGACTCACTTGATAAGTGAGCTATTCGAGTTGGTTCGCCTGGAGGCACAGGAGATGGTACTGCATTGCGAACCCTTTAATCTTGCTGAACTGGCGTATGACGTCATGCAAAAATTTCAACTCCAGGCAGAGGGGAGGCAGATTTCACTGTCAGTGGACACCGCTACCACTGCCCCTTTTGTTTATGCAGATATCAGTCTGATTGCCCGGGTACTGGAGAACCTGATCGGCAACGCGATGAGATACACCACCCATGGCGGGATCACCATCCACTTTAAACTACACGAAGGGGCCGTGTTAACCAGTATCTGCGACACTGGACCCGGTATTTCACCACAGCACCTGCCACATATCTTTGATCGTTTTTATCAGGGTGAGGCTGATAGCAGCCGCTCTCAGCCCGGCGGCGGACTTGGTTTGCCGATCAGTCAAAGGATAATCGAGCTGCACGATAGTAGCATCGGTGTCGATAGTCTGCCGGGCCAGGGAGCTGCATTTTATTTTACCCTGCCAGTGGCAAAGCTGGATGAAACAGAGAGGAGTCGATAACCGCACACAACCCAGCTTCAGTTGCATATCGCCATAACCACCCGCGTAATCGGGAGATACGCCTTTCCCATCTTACATGCAGCAAAACCCCCCGCCATTTGGCAAGCAAATTCAAAATTCAGCGCAAACACCAAACACCCGATATCAAACAGAGTTATTCGCTTACTATTATGTAGTCATTTCGCTAATATTGTCAGATGTTAATAGTATCGTTTATTAAACATTTGAATGAATCTACCGACATATAATTGCCATCAACAAATATCTTAATAAAGATGGATTTATCATATTTTTATCCATAAAGGGCAATGTCAGGCAGGGGCTTTAGATCAGATAATGTCAAAAATAAGCATTAAAGAGATAGACGTTGGCATGGTTTTATCATCTGACGTAACAGATCGAGGAGGGCGTACTATACTGCTTAAAGCAGGTTCAGAGCTAACAGAAAAACACTTAAAAATTTTTAAAACCTGGGGCGTGGTACAAGTCGATGTTAAAGGTAAAGACAATTCAACACCACTGAACAATATCATCAATGCTCACCCCGAACTGGAAATTTCAGCACGACTGGCGGTCAAAAGCACATTTAAACATACTAATCTCAAACATCCATTTTTCAAAGAACTAAGCGATTTATGGGTTCAAAACCACATAAAACAACGTGCCGCCGAGATATGAATCAGCCCAATCCACAACACCTCATTGCCGGCATTACACAGATAGCATCTTTACCAGAGATTTATATGAAAATAGAGTTGGCGATGAACAATCCAAAATCGTCAAGTAAATATTTTTCAGACATTTTAAGTGAAGATATCGCACTGGCTGCAAAAATTCTGCGACTGGCAAATAGTTCCTTCTTTAGCTTCCCTGGAAAGATCAGTACCGTCACTCAGGCTATCACCCTTATCGGGACTCGTCAGTTAAGAGACATCATTCTGGCTAGCTCTATTGTTGGTGCTTTTAAAGACATTCCTGCAGAACTGATCGACATGAAATCTTTCTGGCGACACAACATTGCATGCGGTGTGACATGCAGGATAATTGCAATGTTAAGGCGAGAAACAAATGTAGAAGCTGCGTTTGTCTCCGGTTTATTACATGACATTGGTCGCTTGGTGCTATATAAAGAAAAACCAGATGCCATGGGGGAGCTAATTGAGAAATGCAGCAAAACTGAAGAGTTACTCTATAGATCAGAAAGAAATCATTTCGGTTTTGATCACGCATTGCTGGGGAGCTTATTACTTAAAGAGTGGAAATTACCAACACGCTTGATCAAAACCACCGCATGTCATCACACCCCAGAAAGAGCAAAAGAATACATTATAGAAACTGCAACCGTACATGTGAGCGATATCATTTCTAATGCACTGACAAGCGGAAGCAGTGGTGAAAAAATGATTCCACCAATGTCCGAAAAGGCATGGAAAATACTGGGCCTGGAAGATGGCAATCTAAGCCTGATCGCCGATGAGCTCGACAAACAATACTCGGTTGCCGTTGACTTTGTCTTAAGTGAATCACCATGAATATATATAAAAACGAAACACATGCTACTCAATTAATGTCATCTTACGTACGATTGATTGATGGCCTACAAGAGATAGCTATTCCAGATGACATCATCACGCACACTACCGGGCCAATTACAACAGATGACATCTTTGAAGCTGCCAGAATGCGTATCTGCAAGTTGTTTACGCTACGGTCACATGCTTTTTTAATCGCCAATGATCATTTTGAATTTGATATTTACTCATGTCACCCTGAAGCATCAAAAAATGAATATACCAAAGCAATGGACGCCTGGGTTGAAGATGGCTATTTTTCATGGGCACTCAATCAAAATCGCGCTGTAGTACAACATTGCAAAGGTGGCGATAGCACTTATGTTCTACATGCCATCGCAACACGTTCTCGAACCATCGGCTTGTTTATCGCTCACACCTCACCTGGCACTCAAATTGACGAGGGAGTTCTTTCATTACTATCAGTGGTATTAATGAATTGTGCCAATGGACTTGAATCAACAGAGCTGCACACAGAACTCAAAAAACACAACGAAAATCTAGCGTTATTAATTCATGAACGTACCAAAGAACTTGAAATAGAAAAAGATCGTGCTGAAAAAATTGCCGCTGAAAAAAGCATCTTTCTTGCCACTATGAGTCATGAAATTAGAACGCCGATGAATGGTATTATTGGCATGACTCAATTACTACAAAAAAGTGATCTTAACAAAGAACAGCGAAACCTGGCCAGCACAGTACTGAAATCTGGCCAGGCCTTAGTACATCTAATTGATGATATTCTCGACATTTCAAAAGTAGAGGCAGGTCAATTAGAGTTAAATTTATCGCCTTTTGATATCTCTTCGTTGTTTAGTGATGTTGTTGAATTACTTAGGCCGCAGGCCTTAATAAAGAGCACCCATATTGAGCTTATTATTAGCGATCATATTGACAGATATGTCATAGGTGATGCCGGCCGTATTCGACAGATCATGCTTAACCTAGTTGGCAATGCCATCAAATTCACCACTGAGGGTGAAATTAAAATAATGGTTGGTGCTTGCAAAGAACATGAAGAAAAACAATTGTATATCTCGGTTAAAGACAATGGCATTGGCATTCGCCCGGAGCATATTGGACGACTGTTTAATCCTTTTTCACAAAGCGATGCCACGATTGCAAGTAAACATGGTGGAACCGGCTTAGGGCTTGCCATTTGCAAGCAACTTGTCGAATTAATGAAAGGAGAAATTGGCGTAAATAGCGAATACGGAAAAGGATCAAATTTTTGGATGACACTTGAACTAACACCCTCACATGCCAGTGAAATCAGCACAAAACGAAGCAACTCGCAAGAAAATGAAAAACCAGCAAACAATCGCTTGCTGCCCCAGGCAAAAATACTGGTAGCCGAGGACAATGCAATCAATCAAAAAGTCATTTCATTAATGCTAAAGTCATCTAATTTTGATTTTGAAGTAGCAGATAATGGAAACAAGGTGCTTGCCTGTCTAAATAAAAATCAATATAACTTAATCTTGATGGATTGCCAGATGCCGGAATTAGATGGCTATGAAACCACTAAAATTATACGGAATGGCAATAAGCATTATCATGGAATACCCATTATTGCTTTAACAGCAAATACAATGGAGAACGACCGGGATCAGTGCCTTGCTGCAGGGATGAATGACTTTCTTCCCAAGCCCATTAATCAACAACATTTAAATGCTATTTTGGAAAAGTGGTTAAACCAGAACACTGATGGTATTTTGCCGCCAGATGAAATCATCATTGAAAATTCTCATGAGGTATTAATTGACCAGGCCGAAATGATGGCGTTGGCTGAAATGATGGAAGATAGCTTTACGACACTTTTGGAAACTTTCATCCAGCACTCCGAGTTAAAACTTCAAGCATTGAATTCAACCGTCAAAGCATCCAGCTGCAATGAGACAAAAGAAGTGCTCCACTTTCTGAAAGGCAGTTGTTTATCAGTGGGCGCGGTGCGCCTGACCGCCATGATCATCACATTCGAGGCACTTGCCAACCAGGCAATGATCGCTGAAATTGAACCGCAATTACCACAGCTTGAACACTGTTATCGTGATACCGTTAACGAAATCAAGCGCATTGTGACCTCTCAGGACGCTCACTGAAAGCCAAAAAATGGCACAATAGCGCCATGACACCGATTATCCTCGCAACACTCAATGCCCGCTATTTCCATTCCTCACTCGGCCTGCGCTACCTGCTGGCCAATATGGGTAAGCTTGAAGCAAACACAGCCATCCGTGAATTCATCATTGATGCCCGTCCAATCGACGTTGCCGAAAAGCTGCTGCTCGAACAGCCACGTATTATTGGTCTGAGCGTCTATATTTGGAATATCGCACAGACCACCCAACTGGTCGCGCTACTAAAGCAGGTGAGCCCAGAGACGATCATCGTGCTCGGCGGTCCCGAGGTGAGCTTTGAGCATGAGCAGCAACCGATTGTTGAGATGGCGGATTATGTGATCTGCGGCGCGGCAGACCTGGAGTTTGCTGAGCTATGCCGTGAACTATTAAGCGATAAGCCACCACCACGAAAGATCATCAACGCGATCCCGTTTAAGCTGGCTGAGCTAAAGATGCCGTATCATCTCTATAGTGATGAAGACATTAAAAACCGCCTGATCTATGTGGAGGCCTCACGCGGCTGCCCGTTTAAATGTGAGTTTTGCCTCTCGGCGCTCGATAAGACCGCCAAGCCGTTTGACCAACAGCAGTTTCTCGACGAGATGCAGGTTCTCTACGAGCGCGGTGCACGTCACTTTAAATTTATCGACCGTACCTTTAACCTCAAGATCAAAGACAGCATCCGCATCATGGAGTTCTTTCTGGCGCGCATGAGTGAAGACCTCTTTCTGCACTTTGAATTGATCCCCGATCATCTGCCCGATGCGTTGCGCGAGATGATCCAGCGCTTTCCCGAAGGCTCACTACAATTTGAGGTTGGTATCCAGAGTTTTAATCCCGAGGTGCAGGCGTTGATTAGCCGTAAGCAGGATAATGAAAAGAGCGCCGAAAACCTGAGCTGGATTCGTAACAACAGCCATGCCCATATCCATGCCGACCTGATTATCGGCCTGCCGAGCGAAGACATCACCAGTTTTGCGCAGGGCTTTAACCAGCTAGCAGCACTCAGCCCACATGAGATACAGGTCGGCATCCTCAAGCGCCTGCGTGGCACGCCACTGGTGCGTCACACCACTGAATATGAGATGCGCTACAACCCTAATCCACCGTATAACATCCTTAACACCAGCCGAATCGACTTCCTCACCATGCAGCGTCTCAATCGCTTTGCCCGTTACTGGGAGATGATCAGCAACTCCGGCCGTTTCAAAAATGCGATGACATTGGTGCTGGCGGATAACGCCTTTGAGGGGTTTATCAAACTAAGTGACTGGTTGTTTGCTGAGACAGGGCAGACACACCGCCTTGCACTGAAACGGTTGTTTGAGTTGCTGCATCGCTACCTGACCGAAGCCGCAGGCATTAGCAATGAAGAGGCAACTGAGCTGTTGCGACAGGATCATCAGGCCTCGGGTCTGAGTTCAGTGCCTGCATTTTTGATTGAGCAGCAAAGCCAGCAGCAGAAGAAATCATCGAAACGGAGCCTGGAGAGTCGACAGGCAAGGCATCGGGGGCGTACGTAATTAGTGCCTGCACGAAAACCAGTTAACCTCATAATTTAATACGAAAAACAACTCCAATATTCACTCGAAGAAAGCTACAATAAAGCACACTTTTTGCAAGAAACCTGCAGAAAATGACTAATTTTCAGGCTTTTTCATAAAACTTCGAGGATTTATTGGATGCGCTGCGTGAAAAACCCACAACTTCATTTTGGCGAAGTCAATATTGCTGATATCGAATTCGATGCGCGTTCTCGCGATGATATTCCTGCCATCCTCAAAGGATTGCAATATATTTACACCAACGATGACGCTCGGAAGAAAGTGTTTAGCACACTGACAGCAACACTTGACCCATCCGTGAACACCGAAGTGGGTCGCCCTGGTATGGCGTTGTGGAAAATCTTTGTATTAGCCACATTGAAGCTTGGTTTGAACTGTGATTTTGACCGGTTGCAAGAGCTAGCGAATCATCATAATACGGTTCGTAAAATGTTAGGCCATTCCGGCTGGGAAGATACGGCCATCTACAAGATTCAAACTATCATCGATAATGTTTCCAAACTTAAACCTTCCGTGCTAGCAGATATCAATCAAGTGATTGTAGAGTCGGGTCATGAAGTCGCAAAAAAAAAAGCCTGGAGAAAAATTACGAACGCGCTGTGACTCCTTAGTGGTTGAAACTGATGTGCACTACCCAACAGATATCAACTTAT
>Ga0316203_1000319_pt1 | contig 68884 bp, 66 predicted proteins | sample 6monrhotite_MG_FD_204940 | JGI IMG/M metagenome (GOLD analysis project Ga0316203, IMG submission 204940) | Microbial mat bacterial communities from mineral coupon in-situ incubated in ocean water Damariscotta River, Maine, United States -... | ecosystem: Environmental > Aquatic > Marine >... | reverse complement strand
ATAGGATCGGGACATAAAGGCTGACCTCCTTCATCAGCCTCTATCTTGAATCACATTTCAACACAAATGTGAATCCCCTTTATGAATCAGATCAACTCAGAAAAACTCTAACAGCCCGTTTTGTGGCCATATGTCGCCGGACATGAACAGATCAAAGACCCGACCCGTCACGACTATAGCCGCGCCGGATGTCGTCATAGGTTCGTACGTCCCGCTCAAGATTCTGGCGTTCACAGACAAATTCCTTGCGCAGTTCCAGCTTGAACAGGTTGATATGCTGGCGCTGGTCCAGATGTTTATGCATGAGCGTGTCGCGTTCACTCTGGTCCCGCCTAATAGCGTTCAGGCTTCGTGTCCATTGGATGCTTGAATGCGCTTGTTGTGACCGCGCAAGCTATCCCATAGTCCCATGAGGCCACCTCTAAAGCGTGATTGTCGTTCCCGGCACTCTGCGCTCCACCGCCCCGCCTGTTGCCTTTCAAGATCATCCCCAAAGCGGAGACAAGCGCCAGCCTCATATCCTGTACAGTGTCACAGGCATCATAAATCTTGACCGCCAGTTCGGGAGAGACGGGCGGGGAGCCTTTGCGTTTCTTCGGAGGCTTGCGCAGATACATTTGATGAGTCGCTCATGGTGCTGGCCCTTCATAATTGTCCTCAAGGTATTGTAGGTCTTCTGGCAAAAGCTGTTTGAGTTGATGTTCCCAATTGGCTAACGTCCGAAAAAGGGTGTTCAAACTATCCCCGTCCCCAGGCACCATTTTTCTCAGTCCGTATCGACCAGTCCGGCGCCGGCGCCGGTCAACCGCGATTCTTCGGTTGAAGGCACCAGACAACGGGAAAACATCTTCCGGATGATCCCCCAGGCGTCGGCATCGACGGAGATGCCGTTTTCCAGCGCATGGCCGTCGCGGTTTGCAAACACCGGCGTAGACGGCGGTCCCGCGGAAACAGTCAAATTGGCGGACCGCTCGAATTCCGCCGGGTCGCCGGAGATCACCAGTGCGGTTTCCGTGGCGTCGGGTTCAACAACGGAGATTTGCGCCCGCCCCGCGCTGCGGTGAAGCGCTTCAAAAACAGCAGCGAACACCACCGGGGCATCGACGCCAACGACGGTCACTCCGGCATCGGTATGACCGGCGTTTTCCTGCATCCAGTCACTCGCCGCCGAAGCCGCAAAAATGGCGGACAGCGGGTGCCCGCCGACCGCCTCAATCACCACCCCCCGATCATCATTACGAAGATCAAAATTCCCGCTACAGCTTTCATTTTCCAGTCGCTGTAAGGCGGGGGCAATGGCCAAGGCCGGATCGATGCCGGACGTCGCCAATATGACGGCCGCCTTGCCAACGTCTTCCCCCAGCCCGAACGGCGCACCGGCGCCTACCGTTGCCCGGGTCACAAAAAACAGTACTTCATTCAGTGACAGCGGGCCGTAGGGTATCGCCATCATACCATCACCGGTTTGACGGGATAGGCCCAGGAATCGACGTTCACTTGCGCCAGTTCATGTGGCATCGGCGCACCCTGATACATGCAAATACGTGTCCAGCGATCAGACTTCGGATCAAATTTCGACGCCCCGAAAAAAGCCAGCTTGAACCGCAGCATGTCGATGGGCCGAACACCGGCATCAATCAGATTGTTGTTGATTTCAGCATAAGGGTGGAGCGCCACGGTCTGAATTCGGCGCAGGGTATGGCGAAACTCAGGTCGCTCCCTGAGGAAACCGCCGACGCTTTGGCTCCCCTCAACGTTCTCCAGAATCCCGGAAAGTTTTGCGACATCCCGGCCCATGGCCAGCGGCATTTCCATTTCGATCCCATAGTCGGGGTTGCGCGGACTGAGACGAGGTTCGAGCTTGTCTTCGGAATAATACCAGAAATTTTGTTGTGCCGATGGTTCGGCGAAATCGATTTTCAGGGCCCAGCCGTAATGGCTGGCGATTAAACCGCGCACCTGCCCGATGGTCATCACCGGGTCCAGGCCGGGGCCGTCACCGGCATATAGTTCATCGGCCAGGTCGTCGATCAGCGCCCCGTGAGGCTCAAGCAAAAGCGCCACCGTCAGCTCCTGACCTTCCAGCGAATAATTGCCCGACGCATGGCGGAAGATGGCTTCCCACGGGAATTCTCGTTCCAGGGTATCCCCTGACCAAACCGACAAATCGGCCATGTCACTTCGCAACCGGGTGATTCGGTCGGTTTGCAGGGTATCGTCCACATGCCACTCATCAATATGCCGGATCGCGGATATCAAGGTCTGGCGGAAAACTTCGAGCGATCCTCCGACGGGCTGGCGCAGACTTCGGACTCGCGCCAATGCCGTTTCCCGAGCGCTCACCCAGTTATGAATCAGAACCGGGTGCTTAACCAGAAAAGGCGCCATCCCAAGGCCCGTAGCGTTACCGATTCCAAGATAGCGTTTGATGTCGTCATTCAGCCGGACGGCGTGACCTTTTCCGCGCGCCTGCGCCACATGCTCGACCAGATCCATGGTGAACCAGCGAAACAGATAGACGGCCAGCATCTCGACCTGAAAAGCACCTCGCGTTTCAGGCCGGTCGGCGATTTTTGCCCGGTCCGCACAACCGAATTTGCCACTGCCGTAAACGGCGGTGGTGCGCATCAGATAACCAACACTGGAGACAAGGTCCATGTCCGGCTGATTGCCATCCGCCAGGCTGGAGACGATGTGTTCGAACAGTCTCAGACTTTTATTGGCGCGGGCCAGAACCAGTTCGCTGGGCCGGAAGCGGCCGGCTTCCTGTTTTGGTGTATTCTCCGCAAGACGTTTGATATCGCTTTCGGCGGGGATGCCATCGAAAAGATTGAATGTGGCGTCCCAGGCATCGGCGATCACCCGGTCGGTGCGTTTTTCTGGGTCCAGCGCATTGGTAAAAACAACCAGCGAATAGGCCCGTTCGGGCGTGTGGACGACAAAAACGGAAACCCCGTAGCCGTCCTCGTCAACGTCAAATCGCCGACGTTCGAAGCCCCAGTGTTCACGGGCCATGCGGCGGATCAGGCTGCGCATAAAACTGAGACGGGTTTGAAACGACGCCCCCATACGTTCAAGCCGCATGACATTGGCGGGCGCGCGCATGCCTATTTCAGACGGAGATGCGTTAAGGTCGTTCATCGGCTCAATTCATCCCGAGGGCCGAACGATTGGTCGAAGAAGGTCAGCCAGTTGCCCCCGGCGATTTTTGACACCTCATCTTCGGAAAACCCGACATCGCGCAAGCCCTGAACAATAGCGAGAAACCCCGTACTGTCGCGAAACCAGCCCGGCTGCGGCGGAAAACCTGCGGCCTTCGCCGTGCCTTCGCCAAAATCGGTATCCCGGGTCCAGGTGCCATTGCGCATCCATTCGACAACACTGTCCGGCTGATCCTGGCAAAGATCACTGCCGAAACCGATATGGTCCGTCCCCATCAGCTCCGCCGTCCGTGCAACCATCGTGCAGAAATTTTCAAGCGTGCACTCGGACTTGCCGTCCAGATGGTGCGGGTATAACGAGAACCCCAGCATGCCGCCACTGGCGGCCAGCGCTTTCAGCACCTCATCGGGCTTGTTGCGAAGCGCCGGATGCCAGGACGCCGGGTTGGCGTGGGTAATGGCAATCGGGCGGTCAGATATTTCGATGGCCTCAAGCGTTGAGCGCGTCGCCGAATGGCTCATGTCAATCACCAGCCCGACGCGGTTCATTTCCCCGATCACCTGGCGGCCCATGCGGGTAATGCCCGGGTCCTCGTCCTCATAACACCCCGTCGCCAGCAGGCTCTGGTTGTTGTAGGACAATTGCATGAACCGGACCCCGAGCCGATGACAGATCTCAACCAGACCAATGTCATCTTCTATCGGCGAGCAGTTCTGAAAACCGAACACGATAGCCGTTTTGCCGCTGACATGGGCGTTGCGCACGTCTTCAGCCGTGCGCCCGGGGACGATCAAATCAGGAAACTGTTCAAAGCGCCGGTTCCAGGCGATGATATTTTCGACCGTTTCACGAAAATCCTCGTGATAACAGATGGTCACATGAACAGCCGCCAATCCCGCCTGGTTCATCTGACGAAAAGTGTCTTCCGACCAGTTGCTGTATTGCAACGCGTCTATGACCAAAGGCCTGTCAGGCACTGTGAACTCCCCAATTACGCCATTCCACACAGATAATCTGCCGTCCTTATTTGTGGACAGCATATCAATGACACAATTTCAACCCGCTTGGAAAATAATATTCATCAAAATCATCTTTAACGGGGTGACGAGTGGCGGCACATCAGTTTCCAATCGTCACGCATGATCGATATAGGGCTTGATATCCAGCAACGGGGTTGCGTCGCGGCAGTCAAGGGCGCTGACGGTCAGCACATTTTCTTCCACTTTCAAGAGTTCGACGGTGCTCAAGGCAATCGGATTTGGCCGCATGGGAGAGCGCAAGGCAAATACACCTATTTGTTCATTTGTTTCCGACCACTTGGGGACTCTCTGCAACGCGGAACGGTCGGCTTCATCGAACCAGTACAGAATCTGGATGCGGCTGCCGGTTTTCAGGCCCTTCAGGGCAGGCAGCACTGCCGGGTCCAGTTCGATCCGGGAAACACCGTTTTTTGACCGCGCCTGGCCGGGGCAATCCGCAACCGTTTTATAAGAAGTCCTGATCTTGCCAATAAAGTTAACTGTCGCCGAGTTCATTTTGCGCAATCCCCTGTAGGTGGTTCTCATATCCCGCCGCGAAACTTATTCTGCTTCTTCAGTGTCTATAAATAAAGCCGGATGATCCGTACATGATCACCGTCAACCCGCAGTCTGGGCGGATGCACGTCCTGAATATAACGACGCAGGCCGAAACTCCCGATATTGTCGTATTTTTTTTGAGGATATAGCGGCCGTCAATCTGCATTGACAATCATCCCTTCGGGACGTATCGGTCCTGATGCTTACGTTTGCGGTTGCCGTCTTTTTCCTTCTGATCACACCCGGACCCGGCGTCATGTCGGCGGCCGGTGTGGGTTCCGCGTTCGGACCCCGTCCGGGCGTGCGCTATATCGTTGGTCTGTGTATCGGCGCCAACCTGGTCGCGGCAGTCGTCGTGTCCGGCATGGCGGCGGTCATTCTGGCCCATTCGGGTATCCGAACCGTCTTGCTGGTGGCGTCGGCCGGGTATCTGATGTTCCTGGCGCTGCGCATCGCCCTGTCGGGAACGAAAGTCGCATTTATTGAAGCGGCCAGAGCACCCGGAATCTGGGGAGGGGTGACATTGCAAATCATCAACCCGAAAGCCTACGCTGTGAATGCGGCGTTTTTTACCGGCTTTGCCTTTTGGCCCGACAGCCTGATCACCGAAACCGCGCTTAAATTCCTGATCATCAACGTGATCTGGATTCCGATCCATTTCCTGTGGCTGTATGCCGGGGTTGTCCTGCACCGCCTGGATCTGCCGGAAAAAATTCAGTTTCGCATCAATATCGCCATGGCCCTGTCGATGCTGGCGGTTGTAGCACTGGCGGCACTGGCACCGAAATAGGCATTTTGATTCTGGGTTAAGTTGCTGAAAGACTTCCATTTCGCGCAACCGCTGGACAAATGTGAAATCGAATTTTTCAAGTTATCTTTAGTCCTCCCCCAGCTCTGCAAGTTCGGATTTCAGTGTAGAAAGCGCTTCTTCATCTTCCAAGTTTAGGTAAGGGCCAGTGTGCTTTTCTAATTCAACAAGAGCCTTATGTGCTCGATCACAAGACAAACGCCAACGCCGAGCCAGTTCTTCTACATCATTGTGCTCAGCAATGGTCGTACTCTCTCCATAGGATATACCGTCAACACGTGTGCGTATTGCAGCCAAATTCCCGTAAAATGTAATTATCGGCGAAGCGACATCTTCTCCCAAAATTTCGATTCTTCCCACAACGGCCTCATAAACCTTTGCAGGTGGCGGCCGGGATGACGGTATGGCTATAGACAGAACATCCGTATGTTCGTAAATATTCCAATCTTCAGCTTGCGTTTTGCACCATCAAGCTTGGGCAAATATCTCAGTGCGCAAGATCTTGGCCAGGTTTTTCTTATCCGACGACTCACGAATTATCGATTTCAATAAGTCTCCGCCGAACGACAGAGCAAAGCCGAGAACTATCCCGCCAAACCCAACAAGTATTGTTATTCCATTGTCCGTCATTTTGGTATTTCAACTGTAATCATGCCAACTCGGCAATGAGAGAAGAAAGAATTGCAAACATCACTCGTCAGCCCAGCGCCACTCTATGTGTCGGGATTTATTACTTCATCCTAACACGCCGCCGTAATAATTATCTCGACCTTCAATTCGGGGGCCGCCAGCTTGGCTTCGCCGCAAGCACGGGCGGGGGCGCAACCTTCAGGAATCCAAGCATCCCAGACCTCGTTCATTTCGGCAAAATCCGCCATGTCGGCAACCCAGATGATGGCCTGCAGGATACGATCTGGACCTGAGCCCGCCTGTTCCAGCAATACTTCAATCCGGCGCAGGCATTCGCGGGTCTGTTCAGCAGCGGAATCATTGCGATGGCCTACCTGTCCGGCGAGATAGGCAACGCCATCATGTTTGACGATTTTGCTCATGCGGGTGCCGGTTTCAATGCGTTCAATCATAATCTAATCCTTTTGTGGGTTATCATCAGCCAGACTGGCAAGCTCGCCGAGGCTGATAGGTTTCAGCGGGGATCGGATGTGATAGTAGCCGACATCGTCGGGAGGTAAACCATTGGCCTCGGCCAATAGTTCGGTCACCGTTAAGCCGCAGTAGCGCCCCTGGCATGGCCCCATGCCCGACCGCCCGAAGGCCTTGGCTTGATTGGGACCGGTGCAGCCAAGTTTGGCGTAACGGCGAATGTCACCTGCGGTGACTTCCTCACAGCGGCAGATAACAACGTCATCCGCGGGCTGCCGCAGCTCCTTGGGGGGGCGATAGAGGGCGTCGAGAAACGGGCGGATGGCGGTCTCTCTGGCAAGTGCGGCGCGCAAAGGCGCGGCTTTGGCATCCCGCGCCGTCACCGTCAACCTACCCAGCCTTTCAAGCGCACCGAAGGCCGTCAGGTGCCCGTTCAGGCGTGCGGCTTCGGCCCCACCGATCCCGGCCCCGTCTCCGGCGACACGAATAAGCGGGTTGGATGTCAGGCCCCAGACATCGGTTCTGGGGCGAAAGCAAAGCTGACGGTCATCCCAGTGATGATCAAGCCGCAAGGACCGGGTGATCTGGATATTGGGGATCACGCCGCCGTGCAGCAGCACCGTATCGCAGGTGAGTTCATAACACCGGCCCGCAGCGGCGAAGGTGATGGCGGATACGGACCCGTCGCCGGAAATGGAGATGTCCTTTGCACCACGATAACGGGGCACTCCGGCGGCCCTGATCTGACGCAACATATTGCGGCCCTTCATGAGATGCCGCCATCCACGTATCGCGCCAGGGGAAAATTTAAGGGCGCTGAAATAATTCCTCCACGTCTGTGTCTCGATCAGGGCGGCAGGCGGAACCCCCGCCGCAATCAACTGGCTTGCCAGCAGATAAAGCAGGGGTCCGGACCCGGCCAGAACGGCGCGCTCAGGCGCGACACCCGACGCCTTCAGCAGGATTTGCGCCGCCCCCACCGTCATCACGCCGGGCAGGGTCCAGCCGGGAACGGGAAGCGGACGTTCAAGTGCGCCGGTGGTGACAATCAGATGCTGGCCTCTGGCCTGTCTGGCGACGCCGCCGCCGCCGCCGCCAATCGAATAGGTCACCGTCGCGTCGTCGTCAACACGCCAGACCGTGGCTGAAAATTCGACAGAAATATTTTCGTGTTCCAGCGCCCGCACCAGCGCGCGTCCGTCCGCGTAGTCAGCGCCAAGCTGATGGCGTCGGCCTTCCGGGGCCTCAAGAACTGATCGATATATTTGCCCGCCCGGTGATGTCTGCTCATCAATCAGCAGGACTTTGGCTCCCCCATCCGCGCCGGTTCTGGCCGCCGCCATACCGGCCGGGCCCGCGCCCAATACGATAAGATCAAATTCAGTCATCGCCGGTTCCTGCAACCGGGCCAACAATCGGGCGGACCTCAAGCCCTTCCGTTACCGCCGTCATACAGGCCTGAACGGTTTCGCCGTTGATCTCGATGATACAATCGTAACACGCCCCCATCATACAAAACGGCGCGCGTGGCGCTCCGGATAGCGACGTTGTCCGGGTCGAAATTACACCCGCCACCAACAGCGCCGCCGCGAGATTGTCGCCGTCACGGGCTTCAAGCATCTGCCCGTCAAAGGTGAACGTCACCACCTTTGCGTCCTGATCATCAAGCCGCCTGAACACTGAACCTGTCCTCACTGAACGACGTTAGATCGGGGGCGTCCGTCTTCCCTTCCAGCCACAGGGGCAGAAAACGGGAATGGGCGGCGGACAGGGTGATGCCGCTGTGGCAGGTGACCAGAAAGACGCCGGGGTTTTCCCGCGACTGCTGATAAATGGGCAGGCCGTCCGGCGACATGATCCGAAGCGCCGACCAGCTTCGAACCAGTTTGGCTTTCGACAGGGCCGGAAAAACATCTACGGCATGTTTTGCCAGAGCAGCCGTAACCGGCAACGTTTCACGGTCATCCAGCCCGACCTCTTCCTTCGACGCGCCAATCTGGACTCCGCCTTCGTTGACCTGACGGAGCGTACTTGCGGGCCGGTTCATCAGAGGCGGAAGTTTTTCGGTAATCAACACCTGCCCGCGCTGTGGCCGGATGGGGGCGATGAACCCCAGGTCCGGCCCGAGGTCCATGACCCCAAGTCCGGCGCATAAAACCACCCGTTCGGTAAAAACCTGCTCCGCATGCTTAAGGCTCAGGCGGTAACCGCCATCTGCCGCCTTAATATTTTCGACATAACGACGGGTTCTGATTACACCGCCAAGACGGCGCACTTCCGACGCTAGCGCCTGCAATAACCGAAGTGGGTTAACGTGGCCGTCCTGGTGATGAAGAAGCGCGCCCGCAACCCGTCCGCCGATGCCGGGCTCTTCCTTTTTCAGGGTGCCGTGATCCAGGATATCAAAGGGGTAATCCCCATCCAGCTTTCCTTTCAACGCTTCATAAGAAACCGCCGTGGAAGCCAGTGTCTCTTCATTCATATGATAGTCATAACCGCCACTCTGACAAAGCGCCAGATTGAGACCGCTGGCGGACGTAAGTTCATCGGCATAATCCCGCCAGGCGGTGGCAGACCGCCGACTCCATCTGGCGTAAGCGGGTTGATCAAGGCCTTTTCCCTGGACCCAGATCAGGCCAAAATTTCCGCGCGACGCCCGAAACGCGTCATCACCCTCGTCAAAAACGGCCACACGTTTCCCCAGCTTGAGAAGCCCGTGGGCGATCGACAGGCCGACAACTCCTCCACCGATGACCGCATATTCCGAACTCATGTTTTCACTCATCTGCGATACTCGATTATTCCGACGGTGGCGTCCGCGGCCACACTGCCCGAAATACAGTTCAGCCTATTTCATGCCCCGTCAAGAGGCGACTTTCACTGGTTCCGGCGGGTCGCCTCACACACCATACGGGTGAGCGCAGAAAAAATCGATAAAGCACACGGTTGATTGACAACGGTAATTTATTCTATAAATACCCCGCAACGTGTTACATCTGTTATGTGCTACCTGACCGGTCGGTACGCTGACCAGCTTAGTTATCCCCTGACTGTGTGATCGTTATGCTGAGCCGCTGTCACGTGGTGTGAGTCGCGGGTGCAAATTTATGTTTGAGGAAATAGCTATGCCTACAGGTACTGTTAAATGGTTCAACCCCACCAAGGGTTTTGGTTTCATTGAGCCGGAAGATGGATCAAAAGACGCGTTCGTTCACATTTCGGCTGTTGAACGCGCCGGTTTGAGTTCGCTTAACGAAGGGCAGAAGGTCTCCTACGAGCTTGAACCCGGACGCAACGGCAAGTCTTCCGCCGAAAACCTGTCTATCGTCGACTAACGACGCGAAATAGGGCCCTCAACACCTGTTTGGGGCAGCTATTACGCGTGAGCGCTGATAGCGTCAATTAAGACCTTCAGGTCCATGACCTGGAGGCTTTTTCGCGTGTCCAGGCCTCATTATCCCCTAGAGATCCCCCCCCCGAAATATCTCTCAGGAAAATGAGCATATGGCATCGTTGACCGGCACTATTTACCCATAGACCTCCGATGTCATTGCCGCTAACCTTCCGCGGGAATGACAATCGGGGCTGACAAACAGCCTGACCAAGACGGGGGACCCTGCCAATGGGAACAGTTGAATGCCGAGCGTAGTTGTAACCTACGTCCGCTGGGTGGACACGCTCAATCGAGGTGTCGGGCGCGTGGTCATGTATATGATCTTCGCCATGATCGGAATTCTGTTCTGGTCATCCGTTTCAAAAACCTTCTTTCTACCTTCCCTGTGGACGCTGGAAATGGCTCAGTTTCTGATGGTTGCCTATTATCTTCTCGGCGGTGGCTATTCCATGCAAATTGATTCACATGTACGCATGGACCTGCTGTACAGCCGCTGGTCAGACAAAACCAAGGCCAAGGTAGACGCCTTCACCTCAATTTTCCTGATCTTTTTCCTGATCATGCTGCTGTATGGCGGCATTTCAAGCACCAGCTATGCGCTCCAATATGGCGAAAAAAGCTATTCGTCCTGGGCGCCGAAAATGGCCCCGATCAAGATCACTATGTGCATTGGCCTCGTCCTGACCCTGTTGCAGGCGATTGCTACCTTCTTCAAGGATATCGCCAAGATCAAGGGGATACAGCTGGGCGTTGCGCCGGAGAGTCAGGAGATCGGATCGTGAGTTATGAAATGATCGCGATCATGATGTTTTCAACCATGATGATCATGATGCTGACCGGCCAGCGCGTGTTTGGAGCGATCGGTTTTGTCGCGGTTGCCTCGGCCTTGCTGTTGTGGGGCACTGGCGGTTCGGAAATGGGCTTCAGTGCGGCCATGAAACTGATGAAGTGGTATCCGCTGCTGACCTTGCCGCTGTTCGTTTATATGGGCTACATGCTGTCGGAATCCGGTATCGCCGATGATTTGTACAAGATGTTCCACGTCTGGATGGGGCCATTGAATGGCGGCCTCGCCATCGGCACCATAGGTTTGATGGTCGTGGTATCGGCGATGAACGGTCTGAGTGTCGCGGGCATGGCCATTGGCGCAACGATCGCGCTGCCGGAACTTCTGCGCCGTGGATACGACAAGGTCATGGTCACCGGCGTCATTCAGGCCGGGAGTTCACTTGGTATTCTGGTGCCGCCCAGCGTCGTCCTCGTTCTTTATGGCATGATTGCCCGCCAACCGATCGGTCAGTTGTGGATGGCGGGTGTGTTTCCCGGGCTTCTAATGGCGAGCCTGTTCGTTATTTACATCGCCATTCGCTGCAAACTGCGGCCGGAACTGGGGCCGGCGCTGCCCAAAGAAGAACGCCAGGTCAGTTGGCCCGACAAACTGCGCCTGCTGAGTGCGGGCATTCTGCCGCTTGCCATTTTCTTCCTCATGACCGGGCTGTTCCTGATGGGCGTAACCTCTTTGGTGGAAAGTTCCGCCGTTGGCGCAGTCTCGGCAACCCTGGCGGCCCTGATCAAAAGGAGGCTGACCAAAAAAATTATCCATGACACGGTGCGAAAGACACTCAGCGTAAGCTGCATGTTCATGTGGATTATTCTCGCCGCGCTGGCCTTTGGCGCCGTCTTTGACGGTCTCGGCGCCGTCAAAGCCATCGAAGCCTTTTTTATCGGAAAGCTGGGATTGAGTCCCTGGGAAATTCTCATCATGATGCAGTTGTCGTATCTGGTCATGGGCATGTTTCTGGATGATACGGCAATGCTGGTTATCGTCGCCCCGCTGTATGTACCCCTGGTCGGCGCGCTCGGGTTCGACCTGATCTGGTATGGGGTGCTTTACACAATCACCTGTCAGATCGCCTATATGACCCCCCCGTTCGGCTACAATCTGTTTCTGATGCGGGCCATGGCTCCGCCGGAAATTACCATCACCGACATATACCGCTCCATCATACCCTTTGTTGCCGTGATGATATTTGGCTTAACCTTGGTGATGGTCTTCCCGGAAATAGCGTTGTGGTTGCCGAAAACCTTTTATGCGCGATAAAAAAAATACAGTTTCATGAAAAAAAACGAAAGCATTCGAAAAAAAACGAAAAATCTCCTATTCAGGTGAAAGTTCTTCCAATAAAATGGCCTGATCTAAATTGAGATTAATCTAAATTGAGATATGACACAGGGAGTGAATAACAATGACGACAAAAAGACGTGATTTTCTGAAAACTGCCGGGGTGGCAACCGCTGCCGCGGTCGGCGCAAGCACGCTCAGTACGCCTTATGTGAAAGCTGCCGGAACAAAAATTAAATGGCGGCTACAAACCTATGCCGGCCCGGCGCTGGCCGAGCATGTGATCAAACCGGCGATTGACGCCTTTAACAAAGCCGCCAACGGTGAAATGGTCATTGAACTTTTTCATGGTGATCAGCTGGTGCCGACCGGCGAACTGTTCCGCGCCCTGCAGAACGGCACGATTGACGCCGTGCAAAGCGATGATGATTCCATGGCGTCGCCGACGGCGGTTACCCAGTTCGGTGGATATTTCCCCTTCGCCACCCGTTACAGCCTCGACGTGCCCGTACTGTTTCACCAGTATGGCCTGAATAAAATCTGGGATGCGGAATATAGCAAGGTTGGCGTGAAGTGGATCAGCGCCGGGTCCTGGGACCCTTGTCATTTCAACACCAAAGACCCCATCCGCAGCCTGGCCGACCTTAAGGGCAAGCGGGTATTCACCTTCCCGACAGCCGGTAAATTCCTGTCGCGCTTTGGTGTGGTCCCCGTGACACTGCCCTGGGAAGACATCGAGGTCGCCGTGCAAACCGGTGAGCTTGACGGCATCGCCTGGTCGGGTATCACCGAGGATTACACCGTTGGCTGGGCCGATGTGACCGATTACTTCCTGACCAACAACATCTCGGGTGCGTGGTGTGGATCGTTCTTTGCCAACCAGGGCCGCTGGAACGAACTGCCCGACCACCTGAAGACCATGATCCAGCTCGCCTTTGACAGCTCACACTACTATCGCCAGCACTGGTATTGGGGCGGCGAAGCCGCATTGCGTGTCAATGGCACCAAGATGAAGCTGACCACGATTCCCGATGAAGAATGGGCGACGGTGGAAGCGGAAGCGTTGAAGTTCTGGGATGAAATCGCCGAAACTGGTCCGGTCGCCAAGCAGGTGGTCGACATCTTCAAGAAATACAACGCCGTTATGGCTAAAGCCGGTCGTCCGTATCGCTACGGTTGATTCAGCTTCTCCAAATAGTAAAAGGGTATGATAGGTCTACATGATCAGGGTCATACCCTTTTTTTTGCCTCTTCGTTAATATTTTGCGTTCACTGCACCTCTGACCAATCGGCACGTCTCTGTTGATAACCGAGGCACCTGTAAATTAAATGTTGCATTGTTGCGAGCGGTTCTCATATAGCAGAAACAGCCTTAGCATGCTGTGTCAGTGTTTTCCGCAGTCAAATTGCCAGTTGAAACATTTTGAAATGCTTTATGTATGGCAATAATGTTTCGGGATATCCACATTGTGGTAAGTCGCATGCTGTTGTATGGTGGAGACCATCATGAGTTCCGATCCCAAAAGTCATCTTCCCAAGGTCATCGTCGTTACGCCGAACCCGCTGCATCAGGAATTTTTTGACAAAACGCTGTCTCCTTATTTTCTGATTTCGGTCTATCGCGATGTCGATCAGGCGATGGAGGAATGTCTGCGTGACCCCGCTCAGGTCATGATCGTTGACCAGAACGGACGCCGCGACCGTAACAGCGACCTTTTCATCGAACATTCCAACCGCTTGAGGGAAAAAGGTCCGGGCCTGATCGCCACGGCGGGGCAAGGTATTGTCTTCGATATCCGCAAATCCGAACTTGATGTCCCGGCCCAGTTTCTGCAGTGGCCGCTGGTTCCCAAAATGCTGCTTGATGCGGTTTCCAAAGTCATCGGGGAAAAAGCCGAATACGTCTGGCGCGAACTGCCCGAAGAGATTGGCGTGCCACTGACCCTGACGGTGGAGGAATATCAGGGAATTTCAGACGCCATCGCCAACGGCGACCCCATCGACTGCACCAGCGCGGCGGCCAGTTGCGGACCACTGATTGATGCCGTCGGCACAGGCGGTCATCATGATATCCTGAAAGCCGTCCAGAGCCATCATAACTACACCTATGTCCATTCCATGCGGGTGGCGACGCTGCTGACGCTCTTTGGTCACGGCCTCGGCATGAAGGGTGATGACCTTCTGACCCTTTCGACAGGCGGCCTGATTCACGATGTTGGCAAGCTGGTCACACCGGAACAAATTCTCGACAAACCGGGCAAGTTGACGGAAGAAGAATGGCCGATCATGCGTGACCACGTCACCCGCTCTACCGAGCTATTGGGGCAATCGACGGACGTTACAAAAGGCGCATTGATTATCGCCGGGCAGCACCATGAAAAAATTGACGGCAGCGGTTATCCGAAAGGGTTAAAGGGGGCGGAGCTGAACGAGTTGGCCAGGATGTCGGTGATCGTCGATATATTCGGCGCCCTGACGGACGCCCGCTCCTACAAACCGTCATTCCCACAGGAAAAGGCTTTTGGTATTCTCGAAAGCATGCAGACCCAGATCGACCAGAACCTGCTGAAAGTCTTCCGCGCCATCTTCGAACCCGGTTCGGATATGGCGGGCAAAATCGTCTGACCGTTCCGCCTAGAGCAAAACCGGAGCGAATAGGTTCATTCGCGAACGTGGCTTTGCGGGGATATCAATGAGTTAGAGCACTTCTGGTGATTCAAAAATCACCGAAAATGCTCTGGAAAACCAAAACCAAGGACCGAAAATCTGTCACCGTGCCGGTGCCTGCCGTCAGTGATCAGACGGCATTGCAAACCGCTCGTTCAGACCGGTATCGTATGCGAGCCCCTCTGCCGTTAACGTAACTCCAGGCTGACCCGCTTCTCGCACAAGCCCCTTGCGGGCCAGTGCCGCCCAGACGGCAGGATTTGAGAATCCGCTGGCATCGCGGGCCGATACCGTGAACTGACCGATATGTACGTGATCCCCATGGGCATGTGGCATCTGCATAAGAGTAACTTCACCGTCAGTCCCGTCCGTGGCCTTCTGGTCGTTTGCCAACATCTGCGCCAATACCAGGGTGCGAAGCTGTAACTTATTAAGCTTCAGGGGGTTTTTGCGCGACGCCATGTTTTCCTCAAAAAAATTTCGACCATCAACCCCACCACAGCCGACAACAATATGCAACCAATTGAAACAAACTGACACGGACAAGAAACAAATCCTTCGGTTAGTGTTTGAGTACACAATGTTTTACTTGCGGCGTGTCGACACAAGAGCCGACCGCCACATGCCAACGCCGGAGAATATGTTATGAATCGTCCCGCAGTATTCACCGCTCAGGAAGAGGGCGCGATTGCCTTTTTTGAAGGCAAGGGAATCGACGAGAATCCTTATACCCCGTTTCATCCGGAATACGATGACTGGCTGTTTGGTTACGAGAGCGAAGTAGAATTTATCTCAGACAACTTCGATTCCTGCTTCGGCCCGGCGCAAGGGACCGCCTGAGCGGGCAGTCACCCGAACTTCCGCTGCTTAATTCGGCCAGACCAAACCGCAAGGATCGGGTGGCCGATCACCAACCAGTATGGTTTGCTGTTCCTCCGTCAACATGTCAACATATGGAGGAATACATGTCCCAAATGCTGCAGAGCGTGCTACCGTCTGCCCAGCCCGTTCAACCTCACCTGTCTATCGACCCCGAAGATCACACCGTGCCGACAGATCAATTTCATAAAGACTACGCCCGTATCGCAAAAGCCGTCCGCTATATCGTGGAAAACAGCCTGAACCAGCCACAGCTTTCCGGGGTCGCCAGTGCGGTCGGCTTAAGCGACTATCATTTTCAGCGCCTGTTTTCGCGCTGGGTCGGCGTCAGTCCAAAAAAATTCCTGCAATATCTGACCCTGCAATACGCCAAAGACTCTCTTGCGCGCTCATCCAACGTTCTGGATGCTGCATTTGATTCAGGTTTGTCGGGGCCGGGGCGTTTACATGACCTGTTCGTCAACCTGGAAGCCGTGACGCCCGGCGAATACAAATCCAGAGGCGCCGACCTGATTTTTCGCTATGCCACTCACTCAACGCGATTTGGTGAATGCTTGACTGTCGAGACTGACCGCGGCCTGACCGGACTGTCATTTATCGGCGTTGACGGACCCGAAGCCGCCCTTGCTGATCAACAGGCGGGTTGGGAGAATGCTGACTGGATAGCCGATTCGTCTGCTGGAAAAGAAGTGATCGCCCAAACGGTGCTTGCCGGGGATACGGTCGCGGCGGACGGCTCCATATCGCTGTTGTTGCGCGGCAGCCCCTATCAGGTTCAGGTCTGGGAAGCGCTTCTAAAAATGCCGCCCGGGACGACTTCGACCTATGGCGAAATGTCCGAAAAATCAGGTTGTGGCCGTAAGGCCGCGCGCGCCTTCGCCAATGCCTGCGCCGCCAACCGCATTGGAATTCTGATCCCTTGCCATCGGATCATCCGCAGCACTGGTATGATCGGAGGGTATCGCTGGGGTACGGTACGCAAACAGGCGCTATTGGCTTATGAATCAGCACATTTGGAGCAGGAGCTTCGACCCGCTGTATGACCGCTTCGGCTTTCATTTTCGATCAACTTTGCCAGCTTTTGGATGACACCGGAACAGGCTGGAGCCTGGGAACATTCGGCGCTATCGCCGAATTCAACCGCCACGAACAGGAAGACGCATCTTTGGCACGCCAGGCAAATACCGCCGAAGTCGTGACCTCGCTTGGCGCCATCCGCATTCTCGACAATACCTATGCCCGACTTCTCCCTTACGAAAGCCTGTCGAAACTGAAGAACGCATGGTCACAGGGAATCGTCATATGTCTTCCAGCATCGGACGCCACGATGGCCGGGAACACTGTCATCACTGACCTGGGGACGGATGAAGATGCCATCACCCCCGCTGGCGGGTCCCGCTTCTTCGATCTTGGTCTGGCGGTTCCCCATGTGGATTTCTGTGTTCGCACCAACGATCCGACACTTATTCATGTACTGCAAAAACATACCGGAACAGCCCTGCTGACGGCTGGCGACTCCGTGAGTTCCGCCATCCGCGCGGCTGGTGCGGTTCGGGTTTTTCGGTCCCGGCTTGGCCGAATAGAAGTTTATCAAGACATTCCCCCTGACTCCCCCGCCAGCCATACGCCGACCGGGCCTCATACTCACCTGATAATGGACTTGCTGGCCCGTGGCCGCACCCATGCCGCAAACATCCCCGTTGCCAATGGCTGGCTGCCTTGTCTGGCCGCTTATCCCCCTAATCCCATACGTGCCGGAAACGGTGATCTGAAATCTTTTGATCATGAAACATTTAGACGTTTTCAAAGCCTGATCACCACATTTTCCTCCCCCGAAGTGGCGACTATAAAGCGGCAGGTTTTTGACGCTATTGACGGTGGAAAACTGCCGGATTCACTCCGTCCTCCGACAACACGAATGGAACGCACCGCGCTCAGGGTAGCATTGCGCCAGTGCCATCATCTCCATGGGTCATCCGATATACTGGACCGTTGGAAGGCGGTCTATGAACCGACCGGGCGACAATAGGTTTCGCGGATAAACAGCGAAATTAGGATTGAACTAAGCCCGGCTCCAACCAAACAGAGAAAGGCTGTTTCATAGGCGGCCGACGGATAAACCCTAGCCCCTTCCAGGGTTATGCCAGTCCACTCATGGTCCAGCACCCAGCCGATCACCGGTTGCAGAAGGGCACCGGACAATATCACCCACATGTTGACAAACGCCACGGCCCCGCCCGCCGTGTGGGCGGCGTTATTTTCCCGCGCCAGGGCGAAGCAGATGACCATCCCCGATGACGCCGCCCCGTTCAGAAAAAGCAGGACGTCGGCAAAATACAACGGCACCGAAGGCCCGTAGACCAGCAGGGATATACTGCACAACGAGATCACCGCGGCAATCATCAACGGCAATTTTCGCCGACCGATGCGGTCAGACACCCAACCCACGACCGGGGCCGAAACCGCCCATCCAATTAACATAAGGGACGCCGAGCCGGCCGCTACCGGGCGCGAAAGGTCATATTTCTCCATCATATAGGGAACGCACCACAGCGACCCGAACGCCAGCAAAGAAGCCGACATGGACGCCCCCATGCAAGCCAGCAACCAGGTCTGCTTTCGCTTGAGCGCCCCCGCCAGTCCAGCCAAAACCAGCCCAAGCGAGGAAGAGCCTTGGGCATGATCAGATTCTCCTTCAGGGTAATCACGAACTAATACCCAGCACATCACCGACAGAACAAGCGCCGCTGCGGCCCCGGCCATCATGGTGCCCCGCCAGCCAAAAGCCTCAACCGCCGCCGCCAGCGGGGCTTGCCCGCCGACCCCTCCGGTCAGGCCAACAAACATGGTCATGCCGCTGACAAACGCAAATTTCCGGGTCTCGAACCAGACGGAAGCAAGTTTCAGGGACGATACAAAAAAGAAACCGGAGCCACAGCCAATCAACAAACGCCCGGCATAGGCAACAGCCAGCGAGTCGGCCAGCCCAAACATCAATGACCCGACCGCACATAGCAATCCCGCCGCGCACATCACCCGGCGCGGCCCCCAGCTGTCGGCCATAATTCCCACCGGAATCTGCATTGCCGCGTAGGAATAGAAATAGAAGGCCGACAGATTGCCAAGCACGGCGGCGCTGACGCCGAAATCGCGCATCAGGTCGGAAACCATGACGCTTGGCGCCACTCTTTGGAAAAACGCATAAAAAAAGCCAAGCGCCCCACAAGACCAGACGATCCAGGGCAGAATACGGAGAGATTTAGACATGATTTCTTATGGGCTACGCCACGTCACCCGGCAACCCGTTTCTTGCAATCAGGTGTTTTTCCTAGCGCTCACTATATTGGCATTGGACCACCGGCACCCCTTGAATTAAACTCTGGAAAAATTTGAGGAGGACTACACAGATGAGATTTTACCATACCATGGTCCGGGTGTCGGACTTGGATGAATCACTCGATTTTTACTGTAATGCCCTGGGGTTAAAGGAAACCCGCCGTTTTGAACGCCCAGAAGGCCGCTATACCCTGGTTTTTCTGGCCGCCGATGAGACCCCCGATGCGGAAATTGAACTGACCTACAACTGGGACCCGGAAGACTATTCCGGCGGGCGCAATTTCGGCCATCTGGCTTTCCATGTGGAAGATATTCACGAAACCTGCCAGAAACTGATGAACCACGGCATCACCATCAATCGCCCGCCGCGTGACGGGCACATGGCTTTTGTTAAATCACCAGACGGGATATCCATTGAACTGTTGCAGCATGGTGAGACGCTGGAACCTGCGGAACCCTGGATTTCCATGGAAAACACCGGCAGCTGGTAGGGACGTCTTATCCCCTCCGGCGGCGGTTGCCGCGCCGCCCCTTTCTTTCCCCGTCTTCGCCCGGCTCCGGAGGCGCGGGTGCGATCGGGCCAAGAGCCGCCTCTATCTGTTCGCGCTGCGGCGTTCCCGAGGGTACGTAATCCTTTAATGCGTCAGCCATTGCTTTGACGTGCGCGGGCGTGGTGCCACAGCAGCCGCCGATGATCCGTGCACCGGCATCGCGGGCAAGGCGGGCATATTGCGCCATAATTTCCTGGGACCCGGAATAGACAATCTCACCATCCTTGTATTCGGGAATGCCGCAGTTACCTTTGGCGATAAGAATGTCTTCTGACCGTGCGCCACGTTTCAGGCCCATTACGGTATCGACCAAAGTCCCTGGACCAATACCGCAGTTGGCGCCGAATGCGACAAGGCGGGTATTCAGGCCATGCGCGTGTTCCACGGCCTGTTCGGGCGCCACCCCCATCATCGTTCTACCCGCCGTGTCGAATGTCATGGTGGCGACAACCGGTAACCCGGTCACCGCCGCGCCGGCAACGGCAGCGGTAATTTCCTCGACGCCGGAAATGGTTTCTATCCACAACACATCAACGCCACCGTCCGCCAAAGCTTTTGCCTGTTCGGCGAACGCCGCTTCGCCCTCTTCAATACTGAGGGGCCCTACGGGTTGATAAATCTCTCCGGTCGGTCCCATGGACCCGGCGACCACAACCGGGCGACCGGCTGAACCCGCCTGTTCGCGGGCAATACGCGCCCCGGCTTCATTGATTTCGCACACCCGGTCCTGATCACCATGCAGTTTCAGGCGATACCGGTTGGCCCCAAACGTATTCGTCAGGATGATATCCGACCCCGCCTCGACAAACCCTCGATGCAGGGCGTGAACGCGCTCCGGATAGTCGATATTCCATATGTCCGGGGCGTCGCCGCTTTCGAGCCCCATGGCAAAAAAATTTGTCCCCGTTGCACCGTCGGCAAGAAGATAGTCCCGGGCCTGAAGAAGTTCGCTTAATAGATCTGACATGAAAAACTTGATTCCTGATGGTTTTGCTAAATGCGGCGACGGTTGGTGCGCCGCGCCCTGAGTCCACTGTTGGCCTGACGGGCCCTAAGGCAGTCCAATATCGCCATTCGTTCCGAATTGTCCGCATTTGACCAACCGGCAATCTCGGACCGTGTCCGCCAGCACCCTGTACAGTATCCGCTCTCCTCATCAAGGATACAGACACTGACACAGGGAGACGGGATTTCGATTACATCAGACATTGGTTCTGCTTCGACATTGGTCTCCTCAGGCAATTAAGTGGAAAATGCCGCCAGATCAAGTCAATACGGCGTGAAGCCATTCAACTGCCCCGTCTGGCGGCGACAATGCCCAATACGATGATCCCTGCCCCCACCCATTGCCAAAAACCCAACGCTTCAGCGAGAAACAGCCACCCCAGCAAAGCCGCCGAGACAACTTCCAGAATGAGCGTAACCGAGGTAAAGGCCGTTGGCAGATGCGCCATGGCATAGGCCACCAGACCCTGTCCACCGACATGGCTGACCAGCGCCAGCGCCAGCAACACGAGCCATCCTTCAAGGTTGCCGGAGAGCACATTGCCGTCAAAATAGATCGCCAGCGGGAACAGCACGGCAGCCGTCATCAGAGTTGAGTAATACATGACCGTCCCCGTTGACAGGTTCGTGCGCAGGCGGCTGATGGCGATCAGGTAACCAGCCAGGAAAATACCCGTAATAACCCCGTAGATGTCCCCTTTCAGGTGTCCCGGACGAAATGAAATACTATCACCAATCAGAAACCCTGCGCCGATAACGGCCAACCCGACACCCAGGACAAAGGCGGTTGTCGGGCGCTCTCCAAATATCAGAAACATGCCAACGGTCACGTAAATGGGGGCCAGGGTCGCCAGCAGGGTCGCATTGGCAACCGTCGTGTTCATGATCGCCAAATGCCAGAAAAACAGGTCGCCCGCAAAAAACACCCCGGCTAGCGCCAGAATTTGCCAGGCGCGCCTGTCGGGTTTCCCCACTCTGCCGGTCGCCCCCATGAACCTTCGTTCATATACCGTCAGCATCCATAGCGCAGGGATCGCCAGAAACACCCGCTGAAAGGCGCTGGCGATCGGCCCCAGATCACTCAACCGCACAAACAGCGTCGAAGCCCCGGCGAAACACGCGCCGATGACCAGAACGACAAGTGCGAATATTGGCGCCTTCTGGTCCATGTCAGATCACGGTCACCCTGCCCCGGGACGTAGCGCAAGAACCAGATTGGTCTCGACCTCAACCCTGTAGGCGTCCCATAGGCCCCGCAAGACCTCTATTGGCGCCGACTGATGCCAGTCAACACGAAGATCAATGTAGGGCCATTTCTGGTCACGGGCGACCAGCAGAACGGCGGAATGAACGCCTTGCTGTTCTCTGTTCTGCCCGGCGCCCGCCTCCAGCGCATTTATCAGGCGCGCGGCCAGGGGGGCGTCCGTTCGTTGTTCAAAGGCCACGATCATGGCGCTGGGGACCATTGCCGACGACGCCCCGCACATCCCGGCGACAGCGTCCCTGCCTTCGCATGTGGCGTAATGCCCCTGAACCTGTTCACCGGTAAAATGACCCGTACGTCCCTCACGATTGACGATCAGGATTTGCCGTTGATCAATGTATTCCCGTTCTTCGGTCGCCAAATTCAGAGCCGAGGTCGGCCCAAGGCCGGATTGCAGCAGATCAAGAACCTCGCCCGCCAATACCGGGCTGGGCGCATTTTGTATCGACACGGCGCCAACACCTGAACGCACCTGTGGACTGCGATTGCCAATGGCGATCAGCGAACTGGCGACCGCTACCCCCAGTTCACCGGTTTTTTGACAACGCCCAACTATGGAAAAAGTCATACCCATTCCCGGATTTGCGGAGTTCCACACCCGTCTGGAACCAACGCCGGAACCCTACATCTTTAACCTCTCAAGAACATCAAAAAATCTTTGGCCGCAATGGTCAATGTGTACTCGACGGCCCGAAATGATCAGGTATAGTTCCAAGATGAGCAACCAACTTCTGAATTTTGAGAACGTTGAACCGGCCCTCCTCGGCCTCAACGATCCACCGCCCTTTGAAATCATCAACCGCGACGGCGCGGCGCAGCTTCTTCTTGTCTGCGATCATGCGAGCCGCCGTGTCCCGGAAAAACTAGGCGACCTTGGCCTGGCGAAAACCGAATACAATCGCCATATCGCTTATGATATTGGCGCGGAAGCGGTTACCCGGATTTTGTCGGAAAATCTGGATGCACCGGCAGTGCTGGCCGGGTATTCGCGGCTGGTTCTGGATGTAAACAGATCACCAGGCCATCCGGAATCGATCCCGGAAATCAGCGACCGTACAGTCATCCCCGCCAACCAAAACCTGAGCGAAGCGGACAAGGATGGCCGAATTTCCGAACTGCACGACCCCTATCATGAGGCCGTTGGTCATACGATGGCGCATATATGGAATCGCGGCCCGGCGCCGGCGCTGTTTTCCGTGCACAGCTTCACGCCAAATTTTGGAAACGAGAACCGGCCATGGGATGTGGCGATCCTGTGGAAGCGCGATCCACGCATTGCCGTACCCATGATGGAGATGTTTCGGGCGCGCGGCATGAACGTCGGAGACAATGTCCCCTATTCGGCGCTGGATGTCGCTTATACTATTGATGTTCACGCCAGTGCGGCCGGGCTTGCAACCTGTGTTCTGGAAATTCGTCAGGATCAGCTCGCTGATGATGAGGGGATCGAACGATGGGCTCGGATTCTCACTGAGGACCTGGGCAAGATCATGACAAACGATGGGTTGTACGAACAGAAAGAATATTAATCACCAGCGGGGGAGAAGGTAATGGTGCGTCCAAATCCCAGTTTTACAGTCGGCATAGAAGAAGAATACATGCTGGTGGAACAGGGGTCCCTCGCTTTAGCCGTTGACCCTCCTGATGAAATTTTTTCCGAATGTGAGCGCAGGCTTCCTGATCTGGTAAAACCGGAATTCCTGAAGGCCCAGATCGAAAGCAACACCCCGGTTTGCAAGTCCGTGGGACAGGCCCGCCAGAAGCTTGCCGAGCTTCGCCAGACTGTTTCCGAAATTTCAGAGCAGCATGGCCATGCGATCATCGCGGCCTCCACTCATCCGTTTGCGGAATGGCAATCGCAACATCATACCGACAAGGAACGATACAACATACTGGCCCACGACCTGCAGGCCGTTGTCCGGCGGTTGATGATTTGCGGCATGCATGTTCATGTCGGCATTGATGATGACGAACTGCGGATCGACCTGCTTAATCAGGTCAGCTATTTTCTGCCCCATATTCTGGCACTGAGCACCTCTTCCCCCTTCTGGCAGGGCGAACTGACGGGGCTCAAGTCCTATCGGCTCAGTGTGTTTGACGAACTGCCGCGCACCGGCATCCCCGACGCCTTTGACAGCTACCCGGAATACCAGCGTCATGTGAACGTATTGGTTAATGCCGGCCTGATTGAAGATTCGACCAAACTCTGGTGGGATGTTCGCCCCAGCCAGAATTTCCCCACGCTTGAGATGCGGATCAGCGATCTTTGCACCAATATCGACGACGCCGCGACCATTGCCGCCCTGTTCAGTTGCCTGTTACGCATGCTTTACCGCCTGAAACTGGAGAACAAGCGCTGGCGGCAATATGCACCAATGCTGATTGCCGAAAATCGTTGGCGGGCGCAACGTTACGGGATTGACGAAGGTATGGTCGATTTTGGCAAGGGCGAAATTGTCCCGTTCTCAGAATTGCTGGAAGAACTGGTGGATCTGATTTCGGAAGACGCCGACGCCCTCGGCTGCGTTACGGAAATTGAAAACCTGAAAACCATCCTGTCACGCGGCACCAGCGCCCATCGTCAGGTCGCCACTTATGAACAGGCCCTGGCTGACGGCGCCGACAAGGAAACGGCGCTGAAGGCGGTTGTCGGCTTTCTGGTGGAAGAAACGAAATCGGGCCTGTAATCAGGTTACCGTGTCGATCTTCTGGATGCTCATTCTCAAGCCCTTGATCAGCTGCTGACCGATTTTGCCGCCGTCACCAGCGACCTTTTCGCGAATGACGGCTCGCATGGAATCGATATGGCATTTGGCAATTTCAACGGCCTTGTCATCTTCCCGGCAGCCTTCAATCGTGCTGTCATAAAGCATCTTGCCAATTGTTGTGATCAGCGGGTAACCGAAGGTTCCACCCTGACCACGAAGTTCCAGGGCCAGCGTATGAATTTCGCCGAAGTGAGCAGACCGGCGTCCCGGTTCAAGTAGCGCTTCCGTACACAGGTCGGACAACTTGGCGAGATATTCCAAAGCCCACTTGGTAAAGTCGAGGGCGGCTCTTTCAAGCTCCTGTTCCGCCTGTTCAATCAGATCCATCGGCAATTCGCCCTTAACATTGGCGCCGGACAAACCGCCAGCAACTCTTTCTTTCAGCGAATTTGGAAGTTTCCAGTACCACACATCCGACGGCGTTTGCGGCTTTACGATCTTGTCGGCGGAATAAACAACAACGACATCGCTTTCTTTCTTTTCCCGGCGCTCCCCGCTACTCGGGATTGATCCCTTACGGCGACGGCGGTCGGGACCAAAATAATTCTGCGTGGTCACAAACTGCCGGGGATAGTCGATCACCTCGAGAATACGTTCATAAACCGACGTTACGGAAAACGGTTTGGCAACAAACTCCGTGACCCCCAGATCGCGGGCGGAGTTGACGTACCCTTCATCCGCCGCCCCTGAAATCAACATGAATGGCAACATCCGGTTTGGACTGTCCTTGGCCGCACGTATCCAGCGCAATAACAGCAATCCGTTGATCGGGGTCATCACCAGATCGGAAAACACCATGTCCAGCGACATCGCGCTCGAGCCCATGGTTCTCAGGTAGTCGATCGCCTCTTCCCCATTGGACGCCGTCGCGATTCGTCCAAACCGAAACTGACGGAGCAGATCTTCAAACGTGTTGCGGACATAGTCATTATCCTCAACCAACAGCACGTTACATCGTTGAAAGTCGTATTGAGCCACGCGATCTAATCCTCCCCAACAGCGCTGGTATTTTCTACCATACCTACCCCAAAACAATGACACCAAACTGACACAATTGATCGAACGTGCGTCTTGCGATCACGGCAACACCCCATTATCTTTTGGCGGTGTAGCGCCTGCCGAGCGCCTGATTATGAAACGGTTATGGATAAGGAAAAGTTAATGGCGGATGTTGGCGGTGTCGCGGGAGACAGGTTACGCTCATTTATTGAGCGGATTGAGCGCCTGGAAGACGAAAAAAAGGCCCTTTCAGACGATATCAAAGAGGTATATTCGGAAGCCAAAGGCTCTGGATTCGATGTCAAGATCATGCGTCAGATTGTTCGACTCCGTAAAATGACCGAGAACGACCGCAGTGAGATGGAAGAAATCCTGGACGTTTATAAACGTGTCCTGGATATGTAGGTCTCATTCAGTCCGGTATTCCGAACGCATCATTGGCGTATTCATATAGAGTTTCCATGCAATTTTCGACTGTCACATTCGCCGTATCCAGGTGAATGTCGGGGCTTGCCGGTTCTTCGTAGGGTGCGGAAATTCCGGTGAAGTCCGGTATTTCTCCGGCCCGCGCCTTCTTGTATAGGCCTTTGGGGTCACGCTGTTCACAAGCGTCCAGACCTGGGTCGAGATAGACTTCATAAAAACCGTCGCCCGCCGCCGTTCGCGCCATGTCCCGATCCGCCCTGTAAGGTGAGATAAAGGCCGTCAGGACCACAAAACCGGAATTGGCGAACATTGCGGCGACTTCACCTACGCGGCGGATATTTTCTTCCCGATCCTGTGGGGAGAAACCAAGGTTGGAATTGAGCCCATGGCGGAGATTATCGCCATCAAGGACAAATACTTCAAACCCCTCATTAAACAGCCTTCGTTCCAGCGCCATGGCGAGTGTCGATTTCCCGGAACCCGACAACCCGGTAAACCACATAACCCCGCCGCGATGACGATTTCGCCGCCAACGGCGCTGCAACAGAACCTGCCGGTGATCCGCGTTTTCTTGAAGTGATGTCATGGAACCGCCGACAGTTATTACAGTTTCGAAATATCGGCCAGGAAATCAGCATAAATGATCGAAAGGGCGGTGTTTAATGAGTCAACCGCCGCATCGACACCAGCGCCACCCGCGACATTCTCTATTCGATAAGTGTTGAGAAACAGCAGCTTTCCATCCCCCGGCCTGCGCAGACTGAGTTCCGTTTCCAGCAAGGTTCGGGTCTGTTTTTTGGCTCGCACCTGTTCAAGGTGTTTAATCTTCCCGGTAATGGCGTATTTCGCCTGCACGCGCATTTCGGGTGTGACGACAGCGTCGGATATTTTCGCCGCCCGCAGAAAAGAAACAAGCTCGTCCCTCAGCATCACCGTCGGCGGTTTGATCCAGAAATGATAATGGTAGGCGTTGACTTGATTGGGTTTTCCGGCTTCGGAATAGACGATAGCGCGTTCTGATGTCAGGCCGTCGGCGACAAACCGTTCGACCTCAACCGTCCCCGGCAGGGTTTTATTCGAAAGTGGTTCGTCGGCGTAAACCGCCTGAAGGCGATAGAAATTATCTTCCGGCACCGGGGGCGCGGAACCGCAGGAACCCAACACAAGCAGCGTAGCCAACAACAAACTGATTTGTGTTTTTCCGTTCACAAAGCCCCCCATATCCACCCCTTTCCCAATTCCCTATTCAGTGTTCCCGAGTTCTTCATAATGTGCAAGCACGGCCGTTATTATTGCACCTGATCGGGTTGAGGCGTCCCCCCCAGCAGCAATCCCGGATTGGCCCTGATCTGGCGGGAAAACTCATTCATGTTGCGGCTCGCCGCTTCCATGTTCTGATTAATCGAATCGATATGGCGCGATAGCGATTCAACGACGTAGCGCGTTTCACCGATAACGGTTTCAATATCGGCTTTCGGGTCAACCACCAGGCGGTCAACATCTTCCAGAACCTTGTCCATGGTTGTCAGTACATCCCGGAAATTCCCGGTGGCCAGATTCATTTCCGCGATTACGCCCTCAAGCGCCTTACGGTTCTCCGGAGAGACCGTACGGCGCAATTCCGCACTGACCTGATTGATGTTGGCGCTGAACGATTGAAGATTGTCCGCAACTTCTGGGATACGTGCCGATATATCGCCAAGCAGAGAACTGGCGTTCCCCAACAAGGCGCTGCCATCCGTAGAAACAAACCGTTTCACTTCCTTTATCGTGCCGGTCAGTTCGTGGATCAGCGGTTTGACATCTGTTTCAATGGCAACCGTGACCTGTTCCGCCAACGACGTAACCGTTCCAAACACATCCGCCGTGGCGCGGGAGTTGACCCGGTCTCCGCTTTTCAGGCGATCGCGGCTGACGCCGGCGTGAATCTGCAAGGCGACGGCAGACAGCAGGCTCGGCGCGGCAATTTCGATCTGGCTGTCCTCCGGAACGCGCCAGCCCTGGGTAATGGTGAAATCGACGCGAAATTCCATGCGCCCGTCACGTTCTGCCGGGGTTACAGTTTCGACCTGACCAATCGGATATCCTTCATAGATCACCTGAGTACCGTATTTGACGCCCGTGACGTTGTCATAAACCGTATAATAGGCGTCTGTCGCCCCTGTCCGCCCCGTAACCATGGCGACTGACACCACCAGCACCAGGATCATGGCGCTGACAAACAGGCCAACAACCAGATAATTGATTTTTGAACTTCTCATAGCGGCTCACTCCAGGTCGCTGCATCCTCACCGGTCAGCCGTGCCAGATATTCATCCGGATCAAGGGTGTCGTTATCAGCAACCCGATTGAGGAGATTGTAAATACGTTCGTTTGAAGAATTTCGGACTTCATCGACAGTCCCAATCATCAGGATATGTCCGCGGTCCAGTATGGTAATCCGGTCGGCAATCTTGAAGGCGCTTTCAAGTTCATGGGTAACGACAACGATACTCATGCCCATGGCATCGCGCAGGTTGAGAATCAGATCATCCAGCGCCGACGCCACCGCCGGGTCGAGACCGGCCGAAGGTTCATCACAAAAAAGAATGCTGGGGTCCATAACCACGGCGCGGGCAAAAGCCGCCCGCTTGATCATGCCTCCCGACAGTTCGGCCGGCATCAAATTCTCAAACCCGCCCAGTTCGACGACTTCCAGCTTCATGCGCGCCATGATTTCCATGGTCATCTGGTCCAGGTCCGTATGTTCATAAAGCGGCAGCATGATGTTTTCGCCAACCGTCATGGAACTGAACAAAGCGCCACCCTGAAAGGCGACGCCCAGCTTTTTGCGGAGCTCGGTGAATTCCCGTGATGTCAGGGTGTCGATATCGCGACCCAGAATACTCATCCGTCCGGATGTCTTGGTTTCAAGCGCCATGAGAAAACGCAGCAGCGTTGATTTGCCAGACCCGGAACCGCCCATAATGACCATGATCTCCCCGGCGCGAACATCCATGGTGACGCCCTTGAGGATCAAGCGGTCCCCGTAATGGGCAACCAGATCCTCGACCTCGATCACTTTCTCCGGTTCCTGGGCGGCTTCGCCGGTCATGTGATCTCCCATCATAATGTGGACAGAATAACGATAATCATCGCGGTCACAATAATTGCGGATATGGCCTGCACGACCGAGCGGGTCGTAGCTTTGCCGACGCCTTCCGCCCCCCCACTGACGCCCGCCCCGTTGACAACCCCGATGACGGCTATTTCTACGGCATAGACAGCACTTTTACCAAGCCCCTGCAAGATGTCTTCGACCTTAAGAATATCGATGATCTGATCGGTATAGGCCGAAAGCGAAATCCCCAGATCGTGGTTGATGTAAATTCCCGCCAGAAACAGGCCGACAACCGCGCTCATGATCGACAGACAGGGAACCATGATCATCATGGCAATCAGCGGCGGCGCCACGAGAAAGCGGACCGGGCTGATCCCCATGACCTTCAGGGCGTCAATTTCCTGATTGATTTTCATGGTGCCGATACGCGCGGCCAGCGCCGACCCGGATCTCCCGGCGACAAGAATGCCGGTAATCATCGGTGCAAATTCACGCACAACAACGAACGCCAGTCCGGCCGTAACGTGACTTTCCGCGCCGAAAATCCGCAGGGTGTAGATTCCCTGAATAGCCAGGGTCACGCTGATCGCGCCGCCCAGCAAGGCGATAATGGGAATCGCGGAAATGCCAATTTCCATCATCTGCTGAATGACGGCGTTCATCCGCACCGGTTGTTTGATGGTGAATCCCAAAAACGTCCAGTACAGGCTTTCCGCCACCATCACGCCGCCGTTGCCGACTTCCTCAATCCCGTGGACGGTTGATCGACCGACCCGTTCAAAAAAGCGTGCAATCGCACCTGGTTTTCTTGCTCCGGCCATATTTCACCCGGTCAACCGACCGCCGCCAAGCCGTCTTCAAGAGTATCGCAAATGGTAAAGACCTTATCCAGGCGCGCCAGTTTCAGGACCCTGAGCGCCCCGTCGCTAACCGACACCAGCACCAAATTCTGCCCGGCTTTCTTGGCGTTCTGGAAACTTTCAACCAAGGACGCGACGCCGGATGAGTCGATATAGCCGACACGGCTGAGGTCAACCAAAATGGGTTTCCCCTTGGTGACGCATTCGAGAAGGACTTTTCTGGCATCGGGTGATGTCTGCAAATCGACATCACCGATAAAACTGATGACCACCGCTCCGCCCTGTTCATTTATTTCATGTTTCATGTCTAGCTCACGTAACCTGTTTCACCATTCGCAATAGATTTCCGCGCTCGTCCGGCGTCGGCAGAAAACTCACCTCGTCCATGACCTCCCTGATAAAATGCGTTCCAAGCCCTCCGGGTCTGACATCATCCAGATCCCTGGGTTTCACCTTGGAAATATCAATGCTGTCCGCATAATCACGAATATGAACCACAAATTTGTTCGGCGCCCGGCTTATGGTTATTGTAATCTCACCATCGCCTCGATTGCCATAGGCATGACGAATAACATTTTGCAGAGCTTCATCAACGGCGATCACCACGTCCTGGATCGTCTCGTTGTCATAATCACAAATTTCACCGGCCTGAGTGACGGCGCTTCGAACCAGCCGCAACCGGTCGGCACGTGCCGGAATATCAAGTTGAACCACTTCCTCTTCCTCGGAAGCATCCGCTTCCAGTGCCCGTTTATCTGTCACTACAGCCGAATCCCTGCCTAGCTTCTGCGCCAGATCATCAACCGCAAGGATGGTTATATCATCACGCAACGGGCCCGATCCCAGATCGACTTTACGAACGACCTCGGCCAGGCGCTCCGCCGTTGGCCTTAACTTGTTAGCGATCAGAATTTCCGTTAGCCCCACGACCTCCATCTCGCTGCCGTCCGCGAGATAACCTTCGGTAACACCATCCGTGAAAATATAAAATGCACCCCCGTCCAGAAGCAGTTCTTCTTCGGGATATCCCTCTTCACCGACCACATAGGGTGAAATGCCCACTGGCGGCGCATCCGCCGGAAAAGCCGTGATCTCACCCGCGGCGTCAAAAAACAGTGGCGGTTCGTGTCCGGCATTGGCGAACCGCATGATACCGGTTCGGGGTTCATATATCCCAACCACCATGGTGACAAACATGCCGCGCGCCGCCGTCTCACAAATTTCAGCGTTGATTCGCGCCATCAACCGGCCCGGCTGATGAATGGTCTTGCCCAGACAGCGAAACAGGCTGGCCGTTTTTGCCATCAACAGGGCGGCGTTCATTCCCTTGCCGGAAACGTCGCCAAGGTTGAAACAAATCCGCCCGTCTTCCATCTGGAAAAAATCAAAAAAGTCACCGGATACCGTCCGCGCCGGAACATTCAGGCCGTGAACGGCAAAATTTTCATCACCGCTGTCGGGCAACAGTGAGCGCTGGATTTCGGCGGCCAGTTCCAGTTCGCGGGCAAACCGTTCCTGCTCGACCAGAGCTTCGGCCATACGGGCATTATTAATCGCCAGTGCGGCGGACGCACACATGGATTCCAGAAGCCTGAGGTCGCTCTCCTCAAACAGATGGTCGCCGCCGCGCTTGTTGATCAGTTCGATCGCGCCGATACGTTCGTCCTTGACACTCAGCGTGGCGCACAGGATGGACCGCGTCGTATAGCCGGTCTGCTCGTCGAATTTGCCGTAAAAATTCGGATCGTTCTGAACATCGCGGACGATCTCCGAACGATCATTCTGGACGCAACGCCCGACGATGCCCTGATCACTAGGCAGGGTCAGACCGACGATATCCGTCGCCCCCACGCAGGCATGACAACTGAGCGTTTTGCCTTCATCATCCAGCAAAAACAGCGCCCCGCCTTCGGCTTTCACGTAATCGGTGATATGCGAGACCGCGCGCTCAAGGGAGCCCTGTATGTCCAGACTCGAGGCGAAATCACGCCCCATTTCGGACAACAGCTCCAGCTGGGCGGAGATCTGGTTTTCGGCGGCGTCAGTCATCAACCCTGGTCTTCACATAAGACCCCGGCGCGTCTTCGATCGCGCCCAGCTTTCCCCCACCCGCTATACGCCCATCAACTTTTGCGCCCGCGTGTTTCTTGATCCACTTCTGCCAGTCTGGCCACCAGGACCCCTCATGGCGGGTCGCGCCGTCGAACCAGCCATCCGCCGTTTTCGGCAACTTGGCGTTTGTCCAGTGTGGATATTTGTTGGTGGCTGGCGGATTGATGATCCCGGCGATATGACCGGACGCCGAGAGCACAAAGCGAACCGGACCACCATATAACTGCGTCGCCCGATAGGTCGATTTCCAGGGCGCGATGTGATCGTCCCTGGTTGACACCTGATATAGGGGGACCTCGATCTTGCGCATATCGATGGGCACGCCATCAAGCGCGATGCCGCCCGGCTCGACGAGTTGGTTCTCCAGATACATCTTGCGCAGATAGGTGCTGTGCATCATCGGCGGCATGCGTGTCGAGTCGGAATTCCAATAGAGCAGATCGAAGGCCATGGGCTCGCGCCCCATGAGGTAATTGTTGACCACAAACGACCAGATCAGGTCGTTGTCGCGCAGCATGTTGAAGACCTGCGCCATCTGACTGCCGTCGAGGTATCCCTGCTTCGACATATGTTCATCCAGCCGGTCAAGCTGCTCTTCATCGATAAACACGCCCAGCTCGCCGGGGTCGGAAAAATCCACCATCGTCGTAAATAGCGTCGCCGATTTGATCCGCTTATCGTCCTTCGCCGCCATATAGGCCAGTGTGGACGCGGTCAAGGTGCCGCCGATACAGTAGCCGATAATATTCACCGACGTTTCGCCGGTCGCCTTTTCGATGGCGTCAATCGCCGCCAGAGGTCCCTCCAGCATGTAATTGTCAAATTTCTTATGGGCCAGCGTTTCATCAGGATTGACCCAGGATATGACAAACACCGTATGGCCCTGATCGACGGCCCATTTGATGAAAGAGTTTTTGGGCTGCAAATCAAGAATGTAATATTTGTTGATCCACGGCGGCACGATCAGCAGCGGACGTTTGAAAACCTTCTCGGTGGAGGGATCGAACTGAAGAAGCTGCATCAGATCATTTTGGTAAATGACTTTGCCCGTCGATGCCGCGATATTTTCACCCAGGGTGAAGGCATCGTGATCCGTCATGGAAATACGAAGCTGCCCCTTACCCTTTTCCAGATCATTCAACAGATTATCAAGGCCCTGAACAAGGTTGTCGCCCTTGGTTTCCATGGCCGCCTGCAGAACCTTCGGATTGGTCGCGGCGAAGTTGGTCGGGGACATGGCGTCGACAAACTGGCGGGTATAGAAATCAACCTTCTCCGCCGTCTTTTCGTCCAGGCCGTCGACATCGCGAACCGTGGACTGTATCCAGTCGGACGTCAGCAGATAGGATTGTTTGATCACATCAAACAGCGCCTCCTCCGTCCAGGATTTATCTTTAAACCGGCGATCACCTCCGCTTGGCTCAATGACCGGCTCTACCGGTTCGCCCTGCAGGCGCTTGGCCGTGTTCTCCCAAAGCCTGGCGTAACTTTGCCATAATTCGCCTTGCGCCTTCGCCAGCTTGGCCGGGTCACTCATCATCTTGGCCGACAGTTCCAGAAACGCCTTGCCGATCACCACGGGATCGGGAATTTGAAATCCGTCGCTATCTTTCTGACGTTCTACAAACGCCTGAACCACCCGCTGACTGCGCTCCGTCAGGTCGGTCATCAGTTTGGAAACCTGTTCCGGGTCCATTCCGGCACCGTCCTGAGGGTCCTGGTTCGCCATGTCGCTCGTTCCTGCCAACGCGTTGAAAAAGGAGGATAACCCGTGCTTGCAAACATTGCCACCGCCAACAAAGGTCATTCGTCAACGCATTCGTGATTTTACCTGAAATACCCAATCGGCTAATACTGCCGTCAACATGTTCACATTAGCGAGGCAAACCTGTGACAGACAATAAACTGCTCAAGACCGGAATTATCGGCACGATTATCATGATTGTCTGCTGTTTTACGCCGGCCCTGGTCATCATACTCGGCGCTCTCGGGCTGTCCGCCTGGGTCGCGGGCCTTGACTGGGTGCTGCTGCCTTTGTTGGCGGTTTTTCTGATCCTGACGGCCTTTGCATTTGTGCGCCGAATGAAAAACAGTGACCAGAACGCGTGATGACATCTCCCATCATCCTGCAATCCACACTCACCTGCCCCGAATGCGGTCACCGGAAAACGGAAACCATGCCGACGGACGCGTGCCAGTATTTCTACGACTGTCAGGGCTGCGGTGCGGTCCTCAAACCGCTCGCCGGGGACTGCTGCGTCTTCTGCTCCTACGGCGACGTGAAATGCCCGCCGATCCAAATCGGCAGTGACGACGCCTGCTGCGCCTGAGCCATGGCGAAATTCCAAAACCAATGACGACCGCATTGTTGTGAAATTCACACCTGGAGCCGTAGGTCAAACCGTCGGGTCTTTGAGGTGGTGTTGTGATTTCTCCGGCATCGCCGTAGGGTTATCCATGACCCGGACAACCAACCTCATCTGATACGTGAAGGAAGTATAAATGCCCAAGGCTTATCTAATTGCATTCTACAACAAGATTGAAAACCCGGATGCGCTGGCGGCCTACGCGAAACTGGCCGGTCCCGCGGTCACCGCCAATGGAGGGCGCATGTTGGCTCGGGGTGGCCGCATCAAATCTTTGGAAGGCGGCATTGAAGAGCGAACCGTCGTCATCGAGTTTGACAGCTTCGACGACGCCGTCGCGCATTACGAATCCGCGGATTACCGCGAAGCGCTCAAGGCGCTTGGCGACAGCGCGGTGCGCGATATCCGCGTCGTAGAAGGTGTTGATTAACACCAGACCAGGACACGAAGGTCTAGAGCGCTTCCGGCGATTTTTGAATCCCCGGAAGTGCTTGCCTTATGATTTTCCCGCAAAGCCACGTTCGCGAATGAATCTATTCGCTCCGGTTTTGCTTGTCTTATAAAAACACTACCTTTGTGGTGTTATCCTGAAGGCACCAGCCGGGCCTGGCCAAGCCCGTTATCGTTCTCGACATTACAGAAAACTCAAATTACCGCGTGAGCGTTTTAGTTCAATGACCCTTTGCGGGCCTTGCATAACGTATCTTGAAAAAATACTGAACCAGCGGGATTTTCGATCAGATACGGACAAAAGCCAAAAGGGAAAAGGGAAAAGACAGGATTATCGCTTCTTCCCCTCGCAACGAAACTCAACCAAACCTTTTTCTAAAAAATGCGTAGATACTATTCCAAGATTCTGTTGCCTTCTTTGGGTCGTAGTCAGCAAAGGCGTTGCCATAATCGTCCTTGTCTTGGGCGAATGTATGACCTGCACCATCGACGAGAATAGCCTCGATCGACGCGCCCTTGGCCTTATTTCGATTCAGGATATCAAGACATAGGGCTCCGTCTGACACGGTATCCGCTTGGGGAAGGATCGCAATCATCGGCACCTGTGTTGCGAAATCCTCATGCACCGCCTTGATCAAGTTAAAACCCATGACATCTTCAGCACACCAGGGAGACAGAAGCGCCGCCCCCTGAACACCTGACAGTCCCTTTGCTGGTTTCTCCTGAATGCTGGTCGGCAACTTACCCGGAGCATCCAGAACAAGAGTATCCATGATCGTGGCTGCACCAAATGAAATGCCAAAGAGGCCAATCTTTTTTGGGGCAGCCCAAGGCTGGTTACGCACCCAATCTATAGCGACGAATGCGTCGCCCGCCGTTGCTCTGGGCAACAGAGAGCCCGAACGCACAGCTTCGCCGCCGATCCCACGACCGTGGTACATATCAACGAACACAGCAGCAAAGCCTTGTTTCACAAACCCAGCCAGAATGCTTTCCTGAGCCGGATACCATGATGTATTACTCGCCCCGTGAAAGTAAATAACCGTAGGAAATGGCCCCGCGCCCTCGGGCTTTCTAACTTTCAAGCCATCCACGACACGATTGTTGGCATCTACAACCGAGACCGGGATGGCCTCCTTAGGAGTACAGCCAAGGACTATCAAACCAAGGATTGCTATCAACTGGAATCGTAAAAATAAGAAATGAATCTGTTTCATAATCCCCCCTCTTCGCTCGCAAGAACGAATTTTTCCCATAATGTAGTGCTTTATTCAACTATAACATTGCCGCCCTAAGCCCTCATGTTCACTTCTCATGCGGTGAACCATACCACCACTGGCATCGCGAACTTCTGGAAATGTTAAGGTTTGTCCGACACCTCCCGAACGTGCCCGAGGCCATCACCGAGAAACGGCAGATATCCGGCAACCCTTAACAACTACAGCGGTCAGAGCCTGTTGGGATTTCCGTCTTTTCAGGACTCGCTAACGGAAATCAAGGCGGCCCATTTTATAGGGATATTACTCAGCCCGTGCATCAATCAGCACATCAATAAAATAGTATTATTTTCTTAAAAACGGTAATTGATCATATTTACGCCACAATCGGGGTGTAAACAGGTCATTCCCCGGAAGTTTCCGGCAGGATGTGCCAGTGCCCTGCAAAAGGTGCTGTTTGTCCTTGTGAATATCTTTCTGTTATCCGGTGTTGCCGCTGGTGGCAGAATCTATTGCCTGATGATGTGCGACGTGCATTTCTGTTAGTCCACCCCCATTATTCCCCCGTAAACAAGGGAGTTTTCAGGGCTGTTAAGGGGGTTTATGGGGATATTTTTAGCGTTATGGGAAATTTTCGTTTCGAAAAATGGCGGGAATTTGCGGGTTTTTGTCGAAAAATTGATACGCTCTTTCAAAAATATGGGGTTTTATGGGGATAAATGGGGGTTTTGAAAATTCCCGCAAAGATTTTTACTCAGCGCAGGGCATCAGGAGATGATGCCGGGCACTGACGGGAGAGAATAATGTCGAGCGATCCGCTGCTGCAACCGTACAGACTAAAACATCTGACCCTCAAAAACCGGATCATGATCACCAGTCATGAACCGGCCTATCCCGAAGACGGTATGCCCAAGGACCGGTATCGCGCCTATCACGAGGAACGCGCCAAAGCCGGTGTGGCGATGACCATGACTGCCGGGTCGGCCGTTGTATCAAAAGACAGCCCACCGTCGTTCAACAATATTCTCGCCTATAAGGACGAGGTCGTGCCGTGGATGCGGAAAATGACCGACGCCTGCCATGAGTACGGTTGCGCGGTAATGATTCAGCTTACCCATCTTGGCCGCCGCACCGGGTGGAGCAAGGGCGACTGGCTGCCGTCCGTCTCCCCCACACATGAACGTGAAGCGGCGCACCGAGCGTTTCCCAAACAAATCGAGGACTGGGATATCTCGCGTATCATTGGCGACTACGCCGACGCCGCCGAACGCATGAAGGCTTCCGGAATTGATGGTATCGAGCTTGAAGCCTATGGCCATTTGATGGATCAGTTCTGGTCGCCCCTGACCAACACGCTTGAAGGACCGTATGGCGGGCCGCTGGAAAACCGCCTGCGCTTCTCCATGGACGTTCTGGACGCCATCCGCGCCCGCGTCGGCGACGATTTCATCGTCGGTATCCGTTACACCGCCGACGAGGCTAATAAAGGCGGTATCACCGCCGCCGATGGCATTGAAATTTCGAAACGCCTGAAAACGACGGGCAAGGTCGATTTCCTGAACGTCATTCGCGGTCACGTTGACACCGACCCGGGCCTGACGGATGTGATCCCCGTTCAGGGCATGAAAAGCGCACCGCACCTGGATTTTGCCGGGCAGGTTCGCAAGGCCACGGGGATGCCAACGTTTCATGCGGCGCGCATTCCCGATGTCGCCACCGCCCGTCACGCCATCGCTTCGGGGCTTCTCGATATGGTCGGCATGACCCGCGCCCATATGGCCGACCCGCATATTGTCCGCAAGATTGTCGAAGGACGCGAAGACGATATCCGCCCCTGCGTCGGCGCCACCTATTGTCTGGACCGGATTTATCAGGCTGGCGACGCGCTCTGCATGCATAACGCGGCGACGGGACGGGAATTGACCATGCCGCACGATATCCCGCCCGCGGATATTCGGAAGAAAGTCGTGATCGTCGGCGCCGGTCCGGGCGGCCTGGAAGCCGCGCGTGTCGCCGCTGAACGCGGGCATACCGTCGCCGTCTTCGAAGCCGCCGCCGACCCCGGCGGGCAGGTCCGCCTGACCGCTCAAAACCCGCGCCGGCGCGAGATGATCTCGATCATCGACTGGCGCATGGCCCAGTGCGCGGCGCGTGATGTCGAATTCCACTTCAACACCTGGGCGGAAGCCGACGATGTTTTGGCGGAAAAACCCGATGTGGTTATCATCGCCACCGGCGGCTTGCCCCATACCGAGGTTCTCGAATCCGGAAATGATCTGGTCGTCTCGAGCTGGGACATCATATCGGGCGATGTAAAACCCGGCCAAAACGTGCTGGTCTATGACGACGCAGGTGACCATGTCGGCCTTCAAGCGGCCGAAAAAATTGCCGACACCGAGGCCGTGGTCGAAATCATGACCCCGGACCGCAGTTTCGCCCCCGAAGTCATGGCGATGAACCTCGTTCCCTACATGCGCGCCATGCAGGACAAAAACGTTACCTTCACCGTGACCTATCGCTTGAAGGGCGTAAAACAGGACGGCAATCAATTGACCGCCATCATCGGAAGTGATTATAGCGACCTCAGCAAGGAACGCAGTTTCGATCAGGTTGTCATCAACCATGGTACAATCCCGATGGATGAGCTGTATTTCGAGTTGAAGCCGCGCTCGACCAATCTGGGGGCCGTTGACAATGAGGCACTGGTTGCGGGCCGGCCCCAATCAACAAACGACAACCCCGAAGGTACGTTTCAGTTGTTCCGGATTGGCGACGCCGTTTCCGCCCGCAACACCCACGCGGCGATCTATGATGCGTTGCGATTGATGAAGGATATCTAACCCCGACGGGGCCTTGTCAGCTTTCAGCCCAATTCGGGTTTGGATTTTTCCGACAGGGTGCTGATCCCCAGATCATCAAGTATGGTAAACAAGCAGGGAACGACGATCAGCACCAGCAACGTAGACGCCATCAACCCGAAAGCCAGACTGGTCACCAGCGGGATCAAGACCTGAGCCTGCAAACTGGTTTCCGACAGGATCGGCAACAAACCGACAACGGTCGTCACCGTGGTCAGGAAAATTGCCCGGAACCTGGCCCGACACGCATGAACGGCGGCAGAGGCGACATCCGGATCTTCACTGTGGCGATCCTTGATGAAATTCACCAACAGGATGGAATTGTTGACCACAACACCCGCCAGCGAGACAAACCCCAGCATGCTCGGCATGGAAATATCAAGCCCCATCACCATATGGCCCCACACCACCCCGACAAACGCCAGCGGAATGGCCATCATCACGATTAGGGGTTCAACATAACTCCGGAACTGGAAACTGAGCAGCAGGAACACCCCGATCAGCCCAAGGGCAAACCCGCTGATCATGGACCGCTGCGTAGTCTCCGCTTCCTTGTTCTGCCCTTCAAGCGCCAATGACACCCCTGGATAACGCTTCAGCAGTCCCGGCATGAAGGTTTTCAGGGTATCCTTGATGATGGCATTTGCGTTAGCGATCCGCACGTCAACATCACCCTGCACCGTAACCGTGCGCAACCCGTTGACGCGGTTGATACGCGCATACCCGCGGCCCTCCTCAAGGACCGCGATGGCCGACAGGGGGACCTGAGCCGCCGTCGGCGTGGTAATGGTAAAGTAATCGAGATCCGCCATGGAATTGCGATCATCGGCGCTCAGCCGGACATCGATATCAAAGGCCTCAACACCGACCTGAATTTCATCAACCGTCGTGCCGAAAAAGGCGGTGCGCAGTTGATCCGCGACCATCCGGGAATCGATGCCCAACTGAGATGCCCCGTCCTTCAGGCGAATCCGAATCTCCGGTTTGCCTTGCCTGAGGTCGTCACTGATATCCGCAACGCCGCGATATTGCCGCAGCCAGTCCTGGAGCTCCAGCGCCGCCAGCTTCAGAGCCTTCAGGTCCCGGCCTTTCAGACGAATATCAATGGGCAGCCCGCCGGGGCCGATAATCGTTTCAGCAAACTTGATGGAAATGACATCCGTCAGCTCTCCCGTCTCCTTGCGCCACGCCGCCAGAATATCATCAGATGACAGGGTGCGGATTTCCGCACTCAGCAAATCGGCCGTCACGGTGGCGACATGAGGACCTGATTCAAATGCGCTGGTGTTTTTATTGAACTGATTTGTTACATTCCGGACCAGGGATTTTCCATCGGGCTGATCTTTTGAGAACCGCGCATTAACGCGGGCGAGACCCTCGACGACAGCATTAACCGCGTCTTCCGTTCGCTTCAAAGGCGTGCCCTGGGGCAGCAAAATTTTGGCTTCAAGCGTGTCACCATCCAGTTTTGGAAAGACCACAAATTTGACAATTCCGCCTGCCAACATGGACGCTGATATGAGAAACAATCCGATTGCCGCGCCCACGGTCAGGTAGCGCCAGCGCACGCAAACCCCACTAATCCGGCCAACAATTCGGTCCCGAATCCAGACCAATGTGGCATCCACCTTTTGCTGCAACCCGGTTCCTGAAAAATGTCCATGCCCCAGCGAATGGTGAAGATGGCTGGGCAAGATCAGAAACGCCTCGATCAGACTGACGCTCAGGACAAACAGCATGACCACCGGCACGACACTCAGGATTGAACCGATGTCGCCTTTAAGGAAGGCCAGTGACCCAAAAATGCAGGCCGTTGTCGTGAACGACGCCAGGATGCTGGGAAATACCTGCCGTGCCCCGGATACCGCCGCTTCCAGCGGCTCTTTCCCCAGTTGACGCTGGCTGGCGACGTTCTCCGAAATGATGATGGCGTCATCCATCAACAGACCGATGGCGATCAGCAAGCCGACCATGGTCAGCATGTTGATGGAATACCCCATCGCCATCATCAAAAAGACCGCGCCCATAAATGATACAGGCAACCCCATGGATACCCAGAAGGAAAACCTGAAGCCGAAAAACAACCACAGGACCAGAAACACCAGCGCAAGTCCCTGCGCGCCGTTTTTCGTCAACAGGTTCAGACGATCACGAACGATGGAAGAGCCGTCCTTGGTCACCGCCAGCCCCACCCCTTTCGGGGCGATTTCGAGCTCGTGTTTGATGAACGAATTGACCGCGTCGATGGATTTCAGGGTATCTTCGTTCTCTGTTTTTTCAACAACCAGCAAGGCTGCCGGTTTGCCGTTGAACAATACCTTTTCTTCATCAAGATCAAACCGGTCGGTGATTTTTGCAATGTCCCCAAGCCGTATTTGACCGCCGCTGCTTGCCGATACGACAACGAGGCTGAGGAACTCGGAAACCCGCTTACGCTCATCGGCAAAACGGATCAGCACGTCGCGGTCGGATGTACTGATACTGCCCGCTGGCAAATCCACACTCTGGCGTGAAATGGCCGTCGCAATATCGGCGACACTCAGCCCGAACTGGCGAAGCACATCATTGGAAAGTTCAATTCTGATCTGGCGATCGGAAAACCCTGAAATACTGACTCTGGAAATTCCCGGCCACTGCAACATGCGTTGTTTGATATCTTCTGCGTAGGTTTTCAGATTGGTGCGCTGTTCCGGGCCGGTGACGGCAACGGAAGCGACAAAATCGGTTCGCCCCAACTGTTTGACGATGGGCGTTTCGACCTGTTCGGGAAAATCTGCAATGGCGTCAATTTCGGTTTTAACTTCGGCAAAAAACCGATCCAGATTGTTGCCGTCATTCATTTCCGCGACAGCGCGGGCGCGCCCTTCACTGGCTTCACATTCAACTTCCGAGACGTTGTTGACGCCATCCAGAGCATCCTCGATACGCTGGCATACGCTCTGCTCAACGTCTTCCGGGCGGGCCCCGGGGTAAGGCACGGAAATTTCGACCCGGCGCGGATCGACCCTGGGAAACGTTTCGCGCAACAACTGAGGTGCTGCAAAGATCCCGAGACAGAGGATCGCAATCATCATCAGATTGGCCGCTGTCGGGTGACCCGCAAAGAAACGAATCACTTGAGATCCCCTGCGCCGCTGGCTTCTTTTTGAAGCTGCTCCATGAGTTTTTTATCGACAACAACTTTAAGCAGCATGCCTTCGATGGCAGGCGCGAGGTCGGAAACCACAACCCGGTCACCCGCCTTGAGCCCTTCTGAAATAACCGCAAAACTTCCTTGCAGTAACCCGACCTTGATCTCTCGAGACTGAAGCCGGTCATCGGCGCCCGCGACATAGACCCTGCTTCCGTTAATAACCGACCGGGGTACAACAATCTTGTTTTCCATCGGCCGGGCGCGGAGCTCGACCTCGACAAACATCCCCTTTACCAGCGGCGGTCGATAACCGGGGATAGCATGTTCATAACTGCCATCCACGGAGGCAATCATCCCCAACGTCCGGGTATTGGGGTCGATCGTATCGCTCAATCTGGCAAACCGCGCCTTCCAGTCAACCGTTCGTCCATCAAGGCGCAATCGCACAACAGCCTCAAAACCAAACCGCGCCGCCATCGCCTGGAAGGACCCCGGAGTTATGCTTACGGGGGTACTTGAAACTCCGGTCAATAACGCCCGAAAGCGGGAAATGGGAATCTGCGCATCAACCTCGGCGGCGCCCATGCTGTCAGCGACAGCCAGGGTCTGGCCGATCTGCGCATATTGGGTTTGCTCCACATTCTGTTCGGCAATACGGGCATCAAACGGCAGGCGAATATGGGTGCGTTCCAGGTTCAGCCGCGCCGCCGCCAGCTTGGCTTCATTAACCGCGCGCTCTTCTCGCTGAAGGGCGCGTTGCGAGGGAATTAAACGAAGGGAGTTTCTCTGATCCTGCACCTTGCGCCGTTGGGCCAGAGTATTGCGCTGTTCCTGGTCAACCGATGCCTGAGACACGGCTGAACGCTTGAGCAACGAGCGCTTGCGCGCCAGTTCCTTTTCGTTCACCTCAAGCGCGCGTTCTTCAATTTTCAGTGACTCGCGCGTGTTCTGTTCATTGACGTGGAGTTCAGCCAGCTGCGCGTCAATCGCATGAATATTGGCGGTCGCCTGCGTAATGGAAAGCTCATAGTCAGCGGGTGAAATTCTGACGATCTCAGTTCCCGCACTCAGGATCGCGCCTTTTTTGAAATCTGGATGGACGTAGGTCACGGTACCGCTGACTTCAGCAGAAGCCGTCCAGACTTTTTCAGGCTTGACGCTGCCATAACCAAGAATTCGAGGCACCACGGATATTTCGGAAACATTGATCACCCGCACATTGCGGGCCAGTTCGCTCGCCGGAATTCTCGGGGGCGGCACCTTGTTCGAAACCACATAGGCCAGGACCGCAACCCCGACGACAATGGGGGGCACGATCAACAGTTTTTTGATAAATGGCTTTCCTGTCATGCCCAAACCTTCCTACCCACAATCAACCCCGACAATGTAATGTCATAAGAAGTCCAATGAAAGCGCCATAAGGTGGCGTTTCGCCCGGCGACTCCCACAGTTTTACGCACCGTTTACAGTGGTTGTGGAAGACGCGGGTTAGGAAAATACCGGCTCAGATTACGTTCAGGTCACGAAGCGCCGAAAGATAACCTGAATCGCGCCGCCAGCGCTTGAGAACTTCCGCTGCCGCTTCCTTGGTAATCTTGCGATAGAAACTGACCACGTCAGCGACACTGGCCCGCTCCTCATCGTCATCGTTTTGGTGCGCCTTCGTTGACAGCGTGTAGATGCGTTGAAATTCATAGTCGCTAAGATTGAGCGAGCGGCAGGCAACCGAGAGCCCCTCGCCACCCGGTTCCAGTAAAAACCGCATAACCAGCTCCGTGCGCAGACCCGCAGCCTGCGCCATCAGATCAACAAACAGCCTAACTTCCCCATCCTGAAGCGCACGGATCATCAAATCCGGAGAAACGCGCCCATCTTTCTTCAGCTCTTTAGCCAGGTGTTCCGACTTGGCGCCATTCTTGTGCGTGTTCATCGCGGCATTAAGTTTTTCGACCATCACCTTTTCGATCAGATCGTCAATTTCCGCCTGATCGAGATCGCATTTCTCGACAATGTACTTGCGTAACGCCGCTGATACCCACATGTACATGCGCTTTGCCATTTCGGGCTTCAGTTCGTCGCGGCAAAGAATAGGTTCCTGAAACGAATCTAAGCGTTCGGACTGCTCCACCAGATATTCCATGGTCGCCTGGGAAATGGACGCATTATCGTTCTGCAACAGGGTGCGGATGACCCGCTCGTTTTTTGTCGCCACCAGCGCATCCGAGACATCTTCACTGATTGAATTACGAATGGAAACGGCCAGTTGGTGCTCGAGCGTGCGGGTCCGGACCACATCGATCAGGCTCTGATCACGCAGCACAGTACTCTCGGTCAGGATCGGGTAGGCCACGTCGATACTGTCATTGGCAAGAATTTCAATCAGATCCAGCGGCGCGTCTTCACGGTCCGCCAGCCTTGCACTGATGACCTTGCGGACATCCATCTCCGCATCCTTGACGATGCGGTGAATGATTTCATACATCAATGCCCGTTCACGGTCACTGAGGACTTCCGAATCGCCAGAAAACAGGTCAGAGACCGTCGCCGCCAGCTCGGCGCGGCCGTCTGCAGATTTCTTTCGAGCAAGGTCAAGCAGGTAGTTGGCGTCAAAATCGGTCATCGGTTTCCAGTTTTTGTTTTAGGCACTTTTTCGCGTACGGAATTAACGCTAGATTACTCTTATCATTTGACTGTAACAAGCGATTGGAACGCTTTTGCCCGGCGGTTACCAGGCCCATTCAGGATTACGCAAACGAAATTCCGGAATGCCATGAAGCGCAAACTATCTATAGGTAATATGCTTCTGTGCATTTCGATTTTTACGGGTTTTTTGATGCTTGCCCCGACCCACGGGAGCGCGAGAACCTGCAAAATTGAACAGCGCCCCGCCAGCGTCAGGCTTGTTCCACACTACGGAAAAGTCGCCTACAACAATGGGCATTCCGCCTTGCAGCTAGGTACCAAATTCGGTCAACACGGAAAAATTGCCCGCCGCCTCGGCTGGGTCACGCGGGGCCTGACAAAAACCAGCCTGGAACGGCGCCTGAACATCAAGATCAGATACCGGAATGAGGCCAATCACCGTGTCTGTGCGGTTCTCGATAACGCCACCCTTGATATCGGCTACGACCGGTTCTGGGTTTATATCGCCCGCCAGCACAAACCGGGAAGCTGTGCCTACCGAACCACCATGAACCATGAAAACACCCACGTGCGAATTTACCAAACAACCCTGAAAAAATATATTCCCCGTCTGGAACGCAAACTGCGTCAATCAGCGGATCGGCTGAAACCCATCGTGGCCACCAGCGCCGATCAGGCACAACGGCACTTCATCTCCCTTTTTGAACGGGACCTTCAGTTAATTCTGAACGAAATGAGCCGGGAAATGGATAAAGCCAACGGTCGCATTGATACGGTTAAGAATTACAAACGTGAACAGGCCTTGTGCCCGTCCGGGTGACGCCTGCACAGTCCCTCAGTCACGAAAACTGCGCCCCTTGAGTATGGCGGCCCGGCCAAACCGCTGGCGGACATCATCCATGGCACGTTCAATTTTCAGACGTCCCTCCTTGCCGGGGTCGAGGAGGTCGGGCTGATCGGCCTCTTCCGCTCCACATAACCGCGTCGCGCCAATTCCAATCAAACGAAAGGCGCGCCCATCGGCTTCTTCGTTCAACAGGGGAAGGGCGTCGCGATACAGTTCTTCCGCCATCTGGGTTGGCCTCGACAGCATACGCGAGCGGGTAAGTTGCCGAAAATCAGCCTGTTTTAGTTTCAACGTTACACCACCGCCCGCCAGCCCGGCCTTTTTCAACCGTTTCGACACCTTTTCCGACAACTGCCACAGGATTCGATGCAGGGTTTCCGGAGTTCGGATATTTTCCGCGAAGGTCGTTTCCGCCGAGATCGATTTGGTTTCCGATACGGCTTCCACGCTGCGCTCATCACGACCATGAGAAAATAGCCACAACCGCCGCCCGATCACCCCATAACGTTTCATTAACTCCCGCTCATCAAATCGCCTCAAGCCGCCGACGGTATCAATCCCGTCTTTGTGCAACGTTTTCTGCAATGCCTTGCCCACACCCCACAGTAGACTGACCGGCTGATGTTCCAGAAAATCCAGCGCCTGGGCCTCTCCGATCACGGCAAACCCTCGGGGTTTATCAAGGTCGGACGCCACCTTCGCCAAAAACTTGTTGTAGCTGAGGCCAATGGATGCGGTCACGCCAACGTCGTGTTCAATACGTTTGACCAGCTGGGCCAACGTTTTTGCCGGTGCCCCGCCGTGCAGTTTTTCCGTCCCCGCCAGGTTCAGGAAGGCTTCATCAATGGAAATCGGTTCCACCAGGGGAGTTATGTCTTTCATCAAGGAGCGAATCTGTAGTCCGGCCTCACGGTATTTTTCCATATCCGGGGGGATGACGACCGCATCTGGACAGCGCTTTTTGGCCTCAAACATCGGCATGGCGGAGCGGACCCCCTTGATTCGCGCAACATAACAGCATGCCGCCACAACACCTCGATGTTCCCCCCCGACAATTACCGGTTTCCCGCGAATAGCCGGGTTATCGCGTTTTTCCACGCTGGCATAAAAAGCATCACAATCCACATGGGCAATGGAAAGGCTAAAAAGTTCGTTATGGGAAACCAGCCGTGTCGATCCACAATCGGGACAGGACGAGGGTGTTTCCTCTTCAAATTCACGGGCGCAATCGCGACAAAGTGTCGGCATTTGACTTCTCGGGCATTCCGGGCTGATTAGAATCGACAGTCTACTACCAATCATCCCCCCACGTCATTTCCTTGACGAGGATCGATGAGAAGACGACACTGGATTTCAGAAGCCGTTTACGCAGGCCATTGATTCTATGAGCGAAACCGGAACCGTGATCGAACAGACAGATGAGCTTCATAACGCTCATCTTGAAGCCCGTGGTCTACATGACCAGATCACGGCGTTGCGTGACGAGCTTGAAAACCTCGCCATTGACCAAGAACGCAAGGTTCAGGAAACCCGTGCGATTAGCGCCGATGAGATCAAGCAGCTTCGCGATATCGCCGCCGCCCTTCGGGAAACTCTTGAAGATCTGAGTTTTGAGAAAAACCAGGCTGTACAAAACGCGCTTGCCGGCAATGCCGACGAAGCTAAGCAGCTAAAGGATATCGCCCAGGCCCTTCGCGAATCCCTCGATGACCTCCAATTTCAGAAAACCAAGGAAGTCCAGGAAGCGGTTCAGCGTTCTCAGGATGAAATTCTTCAGCTAAAAGACACCGCGAGTGCGCTTCGTGATACGCTTGAGGAATTACGGTTTGAAAAAGATCGGGACGTGCAAGCCGCAATTGCCCGTTCCAATGATGAGATTGTACAGCTAAAATCAACAATCGGAGCGTTGCGCGACGAATTGGAAGACCTGCGTTTTGAGAAAGATCAGAGTGTTCAGAAAATAAGGGCAGAGGGAAAGGATGGTGAAACCCAGTTGCAGGATACGATTTCGGCATTGCGCGAAGAACTTGAAGGCATTCGGTTTGACTACGAAGACCGGATTCAGGAAATGGAACGCGCCTCACGCGATGAAATCAGGCAATTGAGAGATACCATCCAGACCCTGAGGAATGAACTAGAGAACAAAAATGGCAAGTGACTTACGACCCACAGAAAAAGATCGTGCTCCGCTGAGAAATCAATCTCCGGCCCGGCGCTTGCCGCCGTCCCGTCGCAAAAAGGCCGACCCTGCCGAAATGCTGGCGGAAGCCGATAAAAAACTCAAGCAGGCGGAAATGCTACTGAGCGTATCACGCCGCTGCGCTGCCATTGAAAGTCTGGATGAAATCCTGAAAACGCTGGTCGAAATGACCACCTGGGAACTGGATGCCGAACGGGGCACATTGTTTCTCAATGACGCCGCAACCGGTGAACTCTATTCCCGCGTCGCCCAGGGTAACTTTTCACGCGAAATCCGGATACTGAACACGACAGGGATTGCGGGTGCGGTATTTTCGAGCGGCGAAGGTGAGATCATTGATGACGCCTATCACGATTCCCGTTTCAACCGCACCGTCGATGAACAGACCGGCTTTCGGACCAAAAGCATTGTTTGCGCCCCGGTCAAGACCGTTCGCGATGAAATCATCGGCGTTATTCAGGTTCTCAACAAAAACAAAAAGGTGTTCAGCAAAGAAGACCTGAGTCTGCTTGAGGCCATGACCACACAGGCAAGTGTCGCCTTGCAGAGCACTCAATTTGTTGAACGCATGAAGAAGACCCGCGCCAAGGAACTTGAGTTTCTGGATGTGGTTGCTGACGTCACTTCCGAACTGGAACTCGGAACCCTTCTGAAGAAAGTCATGGCGGAAGCCACACGCATGCTGGGAGCCGACCGCTCGACCCTGTTCCTGAGTGACGACAAAACCGGCGAACTGTTTTCACGAGTCGCCATGGGTGACGGGATCGGTGAAATCCGCCTGCCGAACTCTGCCGGGATCGCCGGTGCTGTGTTTACGTCCGGCGAAACCATCAACATCCCTTATGCCTATGCCGACCTTCGCTTCAATCCGGCCTTCGATAAGCAAACCGGCTATTTCACCCGCTCTATCCTGTGTGTGCCGGTGGTCAATAAAGACGGGAAATGCATTGGTGTTACCCAGGTGCTGAACCGCCGCGGCGGTCCCTTCACGGACGAGGACGAAACCCGACTAAAGGCGTTTACGGCCCAGGTCTCGATCGCGTTGGAAAACGCCAAATTGTTTGAAGATGTCCAGAACATGCAAAACTACACTGAAAGCATGCTCGAAAGTATGTCGAACGGCGTCATTACCATGGACGAAGAAAGCAGGATCGTCACCTGCAACCGAGCCGGCCTGCGGATTATGAAAAAAAACCAGAACGAAGTTTTGGGCTTGGCTGCCGAAGAATTCCTGGTTGATGAAAATCTTTGGCTGATGGACAAGATTCGCAAAGTTGACGAAACACAGGAGCCTGAAGTCATCGTCGACGGGCAACTGAAATTTGATGAAGAGGCGTTGTCAGTGAATGTCAACGTTCTGCCCCTGGTCAATACGGAGCAGAAAAAGCTCGGTTCCATGATCGTGATTGAAGACATCAGTTCGGAAAAACGCATGAAGTCAACCATGTCGCGCTACATGGACCCGACGCTGGCGGATCAATTAATGGAAGGCGGCGACGATTTTCTGGGCGGCAAGAGCACCGAAGCCACCATCCTGTTTTCCGATATCCGCAGCTTCACCACGCTGACCGAATCGCTGGGGGCGCAGGGTACGGTCGCCATGTTGAATGAATATTTCACCATCATGGTCGATATCATTACCCGCGAGGGTGGCATGCTGGACAAGTTTATCGGCGATGCGATCATGGCGGCATTCGGGATTCCCATCGCCCACGACGACGATGAAGACCGCGCCGTCCGCGCCACCATTGCCATGATTACCGAGCTGTGGGACTGGAACAAAGTGCGTGAAGCGCGCGGAGAAATGCCCATAGATCACGGTGTTGGCCTGAACACCGGCATGATTGTTTCCGGCAATATCGGTTCCCCAAAACGTATGGATTTCACCATGATCGGCGACGGCGTGAACTTGGCTGCCCGCCTGGAATCAGCCTGCAAACAATATTCAGCCCGTATCCTGATCAGCGAATTTACCCGGGCCAAGCTGAAGGGCACCTACCGGATGCGCGACATTGATCTGGTTGTCGTCAAAGGCAAGACCGAACCCGTGGGAGTCTATGAGGTGCTCGATTACCATAACGATGAAACCTACCCCAACCTGATGGACAATGTGAATTATTTCAACGAAGGCGTTAAACATTATCGCACTGCGAATTGGGAGAAGGCGATCTCCAGTTTCGAGGAGGCGATCAACGCAACTCCCTCGGACAAGCTCGCCAATACCTATATTGAGCGCTGCCAGCACCTGAAAGAAACCCCACCCGAGGGGGATTGGGACGGCGTATGGGTAATGACGTCTAAATAGTCTCTTTTGCCTCGTTTTGAACTATGGGAATAAATAATGTCTGCTGATCAATCCGCCATTGAAGCCATTATTAATGAGGTTCGCGCTGAATTCATTGAAAACACAAGCGAACGCCTGATCACCGTCGACGACCTGATCTCGGAGATGATGTCTCAGCCCGACGAAGGCGGAATTTTTCTGATGGAATTGCAACGTCATATCCACAGCATCAAGGGACAGGGAACGACGTTTGATTTCCCAACGGTCACCGATGTCGCACACCGCCTTGAGGATTACATAGAAACGGCTGCGGAACTGGATAAATCCAGGCTGCTGGATTTGCAAAAGTTTGTTGACGTCATTCGCCGGATTATTGAATCAGAAAGCGAACCCGCTGCCGATGAGGTGGCGCGCATCATCGGCGATCTGCCGGTAACGGCGTCCGCGGACCCTCAAACTGATCAGACGCCAATCGATGAAATCCGAATTCTTCTGGTTATGCCCAAGGGCGCGCAACGCAAGATTATCGGTAAGGAGCTGGCGGCCTGCGGGTTTCACATTATCAACTCAGACACCCCGGTCAGCGCCATCCGCATTGCCATTATGCAAAAACCGGACATTGTAATCGCCAGCCGGGTTATGGAAGAAATGAGTGGGAATGAATTTGCTCACGTCATGAACGTGCTGGAGGCGACGCGCAGCTGCCGGGTTGTCATTGCGACATCATCCGACACCGACACGGATGATGAAGCCGCTTTGCCGGAAGGTACAGCAGTCATCCACAAGGGTAGTAGTTTCATCAAAGAACTCACCGACAACCTGGATACATGGGGCTATTTCGGCTGATGATTATTTCGTCGTCGCGATGAACACGCCATCCCAGTCTTGCGCTGGCGGTGTCTGTTTGTATGCGCGAATCCGTTCTTCATAAAGATCACAGAGAACATCCAGATCGCAGTCCAGCTTCCAGGGCCTGTTTTCATGACTCCCCTTGGTCCGGATCAAATTTATCATAAACGACGCATCGTCCCATTTCTGCTGGCGATAGGTCTCCATGAAATTGGCGATCAGGTCCCGAATCTCAATAAATTTGGGATCGGACAAAACCTCTTCGTCTCCCATCAGACCATAGATATAGGTGCCTTCAGTCTTTCCCTTAACCTGAATGAAATCAAGATCAATGGTCGCCAGCCGCTCCTTGATCGCATCACGGGTTGTCGGGCCCAGGACCACGTTCATGCCGTAACTTTTACTTTGCCCCTCCAGACGGGCAGCAAGGTTCACCGCATCCCCAAGCACCGAATAATCGAAACGCATGTCGGACCCCATATTGCCGACCACACAGAGACCGGTGTTAAGGCCAAGCCCAACTTTCAAGGGAATATGCTTACGCCCTTCTTCTTCAGCTTCAATTTTCAGACGTTCATTCAAAGGCCCCATTTCACCCAGCATCGCCAGCGCCGACACGCAACCGTTATACTCCTGATCATCGTCATCAAGCGGCGCGTTCCAGAACGCCATGATGCAGTCACCCATATATTTGTCGATAGTGCCCTTGCGATCCAGAATGACATTGGTCAGTGGCGTCAGGAGCTTATTGATCAGGGCGGTCAGGCCGACGGCATCGAATTGTTCTGAAATCGTCGTAAACCCGCGCACATCGCAGAACAGAAGCGTCATCGGGCGCTGGTCGCCCCCCAGTTGCAGTTCTCCGGGATTTTCCGCCACACGCGCCACCATATCCGGCGACAAATATTTGGAAAAGGCGTCACGGGTCTGGCGGCGTTCGGCTTCCTCACGGGCGTAACCGGTGTAGGTCAACGTCGTGTAGATCAACAGTATCGAGCCAATGGCGAAGCTGGCATCCAGCAGAAGTTTCTGTTCGGCAAACAGATACCAGGAGCTCCCGCCCGCGCCAACAGCGGTCACCAAAAACACCAATGCTGTCCACTTGGCCCCGGCCCAGGGCACCAGAATGATCATGATCAGACCGCCTAAGAAAATAAAAGCCATCTCGGCGACGTCCGCATAGTTAGGACGGGTCAGATATTGCTTGTGCGCTATCGCCTCGATCAGTTGGGCGTGAACTTCGACCCCTGGAATATCCCGGGCTGTCGGAATGGTACGAATGTCTCGAAGACCAACGGCGGACGTGCCAACGATAGTGAGCTTGCCTTTGATTTTCGCCGGGTCGACCGTACCGTCGAGAACCTCTCGGGCGGACACATATTTACTCGGGTCGTGGAGGGAAAAATAAGGCCATATCCTCCCGCGGCGATCTGTTTTGGCTGTCAATTTCGGGGTAATTTTCACACCATCCATTCCGGCACGGTTCACCACCGCCAGCACCGTCTTTCGTCCAGTCACAACACGCAGCATTTCTACTGATAATGTAGGGAAGTACTTGCCATCGTGGACAAACAAGGATGGAACGTTCCGGATGGTCCCGTCTTCATCCGGCTGCGCACTGAACATTCCGTGACCGCCCATTCGGTGTATGGCGGCCTTTTCAATCAAAGGAATGTTTCGAACCAGAGCGGGAAAGTGCGGGAGATAGGACCTGGGGTCGAGCGCACCTTTTTGCATTTTCCGAACGGCGACGGAATTTTTTGCGGGCGGGCCTTTTACGCCCTCTGTTTCACTAGCACGCCCGGCCTGCCCCAGAACGACCCGACTTTTCTTGATTACGTTCGCAAATATCTGGTCATTGCTGATCCGTTTCTCCAGAACGGCCTTGATACTGGGATCTAAGTTCTTGGCGCTGGCCGCGACCACAGACAAATCCTTTCCGTCCGGTTCTGCGAACACTATATCGAATGCCACCACGGCAGCCCCCATTTGCATCAGGTTCTGCACCAGTTTGGCAAAAATATTTCTCGGCCAGGGGAACTGCCCGACCGTTTCGAGGCTTTGCTCGTCAATATCAACAATCGTTACCAGTTGCTGTTCTGGTGTAGGAATTGGGCGCGGCCTGAACTGTTCGTAATAGTCAAAAACCTTCAGCCGGGCGAATTCCACTGGCGCCGGGTTCCAGTAATAGAGAAAAAGGAACCCCGCCAGCATGGCGTAACCGATCATTCGGTCAAAACTGAACATCGCACGGAAAAACTTTTTAACGAAATTCACACTGAACCTCCAACGACTCCAGCCGAATCCGAATCACCGGATACCCCTGAAAACCTGCCCGAACTGGCACCAAACCCCTTTTGGTTACCCCATTTAGAGAAATTCTACACCCGGAACGTAGAACGGGGTCAAGGTGTATTTTTCAGCAGCTTGTCCTGATCTCATTGAAATTACGCATAAAACCCCGTTTCCCGCCCGCCGCTATACGCTTTTCAGGGTCATCTCCTCAAGTCGTTCAGACTAGCGTCGAAACCTCACACAACGTATATTTTATCATAGATGAGCAATGCCAACTCCCGCGCATGGCTGAGACCGTTTCTCAAGCCTTTAAGGCCGATCTTCCGTGAAGTTCTGGCCATGTCGGCGTTTGTCAATCTGCTGGCCCTCGCCGTACCGGTTTTCACGCTTCAGGTTTACGACCGGGTTATCGGCCACGCCGGGATCAGCACGCTGGTCGGGTTTGTCATCGGCATGCTCTGTGTCGTCGCTTTTGATTACATTCTCCGCCAAACGCGATCACGGATCATGCAGACGGTGGCCCTCAGGATTGACGTTCTGGTCGGACGTAAATTGTTCGACAAGTTGATGCGTCTGCCGCTGTCCATGCTTGAAGCCAAACCCGCCGCCTACTGGCAGTCTCTGTTCAGAGACGTCGATACGGTTCGTAACACCTTGTCAGGCGCCTCGGCCCTGCTGATCTGCGACCTGCCCTTCGCCATCATGTTCCTGACCCTGATCTGGGTTATCGCCGCTCCCATTGCCTGGGTTCTGATGATTATTCTGCCCCTGTTCATGTTCATCGCCTGGCGGTCGGCAACGGCGATGTCGGAAGCCAACCAGAACGAACGCCAGAGCACCCAGACCCGGGACGGGCTGGTTGCGGAAATGATCAATGGACGAACCACCGTCAAGGCGCTGGCGCTGGATAATGCCATGCGCCCGATGTGGGAAGAACGTCACGCGGAGAATATCGAAAATTCCGTGGCCCGCGGCGCCAAGTCGGATTTCTATTCCAACTTTGGCGGCAGCCTGACGATGATGACCACCATCTTCATGACCACGGCCGGCAGCATCGCCATCATTGAAGGTGCGCTGACAATGGGTTCGCTGATCGCCACCAACATGCTTTCTGGACGCCTGATCGGCCCGCTCAATCAGTTGGTCGGCCAATGGCGATCATATAACAGTTTCAAACAATCCGTTGAGCGGCTGGGTGAAGTCTTTGAAATTGAGGGCGAACGCATCGAAAGCGACGTCAAGTTGAGCCGTCCAAACGGTGAGATCATTGTTGAAAACGCCAGCTATACCTACGATGAAAATCTGGCCCCCGTCGTCGATCAGGTTTCCGTCAAGATCAAGGCCGGCGGGGTCCACGCGCTGGTCGGCCGCAACGGCAGCGGCAAGACCACACTCTTAAAGATGATTCAGGGATTATACCCGCCGACCACCGGGCGTATTCTTCTTGATGGAGCAGATATCGCTCAATTCAGCCGAACTGAACTGGCGACATGGTTGGGGTATGTGCCGCAGGAATGCGTGTTGTTTGCCGGTACGGTTCGAGACAATGTTGTTCATCGTCACCCTGGCGCTTCGGACGACGCGATTGTCGCCGCGGCAACCGCCGCTGGCGTGCATCAGTTCATCATAGACTTGCCCGATGGGTACTCTTCTGAAATCGGCGAAGCCGGGCGGCGGCTGTCAGGTGGGCAACGCCAACGCATTGCCATTGCCCGTGCGTTGCTGGGTGACCCGCCCGTTGTGCTGTTGGATGAACCGTCGTCCAGCCTCGACCGTCAGGCTGAACAGGCGTTGCGCAAAACCCTGGTCGATATCGGGAATGACAGAACGGTTATTATCGTTACCCACAGCCCCATTCTGCTCGCCGCCTGCGATGATCTTGTCGCTCTTGATAAGGGTAAGGTTGCGCTTGCCGGGCCTTCAAAGGAAATCCTGCCAAAGCTGTTCGGGCAACAGCCGCGCAAAGACGATCAAACCGAAACGCCCCGGGCGGCATCGGCTCCGGAGACAGCAAAACCCGCTGCGGCAAAACCGGCAAAATCAAAAAAACGCCCAACCCTGCCGGTCATCCCGCCAGCGGCAACGCCAAGTACTCTACCGCGCCGCCCTGCCGCGCCGCCACCGCCAAGACCGAGCGCCCGCCCCAAGCCACCGACGACGCCGTCACCACCAATCCCAACCGCACCGCCTCCTTCAGCGGTTCGCGAAACACCGAAAAGCGGGCGGCCGACGGCAACAGCAGCCCCGCCCAGACCGCAGCCCCCCGCGCCGCGCCCACTGCCGCCCAAACTTCCGGCTTCTTCAGCGCCGAAGGCAGGGAAACCCGTTCCTCCGGCACCAACCTCTGCCGTCGCAAGCACGGTGCCGGCATCAGAACCGCCGAAATCAACCGCCAAACCGGTAACGCCGACGCCTGCTGGAGCAACCGACCCTAGCGTACCCTCGGAAAACATGTTTTCGCTGGATGAAAATTCCGGGCGCGAACTTGTCGATGATCCGTATGCCGATCTGATCAAGGCGGCAGATAAGCCTGATCCTTCTGGAACGGAGCGCAAACAATGAGTGTCGACGTCGCCACGGGTTCAGATCGCCTCGACTCGCTACTGGCGAGCCACCCCATGCCGAGTTGGCGGGTGTTCGCCTGGCCTGTCATGATTTTTCTGATTGCGGCCATAGGCTGGGCCTACTTCGCCAACCTGGACGAGGTCGCCATTGCCGAAGGCGAAGTGGTGCCACAAGGCAAAGTCAAGACGGTGCAGCATCTGGAAGGCGGGATCATTGAGTCGCTGTTTGTGACCGAGGGAGACCTGGTCAAGGCGGGGACGCCGCTACTGCAACTTGATCTGGCGTCCAGCGGGACAAATCTTGAGGAACTGCGGGTGCGCCTGGACAGTGAGGTGCTGGTGCGCGCCCGTTTGATGGCAGAATCCCGAGGCACGGAGATTAAATTTCCCCCGGAAGCTGCGAACCGCCGTCCAACGCTGGCCAACGCCCAACGCCAAGCTTATGAAGCGCGCAAACGTGAGCTGGCGTCAACGCTGAAAATCATGCAGGAACAGGTCAAACAGAAAGAGCTTGAAACCAAGGAGTTAGCGGCGCGAACCAAGGCGGTCAAACGAAATTATAAACTGGCGGGCGAGCGGTTGAAGATGTCCAAGTCACTTCTGAGCGAGGGGCTGACGGCTAAGATCGCGCATCTGGAGTTGGAAGCCGAGGTCGAAAGCCTGGATGGCGAACTTCGCAGTCTGGCGCCCGCCCTGCCCAAGGCGCTGGCCGCCGTAGAAGAAGCGTCGCAACGGCTCAGAGAGAGCGAATCGCGCTTTCGCCGTGAGGCCCAGGATGAACTGGGCAAGGTCGAACAGAACATTGCCCGGGTCGACGAACTGATCAATCAAGCCGAAGAACAGGGATCACGGGCCGAGATCAAAAGTCCGATCGACGGCATCGTTAAAAATATGCGCTACAACACCATCGGTGGCGTCGTCCGCCCCGGCGAACCGATCCTGGAAATCGTCCCAACCAGCGACAAGCTGGTGGTCGAAGTTAAACTGAAACCCACGGAACGTGGATTTATCCGCCCCGGACAACCCGCCGTGATCAAGATTTCGACCTACGATTTTGCCCGTTACGGCGGGCTTAATGGTGAAGTCGTCAGGGTTGCTCCCGACACCAGCCTCAACGAGGACGGCTCGCCCTATTTCCGGGTTATCGTTCGCACCGAAAAGAACTACCTGGGCAAGACTGCCGATGACCTTCCCATTACACCGGGAATGCAGGCCACCGTTGACATCCACACGGGACAAAAATCGGTCATGGACTACCTGATCCGCCCCATTTTGAAACTCCGGCACGAAGCCTTCCGCGAACGGTGATAAAATTGAAAATCAAAATCCGGATTTCTCAAGATGTAAGATTACCAAAACAAATCGCTAACTATTTGTTATTTTTTAACGAATCTGTATAAGGTTATGTACAGAATGGATTCGATACTTACCACCCAACGTCAATCCAACGCTGGAACGGGTAAGGAAATTGATTGGGTGGGGGAATGTCACTAGGCACTATCGTTGGAATTTTAGTGGCGTTCGGGCTGTTTATCGGCGCAATCGCGACCAGTACGGACAACTACCTGATTTTCGTCAGCGGCGCCAGCTTCATCATGGTTGCTGGCGGTACGCTGGCATCGACCTTTATCTCCTACGAACCCCGATATGTCATGCTTTCGCTAAAGCTGGTCTGGCGCATCTTTTTCTCGCCGAAAGTCGGGCGAAATGTCCTGAAAAGCGAAGTCGGGCGCGTCATTCGCTGGGCCTACACCGTACAGAAAAATGGCATTCCAGCGCTGGAGCAGGAATCCAAGAAAGCCGTGCGCGGGGACAAATTTCTTAAATTCGGCGTTGATATGGTTGTTAGCGGCTACACCGGGGAAGAGGTCCGTGAAATCATGACCAACACCATCGAAACGTCCTTTGGCCGCAACACCGTTCAGGTCGAAATCCTTAAAGGCATGGGGGCCGCGGCACCGGCATTCGGGATGATCGGGACGCTGGTCGGGCTGATCATCATGCTGGATAATATGGGGGGTGACCCTTCCCAGCTCGGCGCCGGCCTCGCTGTCGCCCTGCTGACAACGCTTTATGGCGTATTATTCGCCCGGATTGTGTTTATTCCGGCATCAACCAAAATTCTGCAACGCGAAGAAATCGTCCGGTTTCGCAATTATCTGGTGGCTGAGGGGCTGGCGCTGCTGGCTGATAAAAAAAGTCCCCGCTACATCCAGGACCGCATGAACAGCTACCTGGACCCGGCGATTCATTTCAACATCGACAAGATGAAAAAGTAGCCGCGTTGCTATAAAGGGTTCCCGTCCATCATGGCTATGCCAAAACAACAGAAGAAACCCGATGAACCGGAAGACTGGCTGACCACGTATGCCGATGCCATCACCCTTCTTATGGCCTTTTTCGTGATGATGCTGACCTTTGCCGAATTCGATGTCCCGGCCTACCAGGAGGCGGCAGCGGCAATCGCCAATAACATCGGTTCCGGTGAAAAAGATAGTGTTTCCGATACCCAGGAACTGAAAATCGATGTCGAAGACATCGTTTTTGAAATGCAGGCGGATCAGGCGGTCGATGTAAAGCTCGATAAGAAAGGTGTCGTCATTGAACTCTCGGGCGGTGCCTTTTTCCAGCCCGGCACGGCGATGCTGGCCGAGCAGGCGATTCCGGTGCTGGAAAAAATTGCGCAGACCATCAAGGCGCCAAAGTTCCAGTATTATAATATCGAAGTTGAGGGCCACAGCGACGACGAACCGATTCACACAGAACGATTTCCGTCAAATTGGGAGCTGTCCGCCGACCGGGCATCAACGGTGGTTCGTTTTCTAGAAGCCCGTGAATTGGAAAAAGGCCGGATGAAGGCCGTTGGCTATGCCGATACCCACCCAAAAGTTCCCAACCGCGATGCCGAAGGCCTGCCAATTCCGGAGAACCGCGCAACAAATCGCCGTATCGCCATCCGGGTGTACCCCATGAATCTCACCGAACGCGAAAAATTTGGCAAAAAGGTTGATTTGAAAGGAATGCTCAACACGGTTGGCAAGAAACCAGCGGAGGCGAAACCAGCGGAGGCCCAATAAACGGCCCAAACCCCGAGGATCTATTAGAGGATCTATTAAAAGATAATATCCATGCCTTCCCGGCAAACGAAGGTGTTTTCCCATTCGTCTTTCGCCTGGGCTGCAATGTCATCCATAAAGTCGTCGAGATGTTCCGGGTCATGGTGGAAAATTGCCAGCTGTTTGACATTGGCGGCCCGGCAGAGCTGCATACCTTCGTTCCAGGTCGAATGGCCCCAGCCGATCTTTTCCGGGAATTCCTCTTCCGTATAAGTCGAGTCGTAGATGACCATATCCGCACCTTCGATCAGAGCCAAAATATTCTGATCGGGCTTACCCGGAATATGTTCTGTATCGGTTACATAGACGACCGACTTCCCCTCATAATCGATCCGATAGGCCGTCGCCCCGTTCGGATGGTTCAGCGGGGCTGTTCTGACTGTCAGGTCATCAAATAAGGTTAGGTCCGCGCCCGCCTCAAAGTCACGGAACTCCAGCTGGGCCTGCATGGCTTCCAGCGGCACGGGAAACATCGGATTATGCATCTGTGTCGACAGGACATTCTGAACACCGCCCTGATTTTTCAGGTGCCCTGCCATGATGGTAATGGTGCGCCGGGGATCATAAGCCGGTGTGAAGAAGGGAAAGCCGTTGATATGGTCCCAGTGGGTGTGAGTCAGAAGCAGATAGGTACGGCGGATATCATCATCAAGGAAGACTTTTCCATAATTGCGGATACCTGTACCCGCATCCATGACGAAACGATGCTCGCCAGCCTGCACCTCAATACAGCTGGTATTTCCCCCGTATTTCATATGATCCGGAGACGCGCAGGCGATGCTGCCCCGAACCCCCCAAAATTTAATTCTAAGCACCATATCACTTCCACTTTAACCCGATACCCTCAGCCCGTTCCACCATCTACCTGGTCGATTTCGACTGTCCGGCACGGAATGCCCAAATTCAGGCATAAAACAAAACTTTGCCATATCTATATAGGGATGCATATGACAATTATCACAGCTGAATTATTGAGATTTCCCCCCCAAGCTTCAGCCCCGGCATATCTTTCGCCTGCCCCTGGTTTACGGCGATCTCCATCAACCCATTGGCGTTTTCATAACAGAACATATCTCCAGAAACGACGTCGGTAAAGGTTTCTGCTACCGGAAGACTATAGTCCCCAACACGTATCCCCTGACCGTATTTCATAATCAGTGCGCGAATGCCGGTCATGGCGTTGCCAAAGTGGTCGAAATAGATGATTTCGGCAAGATCGTCAGGCCAAGCCGTGCGCCGGATACTGCTAACATCAATCTCCCGAAAATCATTTTCGTTTCCGCTCATTTCTGGTGTTTGACCCGAGATCAGCCGGGCCGCGATCGGCGAGAATATATCGCGACCATGAAAGGAAGCTGAACAGTTTCGCGGTTTCCACAAAATTTCCCATGCTTTCACCTCTTCCTGGGTCCGGCGCACCAGCAACTCAAGCAGGCCATTGTCGGGACCGACAAACCAGCGCGTACCGATCCTAACGGCAAGTGCGCGCCGTGGGCCGCCCACCCCCGGATCAACAATGGTGAGAAAAATCGAATGATTAGGGAAGCCTTGTGCGTAGGCGGCAAGAAGATAAGCGCAAGCCTTGGGGTCATGAACCGGAGCATCGGAAAACAGGTCAATTATCGGGAAACCTGGAGCCTTTTGATACAGAACGGCCTTCATCTGTCCGATATAGGGCCCTTCCAGACCGAAGTCCGTAAACAAAACGATCACCCGCTAATCCTTTTGCGAAGGGGGCTCAATTTTGGCAGCACTCTCGTTCAGTCGCTGCTAACATATTGATTTATAACATTTATTTATTGATTCATCAACATAAATTTTGCACCATGATGGCACATTCATTATCTGGAGGTAATCTGGGAATGGTCTCGCTGAAACTTCAACTTAGAAATTTTCGACTGACAACCGCATTGATTACGTATCGGCTTCCCGACTATCCGGCACTGTTACAGGAATATCTATGGCAGGACCTGGACAAAGCCCCCAAGTTCCCCGTGCTGGGAAAATTTCTGGAATTCTGGGAAGAGAATATCGAAGGCAAACTGTTTTCAGTGCAAGTCACATCTTGCAAATTGATCCAGCCCGCCGAATTTCGTCATCTTGATTCTGAATTTCGGATACAATAACAATAAAAAATGGCGCTCCACGGGAGCGCCATTAAAACTTAAACAGAATCTCTGTCATCAAGCCATCGCAGCTTCAATTTCGGGCATGTTTCCCTGCTTTTTGGCGATGGCTAGGACCGCGTCCTGCACACGCTTGAAGGCCCGAACCTCCAGCTGACGGACCCGTTCGCGGCTGATACCGTATTGAGCGCCGATTTCTTCCAGAGTCGGTGGGTCTTCGCTCAGACGACGCTGCGAGAAGATATCGCGTTCACGCTCGGGAAGTTCAGCAACGACCTGGGCCAGAATTTCACCGTTATGCGACCTTTCCTGACGTTCCGCAACAATATGTTCCGGCGTCGGGTGGTCATCAACCAGTGAGTCCTGAAACTCAGCCCCATCTTCGCCGTCCGTGGACATCGGCGCATTAAGTGAAAGATCTCGAACCGCCAGCCTGCGGTTCATATTGGCGATCTCATCTGGTGAACTTTTCAGCTTGTCAGAGAGGTCCTCAAGCTGAGCAGGTGTCAATTCACCTGAATCCAGAATATTCAACCTTGCTTTCAAGTTTCTCAGGCTGAAGAACAGCTTTTTCTGTGACGAAACCGTCCCCATCTTCACCAACGACCAGGATTTAAGAACAAATTCAGTAATAGACGCCCTAATCCACCACATGGCATAAGTCGACAACCGGAAACCCATGTCCGGGTCAAACTTCTTGACCGCCCTCATGAGGCCGATATTGCCTTCAGAAACCAGGTCCGCAACCGGCAACCCATATCCCCGGTACTTCATGGCGATTTTCACAACAAGGCGTAAATGGGAGGTGACCAGTTTGTGAGCCGCTTCGGTATCGCCGTTTTCGCGCAACCGGATCGCCAGCATCTGCTCTTCACACTTTTCAAGAATCGGGAAGCGCCAGACTTCGCGAAAATACTGAGAGGTCCCACCCTCTGTTGTGACTACCGGGTATGTAAGTGATTTCGCCATTTTATCTTTTCCCTTAACCTAAATCATTGACGCCCTCGTGGTATAGCCATCATCTGTGGCAAGAATGGGGCAATCCAGATACGCGTGATAACATTTGCGTGATCACGCAAACCTCATCGGATCAAAACACCGACATCGCGAATTTAAGGGAGATTGGATTGAGCTATTGCAGGTCATTTTCATATCCTCCGCAGGAAGCAATATGTCTGTGGTCCACCAAAGGTCGAACCGGCTTAATATCAGCCCCATCCGGGCACTGATGGGGTAACATATAACATTTATTTCTAAAAAGTCAAGGTTTTGGCGAATTAGTGAATTATTTTCACCTATAATACAACCCGACCAACAATTCACCATGCCGAACAGGAAGCGCCCTTCTCTGCCACGACCGATTCACCCTACGATATATGAGACGGCATCACCAAATCACATAGCGGTGAGCGACCCAGATTTGAAATCTCAGCGCATCTTCATACTTATCTGACGCGCCCGCAGTGGCAACTGCTGGAAGCAGACATATTGATCGAAATGGGAGGAGGGAGCGGAAATTCGCCCTACTTGGCCGCGCCGTTGACTTCTGATGTACCGGCCAATGGCTGATTAAAGTCTTCCGGAACCATGTCGTAGCCGAGATCCGGAATTGCCGGCAAGTCCAGCTGCTCACCGTTATTGATTTCCGATTTGCGTTTCTGGCGATACAGGCTGCGAATAGCCGCGTAATAATCAACGGATGTTTTCTTGACCTGGGCCAGGTCATCGACCACGCCAGCATATTCGGACAGGCCATTGACGGCTTGAAGTGTCCAGTCCAGTTCCGTTTGATTGGCATTGGATATCCATTGACCAAGCGGGTCGAAATACGGGTCAACCAGGAATTTTCCTACGGCATCACGCGGATTGGAGGGGCCGAAAATCGGCAGTACCAGATAGAATCCTTCACCGACACCCCAGGTCCCCAAGGTTTGACCGAAATCCTCATCTCGCCCTTCGGTACCGGCTTCGGCAGCTACGTCGGCCAGTCCGGCGATGCCGATCGTGGAATTGACCATAAACCGGGCGACGGAAACAACCGCAGCTTCCGGGTCACCCTGCAACAAGTGGTTGGCGGCGACAATCGGGGTTGCAATGTTATCCAGGAAATTACTTACGCCAGAGCGAAACGCGGCGGGAAGATTTTCGTTATAAAGTTCCGCAACCGGGCGAAACAGCAACGACATTACGAATTCGTTGAACCCGAATATCACACGGTTTACGGGTTCCAGGGGATCGTTAACGTCATCTTCGTCGGCAGCCGCCAAAAGCACCGGTTTCTCCACCCGTACCTGACCGGCAGGTTCGCCAGCGTAAACCCCCGCAGGCGCCGTAATGACCACACCCGCAAAAAGAATCACACCTATCGAAGCCAACTTGAACTTAGGACTGCTCACGCCACACGCTTCCGTTCCCTATTTTGAAACTTACCGTCACTTTTCCGTTCCCTATTTTGAAACTTACCGTCACTTTCCGGCCACCATAATCAACCAGGATTACAAGTCTCTGACATCTTCCTTAAAACATTTTTAGGCGATGTTGTACACACCCGCAACCCGTTAACTGCCTTTTCTGCATTAGTGCGGCAAAATTGTTGGCTTTTTTGGTGAAATCGTTAACCATGTCTTGAAGATTTCCTCTTAGTTCTACTCAACAGGGCCAAAATGTTTCAGGAATTTATCATGGCACGTCGCGTGGTCGGCATTTTAATTGCAGTGTTGCTGATAATACCCTTCAGCACATTGCGAATCGAAGCCGCTGAAAGCTCTCCCGCTGTTGTGGTTTCCGGATTTCAGGCGTTATTGATTGATACCATGAAAGCCGCCTCGTCAACGACCGTGCGCGAGCGTTATGAAATGCTCCGGCCCGGCGTGGAAAAGTCATTTCATCTGGCGCTTATGACCCAGATTGCGACGGGGCATCACTGGAAATCAGCAACTAAAAATGAACGAATTGAAGTAGCGCGGGCTTTCCTGAGGATGAGCGTTTCGACACTCGCCACCCTGTTCGACGGTTACGACGGCGAACAGTTCAAATACCGAACCGTCAAGGATGGCCCGTCAAAAACCAGTCTGGTCATTACCGATCTTATCAAATCCGACAACTCAAAAATCAACATCACTTATGTAACCCGAAAATTCAGGGCGGGATGGCGCATCATTGACATAGTGGTCGATGGCGGCATCAGTGAACTGAAAGTGCGCCAATCCGAATATAATCAGGTTTTGAAGCAGCATGGTATTCCCGGTCTTGTCAATCTATTGAATGATAAGGCCGATGAGCTTATGTCACGTTGATGAAGCATAAAACCTGTCTGAGGATTATAGCGCTTTTAAGCGTTTTTTTCCTGTCACCGGCGGGGGCGTCGGCATCGACGGGCCAGACGTCGGTCGCGCTGGTTGAAAATTTTCATAGAGCGCTGCTTTCATCCATGAAGGCCGCAGCCGACACCAGTGTGAAACAGAGGTTTGAGGCCCTGAAGCCTATCGTCGGTAAAAGTTTTCACCCCGGCCTGATGATTCAGGTCGCATCGGGGTCGTACTGGCGCAAAGCCAGTGACACTCAGCATGAGGCCCTCACTGCCGCCTTTTCGAAACTTAGCGCCGCCACCTATGCGGCCCAGTTTGATGGATATTCGGGCCAGTCCTTTGTCACCCTTGACCACAAACCGGGACCGCAGAAGACCATTCTGGTGGATACCGAGATCATCAATCCCGGCGGTGGCAATGTCGCCCTGACCTACGTTACGCGCAAGATTCAGAATCAATGGCGGATCATTGATGTCCTGGTGGATACCGGCATCAGTGAACTGGCGAGGAAACGCTCGGAATACCACGGTGTGCTGAAATCCAAAGGAATCGACGGCCTGATCAAATTGCTGAATACGAAGTCCAGCAGCCTGCTTGCCAACTAGGCCCAACTAGACGTGCAACTTCCGCACGCTCCTGACACAGAGCATTAACCAGTACACCTGGGACCGATAGCCCCAACCGGAAGCAACACCCACAAGATGTCAAATGCGGCCAGGATCAACACCAACACATAGTTGATGGTTCCGCCAAGCGCCGCAATCCAGCCCATCCAGCCCCACAGCTCTTCACCGACAAGTCTGGCGTGACCAATTCCCAACGCCACGAAAAACAGTGAATGCACAACCCAGTCAACAGCCGTATCAAAATGCATACCAAAGTTTGAACACTAATTTTTCAATCGCGCCACCTCGCCGTCGCAGTTGTCGAGAACGTAACATCCGACAAACAAAAAAGCGCCGATGACAACCGACCTGTGATCGCTCGCCGCGAAAAACCACGCCGCCGCAACGCCGGAAAACAGCGAAAGAGTCGTGACCTGGTTCGCGCTAATCGGAGTTTTCACCAAAATCCGGGTCAGCGGCGGTGACAGAAACCTGATCAGTGGAAACAGCGACCGTTCACTCATCGATTGGCGTCCGTGCAATAATGCTCATCAGCGCGGGTAAAAACACCAGGGTACAGAGCAAGGTCATTGAGATCGTGAGGGTCAGCAGCACCCCCATGCTTGACGTGCCGGGATGACTGGACAGCGCGATCGACCCAAACGATCCAATGGTGGTCAAGGCGCTGAAAACGACGGCGCGCGGCGTCGATGTTTCCATAACCCGCCCCTGCCCGCCTTCCTTAGCTTCGCGCGAGACCAAATGAATCCCCCCCGCCACACCCAGACCGAAAAGCAGCGGCAGGACGATAACATTGGCAAAGTTAAACGAAAGCCCAAGCACCACACTCAGGGCCAGACTGAACACACCGGCGAGCAGCAATGGCGCAAATACCAGCAAGACATCGCGGAGCCGCCCGAGCACAATCACCAGCAAAACGGCGATCACGGCGGCCGACAGTCCCCCGGCCTGATAAAATGACCGCAGCACGGCGCGCCCAGCTTCAAGGATGACGACCGGTGAACCAATCGCGTTCGGCGAAATATCGCGCACGGTGTCGACAAATCGGGTCAGAGCGGCGCGATCCTGAAGGTTTTCGCTCGGGAACACTTCGATCCGGGCGCGGCCGTCTTTGGCGACAAGTCGCGAGCGCAGCGATTTTGGCAGATCGCCAAGCGATACCGGTGCGGCATTCAGTGATTGCTTGAGGATCGCAAGTTGCGCGGGCAAGGCCGCCAGCAGGCGGTTTTCCATATCCCTGACACTGTCGCCACCTCGCCCGGCTATTTTGCTCAAGACCGCGCCCAACCGTGTGGCGGCCCGCCGATTGGCGTCATCGCCGCTGTTCGCCAGTTTTTCAAGCTTGCCTGCGAACGTCTTCTGGCTGGCGATCCGGGCCTCCTCTGTCAGCACCGCCCGCTTTCCGCTGCCGCCCAGCGCCGGTGACAGAAACAGCGCCGTAGACGCGATCACGTTCAGTTTTTCATCCTGATCGGCGGGAACATAGTCGGCCAGGGTCTCGACCGAGGCGACCTCCGGCCGCTGGCTGAGCCGCGCCGCGGTTTGCTGCGCGGCTTCCAGATTCGGGGCGAGAATTGCAATTGAATAAGGACTGGTCCGGCTATCAGCCATCAGGTCGATCAGGGTCGACATCGATTCCGTGTTCCGGTCCTTAAGGTTCAGGGGATCAAAATCAAAATCAACGCCAGGGGCGATCAGCGCCGCCACACCACCGGCGACACCAAATGCCATACAGAGTGACCGCGCCCGCTTGCGCACGAAACCGGCAAAACCCGGTGCTTGCGGGTTGGTCTTGTTCAACGGTACCCGGGAAGACTGTTTTGGCAGACAGCTCAGCACCGCCGGAAGCACCGTCAAATTGGCAAACAGCGCAATAAACATGCCCGTTCCGGCGATCAGCCCCAGTTCAGCAAGGCCGCGATAGTCGGTTGGCAGGAAGGAATAAAAGGCGATGGCGGCCGCCACCGCACTCAACGTCAGGGCACCGCCGACACCTTCGGCGGCCCCAGCGAGAGCCGTCCCGTGCCCATCCCCTCGGTCGATGGATTCACGGTAACGCAATGCATAGTGAATACCGAAATCAACACTAAGCCCAATGAACAGCACGGCGAAGGCAACGGATATCAGGTTCAACGCCCCCAAAGCGGCGACCGCAAACGCAGCCGTCCAGATCAACCCCATCGCCAGAGTCAGGATCGTCGCAACCACCAGCACCAGACGTTTCAGGCCGACGACCAGCAACACCATCACCAGCGAGAATGACAGGATTCCGGCCAGCCCCATGCCCTTTTTGACACTGTCCAGTTCTTCTTCCGAGAGCGCCGCCGAACCAGTCAGGCGAACCCGCACACCGCTGTCAGGCGTCAGCGCCATTTCCGACGTCAGCTGGCGAACCGCGTCCATGGCGTCGGCGGCTGGGCTCAGGGATTCATAATCAAGCGCCGGTTGAATAAGCAGGAACCGCCGGTTGGCGTTGGCGCCATCGTCCCGGCCCTGCATCAGGTCGCGCCACGACAATTCGGAAAATGCGCCCTTCACCTGGGCTTCGGCGACATCCGAAATCGCGTTCAGCACTCTGGCGATCGGAAGCGGCTGTCCGAGATCACCGTTTTGCGCCGCATCTATAGCCTTGCCCAACATGGCAAACAGCCCACGGAGGCTCATATCCTGCCAAAGCGCGCCCAGGAACGGCTGGGCTTCGGCGAGACGGTCGCTCAAATCGTAAAGCGCATCAAGATCAAGGTAGAGCAGCCCGTTGCGGCGAAAATAATCTTCCCCGGCAAGGTCGTAAACGCCACCGAAAACCTTCACGTTTTCCCGCATCCTGGCCGCCAGCGCCAAGGCCGACCGGTCAGCGATATCCGGCGTTTGCCCATCGATCACCACCAATAGATCATCCGACATTTCCGGAAACGCCGCATCCATTGCCATGGACTGCTGGCGAAACGGCAGATCGGCGGACAGCATATCGGACGTCGAGGTATTGATACGGATATTTTCGACCAGATAGACCGCGCTAAAAATACTTAACAGCACTGCAGCCGCACACACGGCCCAGGCCCCTCGCTGCACCCAAAAGGTCCAGCGGACTAGAAACTTTCCGTACCGGTTGGCGGTGGATTCAAACATGGCCGACCTTATAACACGGTCGTTCCGGCCAACAAGCCACTGCACCAACCGGGTTCGCACGATCTTGACTTCTTCTCACCTCTGCAACATTTTTTCCCGACCCTTTCAGGAAACCCGGATCGATGGCGAATTCACCACCCCCTTATGATCAACGCCTCGCCCGCATGCTGGTCAGGCCGCTGATCAAATCGCCGGTGACGCCCAATCACATCACCATCGTGACCCTGCTGATCGCGCTTGGCGGCGCCGGCCTGCTGGCGAGCGGCACCCCGGACCTGCAGAATTGGGGGGGCGGACTATTCATTCTCTCGCGTTTCCTCGATCACTTCGACGGCGAACTGGCGCGTCAGAAGAAAATGACCTCGAAACTGGGCTATTACCTCGATTACATTTCAGGCAGCCTGAGCTACGGCTCCCTGTTCGTTGGTCTGGGCATCGGCTTCAGAGACGGCGCGCTCGGCCCCTGGTCAATTGCCCTGGGCGTTGCCACCATGCTGTCCATGTTCACCAATCTTGGCATCGACCGGGCCAGCGACGACATTGACCCGGATCGCGGCGAAGCCATCGGCTACCCCGGTGTCAGCGGGTTTGAACTGGAGGATGGCATCTACCTGCTGGGACTGACCCTCTCCCTAAAACTTGATCCATTTTAAGGTTAGTGTTTTCGATAACGACACGGAGACACACAATGAAGAGCAGATTTTCAGACGAGCAGATAATCGGGATTTTGAAGGAGCACGAG
>Ga0316203_1000318_pt1 | contig 69010 bp, 69 predicted proteins | sample 6monrhotite_MG_FD_204940 | JGI IMG/M metagenome (GOLD analysis project Ga0316203, IMG submission 204940) | Microbial mat bacterial communities from mineral coupon in-situ incubated in ocean water Damariscotta River, Maine, United States -... | ecosystem: Environmental > Aquatic > Marine >... | reverse complement strand
TACAAAGACCTAAAACTCAAAATATATGATATCTACTCGCCGTTAGGACCGAAGCCCCGCTGCCGGGAAGATACCATTACTTATTCGGTTTCTTTCTTCCAACCTTATTCTACTGTCAATGAACTTGTTGCTAAATAAACTGTAGCAAACTCAACCAGAATATCGAATCGATTTGATTCGTGCAAGTAAAAAATTAATCTTTCTTACCGGTCCGAAAACCGTTTTCATCTAGCTTTAGAAGCTTACCTAACAAAGTTGAATCGTGCAAGTAAAAAGTCATTTTACTTATGTTGCCGACCCGGCTGTTGTTTTCTAGCAAACTCAGCCAGAATATCGATCTTTTTAATCTTGTGCAAGAGGAAAATGATTTATTTTCTTCTTGCTGATCTGAAGACTTCATTCTAGCTCCCTTATCAGCAATGAACACATTGACTAAAAAGGGTTGCTGGTGGCGAGACCAGGAATCGAACCAGGGACACGAGGATTTTCAGTCCTCTGCTCTACCGACTGAGCTATCTCGCCACAAGCAAAAAGGCATTAGACCGAAACTAGCTTCGACTGTCAACCACCTTTTTGATCGGAGTTGGCTTTCATAAAGAATTCAACCTTCTGCAAGGAACATCTGCTGATCCCTAAACATCTCTTCCATCGGTTGGCCCTGTTTAAACCCCTTAATTAAAAGGTCTGCCACCGATTGCCTCTGCTTAAAAATATGCTCGACTGGCTTCAAGTACTTAGGTTCGCCCAGCCCTAGCCGTTCCAGGCCAGCCCTTGACTGTTCAATGAAATCGGCTAAGAGCCATTCTGCGTCTGCATGTTTACCTAGATAGTCAAACCCACTGCAATAAGACTCTTCATGTAAGGTCTTAAAAAAGGACACCCCGAAACGGTCCACCTGGGAAACCGCCCAATCCAAGGCCTTTTCATCATATAAGATCCCTTTCCATAAAGCAGCCTGCCCGAGCAGCAAGCTCAAAGGCCCAGCATCACAGGTTCGGGTTTCAATCGCATTGCGAAGCCTCGCCACCGGAAAGGTCGCACCAAGGTGAACTTTCCAGTCTTCAACCTCAGGCTTCAACGAACCAAAACCACTCTTTATATAACTAGAGAAATCAAAACCCCGCAAATCCTGCACTTCACCGTCCCTCTCTAAGACCAACATCGGAACCTTCAGGATATAGTCAATATACCGCTGGTAGCCAAAATCATCGTCAAAGACAAACTCTAAAAAGCCGCTGTGCTGCGGCGACATATGACGCCAAGCCCAACCACGACGGCTTTTGCAGTTTGCCAATTTGCCGGAGGTAAAAGGAGAGGTCGCAAAGAGAGTGTTTAAAAACGGAGCAAATGCCGTAGCCACCCGCATCTTCTTAATCATATCTTCTTCGCTTGAGTAATCAAAATTCGACTGGGCGGTGCACGTCGTCTTCATCATGTGCAAGGCACCCATCCCCAGACCAGGGAGATAGTCACCCATCACCTGGTACCGTTTTTTAGGCACCCAATCAATCTGGTCGGGCAACTGGAACGGGTCATACCCTATACTCAGCCAACTCCAACCCTTCCCTTGGGTGAGGGTTTGAAGCTGAGATTGGTAGTCTAGCAACAGTTCCTCGATCTCACCGAGGCTTTTAAAGGGCGCACAACTCAATTCCAGCTGCGCACCCGGCTCAATGGTCACACTGGAACCATCTTTCTTCAGACCGATTTGACGGCCATCTTCGCTATACCCTTCCCAGCCGAACTGAGTTCTAAAGGATTCCAGAAGGTCTTCGATCCCCTCGTCAAAACTCACCCGCCGACGTTCACCACTCCAAAGCCCGATCATTTCCTGCTCCAAACCCAACTTCCAGAGTTCAACTGGCTTTTCGGATTGTTTAAAATATTCAAGAAAGTATTCTTGATTTAACTTTTGCATTTGATTCAACGAGGCCTCTTTGCTGATTTTCTAGAGAGTTAAAGCCTACCAATTTATCTGATTCTTGCCAATAGACATCAGAGCCGCCATAATCAGCTAAAACCAAACAAACGAGGGTCAATGCATTGGTGGCAGTCTGTTCAAAATTCAATCCAGGAAGTGGTTCACGAGACCAGCAACCGCGCTGGGCGCTTGTTCGACGAGGTGCTCTTAGCCTCGATTGTGACCAGCGTGTTTGTCGTAATGCTCGACAGTGTCGCTAGCATCAAAGCTGAACACGGAGAAATCCTCCAATGGCTTGAGTGGGGGTTTACTCTTCTATTCACCATCGAATACATTTTACGATTAATCGCCGCAGACAAACCGATTCGATACGCCGGTAGTTTCTTTGGGATCGTCGATTTACTGTCGATCCTGCCAACTTATATGGCCTTCTTCTTCCCGGGAACCCAGTATCTAATGATCGTTCGAGTTCTACGGGTTTTGAGGATCTTTCGGATCCTTAAACTGGCGAAGCACATCGCTGAGGCCGAGCAACTGGTCGATGCTCTGAAGGCGAGCCAACGGAAAATCCAGGTTTTCCTCGCCACTGTCATCACCATGGTCACCATTTTAGGTTCCTTGATGTACGTCATCGAAGGGGAAGGCTCTGGGTTCACCTCAATCCCTCGTTCGATCTACTGGGCAATTGTCACCTTAACGACAGTTGGCTACGGCGACGTCGCACCGACAACACCGTTAGGACAGGCCCTTGCCTCGGTGGTGATGATTTTAGGCTACGCCTTGATCATTGTCCCGACCGGTATCGTCACCGCAGAACTAACCCATTCACCGAGCCCAAACCCAAAAATCCTCAACCCCTGTGACCACTGCGGGGAACGTATGCATGAGGTCCAAGCTGAATTTTGCAACCATTGCGGACGACCCCTTTGAATTTTGACTTTTCAAGGGCCCCGGATCAGACTAGACTAAATTCAAATTATCTTCAGGGCCCCCATGAACGCTAACCAGCAATTTAATGAATCGGTTGACCGGTTCCTCAAACTACAGCGTCGCAAACGCATCACTTCGGAAAATCGGGATATCACCCTGATGGATTTGGTTAAGGACAGTGAACCCATCAGCATTGAAATGATCAAAGAAGGGTTTGACCTGCTGGATCAAGAAGTCCCTGAATCAGAGTTTTTCTTGCAACAGGTCCGGGAAGTCTTCATGGACTCTATCCGGTCGCTCAATCACCTGACGCCCAGTCGGCGACTGTTTGCAATGGAAACCTTCAGTCTCATTGGCAACACCGAAAGCCTAGCCATCACCACAGAGACCCTGCTTTTTGGTGCAGAAGAACGGCTCAAGTCGATCGGCACTGCCTATTTAAAGGCGTTCAAAGGCACCGACCAAGTCATCCAGACCTTAGCAAAACACCCCGACCTCTTGAGCCCTGTAGAGGGAGACCGGCAACTCAGAGCATTATACCGTTTTCGCTCCGACATGGCCGAAAAATTGCTCAGTTTATTGAAACAAGACTTTGTTTTGCTCCAAAGCAAAACGTCAGGTATCGATGCGGACTTGGCCCTCGATCTGGTTCGGCTGATCGCCCGAAACCACTCTTCAGCCCAATTAGAAAGCAATATGATCGGTGGAGAGCAACTTTCGTTGAACCTTGCCAAGCTGATCGCTACCATCCAAGGTCACCCGAGTATGCCCATTTATGGCAAAACACGGTTTGACTTCATGAAAAATTTTGTAGAGGAATTGTCTTCGATTTCGAAGATGGACGGTGTTTCAGCCCAGGAAATGGGGAAAGTCGTTGCCTGTTTTCTCTATGGCAACGAACAACTACGGCCACCAGAAGATTTAATCCGGACTTTAATCGACGAAGATCTCTGCGGAACACCAGCCAGTTCTGAGGCCCTACAGGACTTTTTAAAGAACCTCGCCCCCACGACCATTGATGTTTTACTCAAAGACTTGCGAGATTTTCTCCAGATCTTATCCCGCTCTCCGGTCCCTGACATTGAGGACGCCTTTGCTCAAGCCCGAGCGAAATATGAAGCTGGACTGAGCAATGAAGACAGCCTGATCGGTCGTTTTCATGACACCGTCATGGACATGAAAGTTGCAGGGGGCCTCGTCATTGAGAACCTGACTGGCTTAATCACAAAGCTTCAATCGGCTTTAACAAAAACAAAAAAAGAATCGGGGCAAAAGGGCATCGACGAACTCTTTGCAGAGGTCCCCGAATCCACTGATATTGAAGAGTTCCAGGTGATCTTACGGGATCAAGGGGCCAAAGAGCGAGCCTCCGAGTACCTAGCCGTCCAGACCACTCAAGTGGGCTACCGAAGCGCCATGGCCGATGGGGGCAAACGAGGGGCCTCTGTTAATCTACAGTTATTTCAATCAACCGAACAGCTACAAGCCTTCAAGCCCGCCTTCCAGGCCCTGTTTAAAAAACTCGAACGGTCCCTCTCCTCGGTGGTCGCCAATGAGTTTCGTCACCCCCAAGCGACCCAACAAGTCCAAGAGTATTACATCCCGTTTATTATCCCGATGGATGGCGAAGACCCTTTGTTGTTTTGCGTAGGGATCGGTTATTTTGAAAAAGAGCACCCTTGGAAAGACAATGAAGAAGATGAGCAGAGCGTTGCGGACTCCTTCATGGACCCTTATTGTTTTCTGATGCACACCCAGAACGCAAACACGACCATGAACGCCCGGTCCCGTAAAATTGAGACCGATATCGATGAATTGCAAGGGAAAGAGTTCAAGTCCATCAACCTCAGAACACAGGCCTTCTCTCAAGCCTGCTTGTCGATTTTACTCGACCTACTCCACCTGATTGATGAAGCAGACTGGGAACAAAAAGAGGTACAGTTGCTCGTTGCTTACCTGTACAAGACTTTAAACTTAACCCCAGAATATTACTGATCATGAATGCAACGGCCAATGGAACCTTTCAGACAGGTTGCGCCGTTGCTCCATAGGGCTCCTTCAAACAGAGCTTCATACAGCTCTACCTCCAGTAAGCCCGCCCCCGTAAGATCGGCTCCTCGAAAATCAGGGCTCACCAGTTTCGAGGAGAGAAAATTGGTTTCTTGCAAATGAGCTTCACCAAAATTAACCGATACACCTTGAATTTGTAACTGGGCGTTTTGTAAAAAGGCCCACCTCAGGTCCGCATTCGTCAGTTCAGTGATTTGGTTTTTCCCAGGGCCCCTGGTCATTCTCGCCCCTTTCAACTCTGTGCGCCTCAAGTCAGCACCTTGCAACAGCACTCCCTGAAAAACGACTTTGTTCATTACCGCCCGGCGCAAATCAGCACCGCTGAGATCAGTGAAATTTAACTGGGCTCCGGTCAGATCCGCCTCTTTCATCACCGACCGCTCCAGGTGGGTGCGGTTTAGCTTACTTAAGCTTAGGTTCGCAAACTTCAGGTTTGCCTGGCCCGCCTGAGCGTCACTTAGATCGGCCCCAGACAAATTGGCTCCTTTGAGATTTGTTTCTCGAAGCTTTGCATACTGCAAATCTGCGCCCTTTAGGTTTGCTTTTTCTAGATCACGCTTCTGTAACGGTGCTCCATGAAGCATACAGTTTGGGCATTTTTTTGTAGAAATTAACTTCTGATAATCGGCTTCTTTATACCGAGCACATAAACCAAGAGAAAGTTTTGAGCAAGCACGCCCATCGACCCACAGCGCCTTCGAAAAATTTGCTCCTTCAAGGTGAGCCCCTTCCAATTGACTTCCGGTTAAATTCGCCCCTGCAAGCTCTGCATCCTGCAGGCTCGCATCGGACAAATCCACCTTTTGTAAATCTAGGCCCTTAAAATCGGCACCCTTCAACTCACAGCCCACACATTTTCGGGTTTGAATCAGCAATTCCTTATTCCACTGAACCAACAACCCCCAGGCTTCAATTGACTCACCGCTTTGGGGATATTGGACCAAAAAGGCTTTGACTTGGCCAACCTCATGAGAACTTTTGACTTGAAGAAACCACAGTGCGGCATGCCGGCGTTTCACCTGGGCAGCAAACCGACTTTGAGGGAATTCATCGAGAAATTCTTGATAAACTTGTAGTTGATTGGCTTTTTCCGCAGAAATAAACTGATGTTCTTCGAACCCCCCAGTCACTTCAGCGCGATGCTTCCCTTGGGGAAACAACCGAAGGTAGTCAGCAAGCAGTTCTCGAGAAGGCTCCTTGCGCATCTGTTGCGCTCCGATCAACTCCGCCTCTCGAAGAACTTCTGGCCCCGCCTGGGGATATTTTTTAAGAAACTCATCAAACCCTTTCAGCCGGCCCTGTTTTCGAGCTGACTCCAAATCAACCTGCTGAAAAAAGGCCTGGGTTTCAAGAGCAAACTTGCCGGAAGGATAGCGGTTAAGATATTCTTGGTAGGATTCGACTGCCCCGGAGGTTCGAGCCTTTTGAATCAATAGTTCTTCCTCAATAGAGGACACGATTATCCAGTTAGCATGCCCTTTGAAAAGCCGACGGTACTGGCCCGTTGCTTCTAAATTTGGGTGAGCCTTCAAGGACTCAAAAAGGAGAGCCTCTTGGTTCATTCGGGCCTGTGCGGACCACTCTGAATCTGGGTACTCAGTGAGGAATTGAGTGTAGCCTTCAACGCTGTTTGATTCGACTGCCTGATTAAAGCTTGAATGCGCACAGCCAGAAATCCACAACAACAGAACTAAAAACAGAAAATAGGGGCCTTTCATGTGCTATATCCGAGTGCATCAACAGTTCGCTTATTATGAACTTTCGAGGCCGTTGAAGCAACCCCTGAACCTGCTTCAGCCCCCAAATTTTCATTTATATTCAGCGTTCTCTCAGGTCTGCTAAGACTTTACGGACCCACCGTTCGGTGCACCCCAAACGCAAAGCAATTTGCCGGCATGTTTGGTTTTGCTCCCGCAATTGCTGGATCATTTTTCGTTGTTTTACTTGCAGATATTTTTTCCCAATAGGGATCGTCAACGTAGCCCCTCCAAAATGACTAGCCAGCTTGGCTGCGCCCTGCACTCCGATCAACCGTGTGATCGGGTGCTGTTCTTTTGGGTTCAAAGGCACATAAAGCACCGTACCTCCGAAACGTTGAAGCATCTTTGAAGTGTGCTCTTCACCGATGATCTGGATCATTTCTCGCAGCATAAGACCTCCAGTTCGGTTTCCAACGTTTTTAAGCATTTTTGTAGTTTCAAGAATGTTGCTTGTCGTTGAACCGGAAGATCTTCAAGCCCTTGGATTCTTTCCGACAACTCGGTGGCTCGATGGCCGACTTGTTTCGCCCATTTGGAATGTTTCATTTCAAGTGCAGCCTCCCGCCAATTTTGATGGCGCAGGGCCTCAAGGGTTTTCACAAAACTTAGTAGCCCTTTGATACCCAAATTAAAACACATGTGCACCAACACATCTTGGGCAACCAGAGGCAGTTCAAGAACCCACGGGAGCTTGTTTTTCACTGATTCCCAACACAGGAAAATATCCGTTTCGAGCAAGGTCTCTGCCTCTTGAGCTGAGATCCCTCTGTCCTCCAAGTTCCGCCCGATCCCGATCGTTAACTTGCCGGCGCTACACAAATAGGGTTTTTCTCGAAACCCTTCAAAAACCGTCAACTCTTGTTTCATTCGCTTGAGTCGCTGTTGCTTCATCCATTCACTCCATCTAGTTTTAAAATTCATCCCGCCTACCCGTCACCAGGGGCTCCACTCGGCAAACATCAGTTTTACTTCACAAATGAAGTAAAACTAGTTTACCAAGCAGTGGAGACTTGCTAATATTACAGTCGTTATCGATAGGTTAGGGCGTCCATAAGTGATTTAAAATTGAAGTACTTTTGAAGTATAAGTCAAGTTTTTTTCTGTAATATATGTTATTCAACTGAAATCCCTAAGTTTCTCTCAACATAAATACTCTACTATTGAAGTATATGAGCCCCCTTGAATTCGACATCATCGAGTTAGCCTTTATGGCCGGTTTAAGCTCCTTTAAAAGCCTAAACAATAAAGCAAGGAAGCAAGAATGGCCCTACATCCGCCAACAAAAAGCTTCCGGTAGTCCCGTTCACCTCTATCCACTTTCCGCTCTGCCTGACGAATTACAGATCGCCTGGGCCCACTGGGACCAAACGAAGGCTGCCCAGTGCATTCAAGATGAGAGGGGAAAAGCAGAACGAGGACGACCCGGCCGTGTTCCTGAGCCGGTATCCTACATTCAAGCCCAAGAGGCCTTGCAGCTGCGCAACCGTCTAACATACTACCAAGCCCCTTCGAAGGACTATCAAGTAGAGCCCTCATATCGGCGTATTTATGATGGCCAAAGCAGAGGGCTGTGCCTTGCCGCTCGGGAGGTTCTCCTAGAGCGTTTTGGCCAATCATCAGCGTCGGAACCCGCAAAGGAATCGTTACTGGTCAGAGAATCTGAACGTGTCTGGGGGCTTCAAAGCCCGAAGCCGCTTTACACGGCCCCTCAACCCGGCCAAGGATGCAACACGAAAAACACCTCGGAGCCTGTAAGGCCCGCTTTGCAATTTGATCCCCAATGGGTTGAAGGTTCCCTCAAGACAAACCCCGAGTCCTTAACGCTCCTCACCCTCACTGGGGATTCAATGGAGCCGACTTTAAAACCGGGAGACTTACTCTTGGTGGACCGATCGAAACAAACCCTAAAAGACGGACTTCTCTATGCTTTTCAAGTTGGGGATAATTTTTTGGTCAAACGAATTGAGCTTCAGCTAGACGGTTCTTACAAACTACAATGCGATAATCCCAAGTACACAGAGCAAAGCTATCACCCCGATCAGCCTGATGCGAACCCGGTGATTTTAGGCCGGTTGATTTGGTTTGGCCGAGAACTTTAAGTTTTTTAAGGGTGATTTCATAAAAATTCACCAAGTTTGCATTACTCTTGAGAATCAACGATTGTTGTGATGATTTACCAAGTCCTTTCCTGTTTTACGAGATAACCCTATGGGGCAAATGCGTTCCTTATTGGTCTTTTTTTGGTTGAGTGTCTTTGTATGCACTGCCACGTCCACAGCCCTCGCCCAAGAGGAAGCCGCCGCTGCTCCCACGTTACAATACAACTGGAGCCAACAATACTACGGAAAGCTAAACGGCCAAAAGGCGCTCCTCTTTGCCCGGGAGATGAAAGGCTCCAAGCTCGCTTTTGCAGACATCGACGCTGACGGTGACCAAGATATCTTCCTCGGCCAGTCTAACGGTGAAATAGCCTATTTCGAAAACAAGGGAACCCAAGAAAAACCAGACTTTGTTTTAGTAACCCAAGAGTACCAGGCAATTTTCGAACAGCGAAGACAAGTGAAGCGGGTTTTAGTCCGCAACAAAATTGATGTTGGCGACCGGTCAGCACCTGCGTTGACCGATATCGACTTTGACGGCGACTTAGACCTATTTATTGGCAGTTCAACCGGTAACATCTGGTTTTTCGAAAACATAGGGAACAACCTCTTACCGGTATTCAAGCTTATTTCCACTAAATACGAAGGGATCAACGTCGGCCGAAACGCCGTTCCGGTGTTTGCTGATGTCAACTTAAAGCGGAAATTTGACCTTTTGGTGGGCACAGTCGAAGGGAAAGTGTACCTACTCCTCAATCAAGGCACCCGAAGGAAAGCCCACTTTGTCCAGTCCAAGGCCGAGAAAGTGGTCGAGTTCGGGCTAGAGACCCACGCCGCCCCCGCTCTCACCGACTGGGACGCCGATGGTGATTTAGACCTTTTGGTGGGGATGAAAAACGGAACCATCAGTCTCTTTGAAAACAAGGGAGATCGGTTTTTCCCAGACTGGAAATTAAAAACAGATAATTTTTTATTGATCGATATTGGCGGCGAGTCTAGCCCTGTGTTTGTAGACTTCGACCACGACGGAGACGATGACATGGTGGTCGGCAGCGCAAACCCCACCGTTTCGCTGTTCGAAAACCGTATCCAAGGGAAACAACGAATCCTGTGGAACATCAGTACCAATATTTTTAATTTCAATAAACTGGTTGTCACCGGCCAACGGGCGGCGATCGCTCCTGGAGACCTCGACCAAGACGGTGATTTGGACCTCATCGTTGGCGAGAAAAACGGGAATCTGAATTATTACCTCAACAACGGCAAGCCTGCCGACCCAGATTGGAGCTTAGAAACAGAGGAATTGTTGTTCATCACCGGCATGGAGAACAGCGCACCGACCCTTGGGGATATCGACGGAGACGGCGACCTCGACTTACTGGTCGGCGACAAACAAGGGCTCGTTGCCTTCATCGAAAACACCGGGGACCCCAAGCACCCTCAATGGGTCTTGCGGGATAAAACCTATTTCCAAATTGATGTCGGCTCCAACTCGGTCCCTCGACTCATCGACGTTGATCAAGACGGCGACCTGGACTTAATGATGGGTAATTACACCGGCCGAATTATCTTATATCTCAATAAAGGGACCAAGAAGGCTCCCCTGTTCACTATTGAATCCAGCCGCTTTGCCTCGGCTAAAGTATCTCGGAACTCGGTCCCTTCTTTCTTTGATTGGAATCAAGACAAGTTCATTGATTTAATTGTCGGCGGGGAAGACGGAAGACTACTCACCTACTTTGCTCCTGGAGACGGCAACCAAGCTCAACTCAACTGGGACTCTAGTGATAAGCTCTTCGCTGGGTTTGAGCTCGACAGCCTGAGCCACCCGATCTTCACCGATATAAACAATGATAAAGTCCAAGACCTGCTGATCGGTAACAACGAAGGTGACTTTCTCCTCTATATCAACAAAGGAACCGGCGTCGACCCGAGTGCCCTACAGATCATCGTGGATAACTCAATTGACCAAAAGTCCGGCTCCTTGGTGGTTGAAAGCGTCGAAGGTCCCATTGAACTCGACATCGCTGATGCAACCTCGGGGAGCGGTTCGATCGAAGAAGACCTCGAAGACTCTGAGGCCTATATCGAGGATGAGGAAGGGGGCAAGAAAATCGTGATTGAACCCAAGTTTGCTAAAATACCCATTCCTTTGATCAAAAACCGCAAGATTAAAAAATCTAGCCCGACCTTCGGAGACCTCGACGGTGATGGTGACTTTGACATGCTGCTTGGTAGCAAAAGCGGCCGGGTATATTACTACGAGAATCAGGGCACTGAGAACCAGTGGGACTTTAAGCTCACCAATGACGACTACTTAAAAACAGCAGGCACGCTAACCAACAGCACCCCCATGCTGATCGATCTTGACCAAGATGGAGATTTGGATATTTTGATTGGTTCAGCGCTGGGTCGGCTACGGTACTACGTCAACCAGGGAACTGCTGAAGAACCCAACTTCCTTTGGGACCGAGATTGGTTTAACCGGCTCTGGCTCGGGAAAAACGCGAAACCGGCCGTCCTCGACTTGAATGACGATGGCATCCTGGATCTTCTCGTAGGGACTTTAAATGGACGGCTTACCTATGTGAGTAACGAATCAAACCGTTTTTTGATCCGCCGGAGAGACTTTCAAGGCATCGACATCGGGATTGGATCGACTCCAAGTTTTGTGGACTTGAACAACGATGATGTTCCTGATCTAATCGTCGGATCAGATCGGGGTAACATTGTCTTTTATAAACGAGACCCGGAAGACCCAAAAGGCCTTTGGGTTGTCCAAGAGTCGATCGGGTCGCAAATCCAACCCCCTAAAGGGAGCAACCCAACCTTGGCAGATTTAGACCGTGACGGAGACCCGGACCTGATCACCGGAACCGACACCGGCCACGTGTTGATGTACCAAAATGAAGCGATTCTTCGCTCGAGTACCGCCGAAGAATCAATGTCTACCGCTATTGAGGAATAAATGAATCGTTTGTTTTGGTTGACCCTATGTTGCATCCTTCCTTTGTGTTCCTCTGCGCTCGCACAAGATATGGAAGTCAAGCCGGTCGCTGGGTTAACCCTCAAAAGGCTGTTGATCGGCGAAGAAGTGATCGACACCGGGAAGCACCAACTTGCCGAGGTCACTATTTTCAACCAGGGGGCCCAAGCCTATCGTTTACGAGTTCGGCTGGTGATCACTCTTCCCAACAGAAATATCATCACCTATGGCGATAAAAAAATCATTGCAAAGCCCTTTAGTGAGGTCCGAGCTCTGATCCCCTACCCGATTGAGAAACACAACGGAGGAGATTACACCATGGCCGCACGGGTCTTCAACCAACAAGAAGACGTGGTTTTGGCGACCGACAAACTGCAAGAACAAATCTTTTATGGGTTGGACCGCAGCCAACGAGATGCACCACCGGTCAAACGACGAAAAAAGAAGTTGACCATCGCTGAAAAGAAAGCCCTGGCAACCCAGAAAAAAGCCAAATTATTAAAAGAAACTGCCGTGGTGTTTGACCCCCCGGACCTCACCTTCAGCCAAGTTCGACTGACCCAGTCTTCGGTGATTCGAGGGGAAACCACCCACATCCAGTTGTTCATCAACAATGATGGCGGTAATATCGCCAGTGGGGTGAACTATAGCCTCTACTGGTACTTCACCCAACGACCAAAACGAAAAGTAAATTTTTTCCGGGATCAAATCCGTTTGATCGCCCCAGGTGAGCGAAAAATTGTCGAGGTTCCCTTGACCATCCCGGTTGACGAACAACCAGGCCGTTACCTGGTGGTTGCCAAACTAGATGAGGAAAACATCATCAAAGAAATGGACGACGACAACAACGACAAAATTTCCAGCGGTCAGTTGATCTTTGGAGACGTCGGTTTAGTCTTCCCTGCAGATACCTATTCCTTCGCCGAAGATGGACTGTTCCAATTTGAATGGCGCTCCCAAAAGTACAACCAATTCAAGCTGCAAATCTCTTCTGATCCGGCCTTCCCGGACGAAGACAGTTTTTACCTGCCGAAAGGGGATATGTGGACACCCTCCTTCAAGATCAACCCGATGCGAGGCGAAATGCCTGCCATGGGGATCGGTTTGATGGAAACCAAGGAAGTGGATCATTTGTATTGGAGGGTCGTGGCGAAAAACAGCCAAGGTAAGGTGACTAAATCCCAATCACGGATTTTTTATATCACCTTAAAGCCCAAAAAGTAGACTCATAACGCAACTTGAGAGGCCCGACGAAGCGGTTACCCTGGCCAATGCCGGAGACCGCTTTAAGACCAACCTATTGGCTCCGGCGTTTGGCGCCGCAGGGGTTTACGTCGTCACTAAGGGCCGGCATCTACGAAACAATCGACTCACATTTTCTGTTTCAAAACTTCTTTTTTCGCCACAAAGAAATAGAGTTGTCCTTTGCTACGCATCGCACCTGCTGAATTCTCTGCCAGCGCACCGTTGCCCCAGAACAAATCCATTCGCCCTGTCCCCTTGATCGCTCCACCGGTATCTTGAATTAAGACAAAGTGAGACACAGGCTTGTTGCCGGTGTGTTTCCAGTCTTCATCAAACTCAGGAACTTCAGTGCGAATATAGGCCAGCGAGCCTTTAGGGAAGGCGGTTGCATCAGCGGCGACAGAACGAAGGGGGGTCAGGGGGACATTAATGTTCCCTTTTGGGCCCTCAAGTTCTTGGCCATTGAGCTTAAAAAAGACATAGGACTGGTTATGAAAAAGCACCCGGTCTCTTTGTTTCGGGTTGTTCTTCAAATACCCTCTGATACTGCCCATCGAGATTTCAGACAACCGCATCGCCCCTTGATCAATCAAGTATTTCCCGATGCTACTGTAAGGCCGGCCATTGGACCCGTCGTAACCGATTTTCAGTTTGGTTCCATCAGGGGCCGCCAAAATCCCCGAGCCTTGGACCTGTAGAAAAAAGAGGTCGGCTGGGTCTTTCATCCAGGCAATGGCCAAGTTCTTTCCGGCCAATGCCTTGTCACCCATGATCTGTTGTCGGGTGTAGTAGGGCTCTGGGGTTCCCTCAACCATCCGGTACACGATAGTCCGCCGTTTCAAATTTTTACGGAAAGAACCCAAGTTGAGCACTTGTAAATCGTCAGGCCGCCGGTACACCGGGATATTATATTCTTTGTTTTTGGTCAGTTGCCCCGGAAAAATGGGCTCATAGTACCCGGTAAACATCACTCCATTGTCTTCGTTTGATGGCGAAGCGAAGACTAAAAAATTGTCTTGAAGCGACTCTATAAACTCATCTCGGTCTTTGTTGGACTGCAATAGTTCAAGGAACAGCTTCATACTCGCAGTCATTTCTTTCGCCGAGTAAGGCACTTTCCCATAAAAGAACTTCTTTTTTGAACCCACCCGGTCAAAATAGACGATTGAAGACTTGGTCGCTTGGATCAGTCCCCCTCGGTCCAGCAGGTCGCCTTGAAACACATCTTCAATGTCATCACTGACTAAAAACATATGTTTCGAAGACAGAGGCGAACCCTCTTGGGTCCCCACCTCGGAACTCTGCTTTGAACAACCATTTAAGGAAATGATCACCAGTACAATAAACTGAATAAGTTTCAGGTATCTCATCATAACCTAAGGGAGTTTAAAAATCGCTCAACCAACAAGAGCCTTCATGCTACTGACTGCGGGCGACCACAAAATCAGCTAACTGGACCATACTTTGGGTGTATACATTTTGCGGCATCATGGAAATGCCTTCCTTCGCTGTTTTGATATAATCAGCCGCTCGGCCTAAGCAATAGTCCACAACGTCATATTTTTGCATCAGCCCGACAATCAATTCCACATGTTGGTCGGTGATTTTATCTTCATCGAGCACATCAAGCACCTGTTCTTGGTCTTCTTCGCTGGCGACTTCGAGCAACCGACTCAAAGGCATGGTGATTTTTCGTTCTTTCAGGTCCGTCCCTTGCTCTTTTCCAAGCCCGGCGTTGTCGAGCCGGTAGTCCAAGGCATCATCAATGATCTGAAACGCCATGCCCACGTCCTTTCCGACGTCATAATATCGGTCACTCACCGTTTCATCGGCTCCCGCTAGGATCGCTCCCATTTGCATCGCCGCCCCCATCAAAGTGGCGGTTTTATGGTAGACGATTTCTAAGTAATCCGCTTCAGTAGCGGTGTCGTTGGTCCGGGTTAGTTGCAAAATCTCACCCCGAGCCATCAGGGTAGTGGTCCTTGACATGGCGTCTACTAACGGCATTTGACCCATTTGAGCCAAATACTTAAACGACACCGTGAAGAGATAATCCCCAACCAGCACACTCGCTTCATTCCCCCAAATCGACCGGGCCGATTTTTTGCTGCGCCTTAAGTCCGCATTGTCCACCACATCGTCGTGCAGCAGTGTCGCTGTGTGAATATATTCCACAATGTTAGCCGCTTGACAGCAATCATCGGAAATTTTTCCAAAAGAACCAGCAGCAAAAAGCAACATCGCCGGTCTGACCCGCTTGCCTCCTGCTTTGAGGATATATTGCCCCACTTCGGTGAGTAACGGGATTTCGGTTTCCAAGTTATGCATCACCAATTCTTCGACCCGAGCAAGTTCGGACTCAATTGGCTTGAGGATGTCAGTTAAGCTGGTCGTCATCTTCGTTTTTTTGTTAAGTTTTAGAGTCTGGTTGAGCCTTAAGGAGCAAAGAGCTTTTGCCCCACAGGTTCCTCACGTTTGGGGAGGTTCCCTTTGGGTTTTTCAGGCTGACCGATTTGTTTGACCTGGGGTTTTTCTAACGGCTTTGCCTTGGTTTTCGCTTGGGCTATACTGAGCTTTTGATAGCGATCATAAGCCATAAAGGCCTCGTCACTTCGGTTTTGCTTATCCAGGACCAACGCCAAGTTGTACCAAGCCACCGCCATCTCGGGGTTCAGTTCTAGTGCTCGGCGGTACGCCAACTCAGCAGGTTCAAAAAGCACAAGATGGTAGTAACAGAGGCCGAGGTTATAGTGAAATGAAGGCTGCTGGTCAAACAGAGCGATGGATTGGTTATACTCATCAATCGCTCGCCGATAATCCAGCGCTTCAAAGGCTTGATTCCCTCGGTTAAAGTGGGCTAAGGCCCCGATCTTTAATTCTTCTTGAGAAGTACAGCCCCCCAACCAAAGCAGTAGCCCCAACAAAACAACAGTTTTCATCAGTCCTTTTGTGACAATCCATTCAACGGCTAACATAGTCGATTCAGCACCTGAGGGCAAGGGAATAGAGCTTAATCACTGGTCAAAAAATAAAATAGCTGGTACATTTACACTCTTTTTATCCCGAAACAAAATCGACACAAAAGGACCATGAGCCAGCCATCTTCAAACCTTCTATGCCCGAACTTAAAGCTCTTTCGTAAAGGAAAGGTCCGTGAGGTCTATGACTTTGATGACCACCTGTTGATGGTGGCGACTGACCAGATTTCCGCTTTTGACGTAGTGCTTCCGAGCCTAATCCCTGGGAAAGGAGCGATGCTCACCCAGATCTCAAATTTCTGGTTTGATCACTTCAAAGACCAAGTGAAAAACCACTTAGTGGCCACCGAGGTTTCAGACTTCCCGCAAGCTTGCCAGGAATATAAAGAAATCCTCCAAGGCCGAGCCGTGTTTGTACGCAAGGCCAAGATGATTGAGTTTGAGTCCATCGTTAGAGGTTACCTTTCCGGTTCTGGATTTAAAGACTACACAAAAACAGGAGAAGTCTGCGGGATCCAACTCCCCACCGGACTCACAAATTCAGCAAAGCTCGAAGAGCCGTTGTTCACTCCGTCGACCAAAGCCCACGAAGGCCACGACATGAACATCAGCGCCGAAGAGCTCAAAAAACAAGTGGACCCTGAGTTGGTCGAAATGGTGAAAGAGAAAAGCCTTTACCTATACAAGGAAGCCAGAGACTACGCTGCCAAGCGAGGGATCATCATCGCAGACACGAAATTCGAATTTGGGGTTGTTGATGGTGAGGTGGTCTTAATCGACGAGGTCCTCACCCCCGACAGCTCTCGGTTTTGGCCCGCCGCTTTATATAAGCCCGGCCAGGAACAGCAAAGCTATGACAAACAAATCATCAGAAACTATCTCGAGACCCTAGACTGGGACAAAAACTACCCCGGTCCAGGCTTGCCAGACGATGTAATCAAGCACAGTTTGGAACAATACCAAGAGGTCTTTGACCAACTTGCAGGAGCCGAGCGATGAAGCAACAAATCATTGACGGTCTGATCGACCTTGGCGCCGTTAAATTTGGGTCCTTTGAGCTCAAGTGCGGGATCACCTCCCCGGTCTACGTCGACCTCCGAATGATTGTTGGGTCCCCCAAGCTGATGGATCAGATTGTTTCGGTGTTTTTAAAACTCACTGAGACCTTGAACTTCGACTTGGTCGCCGGTATCCCCTACACCGCTTTGCCAATGGCAGCGGTGTACTCCTCAAAGAGCCAAGTCCCGATGATTTACGCTCGCAAAGAAGTCAAAGGATACGGCACCAAAAAGCAGATTGAAGGGATTTTCAAGAAAGGCCACCGGGTCTTGATCATCGACGACCTGATCACAAATGGCCTCTCCAAATTCGAAACCTTCGCCCTTTTTGAGGGGGAAGGGCTTCGGGTCAAAGATGTCGTGGTGCTGATTGACCGCCTCCAAGGGGGTAGCGAGACCTTAAGAAAACAAGGTTACCACCTCCACAGCTTGATTAACATCCACGAGATACTAGAGCGCAGCCTAGAACGTGGGCAAATTGATCAGGAGACGTACCAGAGTTCACGGACCTTTATTGACCAAACTGCTAACGTCACTCTTTAACCTTTTCATTACACTTCAGGAGCCTTGCCTTGAACAGTCGATCCATTCTTACCGGTTTAGCCATTTTGGTGTTGTTTTTTTCCATCATCAACAACTTCAACTGGGAAAACCAGCCTGTCCAAGAAATCGCTTATAGTGATTTTTTGGCACTCATGGACCGAGGGCAAGTCAAATCGGTGGTCCTCAAAGGAAACCATATCAAGGGTTCCTCGACCAACGGTCGGTCCTTCACCACCATTGGCACCTATGACCCCGACTTACTGGCGAATCTGCAAGCGATTCGTGCCGATATCAAAGTTGAAGCTGAAGAAGACACTCCTTGGTATATTTCCTTATTGCTCCAGTGGGGGCCCTTATTGCTCTTAGTGGGCGTTTGGATTTTCATGATGCGCAAAATGCCCGGCGGCGGCGGTGGCGGAAAGATGATGTCCATTGGCAAGTCGAAGGCCCGCCGATATGAAGAAGACACCAACGACATTCGGTTTCATTCGGTGGCGGGGGTTGAAGAAGCCAAAGAAGAATTAGTCGAAGTGGTCGACTACCTCAGAGACCCGAGCAAGTTTCAAAAGTTGGGTGGTAAAATCCCCAAAGGCGTCTTGATGGTCGGCCCTCCGGGGACAGGTAAGACGTTGTTAGCCAAAGCGGTCGCTGGAGAAGCAGGCGTTTCTTTTTTCTCAATTTCCGGTTCGGATTTTGTTGAGATGTTTGTCGGGGTCGGGGCCAGTCGGGTTCGTGACCTCTTTGAAGACGCCTATAAAAACAAACCATGCATCATCTTCATTGACGAAATCGACGCTGTTGGTCGACACCGAGGAGCAGGCTTAGGTAGTGGAAACGACGAGCGGGAGCAAACCCTCAACGCCTTGTTAGTGGAAATGGACGGTTTTGATGGCAGTGAAGGGATCATCACCATTGCCGCCACCAACCGCTCAGATATTTTAGACCCCGCCTTGACCCGGCCTGGCCGGTTCGACCGAGAGGTCTTTGTCGGTCTGCCAGACATCAAAGGTCGACACGCCATTTTGGAAGTCCACTCGAAAAAAATTGCTCTAGACCCCAACACCAAGCTCGAAGTCATCGCCCGTGGAACCCCTGGGTTTTCCGGTGCTGAACTCGCAAACTTGATCAACGAGTCGGCTTTGAGAGCGGCGACCTTGAACAAACGACAAGTGACCTTGGTTGATATGGAGTGGGCTCGAGACAAGATCATGATGGGCGCTGAGCGTCGGTCGTTGATCATGAAAGACGAAGAGAAGCTGGCGACAGCCTACCACGAAGCGGGGCACGCCTTGGTCGCAGCCCACACCTTGGGTTCTGACCCGGTTCATAAAATCACCATCATCCCTCGAGGCCGTGCGTTAGGTGTCACCAGCTTTTTGCCGGAAACCGACCGGTTGAGCATGGACGGAGAGGCCCTCATTGCCCGAATCACTGTTGGGCTTGGAGGGCGTGCTGCTGAAGATTTGATGCTCAACGACTTTTCGACAGGGGTCGAAAACGACTTACAAACCGCCACTGACATCGCCTATAAAATGGTTTGTCAGTGGGGGATGAGTCCCAAGTTAGGCGCCTTGACCGTTCCTTTAGGGGACACAGGGAACTACCTGGCGATGGACTATTCTCAAGAAGACCCTATCTCCGACGAAGTTCAAGAAGTGGTAGATCAAGAGGTTAAACGAATCTTGGATCAAGCCTACAACGATGCTCGAAACATCCTTGTCGAGCACAAGGACCAAGTCGAAGCCTTAGCCTCGAAACTGATGGAACACGAAACCGTCGACCACGATGAATTTTTAGTCCTGATCGGGAAAGCCCCTGTCGAGGCTGAGCCAGTCGAAAGGGTTTCTGAAGAAAGCAGCCCGGTAGAGCCACAGGACAAGACCCCAGAAGAACCTACCGAAGAGCCACCAGAAGACAAGCCCTTTGAGACCCCAACCCCTGAGTAGCCATGCGGTATCAACTGATCAAATTATTGCCCAAAAGCCTACTCAGCCGACTCGCAGGAGCCTTGGCGGACTCAAAACTGCCCAGCCCCCTGCTCCGTTCGTTTTTGAAGCTGTACAGCCAATTTTACCACGTCAGGCTGGATGAAGTGGCCAAACCGCTCTCTCAAATGGAAAACTTCACCCAGTTTTTCACTCGAGAACTCAAAGAGGGTTCAAGGCAAATCCACCCGGAGCCCAACGGGATTGTCTCCCCGGTGGATGGGAAAATTGCTGAATTTGGCCCCATCACCGGTGGGTTGTTGACCCAAACAAAGGGGGTCTACTACAGCCTCATCGACTTGGTCGGGGAAGACTTAGCTAAGGAATTTGTCGACGGGTATTTCCTCACTATCTACCTCAGCCCTGCGGACTACCACCGTATTCATGCGCCTGTAACCGGCACAGTGAATCGTTTTTCCTACTTTTCAGGTCAACTGTGGCCAGTCAACGAAATTGGGGTCAAACATGTGGCTGGACTGTTCGCAGTCAACGAGCGTTTGATCACCCCGATGGATTCCCAGGCCGGTTTGGTTGCCGTGATCAAGGTCGGAGCAACCGTGGTCGGAAAAATCACTGCTGCCTATACCGATGTGGTCTCAAACCAAGGGAAAGGGAACCGGTTAAACCTACCGGTGGTCCCCAGCCGCACCTTTGAAAAAGGCGAAGAATTGGGCCAATTCCAACTAGGAAGCACCGTGATTTTGCTGTTCCAAAAAGACCGATTCACCCCTGTAGAACTCAGCCAAGGGCAAAGCCTACAGATGGGGCAGTTAATCGGTCGGGTGAACAACCCAGCCTAACCAGCGCCAGGGTTTTGCAACAAACCCTGGTTTACAGTCCTCCCCTTTGGCCTCCTCGCCCCTGACTCAAAGCCTCGATTTTCTGGCATCAGTCACCTTTTTCGACTCCCTTGTCATTTAGGCACAATTCTTTCTTAGACCCAGGAGTAAACCAACGACATTGCACCTGAAGAAAAAGACCCATGAACCAAGCGATCCAATATGTAGCCCAGTTTTCTTATAAACCTGATGCAGTCGCCAAGGTGGTGTTTTTGATCTGCGCCGCTGGGTTAGCCTCTTTATGGAAGATTCAAGAGTTTGGTTTTGGATGGAATGGACTGCTAGGGCAACTTCAACTTGCGTTGCTCGGCCTGGTTGGGTTCAAGCTATCTTGGCTTTGGTTTTTTGATTTCAGCGAAACAAAGCACCATGACCTCAAAAACGACCTCGCCTATCTAGCGGTTGGGAATCTTCTTTGCTTGATCTTTTGTCAGTTTGCCTCTTTTGAACTCACTGAGATTGAGGGCTCTACACGCACCTTAGAGGTCTTACTGGCTTCCTTAGGTATCCATAGTTTTGTGGTGGCTAACGGTCTGTGGCAACCAGAGTCCAGCCCAGATCACCCTCAACTGCCCTCGAATCCAATCCCTCGGCACACCGAGCACCCTTCCCAAAGAACTCCTCTATTCGTTGAAGGCATCCTGGCGGAAAACTTTCTAGCCATTCAGGTCCAAGACCACTACTGCACCCTGTATTTTCAAGACAAGGATCAGATCAACCAACAGGTGATTTATGGGAAATTAGCGGATTTTGAACAACAGCTTGAAGGCTGTTTACACCGAGTGAGCCGCTCGGCCCTGGTGAATTTAAAACAGATTGAATCGGTGGGGACCGGTCGTAACCCCGTGATCACGCTCAAGCAACTTGACGTCCCCTTCACGATCAGCCGGGCAAGAAAAACTGAGATTTTGTCGTTACTTTAAAAAAGCTTGGTGATCGCTGCGGCGATCTTTTCTAAGGAAACCACCTGATCCGCCCCGCCAAGTTCAATCGCCTCTCGGGGCATCCCAAAGACCACACAACTCGCTTCATCTTGGGCGATGGTTTTTGCCCCCGCCTGTTTCATATTCAAAAGCCCTTTCGCTCCATCAGCGCCCATACCTGTCAAAATGACACCCACAGCGTTGCGCCCTGCGACTTTTGAGGCAGAGTCAAAAATCACATCGACCGAAGGTTTGTGCCGGTTCACCGTCTCCCCTTCTTTGACCGCTACAGAATAACCCCCTGCCCGTTTCGTGAGGTACATTTGAAAGCTCCCCGGAGCGAGCAACGCGGTCCCAGGTTTCACTTCGTCCCCGTCTTTCGCTTCTCGAACGTGTAGGTTAGGGCTTAAGTGATCCAACCGTTCTGCAAAGGAGGCGGTGAACCCTGCGGGCATATGTTGGACCATCACAATCCCCGGTAGTCCCGCTGGGATCCGGGTCAACACTTCCTTAATCGCTTCGGTCCCCCCCGTGGAGGCCCCGATCACAATAATCTTGTTAGAATTCGCTAAAGCGGCTTGGGGGTTTAACAGTGCAGCACTTCCTAACTGGATTTTTGGTGTCGACTTCCCAGAGGGGCCGGAGACTAAACAATCACAGATGTCCCGTACCCCTTGAACATCGCTAGACTTCGGTTTGGCAAAGACCGCGACAGCGCCAAGTTTGAGCGCTTCTTCGGCCTGCCTGTTGTCATCCCCCAGTTTCTCGCTGACCACCACAATCGGCATGGGCCAATGACTCATCAACACACCGATGAACTCCAAACCGTCCATCCGAGGCATCACTAAGTCTAGGGTGATCACGTCTGGCTTGAGCTGGACAATCAAGTCCCTGGCTTCATAGGCATCTTTTGCTGAGCCCACCACTTCAATGCGTTCATCGTGACTCAGCCGCTCGGTAAACACTCGGCGGAACAACGAAGAGTCATCAACAATCAATACTCGAGTTTTTTTCATGGACCGGCTACCGATCTAATTCGTGGACAAAATCAAATTTGCGCAAAAATTCGGCTCGAATTTCACCGGTGGCACAATCAAAATTAAGCTTACGCCCGATACTTCCTCCTGTGTCTTCCACTGAAATACTTAGGCCCAATTTTTTCAACACATTTTTGGTCACCTCGATATTATTTTTCCCGACCTGCATCGCTTCGTTTTGTTGGTTGCCACGAATCATACTGTTTGCCCCACCAAAAACCGAAATCGTCAGATCAGATTTTAAGCAACCGTGTTCTTTCATCAAGTCTAACAACACAAAGGTGGCCACATTTCCAAACCGAGTTGAGGGGTCTTGGGAGCTGGTAAACCGAGGTAGCATCACGTGGTTCATCCCACCGACCCCTCGGCGGCTATCCCATAAACACACAGCGACACAAGAACCCAATACCGTCGTAACATTCATATCCTCGGCGGTAACAAACACTTCGCCAGGTTGGAGATGATAGTTATTACGCCCATATTCGGCTTTCAAATCATTAATCATTCAATAACTCATCGATTTTAGCTATGAGCAGATTGGCCCGAAACGGCTTGGACATAAAGCCATCCGCACCGGCCTCCTTACCATCTATTTCATCTTGAGTTCCTCCTTTGGCGGTCAGTAGGATCACTTTGATCCCTGCTGTCTCCGGAGAGCCCTTGATAGACTTACATACTTCGTAGCCTGAAATTCCGGGCATCATCACGTCTAGAACCACCAATTCTGGCGCAGCGTCCTGAATTTTCTTTAGAGCTTCTTCTCCGTTTTCGGCGATCTGCACCTCATGACCATGAAATTCCAGTCGAAAGGTGATCAAATCTCGGATTGTTTTTTCATCATCAACCACTAACAGACGGTACCCCATGGTTCTCCTAAAGGCTTTTTTGGTAGATTGCGGGCTGAACATATTTCAGCGGAGTTTTGAGGCCACTTAAACTTTCGGCATTCCCGATAAATAAGAATGCGCCGGGGGCTAGCTGCTGAGCCAACCGGTTCACCAATTCTTCTCGAGTCGGTTTATCGAAGTAAATCATTACATTTCGACAAAAAATAAAGTCAAATTTCACAGTCAACGGAAAAGGCTCCATCAAGTTTAACCGGCGAAACGAAATCAACCGCCGCAGCTCGTCCCGGACCAAGTAGTGCCCTGCCCAATCGTTTTGACCTTTTAAAAAGTACTTCTTTAGCAACGGCGGTTCAACTGGGGCTACCGACTCTCCACTGTAGACCCCCTGCTCCGCTTCTTCCAAAACTTTGGTAGAAATGTCGGTCCCCAGTATCTTTACATCTTTGTTTTTGATGTCTCCGAGCGCCTCCATCAGGGTGATCCCTAAAGTGTATAGCTCTTCGCCACTTGAGCTTGCGGCGCTCCAAATTCGAATTTTCTGTTTGGACCGGAGCTTGGGATACACATTTTGTTTCAAAAATTCAAAATGCTGAGGCTCCCGGAAAAAATCGGTTTTGTTGGTCGAAATGACGTTAAGCATCTGGACAAACTCAGCCTCATTTTTTGGGTTGGTCACAAATTTTCGGTACTCTTCAAAGGATTCGATTTTTTGGGTGTCAAGCCGCTTGCGAAGCCGGGAAACCAACAATTGTTTTTTGTTGTCCGTAAAATTAATCCCCACCGCATCATAAATCAAACGTTGATAACGGTAAAATTCCTCATCGGACATCGTCACGGCTTCATTCATCCCAACTCCTTCATCGTTCGGGGAAATTCACAAATAAACAGCGCACCAGGAGAGCGATTTTCTGCCCAAATCCGGCCCTGATGGGCCTCAACGATCATTTGGGCCAAGGCCAAACCGATCCCTGTGCCTTTTTTATGGGATAATGGATTTTCAATTTGTTGGAACCGGTCAAAAATTTGTTCCAGAGCATCTTCAGGTATCCCCACCCCCTGATCTCTAACTTTCAGGAAACAGTTCTGCTGTGTCAACTCGCCATAAATTCGCACAATACTATTTTCAGGGGCAAACTTAATTGCGTTGCCCACCAGATTGATCAACAACTGCAATAACCGGTTTTTGTCCCCGATGAGGGTCGCCTCTATAGGCTCCGATTCCAACGTGATCTGGCGACTTTGAGCGAGCCCTTTCAGCGTATCACAAGCCCCCTGAATCAGTGTATGTAGCTCAACCGGCTCAAACTTCATTTCCATTTTTCCGGCCACCAAGGCAGAGGTATCGAGGATTTCATTGATCAGCAATCCAAGACGCTCTCCTTCGGTGATGATCACCTTGAGAAACTTTTCCTCCATCGCTCGCTCCATCGGCAGATCCAGCATATTTTCAGCAAAACCGATAATCGCCGAGAGAGGAGTCCTGAATTCATGGGAGACCGTGGCCAAAAAATCATCTTTTAATCGGTCTAAACTTTCTAGGTCTCGATTTGCAATCCGCAAACGTTCTGAAGTTTCTTGCAAATCAGCGACCCGCTCTTCAACAAGCTCTTCCAGTTCCTTATTGTTGCGGGTCAGCAATTCCTCGAGCTTTTTGGTTTCAGTGATTTCTTCTCGAATCACCGTAAAACCGACCACATTCTGACCCTGGTCTTTGATCGGAGACAGCATAAACCGCTCCCAATAAGATTCCCCATTTTTTCGGTCTCGAAAGATTTCTCCATCCCAGGCTTTTCGTTCTCTAAAGGCCTGTAAGATTTCCTGCCGCTGTGTTTCTTCCATCGACTGTTCCTGAAAAAACATCGGCAATTCACCTTTTTGGTCGGTCAGCGACAACCCGGTGATCCGTTCTAAGGAAGGGTTGATATACTCAATTTGCCCCTCTAGGGACAACACCATCACCCCAACCGGGCTTTGTTCGGTCACTTTTGAGAGAACATCGACTTTTTGCTGCAGTGCCTTCGCCTGGCTTAAATCCCGACAAACCAACAGCATCCCCCCGAATTGGCCTGTAGGGCTGATCAACATTTCCCCTGAACCTAACACCGGAATTTCCGCCCCATTTTTCGCCCGTAAGCTCGCCTCAAAATTCGGGAAGTTTGATAAAAACCCATAGTTGTTCCACCAAAGCCCCACCCACTCTTGGTTCGGATCGAAGGCTATCTCACTTGGTTTTAAACCGATTAGCTCCTGCTCGGAGCGGCCAAGCAACATCGCCGCAGAAAAATTCACCTGAATCAGCCGCTGATCAGCGCCAAACACAAACAGGCCATCATGGAGGCTGTTAAAGATAATTTCGTGTTTCGAATGTTCTAGGAAAAACTGCCGTAACATCTGATTTCGGGACGCCACGATTTCTTGCAGGTCATGGTTTTTTACCAACCCAATATCGATCATCGCCCCCACGACGTCTTTAGTTTCTTTCAGCCACTGGTTTTTGGCCAATACCAAGTTCACAGGCCGTTGGATGCGGTAGTAATAATACCACCCCGCAAGCCCCGCTGCCGAAGCTCCCAAGGCGGCCATCAAAGCAAAGAGTTTGAAAAAATCCGTCGCCACAGGGATTGGTTTGCTCTCTAAGGCATAATAAACAAGGTACTCCTTGTCCCCTTTGAACTGCTCTAACGAAGCGCCTGCCGCCGCCAAGGGCGCATCTTGCACAAAAAACCGGCTCGATTCAAATTGTACCTGCCAAGACTCTAAAGACTCGACTGCTTTTTCGTCGGAGGAAAAAAGTATTTTTCCTTCCCCATTAAACAGAAGAACCCCAAACCGAGATTGTTCAACTTTAATTTTTGAAACCAGCGCCTGATGAGACGGAGACTGCCTCAAGTCAACCAAGAGAGCCGCTTGCATTTGAGTGGCTTCCAAGGTCAAGGTCACTTGATTGAGCTTCTGTTTTACAAACCACCCCGTTCCCCAAAGGGGTAACGCAATGACCAACAGAAACCAATAAAAGGGATAACGCGCCAGCCCCTGCATCATTGACCTTTCCTATGATGTGTTCGACCTCAGTCGGAAGCTTCAGTCACCGGCTGGGCTTCAATTTTATGGATTTTTTCTAGTTCCCCATTGGACAACACAGATTCCATATCCAAAATAATGATGACCCTCTTTTCTAGTTTGGCCATCCCCAAGATAAATTCGGTGTTAATATTGGCCCCTAAATCAGGACTTTCCTCAAATTCCTTCGGTTCGATCGTGACCACTCCGACCAAGAAATCAACCACACAACCTGTTGAATGTCCACTAATGTCAACCTTGACGATGCAAGTATCTGACGTCGGTTCCTGGGCTTCCATGCGGAATTTTGTCCGTAGATCAATCACAGGGATGATATTGCCCCGTAGGTTGATCACCCCTTTCATAAATTCTGGGGTTTGTGGAACCGGCTCTATAGGCATGACCCCAACCACTTCCCTAGCCTCCAAAATCTGGATTCCATACTCTTGCTCACCGATCATAAACGTCAGAAGTTTCCCTCCAGACCCTTCAAACAATCGATTCCCTTTTTCTCCCATTTTCGCTCTCCTTGTAAGCCTTCGACCTGTTCAAACGTAAACCTAAACCTAGGCTCTACGACTCCCCAACATGCAAATGTTCTTCTTGAATCAAACTCACCGGATCAATGATCAACCCAACCCGACCATCTCCTAAAATCGTGCCGCCACTCAAACCTTTGAGCCCTTTAAGCCGCTCACCAAGCTGCTGGATCACAATCTGCTGTCGGTGCAACATTTCATCGACCAGTAATCCATAGGGACGGCTCCCCACTTGGACCACAACGACCACCGCTTGACGAGGGTCCTTGACCTTGGGTTCAATCCCAAAGAGCTGATACAACCGCACAATCGGGACCATTTCCCCTGCGAGTAAGAAAAACTCAGAGTCTTTCCCTTGGACCCCTTTGAGGTCTTGGTCCTCTGGGGTGATCGTTTGCAAGACATCTAAAATCGGCATGATAAACCGGCTTTCCCCTACTGAGACCACAAGCCCCTCGATGATGGAGGTGGTCAGCGGAAGCCGCAGTTTAAAGCTCGTTCCTTCGCCAGGCGTTGAGTCTGTCGCAATTTTCCCTCTGAGGCCCTCAATGGTCCTGCGGACAACATCCATCCCCACGCCACGTCCTGAAATATCGGTGACCACCTTGGCGGTGGAAAACCCCGGCATAAAGATAAAGTTGAAGATATCTTTGTTTGATAAAGACTCTCTGTTTTTGACCAGCCCTCGTTCTTGGGCCTTGGCTAAAATAGTTTGTGCGTCTAGCCCCTTACCATCGTCTCGGATTTCAATTTCAATGGCATCGCCTAGGTGCTGGGCTGATAACGCCACGAGCCCGGCCCCTTCTTTCTCTCCTCGCTCCCCTGGTTCCTCGATTCCATGATCAATGGAATTTCGGACCAAATGCATCAAAGGTGCGTAGATGTTATCAATGATACTCTTATCCACCAACGTATCGCTACCAGATAATTCTAAATTGATTTTTTTGCCTGACTTTTGTGACAAATCTCGTACCTGACGGCTGAGCTTTGAAAATACGGAACCGATCGGAAACATCCGGATCCCCAGGACTTTATCTCGCAACGATTCTGTGATTTTTTCAAGGTGGTCCAGTTGAGAATGAACCCTCCGGTCCACCATCTCGTCCACAGCTGGGTTTTGAGTCAGCAGACTCAAAGCAACCACCATTTCGCCCACCAAATTTGATAAATCATCAAGCCGTTCGGCGGGCACCTTCAGCATTTCTTGGATGGTTCCTGCCGGTTTTGATCCACCTGCCGGTTTGCCTGCAGGCTTATTCTGCACAGGCTGTTGGACAGGCGCTGGGGCGGGTTTAGCCGGTTCGGCGACCCTTTCAGGGTGGGCTATTGCCTCCGCAGCCGCCTCTTCTGCCATGGCGGCTTCCATGTCCATCATGTCTTCTTCCGCCGCTTCAGTTTCGGCGGCTGGAGCTTGAGGAGTCGGCGCTTCGACCGGTTCGGCAGCGGGTACCGGCGGCTCCACAACCGGTTCGGGGATCACCCCAGACTGAACCGTTTCTAAACTTTTAAAAAACAATCCTATATTAACCGGTTCAACGTCCTCTCCTCTCACCATACAAGTCAACTGAGCGATCAGGTTCTTCAGCGTGTCAACAGAGCGGAATAGCAACTCAAAAACGACGGGGTCCAACCCTCGTTTTCCGTCTCGAATTTCGCTCAGGACATCTTCAGTTTTATGCCCCACCTTGCCGATGGTCGGCATCCCTAAAAACCCTGATGTCCCTTTTATGGTGTGCATCACCCGGAAAATATGATCAATCAACCCGCCTTGGGTTGGGTCTTGTTCGAGGGTGAGCAAATATTCTTCAACGGTTTCTAACCCATCTCCAACTTCATTGATGAAATCAGAAACAGAGCCATCTTCAATGATATCGTTTGGCGGGATATCCTGCAAAATTGTCTGTTCTGGCGACGCCAGCGCCACCGTGACGTTTTCGACCCCTTTGAAGGTGGTCCTGATCTTTTCGAGGAAAATATGGAAGGTCGTGAAATCGGCGGTTCCTTCAATCAGCTGATCGGTCAGTTCATCGATCAATTCATAGACCGCCAAGACATAGGACAATCCAGTGTAATGGCTGACATGCTCAGTTGCAATATCACCTAAGACTGAATTGGAAAAAGTGATGGCGTCTTCGAAGTCAACCAAACCCTGCTGGTGGTAGATTTCGGATATTTCATCGAAGGGCAACATGATTTCGCTTAAGTCAGTCAACCGACATTCCCGCAAATCCGCTTCTAACAGACTCCCACGCAGCTGTTCCCGAGGGGAAGCCAGCAACTCGCCTATTTCTTGGTTTGTCAGTTCGCTCATGTTTTTTCCTATAAAGTTACCGCCCTTATTTAAGGGTACGGCAAAATGTAATTCTATTCCAGAGAAGAATCGACTAAATCCCCCCGCCGAGGAAAAAATCCATGTCTATCTCTTCTCCTTTAATCACTCTGCGGTATTCTTGTTTCGAGACATCAAAGGTGATCACGGTCCCCGGGGACACCGACTCGGTGATCCAAACATTGCCGCCAATCACGGACCCCTTCCCAATCACCGTATCTCCACCTAGAATATTACATCCAGCGTACAAAATCACCTGGTCTTCAATGGTGGGGTGCCGTTTTAGTCCCTTAACCAAGGCCCCAGTGTCATCTTTTTTAAAACTTAATGCGCCTAAGGTGACCCCTTGGTAAATTTTCACCTCATCCCCAATCACACAGGTTTCCCCAATGACGACACCGGTCCCATGATCTATAAAAAAGGATTTTCCGATCATTGCACCGGGGTGAATGTCGATACCGGTCAGGGTGTGAGCATATTCGCTGATCATCCGAGAAATCATATGAATCCCCCGCAGGTAGAACTGATGGGCGACCCGGTGCATCGCCACCGCTTGCACTGAGGGATAAGACAAAATCACTTCTTCATGATTCCGAGCCGCCGGGTCCCCGTCAAAAGCCGCAGCAACGTCCAACTTCAACAAACTTCGAATTTTGGGGATCGACTCTAAGAGCTCTAAGGTGATTTTTTCGGCCTCTGCTAGATGAACTTGATGGGAGGACTCTCGATTCCGAAAGCAAATCTCTTTGGTCACCTGCCGGAACAGACGCTCAAACAGGCTATCTAACAAATAGCCGCTCCAGCTTTCCAAATTTCCCGTGTGGATTTTTTCTAAATTATAAAACCCTGGGAACAGGATAAACATGATCTTCTTATTGATATCAACAACCTCTGCAACAGAAGGCAGGTTCGCTTGGTCGATATGATTGATGCCCCCGTGAAGTTCATAGGTCTCTAAAATACCACGATGAATTTGTTTGATCCTCTGTTCCCTATTCATATTCCCTTTGAAAAAAGGCCCAACCGCTCTAGAGCTTGGTCAAGCAAATCTGCTAACGGTTCCGTGTTTCTCAATACCATGGATAGGCTTTTTAGGCTACCGGCCTCAGTGTCCAACGACTCAAGTTTGATCCCGTCTTTTTCGGTGCAAACGACCAAGTCGGCTCCCAAGTCTGCAGCTTGTTTCAACAACCGATCAACCAAGGGTTGGTCATAGACTTGGTGGTCTGCTAAGGCTTGCAAATCTAACACCTTCGCCCCATGGGCTTCCAAACTTTTCTTAAATCCCTCAGGGTTTCCGATCCCGCAAAAGGCTAACACAGAAGCCCCAGCAAGTTTTTCTAAACTTTCTAATTGGTAAGCACCGATCGTCTGAATCCCTTCTGGGTGGTATTCTATTTTGAGCACCGGTTTATTTTCACACACTCGTTCCCGAACCCATGATTCGAGCGGTTGGGGATCTGACAGGTTACACTTAGTCAAGATGACCCCCTGGGCTCGGTCTAACGCCGCTCCCGGTTCCCTTAAGCGACCTACCGGCAAGAGTTGATTTTGTTTCACCCCGGCGACGGCATCCATCAGCACCCAATCCACATCTCGGTGTAACCGCCAATGTTGGAACCCGTCGTCCATCAACAAGAGGTCGACTTGGCGCTCTATAGCTTGTGCAGCGATATCTCGGTATCGGTGCACAGCAATTAAACATTCCGGGTGGGCTTTATGAAGACTCCATGGCTCGTCGCCAAACCGATCGGGCCCGCCGGCGCAATCGGTTCCTTCCAACAGTAACACTCCAGGTTCCATCGTTCGTCCATACCCCCGAGTCACTAACCCTACTTTGATCCCCCGGTGCTTTAGTTCGGTGAGCAACCAATCGACAAGAGGTGTCTTCCCGGTCCCGCCAACCGAAAGGTTCCCGATGGAAAGAACAGGCTTCATAGAATGGTAGGGGCGCTTGAACTTTAGCCGGTAGCTGAGCCACCAAGTTTGATACAAGAGCCAATAGATTCCTTGTAGGCAGAGAAGACCAAGATACTTCATTCGCCCTTTGACCAAGAAGTAATCTGTTGAGCGACCTCATCTAAATCAGAGGTGTCGAAAGTCCCCAAAAACTCCAGCTGATCTAAGCTGTGTTGATACTTTTTATCATAATAATCGACCAAAACCACTTCAAAACAACCATCGTAGTCCCCTTGATCGAACTTTTCCAGCAGCTGGGAAAGGACTTTTTGCCCCAACGCAGGTTTAAGCTGGGTCACGCCATCACGGACACGCTCTACAAGGTCCGGGAATCCGAGAATGTACTCTTCAACAATCCGGCCTGTTCGTACCGGGAGCGGGGCTTGGAGTAACAGGGTCTTAGAGGCTTTCATTTCCCTATACAGCCTGGGAGGAACAGTCACAGGACCAATTTTGCGGGATTCACCTTCAATGAAAATCGGTTGAGAATAATCCAACCGGTCTAGCTGATCAACCAACAGGCCTTCGAAGTTCTTCTGACTCCGAGGCTCTAACCCAACACCACCAAACAAACTACCACGATGGTTGGCCATCCCTTCAAGGTCAATAAACTGAGGCAGTTTCTTTAAGACAAGCGTTTTTCCTACCCCTGTTTTCCCTTGGAGGACAACAAGGTTCTTGAAATCAACCTCTTCGATCCGTTCTAAACAATAGTTTCGATATTGCTTGTACCCCCCGATTACCTGAGCGGCCTGGTACCCTAAGCGGTTAACGAATTGAGTCATGATCCGGCTCCTCATCCCCCCACGAGCGCAAAGGATGGCCCAGGGTTGTTTCCCGGACAGAGCGAGCAGTTGGGCTTCAAGTTCCCTTTGCTTTGGCCCGAACATTTCGTAGCCCTTAGAAATGGCTTCTGAGGACCCTTCTTTCTTGTAGATCGTGCCGATCAAATGTCGTTCGTGGTCGTCTAACAGCGGAAGGTTCACCGAGCCGGGGATATGCCCCCCATTAAACTCAACGGGAGCCCTGACATCAATAATAAGAATTTGGTCTGATAACGCTTCGCTGATCGGAAGCTGTTGGACTTGATGTTTGTGCAGATCCTGTTTCATAAACCCCTGAGTTTTCTTTGCACTTTACAAGACAGGTAGAATTCAGGGTAGCTAGAAACAAAAAAGCCCGGCAGAGCCGGGCTTTTTTTTCTCTAGTGTTGTCCTTCTTTGTAGAACCGGTCATCCGAAATCGGAAGCGCCGGAACCCGAGAGAGGAACCAGAAGAAGCATAATAAGAACGCTCCTAACACACCTAAGGTGATTGAAAAATCAAACAAGCTATAATGGAACCCGGGAATCGTCCCGCCGAGGTATCCGTTATCGGCCATGTTTTCTTGAATCGAAGGTACGATCAAGAAGTATTTTTCTAACCAAAGCCCTGTAAGGATATCCAAAGCGATGATCCGTGAGAACCAAGGGGTGTTACAAGCAGTCCGGCTTAACAAACCAAAGAATGGGATGATGAACATCATCACCATGATGGTCCAGAATAACCAGCTCCACTCATGACTTTGGATTCGCAAAATGATGTAGGGAGATTCCTCAGGAATGTTCCCGTACCAGATCACCAAGACCTGCGCAAAACACATGTACGTCCAAAGTAAGCACAAAGCAAAGATGAATTTGCTGGTGTCATGATGACGAACTGCTGTGATATAGCCATCGAGTTTGAACTTCTTCCAGGTTACCCCCGAAATAAGGTTCAAAGCACACATGCCACTGATCAAACAGGTCACCATGTACTGCACACCAAACATCGTCGAGAACCATTCCTGGTCAATCGACATCATCCAGTCGAAGGCAAGCAAGGAAGTCAAAATCCACCATACTGCGGCCAACCAAGGGCCAACAACGGTGTTCTTTTCATGCCGTGCTTTTTCTTCTTCATCCTGAGTTCCGTAACCTTTCACCAAAGAATCGGCGAATCCGTTAGAGAAACCAGTTAATTGTTTGGCTAAACCAATGTCAGGTCGTACCGAGTTTTTGATATACTTCCATGCTAAGAACATGGTGAGACCAAAAAAGAATACGTTTCGCTCAACGAAGAACGGGAAGTTTAACCAACCTGCTTTTGAGTGAATCACCTTCTCGTGGTCAACCCACTGGAAAAAGTGAGGCGCACCAAAGAACAAGATAATAAACAATAAAAAGGCAACCGGTGTGAAGGCCGCAAGTGCCTCAGCAAACCGCTTGTATGGCCGTCCCCAGTTTGCGCCAGTCACCTGCCACATTACGGAGAAGATCAAGGCACCGAAACCGATTCCACTAAAGAATAGGGTGTTCAGCAACAATGCCTGCCAAGCCAAGTGGGCTTGACTACCAGTGCTACCAACAATAAAGCCGACAACCCCAATAGCCACAAAAAGGAGCAGCATCCCGCGCAGGCCACTGCTTAATTTGAAGGTTGAGTTCTCTAGAACCGCCTTCATTTCTTCATGTCTGGTCATTGCTGCTTCTCCAATTTGGTGCGGATGTAATTGATGATATCCCAGCGATCTTTCTCTGTGGTCGCATAACCTAGGGGCGGCATCACAATCCCACTGGCGTATTTCGCCTTATTGTAGATATAACCATCGGTGAACATCGGGGTCAAAGCCAGCATCGCTGGGGCAATCATCCCTTTTTCATTGACCTTAGACTTCGCAAGACCTTGGTCGTTGGTGTCCGTAGAGCTGGTATGACATACAGCACAATATGTGTTGTACTTCAACTCACCGTTAGCCAAAGACTCAGGGGTTGCAGGGATCGGGTTTTTCGTGGCCGTTTCCGGGTCACTTTCCTTCTCCATCCAATTCGCATCGGAATTAACAGTCACTTCAATCAACTTACCATCGGTGGTGATTGAACCTTCAGGGAACTTCAGCATGCTGCCTTGTTCCTGAGGTTTTACAGACTTTTGGTTGTACAAGTCGGTGATGAGAACAAAGATTGAAGACTTAGCCATCAACGCTGGGCTCATCAGCAACATCACTGCACTGACCAATAATAGTGCTTTACGCTTCACGATTCACCTCCTCAGCCTGGAATTTATTCAAGATCCCTTCGACTTTGTCTAAGTCATGCTGGGTACAAGGAACAATCACACCAAAGCGGTCACGAGTGAATCGTCGATAATCTTTCCAAGCTTTCCCTTCTGGGAAGGCATGAGCCCGATTATCTTTAACACACAAACCGATCAATGAAATGATGGTGAACCATACAGAGAACAACACACTCAACTCGAACAGTACCGGTCCCATGATTGGGTACGAAACCACTGGCTTACCAGACACAGGAAGAATCCAGTCTAAGGTCATGAAGGTCATGATCGTTAGAGCAATGGAAAATCCAGTGAACATCCCGGCCAATGTAAAGAAAGGCACAGGGCTCTGTGGGTCCCCCAAAGCATGAGAAATCTCATGCCGTGGGCAAGGTGAAATCGTTGTTAGTCGTTGAAAGCCTGAGCCTCTCAGCTCAGTCAACGCGTTACAAAAGTCGTCTAGGTACTCGTAGCTCGCCCAGACGCCTGAAAATTGATTACTCATGTTGGGCACTCCTTAAAGGTGGATTCAGTGCTTCTTTTAACTCCATCACAGCCAATGAAGGCATGATTTTCACGAAGATAAAGAACCACATTGAGAACCAGCCAAAGCTGCCGATCGTGATCCACATCTCAACCCACTCAAACTTGTAGAAGCCCCATGCATATGGGTCAAAGTCGTGAGCCAAAGAGGTTACCACAATGTTGAATCGCTCCATCCACATCCCGATGTTGATCAAGATAGAGATGATAAACAAGGCGTACACGTTGGTCCGTAACTTTTTATTCCACAAAGGTAGTGGAGAAATACAGTTACAGAAGAACATCAAGAAGAAGAAGATCTTCAGGTCACCGAAAGGTCGGAACCAGAACAGAGCTTTTTCGTACCTTGCGCCTGAGTAGTAAGCGATGAAAAACTCGATCAAATAAGCGTAGGTAACGATCGCACCGGTGAAAAGAATCATCTTGGCCATGGCCTCCATGTCTTTCATCTCGATGATGTCCCTAAAGCCTGGGAAAATCGCCCGAAGAGGTAGTAACAAAGTCAATACCATCGCACAACCAGAGAAGATCGCCCCTGCCACAAAGTAAGGCGGGAAAATCGTGGTGTGCCACCCTGGGATTGAACTCATCGCAAAGTCCCAAGATACAATCGAGTGAACAGAGAACACCAATGGAGTCGCAATCGCTGCAAACAGCAAGTACGCACGCATGTAGTGTTTCCATTCGTGATTCGTTCCTCTAAAGCCTAGAGAAATGATCCCGTAGAAAACTCGTTTCAACCCTTTTGATTCGTCACGAACCACCGCAAAGTCAGGCACTAAACCGACCAAGAAGAACAGGATCGAAACGGACATATAAGTGTTCACCGCGAAGACGTCCCAAAGAAGAGGCGACTTGAAGTTTACCCATAGCAGTCGTTGGTTCGGGTAAGGAATCAACCAGTAGAAGTTCCAAACTCGGCCAATGTGAATCAAAGGGAAGAGGGCCGCTGTCATAACCGCAAAAACGGTCATGGCTTCAGAAGCTCGATAAATCGAAGTTCTAAACGGTGCCCTCACCAGGTATAGGACCGCAGAAATCAATGTTCCCGCGTGGCCAATACCGACCCAAAATACGAAGTTTGTGATATAAACACCCCAACCAATTGGGTTGTTGATCCCACTGCCTTCCATACCATGTCGGATCTGATACCCAAAGGCAAAGATACCCATACCTAACATGGTCAAAATGATAGCCATACTGGCGAACCAGGATTTTCCTGGTGGCCTCAATGAGTAAAGAATGTCGTCATTGATGCTGGCGTAGGTGACGTTGCTCACAGTCTCTCCTAAGCTTTTCGGTTATCGTGATTGATCTTTTTCAAGTAAGTGATCGCAGGTTTATAGTTCACTTCCTCAAGCTGAGTGTAACCTCGCTTAGTGGTGGACTTAATCTGAGTCACCTTCGCTTTTGGGTCCTTGATGTTACCAAAGGTAATTGCATCGGTAGGGCAAGTTTGTTGGCAAGCAGTCAGCACTTCGCCATCAAAAATTTCTCGTCCTTGGTCTTTCGCTGCATCCTTTACATCACGGATTCGGGTATAACAGAAATTACATTTTTCCATCACCCCTTTTTCACGAACCGTAACCCCAGGATTCAACTGCATATGCAGTGGAGCTGGGAATTCGTAAGTTCGCCAGTTAAACCGGCGCTGTTTGTATGCGCAGTTATTTAAACAATATCGAGTCCCTACACAACGGTTATAAACCATTGCATTGATTCCCTCATCGTTATGATACGTCGCATAAACCGGGCAAACCGGCTCACAACCAGCGTTGGCACATTGCCCACACATTTCAGGTGTGAAATAAGTTTCCAAAGCCCCTGTTTCATGGTTTGGCTCTTGGTACCGAGCAATTCGGAGCCAAGACATTTCACGACCATTCAAGTTCCGTTCTTTACCTACAACGGGGATGTTGTTCTCAGCGTAGCAGGCAACCACACAAGCAGAACAACCGGTACAACGATCTAAATCGATCGCCATTTCCCACTTGTTGTTTTCATAATAAACGGGCTTATCTCGACCGCTCCACTCAGTATGGTATGCCACGTCGGCAGCACGTTCCTGGTAGAAGTCAGTGTTACTTGGGTTATCGGTCGTGTAATGTCGTTTCCGTAAATGGTGCCCATGTTCAACATGTCCATGGCCTGACATTTCCTCTACAGAAGCTGTCTGCACAAACCCACGATCTTTACCGCTTCGGTCACCTGCTTTCGCTTTGGTGTACTCACCGGTCAATCCTGCGATATCGTGATGCTGATCAACCCCGTTCGGGCTAACCATATAGGCTTCTTCGCCAGTCGCTTTAAGGCTCTTGACCTCAGCAACATAAACCAGTTCGCCTGAGTTTGCGTCTAACGTAAAGTCAAGCAAGTCAGCGGCTCGTTCACCAACACGTAACGGTTTGATGGTGACATCAGCAGCCATTTCCACGTGAGGCAAGAAAATCGACTTGTTTCTTGTTGAAACATAGGTAGGGAACGGAACTTCCCGGCCAAGGCCGTTAGGAACAGCAACCACACCGTCTGCAACCCCGTAGGTTACATAGGCCGATAATTTCTGAGTCCCTTGAGCTGTTTTCAACTCAACCAAGTCGCCATGGTTGATACCTAAGGAAACCGCAGTCTCAGCGTTAATTTCCATCCAAGAGTCCCATACCAACTGAGTGGTAGGGTCAGGGATTTCTAGCAACCAGCTTTTATTACCACCGGTACCATTCGCATCGTGCATTGTGGTGTTCATGGTCACTAAGCTAAGCGCCGCAGCCTGAAGCTTAGGAGCCATTGCGTCGCTATAAGCGGCAGATTTAAGGGTAGCACCCGAGACTTTGAAGTCCCCAAAGTGTCCACCTTTTTGCAATGAGGCCTTCCAGAAGTCTTCAAAACTTCCCGAAACACCCCAATCCTTCTGGTATCCAGCCCAAGCTTGTTTGATGTAGTCTTGGTAGCTTGCAGCGGATTCAGCAGCACCTTGTTGTTTCGCGAAAGCGAGCAACAGGTCACCGAGCTCCTGAGTGTCATAGCCTGGAAGCTTCGCCATCGCTGGCTGTTGGACGCTAAACACGCCGCTTCGAGGGTTTGCATCACCCCAAGACTCAACCGCATGGCTGGTCGGCAGATGCAAGTGAGCCAAAGCAGAGGTCTCGTCTTCTTCAGTCGAGAGACTGACGACGAAAGGAGCTTTTGCTAACGCCTCTTTAAATCCAGAACCCTTTGGAAGGGCGTAGGCAGGGTTTACGTTTTCGATGATCACCGCAGAGTATGCGCCTTTGGCAATTTTACCAATGGCGGCCTGGACATCTGCCAGTGAACTTCCACCGACTTGGTAATTTGCACCGAACTGAACGGTTTTGCCAACATTGCCTGCAACAGCGTTCAGGATATTCACTGCAACTTGCAGTTTCGTCCCTTCACCGTTAGAAGCCACAGGGCCCCCGGCAATGGCTAAAGATTCGCCGCCTTTGGCGAAATCCATGGCCAACTCTTTCAAGACTTCAGCAGAAATCCCGGTTGCCTTGGCTACAGTCTCAACTTCAAAACCTTCTAAGTAGCTTTTCAGCGCCTCGTTACCCGACAAGGCGGATTTGGCGAGCAGTTGGTTCGCAATAGACAGTGCAATTTGTGTTTCTTGTCCTGGTTTAACCGCGACCCATTGGTCAGCGCTCGCACCGGTCAAACCCAAGTGTGGGGAGACGTGAACAAACTTGCCCTTTTCTCCATGAGAGAAAGCGTGCATTGAGGAGTAAGCTCGCATGTGCATCTGGCTGTTCAACCAAGACTCCATGAAGTCCGCTCCGAAACCGATCAAAACTTTCGCTTTGTCGATTGCGTAGTGTGGAACTTCAGTGGTTCCAAAAGCGATCTCGTTACCTTTTCGGATACTCCCCACAGGGTTCATATCAAAGGTAAGAATATCGCTTTTTGCACCTAACGCACTTTTGAGCAACTTACCGAAGCTACCAGAGCGTTGTGAGCCGATATATAAGGTGTTACCGCTTTTGACTTTCGCAGCAACTTGAGCAATCCCAGCGTCCCAGGCAACGGCCTTACCTTTTTGGTTCGGGCCTTTGGATCGACTAGGGCTATACATCCCTTGCAAGCTAGCTTGGCCTGTTGGGCAAAGACTACCTTGGTTAATTGGGTGGTGTGGGTTTCCCTCTGCTTTGATCGCTCGCGCTTCCCTGGTCCGAAGAACCATTCCACAGTTAGCGGAACATTCCTGGCAGGTCGTTGCGAAAGAAAAGGTTGCACCGGGAACGTATTCCGACGGTGGAACCAACATAGGGATGATTTCTTCTACTGGGTCGCCTTTACAACTGGCAACTGCGGCCGCCGCACCACTAACTGCGGCCACTTTAAAGAAGTCTCTTCGGTTTATGCCCTTGGTCATTCTGGCTCCTATTATTTGTGGCAAGTGTAACAGTCTCGTGAACCTGAGATATTACCATCAGGTTGCTTCTGAGCGGCCCCAGCTATTGGATGGGCCCCGCGAGTCAAACGAACCGGGCCAGCAATTTTTCCATTGGCAGTTGGGTGTTTTGTCATGTGGCATTTTACACAAAAGCCCATGCTCAATGGTTGCTTCATAGCTGCGAAATTCACTTCTTTCACTTTCGACATATCGCCGTGACATTGAGTACAGTCAAAACCGATTTTTATGTGTCTCTTATGTGAGAAGTGAACGAAATCGGGCACGTCATGGATTTTCTTCCATGGGATTGGCTCTTGCCGTTCCCAGAAGCCCACAACTTTTGCGATTTCTTTCTTTTGAAACTCAGTGGACCCTTTGACCACCGAGTGACATCCGTAACAAGTACGGACAGGAGGGATTCCAGACACGATGGAACGTCGAGCATAAATATGGCAGAATTCACAAGGAACACCATTTTTACCCGCGTGAGTCACGTGACTGAACTTGATCGGCTGGGTGAAATCCGGCTCAGCGATAGCTAAGGACGGGATTACCAGCAAAGATGCCACAAACAAGAAAATTAACTTGTGGGCAATATTTAGACCATGTTTCTTCATTCGTAAACCGATGATTATCGTTTGAAGCCGCCTTCCATTCTGGATCGGCCTAATGGCTGCGTTTAAAGTCATGTTCGCTCTTCGCAAACGAAAGTGATAGGATGACAACATACCACCCTATAAAAATCAAGATCGTTTTTAAAACATCGTCTTATTCATACCTTTGAATATAACGAAACCACATATTAACCGTTTGTTATTTATACAACTTTTGGCTCCTTTTTCACCTACTACCATATGCGATAGAGCTGAAAAGTTTCCATTGCCAAGAGGCTGTAAAAAATCAAAAATAAAACGGTATTTGATTTTTGTTTTATGCTGAAACAAACAACGTGGTTTGGTGTAACATAGTTTATCCAGACTTAAAAGTCCTTTGGTCAAAAAAATGATTTCATTACTCCCAGAAGACATCCAAGAGATGAAGCAGTTTATCTCTGAAGGGTTGAAAGCCTTAGACAAAATGATCCACTACGGTGTCGATGGTGTCGGCCCTTTGATCAGTGCCGAAGAACTTGCAACCAAGGCGACGGTTAACCACCCCTCGGCTCCCCTTACCGAACTCACCCAAATCCTGATCAAGGGAGAGCTGAAAAAGAACTTTGCTTCTGGGTTCACCACTAGCTTAGGCGGCTTCATTTCCCTACCAATTGCCATCCCAAGTTCCATGGCTATTTCATGGATTCTACAGATCCGAATGGTTGCAGCGATCGCCCACTTAAAGGGCTTTGATATTCACGAAGGCTCCGTGAAAACAGCGATCCTGTTATGTTTGCTCGGAAAAAATGGCAAAGAGTTACTGGAGTCCGACTTCAACCAACTCCAACAAAAGCTCACTCAGGGAAGATTTTATGGGCTCCCCAAAAAGACATTACTGATGATCAATCAAAAGATATTCACCACCTTAGTCAAACGAGCAGGACAAAAAGGGCTATCTAGAGTATCAAAAGCAATTCCCTTTGCTGGAGGCTTTGTCGGAGGGACCCTGGACTATCTCAGCGCAAAAGATACCGCAGATTTCGCTCTTGAGCTTTTTGAAATCAACCAACCAACCCCAGATGCCGCCGATGAAGCCTAATAAAATCCTCGTCATCCAGATCAAACAACTCGGGGACGTCTTAGTTTGTACACCTGCCGTTCGGGCGATCAAGAAACAGTATCCTGAAGCGGAGATACACTTCTTGACTCAAAACCCAGCCAACCAAATGCTGGCCCACAATCCCTATATACATAAATTGTGGAAGTACCCCAAGGACAGCCCCGTCAAAGAAACGTTCAAGCTGGCTATGGAGTTACGCCGAGAGAACTTCGACTGGGTGATTGATTACTTCAACAAACCTGTGAGCGCAACAATCACTTGGCTAACCGGGGCCAAGGTGCGACTGGGCTACAACAAAAAAGGTAGGCGATGGGCCTACACCCACCCAACAACCCCAAAGGCACAAACCCTTTATTCTGCAGATGAGCGAACCGCTCTGCTCGCTCCCTTAGGCATCACCTCAGAAGACCTCACCCTCGACTTTCCGATCACCGAGGCTGACCGAACCGAAGCCAAAAGACTCCTAAAACAGCTTGGCCACAACCCTTCGAAACCCTTGATCACTTTAAGCCCCGTTTCCAGGCGAGCCTTCAGGACCTGGTCACCCGAGCGGTTTGCTCAAGCCGCCAACCAAATCATCAAAGAGTCAGGGGGGCAGTTGTTGTTTTTATGGGGGCCGGGCGAAGAGTCGTTCATCGAACCTATTCGGCCCTTGCTAGATCAGCCTGACCTCGGCGACTATGCGCCGCCAAGCCTCGCTGTGATGGCTGGGATCTTCGAACAAGCTAGCCTACACTTTGGCAATGACAACGGACCGATGCACATCGCCGTGTCCGCAAGGTGTCTGAGTGTAACTGTGATTGGTCAATCGGTGATTGGGAACTGGGTGCCGACTGGCAACCCTAGACATCAAGGAGTCGAATATGACCCGGGATGTAAACTGGACTGTACTTGGCCAAGCTGCCAGGTGGAGTGTATGGATGTCGACCCCAAAGCGGTGGCAAAAAAAGCCTTGGAGATGTTAGACGCTGACCGTCAAAAGACGTAACCCAGCTTCACCTCGAAATCAGAAAATGTGTCGGTATATATTTGGGTGACCCTTTTTGAACCGAAGGAAAAACCTAACACCATTCCATCTTGAGGGACCCACAAGACACCCCCATGGCTTTCGTCACTTGTGATAGCGCTGGCCGAAACACCGGTCAGAGCGTCGACCACCTGCGCCGACACCACCGTTTTCTTTCCACTGGCCGTAAAAACAAGGCCGCTTAAATCCAATTCGAAGACCCCAACCTGAGTCACCGTTTGGCCATGAATGGCCGCACCTAGATCTGCTACGGCTTCTTTTCGGCTCGAAGGACTACCGAAGTACCCGTATTCCATATGGAATTGAGTCCCCCCGGGCATCCCGGTCTTGAGGGCAGCACCAAAGTTGGTTTCAACCCAGTTGTTGTCAACCGCCAAATTACTTCGCTCTTTCACCCGGGAAAATCCACCGCCGCCATAAAAAGAACTTCCCATTTTAATCGACAAGCTACCGCCTGTTTTTTTTCGCTCTGAGACCACCTTAGGGAAGTCTACACTCTCCCAACTCACCTTCTTTTCCGACGCACTGGTCAAACCAAGGCTGACAAAATCACCACCGACCATCGACAACGACACCCTAGAGATATCATGGCCCAGGACAACGGGTTGGGAATAAGGGGCTTCAGGGACAGTTCGCCGGGTTTCGCTGAGATTAGAAAGATCAATCGCAGCGGTATCAAATTTCATCCCTAAGGTTGCTTTGGCCACCGACCCTGCGTATTCAAATTTCTGCACATCTTTGATCTTCCGCTGACCGGTCCGGTCTGAATGGGATGTAGCAATGACATCTGTGGTCCTCCAACCGGCAGCTCCGGCGTTCAACACCTCTAGGGTTGGGTCAAGAGGGGAGACGACCACCTGGGCAGAAAGCTGCCCTGCCCCGGCTAATGTAAGGGCGCCCAATAGCAATAAAGTCCAAGTCTGCTTCATCATCCTTCTCGCTTATAAAAACCCGATCGCCAAGTTTGCTCGGAAGTTTCGTTCTTTATACCAACTACTTTTTTCTTTTGCCTCGACCTGTCCCCCGTAAAATATCACAGAGAATCCAAGGCTTCGATAACCTATACCAGCACGCTGTTCTGAGCTTTGCTGGTTAATTTCATCCGGTAACGCCGCAAAGCGTTTTGTTTGAGTACTCCGCCCGCTGAGGAACCAACGTCCCCACAGAAGCTCAAGGTCACCGTATTGTTTGGTCTGCTTGCGGTGAACTGATTCAAAGGAGCTACCGGCCCCTAAAACTTGGGGGCTCGATTTTCCGCCCAGTTCAAACCGAAACATAGAGCTGTCCGGGTCCCCATAGACCAGAGCTAAGCCAGCGGCGTAGTCGCTCCAAATCTTATCTTTTGAACCAACCGTGACTTCGGTTAAACGGTCCATCCCCATCCCTCCATAGAGGCCGTCACCAATCCGAAAACCAAAACTTCCTCCAAATCCTTTTTGGGTACGCAAAACACCTCGGCTATTAAATTCCCGGTTAATTGCACCCAACCCGACAGAGACCCGACCGTCACCTCGAACAGAAAGACTGAACCGGCTTTCTTTTCTCTCTTCTATATATAGAGAATCGCTACTAGCTTCCCAGGTCAGGTTTTTCCCGCCGCTCAACGAGTAGATCTCAGAAGTGACATGGCTGGGCTGAAACACGATCAAAGCGTTGTTACCAGCCCCATGGGAATTCACCTTTTGCCAATCTGTTTTTTCATAACTACTCTGACTGCCCAAGGCAACACTCGTCCCAAACCGCCAACTCCCCGCGGAAGCCAACCATGTTGGTTCTGAAGGGTCAATCGCTGGGGTGGCGATTTGCGCAGAGCCTACCAAAGGCATCAGACAAAAAAATAAAACGCTAAAGAAAAGGCTTGGTTTCATAATTCGACAATTCCGTTTCAAATACCTTCAAAGGCGAATCAAGCTCGACAATTTTGCCTCTTGATCAAAACACCAATCGACCTCACAATAGGTCTATGTTCAGCAACCCAAGACGTTGCAAGTCACATCTAGTTCGCCCCACTTTCTAGGATGCAAAAACAATGCAAACCTCTGTAGCCTGTATACAATTTTGCCCTCAACTGGGGAAGGCCCAGCCTAATCTCGACCGAATCGAGCTGTTGCTCCGGGAAGCGTCCAGCAACCAAGCGTCTTTAGTCATTCTACCAGAAATGTGTATAAACGGCTACCTCCACCCCAGTCAAAGCGCTGTCAAGCCCTTTGTCGAGGAGTCACAAGGCAAAACAGCCCGTTTTCTAGGCGACCTTTGCCAAGAATTAGGTCTCTATTTAGTTTACGGTTTTGCAGAAATTTTAGACGGCCAATATTACAACAGTCAAAATTTACTGAGCCCGAGGGGGGAGGTCATAGGAACCTACCAAAAACAACACCTATTCACCGCTGACCTCCCTTGGGCGACTCCCGGACCGGGCCCCTATTTAAGCATTTCCACCGAACTGGGAAAGATCGGCCTGGGGATCTGTATGGACTTAAATTTTGTGGACCTTCCCTATTTTCACCAGTGCCAGGGAACCGATATTTTAGCTCTGAGCATGCACTGGTTGGAGGAAGGGCTCGATGTGAAGAGCTACTGGATCCAGCGGCTTTTAGGTTTTTCGGGGATGAGTGTGATTGCTAACAGCTACGGAAAATCCGGCGGAATCGAATTTTGTGGCCGCTCGTCAATGATAACTGAAGGACAAATTTTATGCTCCGCCGCCGCCCGAGGAGAGCAAATCATCTATCAATCTCTGGGGTGATCAGCCTGTTTTCGCTTGCCTCAAACCGGCTGGTCAGTCTAGGCTTATTTGATAGGAACTAAGGGTTACATCTTCGCCCTTTCAACCCCCCCCTAAAGGAACTACCTATGGCTCATCAGACTTTTGGCATCGAAAAACTTGGCCTTAAAGACGTCGGTACCATCTACCGTAATTTAACCCCACAAGAATTGGTCGAGCACGAACTACGGTTCGGCGAAGGGGTCCTTGGGCCAAATGGCGCTCTGATGGTAGACACCGGAAAGTTTACAGGCCGTTCGCCAAAAGACAAATTCATCGTTGATGAGCCAAGCAGCACCGACAACGTTTGGTGGGGACCGGTGAACCAAAAGATCAAACCAGAAATTTTTGAAGACCTCAAAAACCGGGTTTCTACCTTTTTGTCTGGGAAGGACCTCTATATGTTTGATGGTTTTTGTGGGGCCGACAAAAAATACCAAATGCCAATTCGGATTTTGACCAAGAAACCTTGGCACGCCATGTTTGTTCGCAACATGTTCATCCGACCGTCCGAAGAAGAGTTAGAAGGCTTTGAACCTGAGTTCACCATTTTAAACGCAGCGCTTTACACCGAAGAAGAGTATGAGGCCATGGGCCTCAACAGCGAAGTGTTTATCCTGTTTAACTTGGCCCAGAAATTTGCGATCATCGGCGGAACAAAGTACGGCGGTGAGATGAAGAAAGGGATTTTCAGCGTCATGAACTACACCTTGCCGTTGCAAGGGGTAATGAGCATGCACTGCTCAGCGAACGTTGGAAAGCAAGGGGACGTTGCCTTGTTCTTCGGCCTTTCAGGTACGGGGAAAACCACCTTATCAACCGACCCTCAGCGTGAATTGATCGGTGACGACGAGCACGGCTGGTCTGACGACGGTGTCTTCAACCTTGAAGGGGGTTGTTACGCCAAAGTGATCGACCTAGACCCAAAGAAAGAGCCGGACATCTACAATGCGATCCGGTTTGAAGCGATTTTGGAAAACGTCGTATATAATGACGATCGTGAAGTTGATTACTCTGACAAAAGCAAAACTGAGAACACCCGGGTTTCTTACCCGCTGCACCTGATCCCAAACACCAAGACCCCTTCGGTTGCTGGCCACCCCAAGAATATCATTTTCTTGACCTGTGACGCCTTCGGTGTTTTGCCTCCGGTTTCTCGACTGACACCAGAGCAAGCAAGCTACCACTTCTTATCAGGCTATACCGCGAAGGTGGCCGGGACTGAGCGTGGGGTCACTGAGCCTCAAGCGACCTTCTCGACCTGCTTTGGCGCGCCTTTCATGACGCTCCGACCGAAAGTCTACGCTGACTTATTGGCCGAAAAAATGCGGACTCATCAAGTCAATGCCTACCTAGTCAACACTGGCTGGTCTGGTGGCCAGTACGGGGTTGGCAAACGGATGAATTTGCCGGACACCCGGACCATGATCACCGCTATCTTAGACGGATCGATCGGCGAGGCAGAATGGCAGAAAGATTCGGTCTTTGGGTTTGAAATCCCTCAGCACCTTGACGGCGTGAATTCATCCATCTTGAACCCACGTAACACCTGGGCAGATCACAAATCCTTTGATGAGACTCGGAACAAGCTGGCTCAAATGTTTATCGACAACTTTGAAAAGTACGCCGGTGACAACCCTGAGTTAGTCGCTGCAGGACCGATCATTTCTGAATGAAACTAGGGAAGATCCTCCTCATTACCGGTAACCCAGGAAAAGCCCAAGAGCTCTGCTCTGCTTCGGGCCTTTCCTTGGACCACCGTGGGATTGATCTGGTAGAAATCCAGAGTCTTTCGGCTCTGGAAATCGGCCATCATAAGGCCTTAGAAGCCCTTTCAAAGCTTTCAGACGCAGACCGCAGCACCTATGACGCCGTCTTGACTGACGACACCTCCCTTGCCTTTAAAGCACTCAACGGATTCCCTGGAAGCCTCATTAAATATTGTCTCGAGGCCTTAGGGACCGAAGGGCTGGTTAGGCTGGTCGAGGGGCAAGCAAAAATCGCCACTGCCAGTTGTTGTTTATCTTTGGGGTTAACCGCCACCAACGAAGTGGTGCAGTTTGAAGGGCGGCTGCAAGGGAGCTTGAAACAACCGGCAGGAACCGAGGGTTTCGGGTGGGACCCGATTTTTTTCCCCATCGGTTCAAGCCAAAGTTTTGCGCAAATGAGCGCAGAGGCCAAGCAGCAAATCAGCCACCGGGCCTTAGCGGTTCAGAAGCTCGTGGATTGGCTGGAACAGCCTTAAGATCGCTTGAGTTCAGAGCATACTTTTTTAGCCACTGAGTCTAGCACATAGCTGGAGATATCTTCCCCGAGCCGGGCAAGTTCGCGCACCATGGAGCTGCTCACCCCGACAAGTTTGGGGTCTGCAAACAAGGAGAGCGTTTCAAGGCTTTCGTCAATGCCGTGATAACCTTGGGCAAGTTCCCATTCGGTCGCAAAGTCCTGGGGACCTCGGAGGCCACGTAAAATCACTTTTGCGCTGTGAGACAAGGCGTAGCGGGCAATGGAGCCCTCAAAGGAGTCCACAACCACATTCTTGAGCTTGAAGAAATCTACATAATCCTGCATCATATCCAATCGGCTTTGAGTTGAGAAGATTAACTCCTTCGATGGATTGTGTGCAGCGACCCAGTGGACCCGGCTAAACACCAGGGAACTTCGACGCATCAAGTCTGCATGACCCCAAGTTGGAGGGCTTGCACTGGTCGGGAAAACGGCGATCATTTGGCTCATAGTATTCTTTAGGGCTTAGGTTCAAAAAGTAAGCAGGGCTTGCCGGAAGTTTGTAAAACTTCCAAACTTGGAAGCCGGCGAGACTTAAACGCCCATTGGCGACAGCCATAGGGATGAGTTGGTTCCCAAGTGACATAATAATGTCGACAGGAATGGCAGCGCGGGTTTTCGTGTGGTATCGTCATAATCTAAAGCGAAAGAAGCAAATCGAAGTTCAGTATAAGCATACAGGTAAACGAAGTAAATCTTCAAATGCATCCAACCTTCTTAAGGTAACATCACATGTCCTTGTTTGACTCTTTTAAACTTGGCGAATTACGAGCCAAGAACCGCATTCTTGTCCCACCGTATCACGATGGGTTAGCTCAAAAAGACGGGAAGGTTTCCCATGCGATTTATGAGCATGTGATGCGTCTGGTCCGCCAAGGTGCAGGGATTGTCATTTTGAATTCTTCGTATATCACCCAGCAGGGGAAGTTTAACCCCATGCAATTGGGTATCGCTGAAGAAGATCATTTGGCAGGTCTAAAGAACTTAGTCAAACACATCAAGGCAGAAGGTGTGATTGCTGGGATTCGTCTCAGCCACGCTGGCGCCAAGACTTCTGAGCGGATTTGTAGCGAACAGCCCATCGGCCCCTCGGCGATCAACTTCGGTAAAGATTACGACATGAGTCGGCCCTTTGACCAAGACGATGTGGAAGAGCTTTGCCTCTTTTATGCCCATGCAATTGAACGAGCTGAAGAAGCTGGGTTCGATTTTGTGGAACTCAACGGTGCCCAGCAGCAGCTCTTAGACCAGTGCCTACACCCAAGGCACAATGGCCGAGAAGACGAGTATGGCGGCAAGCTAGAAAACCGACTGCGTTTGGCCTGCGATATCATCCATGCGATGAGAGAGCGAGTCCAAGACCGATTGATGATCGGCTACTTCTTTTCGATCCACGACAAGTTGGAAGACGGGTTCAACGAAAAGTCCCTAAAAACCATGGTCAAGACCCTGGAAAAAGCGGGTGTCAGTATCTTTCACCCAATCACCATCCACGTGATGAACAAGTTTTTTGAGTCCGACGAGACCTTACTAGAATGGGTTTCGAAAGCGACTGACCGTTCGATCATTGTCGAAGGGAACATCAAATCGACCCAGGTACTCAAGGAAGTCTTGGCGATCGACAAGGCAACCATGTACGGGATTGATAAGGCGTTGTTCGCCCGACCGAACTGGTATCAATTTTTGCAGAAGAAAATCGCCGGTTAAACCATGTCCCAGCCCAATTACTGTTTATTTTTCAAAAATGGTCGGCTGACCTTTGGGCTGGTCACCGACTTACTAAAAAACAAATGGGTGATCCAACCTGAGGTCGGCAAGGCGCTGAACTTAGGAAAAAACCAAACCGCCCTGGTTTGGTCAGGTGTTTCCTATAGCTCCGAAGCCGAAGGTCTCGCGACCTTGGCCTCGAAGAGAGAAGTTGTTGAAGCCGAGGCCGCCGAGTTGGACCTTGAGACCCTGCACGAGCTGATCGAGAAATCCCACCCTTACCCTTTAGAAGAACTCGCCGAATTCGCCTTGAGCGAACCTGAGGACGGTTGGAGCCAAGCCGGTTTACTCATGGCCCTCAAGGCCGAGCCTTATCTTTTCCATCAAAAGAAACAAGAATTCTTCGCTCGGTCCGAAGAAGAAGTTGAGCTGATCAAAGCCCAAGAAGCGAGAGAAGAACAAGCCCAACAGGCCCAGGCGCTTGAGTCCCAGTGGGCTGAGCGGCTGCAAACCGGCGAACTCCCTTCTTTAGACCCCAAAGACCAACCGCTGTTTGACCGGTTTGTCTCCCGGCTCAAAAACTTCGTTTTTTACTTAGAAGACCACCAAGAAGCGGCCTACCTCGCCGGGTTATTCGACCTCAGCCCCCAAGGCGGACTATTGACCGAACGACGGATGCTGGAGATTTTAGCGACCTGCGGCCAGCCCCAAAGCTGGGGGAAACTCCAAATCGAACGGGCCGGGGTTTCGGCGGCGTTCACCGAGGAAGAAGAAGCGGCTGCCCAAGAAATTTCCCAAGCCGACCCCTTCACCAGTCACGTTAAGGTCACAACCCAGGACTTACGACACCTGGGCGGGATCACCGTCGACAACGAAAGCACCAAAGACTATGACGACGGCTTCAGTGTCAAGGTCTTAGACAGTGGCCTCGAATTGTGGCTTCACATCGCCGATGTTGCCAGCTACCTCACCGAAGACAATGTCCTCTTTGAAACCGCTAAGAAACGAAGCTCAACGCTCTACAGCCCCCTAAAAACCTACTCCATGCTCCCGGCGGTTCTTTCAGAAGAGTTTTTTTCTTTGAAGGCCGGACAGGACCATGGAGCGATCAGTTTCCGGTTTGAATTTGACTTAGAAGGCAACTTGCTCAAGAGCGAGCCCTGCCGCTCGGTGGTTCATTTGGAAGCGAACTGGTCCTATGAACAATTGGACCTTGCCCTTGAAGAGCCTGATTCGGTCTACGCTCATCTGGAACAGATTTGCGACAAGCTACGGGAACAACGGGTAAACAACGGGGCCTTGGAGTTGGAGCGCAAGGAAGTTCAGTTGAGCCTCGAAGACCTGGACCACATCCAAATCAGCGAGAAGAAACGACAAACTAGTGCCCACAAAATGATTGAGGAGTTAGCGATCTTGGTGAACCACCAGACCGCTTTGGTTGCCTCTGACTCGGGCAGGCCCAATCTATTCCGCAACCAAGAGCCCTACCAAGTCACTCGGACCTTGGAAGAAGGTGAGAAGCCCAAGCTTTCTGACCTGCTCATCCGCCCGGCCTCGGTTGGGCTGGAACCGCTCGGCCATGCCGCTTTGGGCCTGGACTGCTACGTCCAAAGCAGTTCCCCGATCCGCCGGTTCTTAGACCTGGTCACCCAGCGCCTGCTGCTGGACTTCATCGCCGGGGAGCCTGCGAGTTTTTCCGCCGATCAACTGAGAGGCTTCGCCGGAGAAGCCGAAGGCCGAGTCCGTGAAATGGGCCAGTTGGAACGCAAACTGTTAGACCACCTGAAGATTCGCTACATCGCCCAAAACCCCGAACAAACCTACGAAGCTGAGTTGTTCCGGGAATTCCGAGGAGGCCGGTGCCTGCTGCACTTGTTGGATTTGGATTTGAAGACCGAGGTGTCGAACACCGGGTACCAAGCGGGGCAAACCTACCAAGTCGCTGTCCGTTCGGTCGACCCTCAGTTGGATCGTGTCGATATTGAAGTCTTGGTTGACGCCGGGACGGCAGAGGAATCTCCTGAACAAACCAGCGCAGCCCCTTTAACAGAGCCCGCTGAAGCACAGGAACCTTCCGAGGGCTAGCCCATTGAGTAGGCGATTTTGGTCAGCACGCTACCCACGACTGACTGAGCCCCTTGGAGTAGAAAGATTGCCGCTATGGGGCTCAAGTCCAGGCCACCGAAACTAGGGATCACCCGTTGGATCGGCAAGAGGATCGGATCGGTCACCCGAAGAAGCAAACGAACCAACTGGTGGTTCGGGTCCGGTTGAAACCAAGACAGCAACGCCCGGCCAATGACGGCGTAGGTGAGCAGGCTGAAAAATGCGCTGGAGATGTCACGTAAGGTGATCAGTATAACGTCCATTGACCTCTAAGAGTTTTTCGGACCAGTATAAATGGCCCTCCACAGGGCTGTCAACCAAGTGGCGAACGAGAGCGCTGCACACAAGGGCCTGATCAGCCTACCGACTGACCGGCCAAGAAAGGCAATTCAAGACAAGATGGCAGCAAAGGGAGGCGGCTGTGGTGCTGGTGCCCACCCCGGTCTTCAAAACCGTGTGAGGGGCTTGGATAAAGTCCCTGGAGAGTTCGATTCTCTCACGCCTCCGCCAGTTATATTTAAAGTTGAATATTAATCTTCCCACTGCTATTCCCACCATAGTAGTCCATTTTCTACAACCTCATTAAACCAACGCACCGAAAATGAGCGAGGAAAAATCCAACCCAGAGCGTCCAAGTGATGAAGAAGTCTGGAAGTTCCTTTTTGAAGAACATGAGCGCCTAACCAAAAACCCAAAACCGCCGATTTCAGCAGACGACCTATCTCAAGAGTATGAAAGCTTAAAAAGAGCTGGGGACCAACATGAATTGGACGAATGGGTTCAAATGCATTTGAGAACCGAAGCAGAATGCGACTCCGTCCTGCGTAAGTTATTGAGATATATAGAAGAAATTCATATGGCAAGGGACCGATTCATCTATAAAACTAGTGCAGTAGTCCCAGAGAAACCTAAAAAAGGAACGAGAAATCAATCGCTTAAAATTGAAAAATACGTTCAAAAACTATTCAACTTTGAAGTACCTCCAATTCCAGAAAATCAGAGAATCGAAATTTCTGGAAAAATGGTTCAAACCAGAAAAGGTGGGCCTACGAAGCTAGAAAAAGCACTTTGGGAGCAGTATCATGCCCAGAACCTCCAATTAAAAAGGGCGTTTGAAAACGGCTTAATTTGCGCCTTTCAATGGGTCATTGTCGATGTCCGAAATATTATCAGTCGGAGCAATCCTAGTTCCGAGAAAATTCAACGACTATGGAAAGATGGTCAATGTAAAGGCCATTTTTGGCCAAATGCCAGAGCAATGGCAATCGCAGCCTGGAGAAGAGCGCGAAAAACAGTCCCCAATGCCTCTAATTCAAGCGATCATACACGCCTGACATTGCGGGAAGTCATTTGCAGTGATCCAGTATATTTTGATGGTTCCTCAAAAGAGCCTAGGGTCGCAGATTTTGATACGATTTTTGAGGCTCTACGCCACCTTTCGGAAAGTGACCTGAAAGAGTAACCACATATAGATAAATTTACAGCTCTCATCTTGACGATGATCCACTCCTGCACATCATCGTCAACCCCAATGACTTATTTTAAAACAGTCAGTCAAATCTAGCTAAAAGCTTTCCCAGACTTAATCTCCAGAAAAAATCCATTTTTCTTGGATAAACTCTTTTACTCAAATTAGGCAGTTTTACTCCAGTTCCCTAAACATCCCTGGAGTTATCATGAGCCATGTAAAAGAATTTCAAGATCGCTACCTAGATAGCCTAGAAGCCGCAGAAGTCACCCACCTCTCGATAAAAACGTTGGCTAACCTCCGCTGGGCAGGCCAAGGCCCCCGTTACTATAAGGTGCGACGAAGAATTTTATATAGACTATCCGACCTTCAAGCCTGGGTCGAGCAACATGCGGTTGATCCAAGCCAGAACCCATCAAATCGACCCATTCAACCAAGACCGTCGCAATTAGACTTTCTGAGCGATTCTCAAAAAGAAAATCGTTAAAGGGCTAATAATGACCGGTACTTTGTTGCAAAAATACTCTTTGAAGTTGGTTCCATGGGATCGAATGCGGTTTCGTATTCATCGCCCAAAGGACTATGACCCTTACACTATGATCAAAGGGTTTGTTCCACTGAAAGAGGTTCGCGATATGAATAGCAAGTCAGAGCTTAAAATCGGATCGCTTGCAAACCTTCACATCTCGGTCCAAGAAACCTGGATTTATGTCACAGGCAGCTTGACTACCTTTGCGCTGGGCCATAACGCAACAAATTTGACGGTGCAGGGTTTTAACGACGCTGTTGCGAAGCTGCGGGACTGTTTACAGTTAAACGTCTGGGAAGGCCAATTGACCCAGCTTGAAGTGAACGTCAATTTAACGATGGACCACCACGCAGATATCTACCTTCGCAGGGCCCACTTAATGAGGCGGGCCAAAAGGTTCCGAGTTGATTATGAAGGTTTAATGGAAACCGTTCTATTCAATTTTTCCACCATAGGTCTAACAATGTATGCCAAAGGGAGCCAAATTGGCCCCCCATACGATCCCAATTACCTGAGAGTCGAAGTTCGTTTTAAGCGCCACTTATGCCGAAAGTTCAAAATGGCCGAAATATCAGTTTCAGATCTGATTGATCGGACGTTTATTCAGAAAGGCTTTAACTTCCTTCACGACGAATTCAACAAAATCCATTTCGACATGCAAGAGGGCCTCTATATTGAAGTATTGCCCGGATTGACCGCAAAAGAGCGGGACAATCTACTTGCGATGAAAGGCGCAAAAGGGATCGAAGATTATGAAGCGATGCTCAAGCGAGATCAGCAGCAAGGCAAAATACATCATACGACGGTTTATCGTAAAATGAAGGACCTTAGATTACTTCTCAGGCGTCTGGAAGAAATAAATGACGACCTCGACCCGGTTAAAGAACTTCGGCGGAAGGTTGAAGAAGGGACTCTTAATTATTTTTCATGCTTTGCCGAACTAGAAGCCGTATGGCCAGCAGAAACGCCTCCACGCTTGCAGATTATGCGACAAACAGCTGGTAAGCAGAATAACGGCCAATCGAATCGGAACACCAATCGGTACAAAACGCCGTTTACCGGAACAGCTTCGATTCAAAATATATTTGGCACAACATGCCCTGATCCTTTGCAGAATAACGGCCAATCGAATCGGAACACCAATCGGCACAAAACGCCGTTTACCGGAACAGCTTCGATTCAAAATATATTTGGCACAACATGCCCTGATCCTTTGCAGAATCGGTCTAGACGACGGATTGCGACTCATGTGAACCGGAACACTTTGCGGGCATACCGGAACAATAACGGCACAGAAACGGTACAATTCCATCAAATTAGAAGGCCCAATCATGCCTTTTTCCCACTACAAACGAGCGCAAGCAACCAAGCATTCTCCAGTATAGGCCAGTGGGCCAGGCCTCCATAGACGTATAATATCAACGATCTTGTTGCGTTACCCCAAACATTTTTTTGTTTTTTGGTTAGCGACAAAAAAATAACGGTACAAGAGGATGAACCGAAACAAAATCAAAAAAGTCCTCAATTTCGACCCAGAAGCTGAAACGAACTATTAGCTCACGTATGGAGGAGCCATGAAAATTAAAAAAATCTCAATTTCTAAGAGTGTACTTAGGCAGGATGACGGTTCATTGGAATCCAAGACGGAATTTTCCTACGAAGCCACCCCGGACCTTTTAAACCCGTTTGCTCGAGACCCTGAATTGGACAATTTCCTAGCCAAGGTCAGGGAGCAAGACGGAGCCTTCAAGGCCATACAAGAAGCAGGGCAAGAGGGGGAGTACCGAATAGATTACGACGCAAATCAGCCCCTCGAAAGACCATACACCCAGGAAAAAAGGAGAAACTAACAATGGCTAAGAGAAATTGGACCCCTGAGCAACGGCGCACGCAAGGCGAAAAGATAAGACATTGGAAACCATGGCAAAAGTCAACTGGCCCCCGGACGACCGCAGGCAAACAGAAGACTAGGCTCAACGCCTTATGGGAAAAATATTATGACTTTGAGCAGGCCACTTCAGCGATTGAGTGTCATAAGCGGGCTGCTCAAGAGGCGAGAGATAATGGTTTAAAATATAGGTATAAAGTCAAGTATACCAATAAGATCTTGAATTAGTTAGATAAGCCCTAGCCCTGAAAATTTAAATTTAGGGGCTAGGGCCTTCAGAAAGCACTATTTCACTTATTGCAGGATAAACAATGCATTTTTGGGGGCGGCTTCACGATTCTCTATGCCCGGGTTTCAAGCAGACCGAACCATCGGTGCTAGTGTGTATGGAATCGGGGCGTAAAGGGGTCTTACCGGCCTTTACATGGTTTAGATAGCCAGGCTGTCCTTTTTGCTGCGATCCAACCTTACCCCGTCTAAAGCCTGTTTGATAGAGTTTCTGGTCTTGTCGTCGGCAAGCTTGTCAATGGTTGAGGTGTTCCGGGCCTTGATCTGGCCCCTCAAGCGGTTGTGGTTGTCGATATGCTGTTGGTGATTCGCAATATCGGCCTTAGTGTGCTCGATCTTCTGGTCAAGGGTTAAGCCGCTGTTATCATCATGGCCTTTTCCTTGGCGTTTCAACTCTAAAAGCTGGGCTAGGGTCTGCTTGGCTTTCTTGATCTTGATAGAGCTTGAGCGGCCTTGCTGGTGTAAATCTTGGTTCTTCTTGGCGGCGGTGTTGCCGTCCATATCCATGCGGCGGTTGCGGGTATGTTTAGCTTGCACCTTGGCGGGGTCACGATTAACAAAGTGCTCTCGAACGGTAATGGTTTTCCCTTCCTTGTTTTGGTAGGTGTATCCATGGCGCAAGGCTTTTTCTAAAGCTTCAATTGCGTCGGCGGATCGGTAGATTGGAATGTTGTTTTTCCGTGTCATATTGCCCCTAAATACTAAGGTTGTGGGTGTAAAAATTCAAGTAGTGTCTTTTTTTGTTTGAAAAATGTTTCAATTTTGCATATTCTAATCGCAGAACTACCGCCGCAAGTGGTGACGTTAGACCAATAGGCTTTGTGATTGGGGAGAAAGCGGCGGTCAAAAGGTGTGAAAAACACCCCCTCTTTCAACTTACGAGTTGCCTTCGGTTTCGCTCTTGGAGTGTTAAAAAACGTCACCAACCTCATTCCTTATCCTTTCCTTCGTAGTCCTTTTCGACTTCGTACCCTGTCAGAACCCATTTTCTGTTTGATCTCCTGATTACAACTGGGTGACTTTCATCCTTTGGTGCCCCGGACTTGTTCGCTAGGGACACTAGATAGTTTTTACCGTTTAAATAATGTTCAATGATTGCATCACCATTATAGTCTGCTTTAGATTTCCCGTGATAAATGATTTCAGGTAGTTTGAGGGCTACCGTCAATCCATCATCAACTGCTGGGTTGGCGTTTTTTTGTTCTTCCCTACGCTTAAATAAGTGGATCAATCCGCCCTTAGAATTTCCAATTACTAGATCAACAAACCCCAAGTTTGGGTTGTAAAATGCCTTCGGAACGTCGGCGTGGTGGTGAATAGCCATTTCAATAGCCTGTAATGTCACCCCTTGAGCACAAAGGCCATTGGGTTAACAAGCTCCGCAGATACGGCGAACCACAGACGAAAGGCTCACAGCTGGATGGTCATCCCATCCCAAGCGACCTCAACGCCCCTTGGCAGGGCGTCGGGGTGCTCTAGCAGCCATTGGTCCAGCCCGTGGTCTAGGTGAGTCAGGTAGAGTTTTTCTGGTTTGAGGACATCGAAGATTTCCAAAGCCCCGATTAAATCGTTGTGGTTTCTGGGTCGCTCGATTTGTGGTGGGTAGGCGGCGTCAAGGACCAGCACTTTGGGGCACACAGACCGCAGAAATACATAGGTTTCTGAGCCGAGGCCGGAGGTGTCGCTCAGGTACGCAAAGGTGGATCGATGGCTTTGGCAGAAGTATCCCACCGTCGGTTTGCTGTGGTTTAAGGTGAGAGGGATCACCTCGACAGAACCGACCTTAAAACCTTCGTATTCCTCGGCTGTGTGGGAAAAATCCAGGATTCCAGGGTGTTTGAACAGGTCATCACAGCCGTTGGGGTCTTTGGGCCCGGTGACCCGGATCTTGGTATTGGTGCCCCAGCGTAACCCGAAGAGCCCTTGGACATGATCCATGTGGTAGTGGGTCAAGAGGATATCTTCCAAGGTACCTGGTGCGAACCGCTCTTTGAGGTCCTGCATGCCTGCGTCAATCAAGAATTGTTCGGAGCCCAGCTGGACCAAACAGGAAGCTGGTCCTCGCCGTCGTTCTGGTTGAGCCTGGGCTAGAGAACAAGCCGGGCAGGTGCAGCCGTACAATGGGGCAGCGGTCGCCGCACCGGTCCCCAAGAAAGTCACCTGCATGGGTTCGCCTCAAGCTCGTGTACCTGCTTGATCAAGTCAATGAGGCTGTGCCCAGCCTCGTCCAACGCACCGTTATTTTGAATTTTATAAGCGATGTTGGGGATTTCAGCATAAGCCCTGGCTCGTTCCAGCCTGGAATTGATGGTGGGCTCGTCTTCTCTGCCTCGATCAACCAGCCGTTGCCTGAGAACTCCCAAGTCCACGTCAATCAAAACAGGGTAGAGGTTTTTAAACCGCTTTAACGCTTCCCCCAGGTAACCCCTGGAACCGTTGACCACCACGCTCAACCCGGCTTCCATCCATTGGTGCAGTTCTACACCCAGCCCATACTGCAGGCCGTTGGCCTCCCAATCCATCGCAAAGCAACCTTTCGATTGGCGCAACTTAAACTCTTGGGAAGAAACAGGGACGTGGTCTTCGCCGCCCGCCCGCTCACGGGTGATGTAACGATGGGCAAAAACCACCGGATGTTCTGTCGGTAGCTGCTTACGGGCAAAGTCAATCAGGCTGTCTTTTCCGGCGCCAGAAGGCCCAATCACATAAATCAAATTCCCTGGTTTAGCCATGATCATATCTCGCTTGAAAAGCCAACACTCCGTTGATCCATACCCGCCCAACTTGAGGGAGTTTGCCTAAATGCTGGACCGCAATCAAATCAGCCCGTTTGCCAACCGCTACTTCCCCACGGTCGCCCAGACCGGCCGCCTCGGCGGGGTTGGTCGTTACCAGCTGAACCGCTTGCGGTAAGCTCAACTCAGTCATTTCCGGCAGCCGCATCACAGCTACGATCAACGAAGCCGGGGAGTAATCAGCGCAGAGACAATCGGCAACCCCTTGGTGGATCGCCTCAACAGCCTTCATGGAGCCTGATTGAGAGCTTCCTCGAAGCACATTCGGCGCACCAAAAACAGTGTGTAACCCTGCCTTTTTGGCAGCCTGAGCTGTCTCTAGGTTGATGGGGAACTCAGAAATTTGCACCCCTAGACCTTGCATGATTTTGATTTTTTCAATCGTGTCATCGTCATGGCTGGCCACTCGGACCCCTGCTTGTTGAGCTTTGGATACCAGCTGTTTGATCCGGTCAAAGGCCCCTTCAGAAGCCTCAAGTTTTTGCTGCAACATCTGGTCAAGTTGAGCGTCGTCCTTTTTATAGTTGCGGGCATGAAAGGCCTTATAGGCAGCCATGTTTTTAAACTGCCCTTGGTTGGGCGTATGGTCCATCACCGAGATCATGTCGGCGACTTCGTCATCAATCAGGTCAAACAACACCGGTAGGGCCGTAGGATCGGTGACTTCGTACCGGCAGTGGACCCGGTTGTCCACCAAGGCATGGGGTTTCCATCCAGCGATGGCTCGAACAATGGTGGAGGCCACCTCATTGTTACGAACACCTAGCTCATCGTTGGCAAAAGACAGGGCATGAAACACGGTGCTGATCCCTGCGGCGGCGTTACGTTTGTCCGCTTGGGCTACCGCAAAATCAATTGGGAAGTGGACCCCAGGTCGAGGTTCATATTCTTTTTCTAGGGCATCGCAGTGCAGGTCGATCATCCCAGGCATCAGGGTTTGACCCTCCAAATGGACTTCTTTCGCTTGGCCGTGGTTCTCGGGGTTGATGGCAGTGATGATCCCGTCTTCAATCAGCAGGCTAGCATCGTCCAAAATTTCATCTTTCAAGACCAATCGGGCACCGGTCAGATATTTTATCGTTGGTTTCATCTGCTTTTTCCCTGGGTAGACTGGGTTTCTTTTGGCGGTTCGAGCCGCACGATGACATCGCCGAGCCGCTCGACCAATTCGGGGTGGTGAAAAATAGCTAACAAGGCGGTCCCTGCGTCCTTCAGCTTCAAGATATGCTGAACCACCAATTCACTGGTCGCCGGGTCGAGGCTGGCCGTTGGCTCGTCTAAGAGCAAAAGCCGGGGCTGGGCAGCAAAACCTCGGGCTAAATTGACCCGTTGTTTTTCTCCCCCAGAAAACGTGGAAGGAGGTAATTCCCAAAGCCGCTGTGGCAATTGCAGAGAGTCTAGCAACGCTCCGGCCTGTTGATTCGCTTCTTCGTGGCCCACACCTCGTTTGATCATGGGTTCGGCGACCAACTGCAGGGTGGTGCGTCGTGGAGGAACGTGGAGGAACTGGGTGACAAAGCCAATTTCGCTTTTCCGGAGTTCCAAAACTTGGTGCTCCTGAGCTTGGGCGATGTCGATTTGTTCTCCGGCTTTGGTGTGGTACCAGATTTCCCCTGCGCTGCTCAAGTAAGTGCGGTAAATCCCCTTGAGGACAGACGACTTTCCTGAGCCCGTGGGGCCTACCAGGGCAGTCAACTGGCCAGAAAAAACTTCTAGGTTCACCTGTTGGGCCGAAGGAATCGACTTCCCTTGGGCGTGTAAGTAAAAGGTTTTTTCAAACCCTTCTAAACGCAATATCGGTTGGTTAGTTTCCATGTCATAAGGCCGAGGCAATCAGTTTTTGGGTGTATTCTTGCTGTGGGTCTTCCAAGATTTGGTCTGTTAAACCAGATTCGACAATCTGCCCATATTTCATCACTAAGGTTCGGTTCGCCAAAAGACGGATCACCCCTAGATCGTGAGTCACGGCAATCATGGCGGTTTTTTGTTCTTCTTGGATTTCTAAGATCAAGTCCAAGATAGCCGCCTGGACCGAGAGGTCTAGACCGGTGGTCACCTCGTCTAAAAAAAGCAGCGGTGGGTTGGTCGCCAAGGCTTTGGCGATTTGAACCCGTTGCTGCATCCCGCCGGAGAAGGACGAGGGTTTTTCGTCCATCCGTTCGATCAGCACTTCGGTGCGTTTGAGCAACTCGATGCCCCGTGCCCGGATCTTGCCATAATTGGGGGTGCCATTCACCAGCAATCGTTCGGCGATGTTGCCGCCTGCGCTGATGTCAAAGTTGAGGCCCAAATGTGGGTTTTGGTAAACCATCCCAAAGGACTGGTTACGAAGCCGTCTTTTCGCCGCAGCGTTTTGCTCAAACAACGAAACAGGGACTCCATGTTCGTAGTAGTCTGCGGTTCCCTGCTCTGGGGTTTCATCAAAAAAGAGGCTTTTCACCACCGTGGACTTGCCTGAGCCAGACTCCCCGATGATCCCCAAAATCTCCCCTTCGTACAGATCAAAATCGATCCCACGAACGGATATCACGGTACCGCAAATCGGGCAAAGGTTGGTGTCTTTCTCGGGGCCAGTTAACTCAAAGCAAGACGGACAACCAGGGCCATAGATTTTGCTCAAGCCTTTTACTTGTAAAATCGGGTTCAAGTTGTCTCCATCTGACGGTTGCAATAGTCCGAGTCGGAGCATTGATAAAGGTTGTTGCCCAGTTGGTCGTCAAACTCGTCCAAGTAACTCTCGGTAGAGCCACACCGGTGGCAGCCCAATCGCTGCCCTTGGGGGCCAAAAAACTCTTCGGTTCGAAACGGCTGGTCTTCAAAAGCTAAGGGCTCAGCGTCGCAGTATGGGGGGACGGCGTAAATCTTCTTCTCTCGACCTGCACCAAAGAGGGTCAACGATTTGGATTGGTCTAAAAAGGGCACGTCATAACGGGGAATCGGTGAAGGATCGATCACATAATGTCCGTTGATCCGGGTTGGATACCGGTGTGAAATGGTGATTTCACCGTGTTCCACTAAATCTTCGTATAACTTCACCAACAGTCTGGAGTAATCCCCTTCACCATGCATGATCTTTCGTTTTTCCTCGGATGGCTCGACGATCACCAAAGGGTCGGGGTAAGGGACTTGAAGGATCAAAATTTGGTCCTCAGTCAGGGCCCCTTCAGGAATGCGGTGCCTAGACTGAATCAAGTTCGCCTCTTCGAGAAGCTCGGTGGTGTCGACGCCAGGGCAAGTCTTTTCAATGAAAGAGCGAAGATTGACTGCGTTGACCGAGTCATCACTGCCTTGATCAATCACTTTGAGGCAATCACCTTCGCCGATCAGCGACAAAGTAACCTGCAACCCACCGGTGCCAAATCCACGGCCCATTGGCATTTCCCGAGAAGAATAAGGCACCTGATAACCAGGGATGGCGATGGCTTTGAGGACCGAACGGCGGATCTCTCGTTTCGCTTGGATGTCTATGAAACCAAAGGTATTATGGATCATGAGTTACCCTCTGTATCAGCGGTTTGTTGGGTTTTGCGTAACCGGTCCATATCGGATTGGAAGGTGACGTAGTGGGGCATTTTGTAGTGGGTGCAAAAGCCCATGCTGTCGACCCCATCGACGTGTAGCAACACGAATTCAGCATCTTCAGACGGATTGCTCGGCCCAGACTGGGCACCCTTTTGTATGGACCGGTCCAACACGGCCATGGCGATGGCCTTTACTTCGTTGTGCCCTAAGCAGGCACCATATCCAAGGGTGAACCTAGGGGGTGCGTCTTTTTCGGTGCTTTCGTACATGGCGACCAACTCGCACTCGGTCACCAGGACTTCGCCTGCTTCCACCAAGTCACCGGTAACGGGGTGAGGTAAATAGACAGGCAGATAGCCTACCCTCAGTTCAGCCACCGTTGGGTGGACATCGCCATAACCCCTCATGTTCGAATAAGCTAAGGCCAACAGGCCTCCGGTTTCCCCACGGCTCAAGGTCGCTAAGGTCGCCGAACGTTCGATAGGGAAGGTCAAGGGTTCTCGGGTGATGTCAACCGGTCGTTGGGTTGGAGCCCCTGACTTTGGGGGTAACATGCCGTCTGCCCGAAGTCGGTCCACCACTTTATCGAAGGTATCGGGAAGCTCTTGGCCCGGTAGGTCCGCCAGCCATTGTTCCGCGATGCTTCCAAAGGCTTCTGGGCTTTCGTCGGCTAACTCCATTTTTAGAAGCCGCCAAGCGAAGTCGCTGGTCGCCCCTAACATCTGCCCGCCGGGGATATCCTTGAACGCCGCTGAAACCCTACGGATCAGCCGCATCGGGGCAGTGGATAACATGGGCGTTTCAGCCAGCCGCTCTTGGGTACTTCGATACGCTCGCAGGCAAAACGAGGCTTCTAAGCTATCGCCTAAGCTTTGTTTCACCGCTAAAGCGGCAAGTTTGGGGTGATATAGCCCTCCTTCCGAAATCACTTTCGAATGAAGTAAATGTAGTTGGTGCTCAATGTCGTCTAGCCCCAAAGGGTTCGCTTTTTGCCCTTGTCTGGCACGGATGAAATCGATTAATTCAGAGGCACCTTTGATGGATTTTCCACCGCCCTTGATTGCTACATATCCCATGATGATGCCCTAATTTGAGTGGTCCGTGGTACACAGATTAGTTGATGTTCATCCAATAAAATAAAATCAACCCCCATCGGGAAGCCGCTGTTCCATTGGGCTCGCAACTTCAGCCAGTCTGGGTGTAATCCATCGACTTGCACGTTGGTCCGCTCATTGACCCCAGGGCCTGTAAATTTCAATGAAGCTCCTTGACCCAAGTGTTTAACCTTTAATAGGATTGTTGCGCCAAACTCAGGGGATTCCAGCGTCCCTAGTTGGGGCTGAAACGATGGTGCTTTGTTAGCCACTGCGACGCAGAACGCAGCGTTCTCAAGGGACTCTAGCAGAGCTGCTGAAAGAGGCCAGAAATTGAGCGGAAGGATGTTTTGGGGGTCTGCGACACTGGTGTTGTTGTCGCACAAACAAGACAACACGGCCTCTAAGGGGCTCGCCTCACCGGTGACCAAGGCCGCCTTTTTTCCTGGTCGAGCCATGCAGTCCATCAACAACCGAAAATTGCTCTGCACCACATCAGGACGCCAGATTGGTTCAAGCTTCATCAGTGCCCCCTGTTTCATTGAGCATCGCAAAATCAACTTTGGTTTTCGCCAACATCGCCTTCCTGATTCGGTTTTCTCGTTCGACCTTTTTGGTCCCAGATTTGATCAGATCCTTCAAAGGTTGGGTCCCTTCCAAACCTGCGGATAAAGCCGCATCGGCGACAGCTACCACAAAGGCTAAATCTTGGTCATCGCTGAAGATGTTGGCTGCGCCTTGGTGTACTTGGCCAGGTAGGGCCTCTAGTGTGACCCAAGCGGTGGCGCAGGGGAATTCCCCTAGGTAAAAGGGCTGACCCATCGCACTGTCTTCAAGTTGGATCATCCCTAAGCCAGCCTTAGGTTGGGATTTTAGGTTAATGGTCCAAGACTGGCTGATTTCCTCAATACAAGCTTTGACAAGCTCCGGTTCCAAGGCCAATAAGGCTTTGTTGGTCGCCGAGCGTTTGAGGTCTATGGTTTGTTTTGTTGTGTTCATAGGTCGCTGTTTAGATATCTAGACAAGGGCGGTGACAAAAAAAGAGATTACATGGTGCGGCTACGAATTTTTTGGCTGATCCCTTCTAGGGCGATGACGGTCAAAAAAATCATCAATAAAACAGTGGAAACATGCGAGTAATCAAAGAGGTCCCATCGGCCCTTCAGCTCCATCCCAATACCGCCAGCGCCAACAATACCCAACACGGTCGCGGTGCGGATGTTGCGTTCGAAGATATACTGGACGTAGGCGACAAACGCCGGGAAGACTTGGGGGAATACGGCGATCCGCAACACCTTGATCCGGCTAGCGCCCGTCGACCTGAGAGCCCCTTGGGGACCTGGGTCAGAGTTTTCAATCTCATCAGCAAAAAACTTGGCGAGCACGCCGCTGGTATGGATGGCCAACGCCAACACCCCAGGAATCGGCCCAAACCCGTACATAAGCACCAGGAATAGCGCCACAATGATCTCCGGTAACGCCCGGTGTAAGCTCAACTGCATCCGTATGACGTTGTATACGAATCGGTTCGGTGTGTAGTTTTTTGATGCTAAGATCCCTAAGGGCAGTGAAATGAGTATGCTGATAAAGGTCCCCCAAAAGCCCATTTCGATGGTTTCAATCATCTTTTTCCCCGCCTTGATCACATAACCAAAGGAATGGGTGAGGTATCTGGTTTCTACTTGTTCTGTCGTGTCGGTGAGGGTATCGTATTCAGACTCGATGACCACTTCAACCCGGCTGAATACAGGCAGGTTGTTCGGGTCAAAGTTGTCGATCCGGTCGATTTCAACCCGGTCTTCGATTTGGAACGGAAAGGCTTCGGCGACAAAGTTCATCGCTCCGTTGACCACTTTTGAATCTTTGATCCCTAAAAAGTGTAAGGCAATGCCCCCTGTTTCAATGGCCGCTTTGTCCATTTCTGTGTTTTTCGCAGAAAAGGTAAGCAAGACCACGACCAACAAAAGCAGCAATAGAGTTTTGGGTGAAATGGCTTTTTGTAGTTCCCAATTCTTCCAAGGTCGTTCTGTTTCACTGTGTTTCAATTGTATCCTCCCGCAAGGGCCACCGAGGCTACCGGGCTAGCTGTATGAACTGGTGGTCGTGCATTTGGCGCGCTGCCTTTGTAGACTTGGTCCAAAATATCGTCGGTCATTTCGCTAGGGGTTCCGTCAAAAACCAGTTTGCCTTTCCTCAAAGCAATGATGCGGTCGGCAAATTCCATGGCGTATTCAACCTGATGTAAGCTGCATAGGACGGTTGCGTTGTGGTTGCGGCTCGCCTTTTTTAAGTTGTTTAATACACTTCTAGAGACATTCGGGTCCAAGGCGGCAACCGGCTCATCGGCAAGCACAACTTCAGGCTCACCCATAAACGCACGGGCAATGGCCACACGCTGTTGCTGGCCTCCAGATAAAGTTGAGACAGGCCGGTAGAGGTGGCGTTCTTCTAACGAAACTTCATCGATCAGTTCGCAAGCACGCCGCTTGTCTGTTTCACTGAATGCTTGAATGAGGGTTTGCCACAAAGGCGTTTTGGCCAGTTTTCCGCTGATCACATTGTTGATCACACTCATCCTTGAAACCAAATGCAATTGCTGGTGAACCATACTGACACGTTGCTGCATTTTTTTGACATTGTGCCTTGTAATCGTCTCCCCCTCAAACACCACGGTGCCTTCGGTGGGTGTAACCATTCCGTTGAGCATCCCCATGAGGGTCGATTTACCAGCCCCTGACGGGCCAAGTAACACACAGATTTCACCCTTTCGGATTTGTAGCGTGATGCTGTCGGCGGCCCGTGTTCCATCTGGGTAGATACGGCTGACTTGATTGAATCGAATCATAGGGAGTTACCTGGGTTTGTTTGGGTTAGGTCGCTGGCACATAGCTCTTTACGAAGGAACCTGAGGGGACGTCTCCCCAGGCTCCTTCGCAAAGTGCGTTTAGCGCTGTCCTGACTTGTCGATCAACGCAGCTTTTAATGCTGGGGTGACTTTTGATAGCTTAGACAAAGCTGCCAACATATCGGCTTCAGGGTATTTGGTGTCATAACGATCCACTTTCTTGCCGCCGTACCCTCGGATTTGACCGGCTTTCACATACTTGTGGATTGACCCAAAAGCCTTGCGAAGCTTGGCTTGTAGCCTTCGGCTCAAGTCTTTTCTCATGGTCATCGGTGGGTTCGGGATTGGCTGTGATTTCGCTAAAACCTTGAATTTCTTAGGGTCAATGACACCTTTTTTGACTGCCTTTTCCCAAGAATTGAAGCTCGCAGCAGCGGCGTCCACACGGCCTTCACGAAGTGCAGCGATGCTGTTTGAGTGCGAACCAGTGATGATCACTTTTTTGATGTCCTTCACAGGATCGACATGAGCATTGATGATCATTGCGATAGGGAAGTTAAACGAAGAAGTAGAGCTTGGAGAACCTACGGCTAAGGACTTGCCTCTTAAATCGTTCAAGTTTTTTACACCATGATGACGTTTGGTGAAGATGCCTGAATAATAGGTCGCATTTCCGTGTTTTACATCCACTGCCAACAGTTTTGCACCACACATTTTTTTAGCTGCACCGAAAGTCACCGCACCTAGCCAAGCGATCTCGGCTTGTCCAGCACAAAGGCCACGTACGACAGCAGAGTAAGACTCCCCCGAACGCACTTCAAAGTGAATCCCGAACTTTCTAGTGATGGCGTCAAATACCGGCTTGTAATCAGCTACGATGTCAGCGGCACCGCCATCAGTAGGAATCATCATCACACGCAAAGGATGAGCTTTAGAGCCGTCACGAGGGGCGGCTACAACAACAGAGTTCAACGCAAAAAGACCAACCAGGGCGGTCAGAACAAGTTTTTTAAACATCTCAAATTCTCCGAAAAGGAATGATTATAAGCCTTGCTTATGACAAGGCTAGGGTTCAACACTCAATTGGATACGGTCTGCTCGAAAGCGAGTGACTGCGTATTCCACAGGCTTTTTGTTTTCGGTGTCTCGGTTGACGCTTTTTACTTGCAGAATCGGTTGGTTTTTAGGCCATTGAAGCAGCAAGTTGTCGTCGTTTTGAGGCATCTTAGCGGTGATCAAACTTTGTGATCGTTGGACATCAATCCCAAAGTTCTCTTTTAGGAACTGATGGATCGATCCGCTGTGGTATTTCTTCATTCCATCCAATCTCTCTAGGGGGAAAAAATGAGAGATCAAACAAATCGCTTGGCCGTCTAGAAAACGCAGCGTCTCCACATAAAACAAGGGAGCGCCTTGGTTTATTTCGAGGGCTTCCGCCACAGCTTGGTTAGCGACTAACGTTTTTTTCTGTAGGACTTTGACCTCAGTTTGCCGCCCAGCGCCTAAAACGTTTTGGGTGAATCGGGTCACAGGACCTATCGAATAGTTTAACGCCAAGTCCAAAACCAAGGTGCCTTTGCCATGGACCCGACGCAATATTCCTTCATCAATCAGCGATTCAACCGCTCTGCGTAATGTATGCCGGTTGATTCCATAGCGATCTGCTAGAACCTGTTCCGAATCCAACATATCTCCGGCTGAGTAGCGGGACTTGATTTCTGTACGTAGCAACTGGCTCACTTGTCGAAAAACGGGTTCACCACTGGTACGATTGATCAACGTTGAATTCATCTAGACATCTCGATGTGTAAGTTCAGACCTAAACATAAATGAAAAAGAGTGCGGCATTCTCTATCAATGTAAATTGACTGTAAAAGAATAAAATTCAATGTATAGCATATAATACATTGTAAATATAAACCAAATTTAAATACTGTCTAATGTAGGTGCAGAATAAATGTAAGCAATGGAATGGTTCCCTCCTTGAACAATGCTCCGTGAAGGTGCATTATGAAGGGTAGAACGAGTTTTGTATTAAACTCAAAAAAGGAGTCACCATGAACCGGAAAAATACACATACCCTGGGAATCGATCTGGCAAAAAATGTTTTCCAGCTGCACCGAATAGACAACCTCGGGCAGGTCTGCTTTAAGGGTAAGCTTTCAAGAAATAAGCTTCTAGCATTTTTGGGTGAGCTTTCACCCTGTATTGTCGCTATGGAAGCTTGTAGCGGATCCCATTACTGGTCTAGAAAGGCAACAAGCTTTGGGCATGAAGTGAGAATGATAGCGCCGCAGTTTGTAAAGCCCTTTGTTAAGGGGAACAAGAACGATGCTGCTGATGCCGAAGCGATTACTGAAGCGGCGATGAGACCTTCCATGCGATTCGTCTCGGTTAAAACGCCTCAGCAACAGGATATCAATGTGATTCATCGTGTTAGGCAGCGCCTGATCCACAACCGAACCCAACTTGCCAACCAGATCAGGGGCATCCTTGCTGAATATGGTATAGTCATGGCCAAAGGTCGTCAAAAGGTGGGTAAGCTGATTCAAAACCTGTTAGCTGGTGAACAGAGCCCAATCGATTTGACCCCTTTGACAATGGAACTGCTTGGTGAGCTGTGGGATGAGTGGAATCTTCTTGAAGATAAAATTAGTCGGCAGAATGTGCGAATAGCAAAAATTTCTGCTGAGACTGAAGAGTGCCAGAAGCTGGAAAAAATCACTGGCATTGGAAAGATCATCTCTACAGCCTTGGTGGCCGTCATGGGAAGTCCACACAATTTTAAGAATGGAAGGCAGTTCGCAGCATTCTTGGGGTTGGTACCAAAGCATAAGGGAACAGGTGGGAACAACCGAATTGGAAAAATCAGCAAAAGAGGCAATGTCTACCTTAGGACGCTCCTGATCCATGGAGCAAGATCAGCCTTGCGAGTGATATTGTATCGATTTCGCTCGGGAACGTCTCTACTGGGAGGTGCGGAAAAAAGATTCTATGGGATGTATGAAAAAAAAGGCTATAACAAGACCTGCGTAGCTCTAGCTAATAAAATTGCACGAGTCTGCTGGGCTTTGCTTGCAAAAGACGAAGAGTATAGCGCACAAAAAGCATTTTGCATTGTCTGATCCTTTCGAAGCAATACTGGCTATTGACGGGTAAAGTGGACCTAATCGTCCAGACAACTTTTAGGTTGAACGATATTCCTGAGTTCCCTTTTCTTTAAGCTGCTTTCAATCTTCCCTTTCGATAGACTTCCATCGGTTTTTTGTACTTCAGTGCCGAATGAAACCGGTTGAAGTTATAAAAGTCCATGAATCGGTTAATGCCGAATCGTAAGTCTTTGATGTTTCTATAATCATTAATGTAGATTTCTTCGTATTTCAGGGTCCTGAAGAATCGTTCAATAGCGATGTTGTCGATGGATCGCCCTTTTCCATTCATAGAAATCTGAATTTTGAAGGATTTCAACAACCCCGTATGTTCTTGACTGGTGTACTGTGAGCCTTGATCAGAGTTAAAGATTTCCGGTTTGCCGTGCTGCTCTATCGCTTCTTTCAGAACATCGATCACCAATGCCGTATCCATTGAGCTGGAAAGCTTCCACGCCAGGATTGAACGGCTGAACCAGTCGATGATTGCGGCCAGATACATAAACCCACCTTGCACCCGGATATAAGTGATGTCTCCGCTCCAAACTTGGTTCGGTCGATTGATCTCCAGTCCTTTTAGGGCGTAAGGGTAGATTTTGTGCTCTCGATCCTTAATCGACGTCAACTTGCGCTTCTTAGGAAAGATCGCTTGAATGCCCATTCGGTTCATCAGCTTGAGCACTTTATTCTTGCC